>Ga0182024_10019023_pt1 | contig 12710 bp, 9 predicted proteins | sample P32metaG_FD_120480 | JGI IMG/M metagenome (GOLD analysis project Ga0182024, IMG submission 120480) | Permafrost microbial communities from Stordalen Mire, Sweden - P3-2 metaG (Illumina Assembly) | ecosystem: Environmental > Terrestrial > Soil > Wetlands > Permafrost | place: Sweden: Stordalen... | reverse complement strand
TCAAGCAATTATGGACTCTTGTGCTTTGGTACCAAAAACCTGTTCTTTATTTTCAACAACTTATGAACTGTTTAGCATGCAGTTACAGAGCTAGCTATCTCCAGTATCATCAATGTCTTATGAACTCTTGTGTCAAAAAGTGGGTGATACATTTCGCGCGCCTATTAGCTTTAATTTCAGCGCGTTGCGAACTCCTGTCTACGACCGGTGAGCGGGTGCCTCCCGACGCTTTTGCCTACTTCAAAGCCACAGGGTCGCTCGATCCACAATCGACGCGGACCGCATGCCTGGTCTGGGCACGCAGACATTTAGCGACACCAAATGCAACCTGTCGTGGCCTCGAAAACCCGTCAAAATTCCAAAGGTCGGATTGACAAAAGAAAACCCACTGTAATAGTGTCAAACCGGTTAGAAGTCCTGTCGCAGAAACCTTTTCCACACAGATGGCAACGAGCGAGGGCCAGGTGGGCGAAAGCACTTTTTTGGTCAACTCCCGGGAAGTGCCGGCGGGGCAGTCAGGCGAACTCTTGCACCTTACCCGCGAACAGGCCGGGTGGAATTGGATGAGTTTGTTCGTGCGTCGCCTTCAGCCCGGCGATCTTTTTCGGACCTCCACGCAAAAAGAAGAGGCCGCCTTCGTGCTGCTCGGCGGCAACTGCGTCGTCGATTGGGGATCGGGAGCAAAACATATTGGCAAGCGCGCTAATGTTTTCGACGGTTTGCCCTATGCCGTATATCTTCCCAGCGGCCGTGAAATTAGTTTCACCGCCGAAACCGTTTGCGAAATTGCCGAGTGCCGCGCACCCTCGGAAGCCAAACTCGAGCCGCGATTGATTACTCCTGCCGACGTGGCCACTAATTTACGCGGCGGCGGAAACGCTTCGCGGCAGATAGTAGATATCATTCGCCCCGATTTTCCTGCGGATAAGTTGGTTGTGATCGAGGTCTACACCCCGGGAGGAAACTGGTCCAGTTATCCGCCGCACAAACACGATGTGCACAATCCTCCCGCGGAAGTCGATCTCGACGAAATTTATTATTACCGCATCGAGCATCCCAAAGAAGGATTTGCGCTTCAGCGTTTATATTCCGCGGATAAGTCGCGCGAATTTACCGTGCGGGCGCAGGACGGCGATGCTGTGCTGGTGCACTCCGGGTTTCATCCAGTGGTCGCCGGCCCTGGCTACAACGTTTACTATCTGAATTTTCTCGCCGGCACCTCGCGCACCCTGGCAGTTACGGAAGATCCCGACCATGTTTGGATCAAATCGACCTGGAAAGAAACCGATCCGCGTCTTCCGCTGGTGCGCTAGCAGCGTAACTTAAGGACCTGACGTAAAGTGGTTTCCAGCGCTCTCTTAAGGTCGTGATTCGCCTCGTGTAATAAGCGGTTAGCAATTAACCACTTTTTTGCTGGCACGTCGCGACGTTCTGCGGCATGCTATGGCGCAAAGTTGAGGCAAGTACCCGGGAGAGTTTCTCCATGAATCGCCGGCTGACCGTAGCGCAAGCCATCGTCGCGTTTCTGTCCGACCAGTATTCCAGCCGCGATGGCCGCGAACAGAAATTCTTTGCCGGCTGCTTTGGTATTTTCGGCCACGGCAACGTAGCCGGCATGGGGCAGGCGCTGGAGCAGGATCCCAGCCTTAAGTATTACCTCTGCCGCAACGAGCAAGCGATGGTGCATACCGCGGCGGCCTTCGCGAAAACAAGTTTTCGTCTTCGCACTCTCGCCTGCACCACGTCGATTGGGCCTGGCGCCACCAACATGGTAACGGGCGCCGCGCTCGCTACCATCAACCGGTTGCCGGTCTTGCTTCTGCCTGGTGATATTTTCGCGCGCAGAAATGTTGCGCCGGTTTTGCAGCAACTGGAATCGGAGGCATCTCAGGACATCTCCGTAAACGATTGCTTCAAGCCCGTTTCGCGCTACTGGGATCGCATTCAACGGCCAGAGCAGATTCTTACTTCGCTACCCGAAGCCATGCGAGTGCTGACTTCGCCGGAGAACACCGGCGCCGTAACGCTCAGCCTGCCTCAGGACGTGCAAGCCGAAGCTTTTGATTTCCCTGCAGAATTTTTCGAGAAGCGCGTGTGGACCATTCCGCGAAATCGCTGCGACCGTAATCTCCTGAACACTGCCATCGAATGGATTCGCACCGCAAAAAAACCTCTGATCGTGGCTGGCGGCGGCGTTCTGTATTCGGAAGCCTGGGAATCGCTGGATAAATTGTCGCAGCAAACCGGCATTCCTGTCTGTGAAACTCAAGCGGGAAAAGGCTCGCTGCCATTTGATCATCCGCAACAATTAGGTGCCGTTGGAGTAACGGGCACACCGGGCGCAAACATCACTGCGCGCGAAGCGGATCTGGTCATTGGAATCGGCACGCGCTACAGCGACTTCACTACCGCTTCCAAAACCGTATTTCAAAACTCTGACGTTCGATTCATCAACATCAACGTCGCGGAATTTGACAGTTACAAGCATCGGGCCTTGCCGCTCACCGGAGACGCCCGCGCGACTCTGGACGAACTGAGTGCTGCTCTATCCGATTATCAAGTAGAGTCGGCCTATCAAACAAACATTGAGAAGCATCGCGCCGCCTGGGAAATAGAAGTCGATCGAATCTATGGCATCCGCAAGGATCCACCTATCACCCAAGGAGAAGTCATCGGCGTGGTAAACGAAATGTCTGCGCCTGCCGACGTAATGGTCTGCGCAGCCGGCAGTTTGCCTGGTGATCTGCACAAGCTGTGGCGCACGCGCCGGCCCGGCAACTATCACATGGAATATGGGTATTCGTGCATGGGCTACGAAATCGCTGGCGGCTTGGGCATAAAAATGGCAAAGCCGGAAAATGAAGTGTACGTAATGGTGGGCGACGGATCGTACCTGATGATGTCGCAGGAAATCGTCACGTCGCTGCAGGAAGGTTACAAGCTGACCATCGTGCTGCTGGACAATCACGGGTTTTCCAGCATCGGCGGATTAAGCCGCGGCTGCGGCAACGAAGGCCTGGGCACCAATTATCGCTACCGGCGCGGCGAAAAATATGACGGCGAGGTGCTGCCTGTCGATTTTCAAGCCAATGCGGCGAGCTTGGGCGCATGGGCCGTGCGCGCCCGAACATCTGAAGAATTCAGACAAGCTTTGTGCGACGCAAAAAAGCAGACCCGCACTTCTGTGGTCGTGGTGGAAACATCCTATGACGATCGTGTGCCCGGTTATGAATCGTGGTGGGATGTGCCCATCGCCGAGGTCTCGGAACGCGCCGAAGTAAAAGCAGTGCGCAGCGCTTACGAAAAAGCGCGCAAGAACGAGCGATTATTTTCCTGATGACTTCAACGGAGTGTCGTACGAAATTAGAGTGCTTGAATAGAACAGATGAAGTTGGCGATGACTGATCTAGCAGAGGAACTGTTTGCAGCGTCGGTCGCAAACACGAATCGCTAGAAAGAGGCCGGGTGAGTCAAACCACGCAGGTCCTGACGGAATCTGAAGCGGCAACCAAACCTCATCTAAAACGCGTCCTGACCTTGTGGGATTTGATCTACTACGGGGTCATTCTCACCTCACCAATCGCCGCCGTTCCTCTTTTTGGCGAAGCGCAAGTCTTGTCGCGCGGTCACACCACGCTGACCATGCTGCTGGCCATGGTGGCCATGTCTGTAACTGCTGTAAGTTTTGGCCGCATGGCCACCGTTTATCCCTCGGCTGGTTCGGTATACACCTACATCAGCCGCGGAATGAATCCGCACATCGGATTCATCGTGGGCTGGGCGATGTTTCTCGAATACCTTTTTCAGCCGGTGCAAAATGCGCTCTACGCCGTGCTGGCCATCCAACGCATCGAGCCTCGCTTACCGTTTTGGTTTTTGGCCGCCATCACGGTCGGGTTTATTACCCTGCTCACCGTACAGGGTATCAAGTTCACGGCGCGCACCAATGAGCTGTTACTCGCTTTCATGGTGCTGGTCACCGCCGTATTTCTCGTGGCTGCCTTCCGGTACATCGTGTTGCATGACCATTTCGCCGGCTTGTTCTCTTATGAACCGATTTACAATCCGAAAACGTTTAATCTTCGCGCTGTGGCGGCCGGAACGTCTTTGGCGGCGCTGGTATTCATAGGGTTTGATGGCGTTTCGATTCTCGCGGAAGAAGTCAAAAATCCGCGGCGCAACGTGTTGCTCGCATCGGTCCTGGTTTGCGTGTTCACCGGGCTTTTCAGCGGACTGCAAGTTTATCTGGCACAGCGCGTGTGGCCCGATCACACCACCTTGCTCAATCCCGAGACCGCTTTTATGGATGTGGCCCAGCGCGCCAGCGGCCCACTGCTTTTTACCGCGTATGGGGTGATGCTTCTGGTTTCCAGCCTGGCCTGCGGCCTCGCCGGGCACGTCGGAGCGGCACGATTGCTGTACGGAATGGGACGCGACGATGTGCTGCCCAAGAAAATATTTGGCTACGTGAATCCAAAAAAAGGAAACCCCACGTACAACATCTGGATTGTGGGCGTGCTGGCGTACGTTGCCGTACTTACGATTCCTTGGGAACGTTCGGCAGAGATCGTAACATTTGGAGCCCTGCTGGCCTTCATGGGCGTAAATCTCGTGTCGTTGATGCATTTCTGGTTTTCGCCCGCGGCGGTAGGGAAACGCAATTTTTTCCTGGATGCCTTCGTACCCAGCTTCGGTTTTGTGTTCTGTTTTCTGTTGCTGATCAGCCTGCAGACGTGGACAAAGTATGCCGGCGCGGCGTGGCTGGGTTTGGGTCTTGTATACGCCGCGTACAAGACACGGTTTTTTACCGTGCGCCCCAAATTAATCGACTTCAGCGAAATTTAGCGCGAGCGGGTTTACTTCAGATTACTTTCGAGAGTGATGTTGTGCAACTGAGGAACGTCTGCTCCGTTACTGCGTGAAACGTGCAGCGCAAATCCGCACGATTCCCGTATGCGTAGCTCGGGCTGAAGTTTGCGCAGCACCGGTTTGGTTTTATCCCCACCAATCCGTTTGATAAGCAATTCCGCTGCTTCGCTGCCCAGTTGATGCTTCGGCAATTCCACGGTGGTCAGGCGCGGACGAAAAATTCCGAGCCACGGATAATCATCGAAGCTGACCAGTCCAAAATCATCGGGGCAGCGCAGACCCATTTCTTCCGCAGCCTTAAGCAGACCCACAGTCATCAGATGATTCGCCACATAAATTCCGTCGGGGCGGTGCGAAAGCAACGCATGACCGGCGCGATAACCGGACTCGATGCGATAATCGCCTTCAACCACCAGTTCCTGCCCAAACGGCAATTCCATCGCTTTCAAGGCGTCGACAAAACCTTGATACCGCGCGACGGCATTGCTTACTTTCAGCGGGCCGCTGATCAGTCCGATGCGTCGCCGCCCGGCGCGAGCCAGGTGGCACACCGCGTCGTACGCGCCCTGATAGTCGTCGGTGATCACCGCGTCGGCGGTTAACTTCGGGTAGGTGCGCATGACCAGAACAAATGGAATTTTTACCTCTTTAATCATTTGCCGCAGGGGCGCACTGAAATCTTCCGCTGTTTTTGTGAGTAAGATGCCATCGACGCGCTTGGAGAGCAGCAATTCAATGGCGCGCTCCTCTTTGTCGAGAGAATCGTCGCTGTTGCAGAGCAGCAGGTTGTAACCGTGTTTTAAAGCCGCGTCTTCCGCGCCGCGCACCACCACCGGAAAAAAAGGATTGGCGATGTCCGGCACGATCATGCCGATGGTATGCGTCTTCTGCTTGGCCAGGCTGCGAGCTACCAGGTTGGGCCGATAGTTGAGCTTGCGGATTGCGGCTTCCACGCGCTCGCGAAGTTTTTTGCTGACGTGGCTTTTCTTATTGACGACTTCGGAAACGGTGAACACCGATACAGACGATTCGCGCGCTACGTCATAGATGCTTGCCGCTTTCGCCTTGTTGGCTCGTGGTTTTTTCATTCGTACCTGACGCTCACAGATTGTTGAGTTTTAGCCGATTGGTAGATGGCCTCAATGATGATCATGTCTTTGTGACCCTGTATACCACCGGGCTCAATGGCGCGCCCTTCCTGAATCGCGGCGGCAAACGCATCAATCTCGGGCGCAAACTCATCCACGATTTTGAAGCGGCGATGGAAAAGACCCTTGCCGATATTCCCGTACAAGTGGCGTTCTTCGTCAAAAGGAAATGCGGGCGATAGAGAAGCCCAGCCTTTTGAGCCTTGAATGTACAGCAGCGAAGAGCTGGCGGCGGAATACGTTGTGCTGCCTTGAAGCACGATGCCGCTGGGGAATTGAAAGCGAAAGGCGATGCCTTCCTCGACATCGCGAAAGCGAACTTTATCGTGAACCCAGGAGAAAGCGCTGACTTCCTGAGGATCTTCATCAACGAGCCACCGGCTGGTGTTTATGCAATAGGGGCCGAGGTCCATCAGTGGTCCGCCGCCGGCCACCGCGCGGTTGAGCAGCCACTCGGGTGAGATGCCCGATCTGAAGATTTCACTAAATGATGTATGGATGGTGTCGATCCGTCCTAGAGCGCCGCGCCTGACCAACTGTTTTAGATAGACGGTCGCGGGTTCAAAATATTTGCGGTACGCCGTCATCAGTTGCACGCCGGAGTTACGGCACGCTTCCACCATTTGGCTGGATTGCGCGAGCGTTGCGGCTAAAGGTTTTTCGCAAAGAACGTGTTTCCCGGCGCGGGCGGCTTCCACGGTGTAGGAGACGTGTTCGCTGTTGGGGGTAGCCACATACACGGCGGATATTTCAGGGTCTCGTAAGCACTTTTCGTATTCCTCGCTGCCGTAAACCGCAGTTGCGGGAAACCTCTCGGACAGCAGCGCGGCTCTTTGTTTATCCTTATTTACCAGCGCTACTAATTTAGCGCGCTTGCAGTGAGCAAATGCGGGAAGCACGGAACTGATGGCGATGTTGCCCAGACCCACCACCGCGAATCCGACTTTGCCCTTCGTTTTCATAATTGGCGCGTCAAACTAACTCTCGCGATCCGCGCGACCCAGCCGCTGATTGCGAATAGCCTTGTGATCGAGCCCGCGCAGCTCTTCGATGTTGGCGAGAACCTTGTGTATGCCGTCGACGATGGCGTCCACGTCCTCTGTAGTGCCGAGAAAATTCTGATGCGGGAACCACACCGCCTCATGATAGGCGGCGCGGTCGGCCTCTGGACACGCATGCATATACATATTCCTCAGGTCGAGAGGTGTTTCTCGACCCCAGCTCAAAGCGGGAAAATCAGCAGGATCAAGGGGAAAAAGAGAGCTCTTGTAGACTGGTTCGTAAAAGAGACCGTCGCAGGGAATGCCTTCCATTTGCAAAGCTCCCACGAATTCGGCGCGCGGAATATCTTTGGCCTGGCCGGGGAAATACTTGAGCACGTACCCGTAAGGCGCCTGCTGTGTTATGCGCGGCTCGGGCTTTAAGACGCCAACGCCGGCGGTGTTGCGCAGGCGGCTTTCAAAATGCTGCATGTTCTTCTGTCGCAGCACGGCTTGTTCCGGCAAACGTTCGAGCTGAGCGCAGAGCACCGCTGCTTGAAATTCGCCAAGGCGATAATTGAATCCAATGATGCGGTGGTGATATTTATCGGTCAGACTGGCGCGTCCCGCGTTGATGTAACTCTGCACGCGCTCCATATATTCTAAATTATTGGTGATGACCGCTCCGCCTTCTCCGGAAGTAATCAGTTTGCTGGATTGAAAACTAAAGGCTCCGAGGTCGCCCATGGAGCCTGCGCCCTTGCCGTTCCACTTGCCGCCGTGAGCATGAGCGCAATCCTCCACGACTTTCAGATTGTGTTTTTTCGCGATGCGCAGAATTTCGTCCATGTCGGCGAAACGCATTCCCAGATGAACGGGAAGAATGGCTTTGGTTTTGGGCGTGATGGCTTTTTCGATTAGGTTTGCATCCAGACAGTAGGTGTCCGGGTCGATGTCCACGAAAACGGGAACAGCGTTCACGAGAAGCACGGGGCCCACGGTGCCTTCCCAGGTGTACGCCGGAACGATTACTTCGTCGCCTGGGCGAATGTCGATAGCTTTTAACGCTGCTTGAATCGCAACAGTTCCGGTATTGACGCACTGGCCATACTTGGCGGTGTGGGCCTCCGCGAATTTCGTTGCAAAAGCGGCGGCATACTTTCCGGGGAATGGCTGGCCACCCCACCTAGAACTTTCCAGCACGTCTTGCAGGGCGCGCGCTTCCTGCTCTTTTCCCATCGGCCAGACGGGAAATGGAGTGGTGCGAACAGGTTCACCGCCAGTAATTGCGAGCTTTCCCATGTGGACATCCTCCAAGAAAATCGATTGCCAAATATTTATGAGCTAGGTCTAAGCGATATCAGGATTTGGCAACATAATGTCGCGCACGATGCCGTCAAGATCGTGACACGCACCGATAAATTGGCGCAGCGTTCGGCGCGTGGGTCCGAACGAATCAAATTCATCAATCGATAGTCCGTTTTCGGTGCTGGCCCGCCGGAAATCTGGGAATTTTCTGGTCAGCGCTTCGACAATATGTGTCTGCACCGGCAGATCTATGCGCGAAACCACCTCTATATCACTGGCGTTAAAGCGTTGCTGCCAGGCGCAGGGCGGGGAAATAACGACCTCACCGCCAATCAATTCGCTCCATTGCATGTGATTCCGAAACGCGGCAGAAAGTAAGCGAACGCGGTAACCGCGCTCACGAAACAGTTGGTACGTTTTCTTGAAGACGGCAACTCCGGCCCATTCCAGGTAGCCGGGGTCTATCGCGACGTTGTCTCTTTCGAGCAAGACTTTTAGCCAGTCATCCATGCGGCCGACCATGATGGTGCAGACCGGACCCATAGTCGCGATATCCAGGTTTTCTCTCTCTCGATGCTTCAATCCGCGCTCGATGGCCTCCGCGACAGCCACGCACTGTGGCAGCGTGAAACAGACGGTGGCATTTACACTGATGCCGCGATAGGTGGCTTCTTCCATGGCAGCGATGCCCGCTTTGGTCGCAGGGATCTTGACGATTATGTTAGGAGCGAGTTGGTTGAACTCCACAGCCTGGTCGACTATGGCGCGTGGGTCGCGAAACAGGCGCGGGTCGGTCTGTACCGACAGGCGTCCGTTTATGCCGCGATGCGTGTCGAAGATCGGTCTCAGCAATGCGGCGCTTTCTATTGAGATTTCGCGGACAAGATGCCAGCCGAGCTGATCTTCGGTGGCGTGGGGAAACTCTTCGATTAATTGCTTGATGCGTGGCTTCCAGCGGGACATTTCTTTTTTCAAGATTCCGACGACGATGACGGGATTGCAGGTAGCGCCGACAGCGCCATGCTCGATGGAATAGGTCAATTCCTCGATAGACGCCGAGTCGTTCCACAGAACCGTTGGCGTCGTCTGCGTCATTTTGTGCAGCGGACTTTTATAAGATGTAGCGGTTTTCCCGGTCATACGTCCTCGCTACGATTCGCGTTACCTGGGCTAATCAGGATGAGACAGCGGAACGTTGTGCAGCGACCTTCACGGGCTGATTTTGCACGTGAGATTGTTCCGCGGCCACCGCAATAGCCAAAGCTTTCAAGCCATCCTCGCCGGAGATTCGCAACGGTTTATCGTGTAGAACGTTGTGCACGAAATCACGCATCTCGAGGAGGTAGGCGTCGGCGAAGGCGGTGAGGAAATGTTCCTGCAAGTTTTGCTGACCACCGTTCACGCTGAGAAATACCGCCGGCGTGCGCTGCAGCGTACCTACGAAAATGGCGCCTTTGGACCCGACGATTTCGGTGCGCACGTCGTACGCATAAACGGCTTGCTGGTATGACTCCACGTTGCCGATGGCGCCACGCGCGAATTTCAGATTTACAACACTGGCGACGACGTCACCGTATTGTGCAATCTCGGGCCGAATGGAGCAGGTGGTGTGAGCATGCACTTCGGAAACTTCGTCGCGCATCAACCAGCGAGCCAGGTCGAAGTCGTGAATGGTGTTGGTGTAGAAAAGCATTCCATTGATGCCGGACTGAAAAGCCGACATGGGTGGAGCATCTTTGTCGCGCCCCACCGATTTAAAAATTACCGCCTCGCCGATTTCGCCGGCTTCAATGCGGCGCATGGCCGATGCATAGGCGGGGTCGTAGCGGCGCATAAAGCCAACCTGGAAGCGGACGCCGGTTTTTTTAACCTCAGCAAGGGCCGATTCGACATCGGCCATTTTCAAAGCGATGGGTTTCTCGCAGAAAATATCTTTGCCTGCGCGTGCTATCTGGGTGATGGCGTAGGCGTGAAATTTGTCGGGGGTGGTAACGAGCACGGCCTGGATGTCTTTGTGCTCGAGCATGTCCTCGAGGCTGCCGTAGGAGTCGTCGATTTCGAGTTCATCGGCGACTTCACGGGCCCGCGCGGCAACGACGTCGGCAACTGCCACAAGCCGCGCTTCGGGGACCAGACGACGTAAATTTTCCGCATGGCGCTTGCCCATTTCTCCTACGCCCAGCACGCCAACTCCTAATTTCTTCATCTGCGGCTCCAAATCCTTCGCGCGCTTAGTCTAAATTGCGGACAAGTGTTGAGCATCGTTCTCCGCGTCCAAATTCCTAATAACCCCTCGCAAATATTTTAGACTGGCGGAGATGCTTTCTACGGGCGGGATAGGCGTCGCGCCAAAGGTCACGTCCTGTTCGACCACTGACCATCCCGAGTAGCCGTTCTTCACGAGGGTGCGGAAGAACGCCGGAAAATTGATGTGACCTTTCCCAATAATGGTGAACACTTTATGTGCGATGGCTTCTTCGAACGTCCATTTATTGCTGCGTGCTTCCGCCAGCACCTTCGTGTCGCAATCTTTAATGTGCACGAAGCGCAGCTTGTCTTTATATTTTTCCGCTTCTTTTACGGAGTCGCCGTAGCCGTAGACGCAGTGGCCGGTGTCCAGACAGAGACCCACGTTGGTATGAGAGGTCACGTCGTAAAAACGCTCGCATTCCTCGGGTGTTTCCACGTAGGTGGCCACGTGCGGATGAAAAACGAGGTCGAGGCCAAATTCGCCGGCCACTTTTTCGGCGTCAGCCACGATGTTGCCGATGTGTTTCCATTGCTGCGCGGTTAACGTCGGGCAGCCCTTGTCATAGGCCCGGCCGGAGTAAGCGTTGCGCTCCGGCGATTGATCGTCGGCGATCACCAGGAAGGGAGCTTTCAACTCGGCGAGCAGATTTCCCACCTTACGAATGCGTTCGATGACGGCGGTGCTGGCGGAAGGGTCGGTCATTTTTACGGGGACAAAGGAAGCCAGCAGCGTCAGGTTTCTCTTGTCTAGTTCCGGTTGCAGCACCTTGGGATCGGTGGGAAAGAATCCATACGGACCCAGTTCTGTGCCGGTGTAGCCCGCAGAGGCCATCTCGTCCAACATTTTCTCGTATGATTGCTTCCATGACGGCCCGGGATAATCGAGCACACCCCAGCTATCGGGAGCCGAGGCAAATAAGAATCGTTCACTCACACTGCGCATTGGTGTCATTTCCTTTCGCGATCTTTTTATAAAACTCTTTTACAAATTTTATTTACCAACTTTACTTATAAATCTCTGTGTCCTGCTTCAACTCCAGGGCTCCAGTACTACTTTTATGGATTCTGACTCAATCGCTTTGTGCACAGCGGCGTCGACGTCCTGCAGCCGGTAGCGATGCGAAACAAACTCGCGGAGCGGATAATGCTTCTGATAGCGGGCCATCTGGCGCATGCTCGGACCATAGGCCGCAGGTTCTTCGCCTCCTACCGCCAGGATGCGCGCATTTTTGGCGCAAAGATGGCGATGGGGGCTCAAGGGAATTTCGCCGAGGTCGGAAAAATTTCCGGCCTCCACCAGCAGACCGCTGATGCGCATCATTTCGAGTGCTTCGGGGACGGCGGCGGGCACGCCGGCGCATTCGACCACGACATCTGCACCTCTGCCGTGGGTTAGGTCTCTGACGATCTGTAATCGGTCTGATTTCGATGTCGAACTGGCGTTTATGGCGTAATCGGCGCCCAACTTCTTGGAGAAATTCAAACGATATTCAGATAAATCTACGGCGATGATGGTGCCCGCGCCCAGCATGCGCGCTTTCATCAAAAAACAAAGCCCAAGGGGGCCGGCGCCAAGCACCACGACGGTGTCGTCGAAACGGAACGATTCGCTGGGAAAAGCGGACATCTGCTTGGCGCGATCCAGCCCGACAGACACAGCAAAAATTTCAGTGAGCACGGCGATTTCAGAAGGCAAATCATCCGGTACTTTGACCAGAAAACTTCCCGGGATGATGTACATGTATTGCGACCAGCCGCCGAATAGATGCGGAGGGTTTTTCGCATGCAGACTATTCCCGTAATCTTCCATTTTCTCGCAGCAGTAGTAGGGAAAATCGTGGCGGCAGTAGTAGCATTCTCCGCAGGCGACGTTTGCTCCCACGATGACACGGTCGCCAGGACGGAGCGGGATACCCTCGAAATCGGTATATTTTCCGTCGCCGCCTATCGCGGCTACCGTGCCGACATTTTCGTGGCCCTGAATTAATGGAAACTGAAGGCGTTTATCGCCATATTGCGTGGTGTAGCCCTGAAAAGTGTGTTTGTCGGTGCCGCATATGCCGGACATTTCCATTTTGACGAGGACACAACCGGGAGCTGGGTCGGGCAATGGGTACTCACGCAACTCGTAACGTCCGGGTTCCACCAAAGTTGC
>Ga0182024_10019022_pt1 | contig 12710 bp, 9 predicted proteins | sample P32metaG_FD_120480 | JGI IMG/M metagenome (GOLD analysis project Ga0182024, IMG submission 120480) | Permafrost microbial communities from Stordalen Mire, Sweden - P3-2 metaG (Illumina Assembly) | ecosystem: Environmental > Terrestrial > Soil > Wetlands > Permafrost | place: Sweden: Stordalen... | reverse complement strand
GCGAATTCCCCCCAGAGCAATGCGCAGCAAGGCGGCTATCATCTTCTGCACAAACCGGTGAATGCGGCGGCTTTCCGCGCCGCCTTGATCGAGGCCTCCGTATTGCGGCGATAAGGCAGAAGGCGTCACATCGATGCATGCTGACAACAACAAGACGACCGTTCTTGAAGCCGCGTTGCTCGTGCTGCTCGGTTTTCTTTGGGGGATTCCCTACGCGCTGAACAAAGTCTCCTTGGCGACAATCCCCCCGATGACGGGGGTTGCGGCGCGTGTGTCACTGGCCGCAATCGCACTTTGGATCATTGTTTTCATGCTGAAGTGCAAGATGCCGTCGCGTAGGGATTTCATTCCGCGCGTGTTTATTCAAGGTTTTATTGGGTGCTTGATCCCCTATACTTTTATAGCTTTTGCTCAACAATCGGTGGACAGCTCGCTCGCAGCTATTCTGAATTCAACAACACCGCTCTTTGTTTGTCTCATCAGTCTGGCGTGGACGCGGCACGAACCATTGACTTTCGGCCGGCTGTTTGGCGTTTCAATCGGTTTGGCTGGTGTCATCATGATAGCCGGCGCAAGCGCGCTGCTCGGCCTTGGTCAATCCGCCTTCGGTCAAGCGGCGGTTATTTTGGCCAGTGTGGCATCCGCTGCCAGCGTCATTCACGGCCGTCGGCTTACTGATGTTGCGCCGGAGATTACGGCGGCCGGAACGCTGACAACCACTGCGGTCATACTTGTCCCGCTGTGTTTTGTCGTTGAAGCGCCCTTCCAGTCCGCACCTTCGGCGGCTTCCGTTGCCGCTTTGCTGGTCAATGCGTTTGTCGCGACCGCATTCGGATTTGTAGTCTATTTTCGCTTGATCCGAACGATCGGCAGCATGAGTACTGCAAGCGTCGGATACCTCAAGCTTGCTGTCGGCGTACTCATTGGCTGCACGTTGATGGGCGAGTCGCTCACATGGACAACAGCAATGGGCTTGTTGGCGATTCTTCTCGGCGTCGCCGCGATTAATCAACGCCAGTCATCGTGGACTCCGTCTTGGCTCGCATCCAAGTTTGCGATACGTGCTGCGCGGACCTTCTAAGAAGGCGTCGGCGATATTGAAATATTTCGAGCGCCGCATCGCGGAGCCGACAGCAATTCACTCTATCAGTGCGTCGGCGCCTGCGAGAAGAATCCGCGGCACGGCCAAGCCCAAAGCGCGCGCTGTTTTGATATTGATCACCATTTCGAATTTTGTCGGCTCCTGAACCGGAAGGTCAGCTGGTTTGGCGCCCCAGAGGATGCGGCTAACGTAGTCCGTTGCACGCTCAAAGCTTTTCACAGCATCCATGCCGTAGGAGAGCAGGCCGCCAGCTTCGGCAAAATATCTATAAGGATAAATGGCGGGTATACTGTATTTTGCGGCTAGTTTAATGATGAGATCTCGTTGAAGCGATAGGAAATTGTCCGGCACTGTTATGAGAGCGCCGCCAGGGCGAGTACCGAGGCTTTCCATCGCACTTGTTATGTCTGCCGCGCTGTGGACTTCCGCGACGATTGGTTCGACTCTAAATTCTGCAGCTGACTTGGTGAAAGACGGTAGGAAAAATGCCCGGGCGTAGGGGACAGCTTCTGGGCTGTACATGATGGCGACGCGTGTGAGCTGAGGCATTAGTTCTCTCAGCATTGACATGTACTTGCCTGTGATAGTCGCCCGTAAAACCGTAAATCCCGTGATATTGCCACCAGGGTGCGCAAGGCTCGCAACAAAACCACTACCGATTGGGTCGGAAACGGCAACAAAGACGACCGGAATTGTTTGGGTGGCCTTTTTGAGCGCCGCGACGACGGGGGTACTTTGCCCAAGGATGCAGTCGCACTTCAGATCGACGAGTTCGAAAGCAAATCTCTGCATGAGCCCTTCGTCACCTTTGGCAAACCGATACTCGATGCGAAGATTTTGACCGATGATCCACCCCTTTTTTGCGAGGCCTTGTTCAATGATCTTGGCGCGAACCTCAGCTTCTTCATCGTTCGCAAGCCCCATCAATACACCGACGACGCAGTTTCGCTCTGCGGGCTGCGCACGCAGCGCGATCACCCACATGTTAAGTGCGCCGAACAGGAGCGCCGAGTACTGTCGCCGTGTGATACTATTTTTCATCCGCCCTCTACTCAGGAGATGCCTGACGGGATTTGGCGCAGTTAAGTCACCGATCGCGCGAACGGCCAGACTGATCTCCTCTATCATACTCAAGTGCGTGCGGATGGCCCGTCGCAGATTGCCGCGTAGACAGTTCATAATAGTGGCGGCTAAGGCTTTTGGTAACACCTGAAATGCAACGTTACGTAGCAAAAACGTCCAACCTCCGCCGGTATATTTAGTGGCTCGTTGGCCGCCTTTTACTCTATTAGCGCGTTGGCGCCCGCAAGAAGAATTCGAGGTACTACGACGCCGAGCGTGCGGGCCGTCCTAAGATTAATGACGAGTTCGAACTTCTTCGGCGCTTGGACGGGAAGATCCGCAGGTTTCGCACCTCGGAGGATGCGATCGACGTAATCAGGCGCCCGTCTAAACAAATCCAAGACATCAACCCCGTAGGACACTAAACCGCCGTCATCGACAAAATAACGGTAGGGATAAATGGTGGGAACCCGAAAGCGAGCCGCTAGCGAAACTATCGCTCTACGATAGAGCGACGTGAAGTTGCCGGCCATTATAATGAGCCCACTACCAAGCGTGGTTCCGAGGTCAGCTATGGTAGTCTCGATATCAGCGGGGCTATGAACTATAGCCGCGACGGGTGTGACATGGAATTCCCTCGCAGATTCCACGAATGTGGGCATGTACGAGGCGCCGCCGTTAGGTACGGACTCGGGATTGTACATGACGGCGACGCGAGTGAGCGGCGATTTCAGCTCCCTTAGTATCGATAGACATTTGCCTGTAATCGGCTGGAGAACCGTAAATCCCGTGATGTTACCGCCTGGGAGCGCCATGCTCGCCACAAACCCACTGCCGATCGGGTCAGAAACAGCCACAAAGACGACTGGGATTGTCGATGTCGCCTTTTTGAGCGCCGAGACAACTGGGGTGCTTTGCCCGAGGATGCAGTCGCACTTCAAATCGACAAGCTCTGCGGCAAATATCTGCATAAGTCTGTCTTCAGCGTTGGCAAACCGATACTCAAGACTAAGGTTTTGGCCAACGATCCATCCCTTTTCTGCGAGGCCTTGTTCAATGATCGTGGCGCGCGCTTGAGTTTCCTCATCGTCAGCTAGTCCCATAAGCACCCCGACAGTGCGCATGCGGCTCGCCTGCTGCGCGGTCGTCGATATCGGGCTCATTGCCAACGCAGCAGTGAGAGAAGCCATGAACTGTCGCCGCGTGGTGTTGCTATCCATCAGCCCTCCGCATGCCGCATGAAAGCCTTCGTTCTTGAGAGCGCGCTAATTCAATACATCCATTCTTTGGTCCGCTTCGCATGCAACGTTACGTAGCAGCGACGTTGGGCGACGACCGCCGAAGCCTATTCAGCGCGCATATGGGCCGGCCTCGACGATCCATGTTATTCTTTCCCGAAACTCCGTTTGCGATTATGGTTGCAACTGCGGGTTGGTTCAAGCGCACTGGACGTCGAACTCATGCCATTATCGCTGCGACAGGCGCGATGATGGCCTTAGCGGGGTATGATGGCGCATAACAGGGCGGTTCAATGACGGCAGACGAGGTAATGCCAGGTGATCCCGGTGCCAGCCGTGCTGGCCACGGCCGGCTATTTCGCAAATATGTCGCTATGTTTCTCGCCGTGGTCAGTTTGGCTTTGGCCATAAACGGCGCTTCCGACATCTGGTTTTCGTACCAGGAACAGAAAGCCTTGCTGTTTCGCATCCAACGCGGGCAGGCGGAGTCCGCTGCGGAAAAAATCGGCCAGTTCCTCAACGAGATTACGGCAGGGCTGGCGTGGGAGACCCAGCTTTCTTGGAACGACAACTCGCTTGGTGAATGGCAGCTCGATGCGGTTCGCCTACTTCATCAGGTGCCTGCGCTGACCGAGATTGTGCAGCTCGATTCCAATGGGCGAGAGCAATTCCGCACCTCTCGGGAAGCGCCTGATGTGATCGGGAGTCGTTCCGACCATTCCAAAGACGCCGCGTTCGTCCAAGCCATGGCTAATAAAGTGTATTACGGCCCCGTCTATTTCATTGGCGAGTCCGAACCGTATATGACGATAGCCAAAGCTGGTGTCCGGCCGGAAGCCGGTGTCATCATCGGGCAGGTGAATCTCACGTTCATTTGGGATGTAGTATCGCAAATAAAAGTCGGTAAACACGGAGAGGCTTATGTCGTTGATGAAGCGGCACGCCTGATCGCGCATCCTGATATCAGTCAGGTGCTGCGGAAGACGGACATGTCTGGTTTCGCTCAGGTGCAAGCGGCGCGCGCGAAAGGCTTGCCGGATCAACCCTTACAAGGCGTGGGCATTAAGGGGCGAAAAGTTTTGACTGCCTATGCCGAAGTAACGCCACCCGGGTGGCTAGTCTTTGCCGAACTGCCCCTCGATGAGGCCAATGCGCCGTTGTACGATTCGGCCTTGCGTTCAGCCATTCTCATTCTGGTGGCACTCCTGCTCGCCATTTTCGCCGGCCTCTTCTTAGCCCGCCGCATGGTCGTCCCGATCCGCGCGCTGCGCGACGGCGCCGTGCGCATAGGCAGCGGTGATCTTGGGCAGCGCATCGCCATCAATACCGGCGACGAACTCGAAGCGCTCGGCGATCAATTCAACGCCATGGCCGCCCGACTGCAGGAATCCTACGCCGGGTTGGAAGGCAAAGTCGAGGAGCGCACCCGCCAGCTCGAAGCCGCCAATCAGGCCAAGTCGCGTTTCGTCGCCGCGGCCAGTCACGATTTGCGTCAGCCGCTCCATGCCTTGGGCCTCTTTGTCGCGCAGCTACACGGCAGGTTGCGCGCCGCCGAGCGCAGTCAGATCATCGGCCGCATCGAGGAGGCGCTCTCCGCGATGAATGAGTTGTTCAGCGCGTTGCTCGACATCTCCAAGCTTGATGCCGGCGCGACCACCGTCAACATTACCGTGTTCCCGGTCGCGCAATTGTTGGCTCATGCCGAGACGACCTTTGCCGGCGCGGCGCGGGAGAAGAAGCTTTCGTTCCGGGCAATGCCCAGTGACGCCTGGGTGCGCAGCGACTTCATCTTGCTGGAACAGATCGTCTTCAATTTGATCACCAATGCGCTGCGCTATACGCGCAGCGGCGGCGTGGTGGTCGGCTGCCGCAAACGCGGTGACCAGTTGCGTATCGAGGTGTGGGATAGCGGCATTGGCATTGCCGCCGATCAGCACGAAAAGATATTCGGCGAGTTTTATCGCCTGGGCGAACCGGATCGCGACCGGCGCGCCGGTCTCGGTCTCGGGCTTGCCATCGTCGACCGCCTGTGCCGCCTGCTCGATCACCCGATCGAGGTCAAGTCGACCGTGGGCAAGGGATCGGTCTTTGCCGTCACCGTCCCGGTCGCTCCGGCCGACAAGCGAGCCATCGAGGCATCCATTGTCCCGCACGCCCAGCCGAGCCTATCGCATGACAAGCTCGTCCTGGTGATCGACGACGATCCGCTGGTGCTCGAGGGCATGAGCGGGATTTTCCGCAAATGGGGTTGCCGGGTCGTTATCGCGGATAGCGACAGCAAAGCGCTCAAGGCGGCGGCTGAACAGGACGATGTGCCGGACCTGATCATCTCGGATTATCACTTGGCCAATGGCCGGACCGGCATTGCGACCATCGAATGGCTACGTAGCGAATTGTCGGCGCAAATTCCCGCATTTCTCATCAGCGGCGATACCGATCCGGCAACGCTGCATGAAGCGAAAGTCAAAGGGTTCCACCTGCTGCACAAGCCGGTCGATCCGATGGCGCTGCGCGCCATGTTCAATCAGGCGGTCAAGCCGGTGCCCCGAACGGTCGTGCGCAAGCTGCCCGATACGGAAGAGTCCAGACCGGACGCAACCTTGCCTTGAACAAGGCCGTCACGTCTTTGGCGGCGTTGGCAGCTTCCAGCCCAGCTCGTTAACGGCAACCACGGCCGCGGTGCGGTTGGACACTTTCAGCGCCCGCAAGATCGCGGTGACGTGGTTTTTAACCGTCGGCTCGGCGAGATTGAGCGCTCGGCAAATCATCTTGTTGCTGTTGCCTTGCATCATCAGCGCGAGAACGTCCTGCTGGCGTTCCGATAGCTTGAGATCGGCGAGCGAGACGATCGCGCGGTTTTCACTCGGGCGGTTTTCAAACGCTTGACTCGGCGCCTCGGTAAATCCCTCCGGCGCCAGAATCTCCGGAGGAATGTAGACGCTTCCGGCGAAAACCAGCTGCAGCGCGCTCAGCATGACTTCGCGCCGCGCCGATTTCGGAATGAAGCCGGCGGCGCCGAGATCGAGCACTTTCTGGACATTGGCGCGATCCTGCAGCGCCGACAACACGACGACCGAGATGGTCGGATAACGATCGCGCAATTCGGTGAGCACCGAAAGTCCGTCGCGGTCCGGCAAAGTCAGGTCGAGCAATATCAGGTTGATATCGGGGTTGCCGGCAATGGTGGCAAACGCCTGTTGGCTGTCGGCCGCTTCCAGCACCACGACGCCGCGTTGCAGTTTCTTCAGCACGCCCTGCATCGCATCACGAATCAAGGCGTGATCGTCGACGATCAGAATCTTCATCCCCAACAGCCCCAACCTAGCCGGCACACATGCCGTTCGACGTAGACCCCAGCGCTGCGTTGGACAGCCCCGCGCCGTGACCAGCGTCCCTCAGTACCACCCGGCAAGAATTTAATCCCCGACCCAACTTACAAGACAAGGATTATCGTCCGCAAATCCGGAGTTGAAATGGGTCACTTCGGGTACCCGCAACCGATTCTAGGTCCGCCGCCGCGGCACGACAAACGGCGGCGTCCGGCGAAAAAGCCGCTGTTCTCAGATACAAACAAGCCCTGGATGGGAATGCGCGGGGCCCTGGGCCGCGGTTCTTGCGGCGGCTGCCATTCAATCGGCGGCTGAGCGGCGACTATTTGTCCTGCTTCTGCGCCAAGTAGCTGACGAGCTCGACGATGGAGCGGCGGAGCTTTGCGGAGCGGATTTTTACGAAGCCGGCGACCAGCGTCAGCCCGTCAGGAGTAGCCAGGAATTCCGAGACATGGGTGAGCGACGGCGCGTCGGGGGCGTCCGCTTTCGCGCCCGGGACGCTGGGGCCGCCTTCAAAGAAAAACTCCACCGGCACCTTGAGAATATGCGCGATCTGCAGCAACCGGCTGGCGCCGCCCCGGTTGATGCCCTTCTCGTATTTCTGGATTTGCTGGAAGGTGAGGTCGAGGCCTTGGGCCAAGCCGGTCTGCGACATGCCGAGCATCAGGCGGCGCATCCGTATGCGCGCGCCGACATACTTATCGGTCGGGTTGGGCGTTTTTATCGCCATCATTCGGCAATTCCAGTTGCAGGAGCGTTGCGCATTTCAACGGGTCGTCAAACGCCGCCGCGCCGGACGACACCGGCGCGCGCGTGCCACACCTTGCTATCGGTGATAGGGGTATTCCTTACTTTAGATTGATGAGATTTTGCCGCCGCGTGTGGCTTAAGCAACGCCGATGGAGCATATCGCCGGGACGTACAATCAATCGGCGCAATCGGCGGCTGAATTGAGCGATTTGGACACGCGCACATATATGCTGGAACGGCTTTCGTTGGAGTTTCCAACAGCTACTCAAACAAAGGTCGGAAAGAGATTCGGCCAGCATTCACATTGCCGGTCTATATGTCATTATAGCTCCGCCTTCGGTTCGTTCGATGACGTCTAATGAATGGCTGACATTGAAACCCGGTTGTTTCGCTATTTCGCGGTGCTCGCGGAAGAGCGGCATTTTTCCCGCGCCGCGCATCGGCTGAACATCACGCCGCCGACGCTGACGCATCAGATCAAGAAACTGGAACGCCTGTTGGGCGCGCGGCTGGTCGAGCGCAAAGGCAATACCCACGTGGCGCTGACGCAAGCGGGTTTAAGATTTTTCGAGCGCGCGCAGCATGTGCTCCGCCAGGTCGAGGAGGCCAAGACCGTCGCGCAGCAGGCGCAACGCGGCGAAGTCGGCTGCATCGACATCGGCTTCGTGGCGACGGCGGTCTGCTCGGGAGTTTTGCAGAAATCGCTTGCCGACTTTCGCCGCGCCAATCCGGCGATCGAGATCAATATGCGCAAGCTCGTGCCGATGGACCAGATCAAGGCAATCATGCGCAAGGACCTCGACGCCGGCTTTACCCGCAGCCCGCACAAATATCCGGCGGGGCTGGAAGGGTTCGACGTCTATCGCCAGCCGATGGTGCTGGCATTGCACTCCAAGCATCCGCTGGCGCGCCGCAAGACCATCAATCCCGCAAGCCTGAAAGACGAGCTGTTCGTCAATACCGGCCCCGAGATCGACGTCGGATTCTGGGGTCACACCGAAGCCGTTGCCGGGGTCGGGCACTTCACGCCCCGGGTGGTCAAGCGCGACGATGATTTCATGACCATTTTGACCTACGTCGCCATGGGCTACGGCATCGGCGTCATTGCGCAAACCATGACCAGGATCAACATCCCGAACGTCGTCTACCGGGAGATCGCGACAAGTTCGGTACCGAAATCGGCCATCGCCTTCGTCTTTCGCCGCAACGATTCCTCGCCGCAAACCGATCTCTTGATCAAGCACATGCGCAGCCATGCGCTGCGGCGCTGACCTTCCGCAGATCTGGGCCTTATCCGCTATAGCTTGACGCCGGTTATTGTGCGTCAAATGCGCGACGCATAGGGAGGACTTGATGAGACTTGGCATTGTCGGCCTCGGCCGCATGGGCGCGGCAATATCCCGGCGGCTGCGCCAGCAGGGATTTGACGTGACCGGCTGGGACCAGAACGCCAAGGCCAACCAGGCGCTGGCCGCGGACGGGCTGCGTATCGCCGCCAATGCCCGCGGCGTTGCCGCGGTCTCTGAGATCGTCATCTCCAGCATCACCGAAGACCACGGCGTGCGAAAGATTTTCACCGGCCCCGCTGGTTTCCTCGAAGGCGACGTCAAGGGCAAGCTGTTCATCGAGATGAGCACGCTGCAACCGATGACCGGCCGTGAGCTTGCACCGCTGGTCGAAGCGCGCGGCGCGCGGCTGATCGAGGCGCCGGTGCTCGGCACCATCCCACAAGTTCAGGCCGGTACGCTGTTCGCCATGGTCGGCGGTAGCCCTGCGGATATCGAGCGGGCGCGGCCGGTGCTGGAAAAGCTGACCCGGCGTATCGTCCATATGGGCGGCAACGGCAGCGGCTACGCTATGAAGCTCGCCGCCAATCTCGGTCTCGGCGCCTATATCCAGGCGGTGGCGGAATCGCTCGCGCTCGGCCTGCAGCAAGGCCTCGCGCTCGAGCAAATGGTCGACGTGTTGCAGGAGAGCGCAACCGCGTGCGGCTGGCTCAAGAGCAAGGCCGAGGTGCTCAAGGGCAACAGTGGCGACATGACTCTCGACATTCGTACGCTGCGCAAAGACATCATGTCGGCGGTCGCGACCGGTGCGCTCACCGGCGTGCCGATGCCGTTGGCGGCCGGCACGCTGGCGTCACTGTCGGCGGCGGTCGACGGCGATTACGGCGACGGCGATCTCGCTGAATTGCCAAAGTTCTTTCGCGAAGCCATGCTGCAAAAATTCGATCGCTAAAGCGACGGGAGGAATTCGTGGGCATTACACCGGGAAAATTCGCTGCGTTCGCCGCAGTTTCTTTGGCGCTCATCGCGTCGCAGGGCGCGCTGGCCGATCCGTTTCCGCCCGGCGCGCAGGCCGAGCATGTAAAACAGATTGGTTTCTCAGCGCTCGGTGGGCGTTTCGGCGCCTTCAAGATCGCCATCAAGCACACCGCGGACGACAAGTGGTATCTCTACACGGGCCATTCCTTCAATCAGGGCTGGAGCATCGTCGACGTCACTGATCCAAGCAATCCGCGCTATGTGAAATTCATTCCCTACGGGACCGACGACAAAAGCGTCATCACGTCGCAAGTCACCTTGCACGACAACCTGATGATCACTTCGCTCAACAGTTTTACGCCGCAGAAGACCCCATTGCCGGCGGTACTGCTGTGGGACATTTCCGATCCGGAAAATCCCAAGCAGGTCGGTTCGTGGATGGGCGGCGTCACCGGCGCCCACCGCAATTCCTATCCGGGCGGCAAATACGCTTACCTCTCGACCAGCTATCCGGGCTTCACCGGCAACATCATGGTGATCCTTGACGTGAGCGATCCGGCGCATCCCAAAGATATCGGCAAATGGTGGCAACCCGGCCAGAAGGACGGTGAGCCGGCATTGCCTTATCCGGAAGGCTTTCATGGGCCGGTCAATGTCAGCCCGGACGGCAAATGGGCGTCGCTGCCCTACACGCCCGACGTGGTCAATCTCGACCTGACCGATCCGACCAATCCAAAGCTCATCGGCAAGCTGCATATCACGGAACCGTTTGCCAGGGTCGGCATCCAGTCGGTCCACACCGTACTGCCGCTGTGGGATCGCAACCTGCTCTATGTCAGTTCGGAAGCGCAGAAGGAAAAATGCCAGGATGACGGCTTCAACTTCGCCGGCCTGATCGACAATGCCAACCCGGCGCATCCGCGGCTGATCTCGATCTTTCCGACGCCGGTGCCGCCGGCCGACGCGCCCTATAAGGATTTCTGCGACAAGGGCGGCCGCTTCGGCCCGCACAATACCAGCCAGGAAATCCACAATCCGGCGATAGAGCAGCCCGGCAAGCTCATCGACGTCGCCTGGTTCAACGCCGGGCTTCGCATCTTCGACATCAGCGACCCACGCTTGCCGAAGGAGGTCGGTTATTTCATGCCGCCGGAGCGGGCCAACATGCCGGCGCAAGCCGGCGCGCACGCGTCCGACATCAATTGGAGCGAGGAACTCGCCGTCGACGCCCGCGGCAACATCTTCATGAACGACGATAAATGGGGATTATTTGTGCTGCGCTATACCGGCGAGGTGCCGAAGTAACCGGCGGCGCACACCGTGTTGTGCGCCGCCGACATCCAAGATTGACACTGAGACAAGCCCAACGGCGACGGCGCCGTGATCACGGCGTCGTGCTTGTCCTGCCGATCAAGGCCCCGGCGCCAACTGCGCCTTCTGCGCCATCAGCCAGGAAAAATCGGCGGTCAGCGGGCCGGATTGCGTGTTGTGCGTCGGGTCCGTGTAACTCGTATAAATTCCGGCCGAAGAGTGGCATCCCATGCAGCTTTCGGTCGCCATGATCTGGGTGGTGATGCCCGGCTTGACCGGCGTGGTGCCGCCATTGAGCGTGGAATTCCAACTCACCGGATCGGGCGTGTAGGCGGCGATCGCGGTTCCCGGCGTGAGCCTGTTGTAAGGCTTTGGGCAAGCCGGTGGATTGTTGTTGCCTTCCTCCTGGTTACAGGCCGCCTGATTGCCGGCCTGGAAATAGGTCTCCATCGTTACATTGGTCAGGTTCACGGGCGTCGGATTGCCACCCGGCTTGTTGGTGACCGCGTCAGGCAGACCGCCATTGGGATCCGCCGGCGGCACCTTCGGTTGGGTCGGCCATTGGGTGTCGATCAGCTGGTAGTACTGCCAGACCGAGCCTATCCGGGCGAGCGCGGCCGCGGCCTGGGCATTGAGAGCCACTTTGTCAGCGGGAATAGGGATCGTGCGCGAAACCTGGACCGGGATCCGCGGATAGACTTTCTGCGCGTTTTGCTGCGGTTCGACGTCGGTCGTGCAGATTTGACAGCCGGCATTGTTGAACGAGGCTTGCAACTTGGGATGCGCGACCTGATCGACGTCGAGGTTATCGACCTGCTCGAACGTCGCCCAAATCCATTGCGGCGAAGTCTCGCTCTTGTGGGCAATATGCATTCCCACCAAACCGACTTTCACCTTGCGTTGCAATTCCGCTCCGTCAGGTCCCAGGTCCTTGATATAGGCGTCCTCGACAAAGAAGCGACTCATGTCATCGCATGGATCTTTCGGCTTTGTAGGATCGCACGGCTTCATGATTCGCCATGCGAGCTTAAGCTCGAATGAGCCGCTCGAGTCCTGGTCCGAATGCCCGGTGGGCATGTCTACCTTGCCGCCGGCTTTTGAAAATTCGATTTGGCCGTTGATATTGTAGAGTTTGGTATTGCACAAATATTTCACTTCATTGGGATCGATCATGATCTCGTAATAGACGAAATTGCCGTACTGATCGATCAGCGGTCCGGTGAAGGCCTGCTGAATGTCGTCGCCAATATTGGCAACGTTCAGTTCGCCGACCGCCGAGATCACGCCAAGAAAACGAGTCGTACGCGGGTTCGCAGCTTCATTGGCCAGGAGACTGAATGGCGTCAGTCCCTTGCTGACCGGTTTGCTCAAATCGCGGCTCGAGGCAAGGAAGCCGGCGGCCGGCGATTGGCCGCAAGCCTGCTGTGGCGGCGCGCCGTTGACCTGGAAAATCGTGCTGCTGTTGTGCCACAGCGTCCAGCGCGGCGCGCCGAAGCTCGTGTCCGTAATCCGCAACGCGGGCCGATTTTGATTGTTGGTCGGCCAGTTGACCGACAGGAACATCTGCCAGGCATTGAGATCGAACTCGCGCTGCACCTGCGGGAATAGGCCGGCGTTCTCCAGCTTGGTCTTGAGCGTGATGTCGACGTCGCCG
>Ga0182024_10019021_pt1 | contig 12711 bp, 6 predicted proteins | sample P32metaG_FD_120480 | JGI IMG/M metagenome (GOLD analysis project Ga0182024, IMG submission 120480) | Permafrost microbial communities from Stordalen Mire, Sweden - P3-2 metaG (Illumina Assembly) | ecosystem: Environmental > Terrestrial > Soil > Wetlands > Permafrost | place: Sweden: Stordalen... | reverse complement strand
TGTGGTCGAATCCGAGCCGACGAAGCTGGCGGTTGCTGTACCCGCAACGGAAGTCTGAGCAAAAACCGCACTCGCGACCAGGAAAAAGGCCAGAGCACGAAGGAGAGATTTTGCTGCTGTTGCGAGGTGTGTGGAGGTCGTTGGTTGTTTTCTCACACTGCGAGCGTACCGTTGCGGTATTGGTGAGCGTCACTGTACGCATGACCAGATTTGGTACAAACGACCTCAAGGTCAGGTGGCCCTGAACGCATGTCTTATTCGCGCTCAAGGCCAGGTCCTGACCTGCGGTAACCGCTGGTGAATCTGCCACGAAGGCTCATTTAGGGCACGAGAACGCTGACCTCGCTTGAGTAAGCGCTTTCGACATTGCTTGCGTTCACCGAGGTGACCACATAGTAGCGAGTCTGCGCAGTCAGAAGGTCAGCGTCGGTGTATTCCGTCACCCCAACCGGACTTGCATCGAGCTTTTGGTAAGGACCGCCTGAAACAGTGCCAACGTATGTGTTGTAACCGGTCACCGTAGACGTGCTGGCAGTCCAAGACAACATGACGGAATGGGTGACTGGCGCCATTCCCGTGCCGGAGAGAGAGATTGTTTGCGTCCCGTCGGATGCATTACTGGCAACCAGAATGCTTCCGGTGATCGTCCCACTCGCCGCCGGGGCGAATATCGCGTTCAAAGTCGCCGCTTGTCCCGGAACCAAAACCGTTCCAGCCGACAGGCCACTCGCATTGAACCCAGCCCCGGAGATGGTCACATTCGAAATCGTAACGTTCGCGGTTCCTGCATTCCTGAGCGTTACACTTTGTGTGCTGCTGCTGGAGATGTTTACATTGCCGAAGCTCAAGCTTGCGGAACTCGCATCAAGAACCGGAGTTCCAGGATTCACAGTCAGCATGGCCATGTTGCTTATAACTCTTCCCGCGCTGTTGGCGATTGCGACTGTAAACTGCACGCCGTTGTCCGCACTCGTGGTCGCGGCCGTGGTGTATGTGGAAGAGTTCGCGCCGCTGATCGGCCCACCGTTCCTCTGCCACTGGTAAGTCAGCGGGGCCGTGCCCGTGTTCGCTACGGAGAAAGCCGCGGCGTTTCCCGCGGTGACCGTCTCGCTGACGGGCTGTATTGTGATCGCGGGTGCAACTCCAGTACCTATACCGGAGATGGCGATTGTCGCGGTCGAGTTCGCGGCATTGCTGGCGATCGTGAGAAGCCCGGAAATGCCTCCCAGTGACGCAGGAGCGAACTTCACTGTTACGGGGGTAGTCTGCCCCGGTGAAAGGGAAATAGGCAGAGTGGAGTTGCTCGCGGAAAGGCCTGTGCCGGATATCGTGATTTGGCTGATGCTCACCGGCGCGGTTCCGGAATTGGTAATCGTAAAGCTCTGAGAATTTGCCCCGCCCAGGTTCACGTTTCCAAAGTTGAAAATTGTCGGACTTACGGAAAGCTGACCCGTACCGGCAGAAGCGGGGATGGTAGTGCCTCCAAAAAACACGGCGCCGATCACCGAATTTGGCCCGCTCAGAGTGGTGATATTGATTTTGACGTGGCCGGATACGTTCCAAATCAGGTACGTTCCACCGGCAAAGCTCGAAATCGTGCGGCTCTCGAGGGCGACGAGCGTATTCGCATCCACGATCTGGATCGTTTCGGATCGGCCGTTCTTATCCCAGTCCAAAGCGTAGACAGCGAGCTGATGGGAATTCCCGTCCGTCAGATTTATGTCGAAGCTGAAATTCGAGCCGTTGTACCAGGCTGCAGCGATTCTGGATGCATTGCTGCCCGTCTGGAGCGCTCTCGGATCGGTGGTCGACTGCGCCCATGTCCAATTTGACTGGTTTTGAACGGCAAACGTCGCGTACGCAGGAATGCTTTGAGAATCGTTGGCCACGGAGTATCCGTCGCTTCCGTAAACACCGTGCCAGTTGCCTTGTGTGGTTGCGTCGGAATTTACGAAGGTGGCGACTGCAGGAACAGCGGTTCTTACGGTTCCCGCAGTTCCCCAAAATGCCCCGCTCACGACAGAATTGGGACCGCCATTCGTGATGACATTGATTTTGACATTGCCGGAAAGCTTCCAGATCAGATAAGTGCCGTTCGTGAAGTTTGAAATGCTTCGAGTGTCCAGCAGCGCGCCGGAACTCGCATTCATGATCTGTACCGTTTCGGACCGTCCTTGCATATCCCAGTCCACAACGTAAAGCGCGACCTGATGCACGTTACCGTCTGTCAAATTAACGTCGAGACTGAAAGACGAGGCGTTGTACCAAGCCGCAGCAATCCTGGACGAGCCTTCGCTGGTCTGCAATGCTCGCGGATCGGCTGTGCCCGAGGCCCAAGTCCAATTCTGCTGATTTTGGAGTGCAAACGAGGCGTAGGACGGAATACTCTGGGCGTTGTTGGCCACTGAATAACCGTCGCTTCCATATACGCCACGCCAATTGCCTTTCGTAGTGGTATCGAGGCCCACGAAGCTCGCCGTCGCGGCGACCGTGGGCAGTGAGGTAGCTTGAGGCAGGGGCTTCGCTCCCGAGACGCCAGCACAGAGGAGGCAAGCAACGGCCAGAAAAGTTGATTTAAGAGAACTTTGGCAACACTGCTCTTTTTGTTGTGTGCGCTTTTCCATAGTTGCAGCGTAGGCTTCTCGCACCCGGCGCAACGACTGTCCGAGTAGCCGGATTTAGGGCACGGAACAGCTGTCGGGAAAGATTAGAAAACCTGCTCTGGGTGGCTTGCGCCGAGAGGAGTTGATATGCGGGTGCGGGAGTTTCACAAATTGAACAAATATTCCGGAGGTTTTTTCCTGGGCTGCTCGCAACGGATGCAACACCGGCGAAAGCCACGTATCATGGGGATTGCGGACGAGGTTGAAGACCTTGTCCGCGTGAGGATGTTATGCCTCAGAGATTCCGATTCAGCTCGCGGTGGTTCGCTCTTCCAGTACTCCTGCTCCCATTAATCGCGGCGGACGCTCAAGTACAACCCGAACCGGTCCGGCGGCTGATCACGCAGCCGATCGACAACAATAAGCGCGTTACGCTGGCGGGAAACACTCGCCCGGAAGCCAATTCGACAAACGATCGCGGGCGCGTGCCTGATTCTCTGCCCATGGACCATCTGCAACTTACCTTGCGCCCGCCGGAAGAAAAGCAGGCGGAACTCGACCGGTTCCTCAATGAAGTCCAGGATCCCCAATCGCCCAACTATCACAAGTGGCTCACGCCGCAAGAATTCAAAAAAGAGTTCAGCCTCGCGCCGCAGGATATCGAGGCAATCAGCGGGTGGCTGAAATCCGAGGGGTTTCAAGTAAACGCAATCAACCCGACGGCAATCGATTTTTCGGGAACCGCAGGGCAGGTCGATCATGCTTTCAAAACCGAGATTCACTATCTCGATGTGAAAGGCGTGAAGCATATAGCGAACATAAGAGATCCTCAGATTCCCGCCACGCTCGCGCCGGCGGTTTCCGGGATTGTTTCCCTGAATGATTTTAAACCTCGGCCCTTAGGCGGCACTAGGAGACCGCGACAGTAGCCACCTCGGCGAAAGTTGGGCCCAGTATAGCCACTGGAACCCTTTCATTCAAAAGTAGTTCCAGTAGCACTGGCATAACGTTTTGACTTCAACCGTGCCGCCTTTCGCTCCTTCGAATAGCAAGTTATTCGTTGATTTTGGGGCGGTTCGCACCTATCATTTATTCTCAATCAATCGGCTAGGATGGCCGATTCGTGCATCTATCCTGCTGGTTTATTAACTGTTCGCGAAGATGCTCGCTTGGGGAGCAATGCGCCTGCGATTCCGATTCGTCCTTCTGCCGGCTTTCTCCCTCGTAATGCCTATTACGGGCGGCTTGGCTTCCGCCCAGGTTCAATTCCGGCAACCGACGCGGCGCCTAATTTCGCAGGCTGTTGATGACGGCAATCTTGTTGCGCTCCATGGCAATACGCGTCCGGAGGCAAATGCCGCGAACGACTGCGGCCGCGCGGATGATTCTCTCCCTATCGAGCACATCCAGCTTCAACTCCAGCTTCCTGCTGAAAAACAGCATGAGCTCGATCAACTGATTCAGGACTTCCACAATCCCGCGTCGCCGAATTACCACAAATGGCTTACGCCCGATCAATTCAGGCAAGAATTCAGCTTGGCGCCGGAAGATATTGACGCGGTAACGACGTGGCTCGCGTCCGAGGGCTTCACAATCCAGGTGATCTATGCCCGGTCGATTGATTTCTCCGGCACCGCCGGCCAGGTCACCGGTGCGCTCCTCGATACACGCACCATTTCCAACTTCGCTAACGGCCTCTATTTGGTCTGGAATATCTCCGGGAATGTCACCATTAAAGTTTCCTGCAACAGCGGCCCCAATGCCGTGATCAGCGGCGTTTTCTTCAATTAGATCGTTATGTCCGGAAGTTTTGGAAACGTGACGGAAAACAGAGTCGAAGAACACCGGAGAACGTCATGACGGCGAAGATTCAGGTGGATCAGCTAGCGGATGGTGTGTTTCAGGTCAAAGTGATCGACGGCGCCAGTGAATCGTCGCATCGCGTTACGCTTCGAACGCAATATTACGACCGAGTCGCTGACGGAAAAGTCGAGCCGCCGGAGTTGGTGAGACGTTCGTTCGAATTCCTGTTGGAGCACGAGCCGAAGGAATCCATTCTGTCCAAGTTTGATTTAAGCGACATCAGCCGCTATTTCCCCAATTTCGAGCGCGAAATCAAGCGCCGGCTTTCCGGCACCTGAGACATCCCTATTTGCTTGATTTGACCGCGTGTACGAGCGGAAGCTAAGCCCGTCAGCGCACGCGATTGCGGCAAATTCCAGAACCGGAAGAGCCATCGCGTAGTTAAACGGTCAGCATCAGAAAGACTAGCTGAGTAGAACAAAGGTATTACGAATACGGAAGGAGGAAGAAGAACGTGGAGGTAGCCGCAGTAAGCCGGCGGTCGCCAATCAGAGAGATTTGGAGTTCTCGGGGAAGTACAAGCTATGGACTCACCGGACTGAAAAACACACCGCTCACCACAGCATTAACGCCACCGTTCAAGGTTACGTTGATGATGACATGTCCGGACACGTTCCAAACCAGGTAAGTTCCATTTCCGAAGTTGGTGAGAGTCTCCGTGTCCAGAACGTTGGTTTGGACGGAACTGCCGTCCACAATCTGAATGGTCTCTTTCCTCGATTGATGGTCCCAATCCACCGCGTAGAGCGCAATCTGGTGCGAATTGCCGTCGGTGAAATTAACATCAAAGGTAAAGGTCGAGTTCGTGAAGGAGGATCCGTAATAGGTGGCGGCGATGCGGTCGCCCAGAGTATCCGTTTGCAGAGCGCGCGTGTCCATTGTGCTGCCCGCCCAGGTCCACTTCATCATGTTTGCGGTGCTGATCGTGAAGCTGGGCGGAACGTAGGACGGCAAACCCTGGAGACTGTTCGCTATTGACTCTCCATCCGAGCCGTACACGCCAATCCAATTGCCTTGAGAGCTGATGTCACTCTTCACAAATTGCGCCGTGGCCGGGGCGCTCTTTCCTCCGAAGAATATCGCGCTTACGACGGCATTTTCGCCGCTGATGTTGGTGACGTTGATGGTCACGTGCCCGGAAATATTCCAGATCAGATAAATTCCGTTTGTAAAGTTCGAGATGGTTTCGCTGTCAAGTTGCGTTCCTGACGCCGCGTCCACAATTTGAATGGTTTCCACTCGCGTTTCGAAACTGAAATCCACGGCATAGAGCGCCACTCGCTGTGGGGTCGTGCTCGCGACATTCACGTCTACGCTGAACGTTCGATTACTGCAAGTGCCGTTGCACTGAAGCGCGTTGTACCAGGTTGCAGCGAGCCGATCTCCCTGCGAGTCCGTCTCGAGCGCCCGTACGTCCGTCGTGCTGGCGGCCCACAAATAGTTCAGCTGATTTTCAGGCGTAACTTCCGGAACGTAACTGGGTAATTGAGTTGTGCCGAGCGCCATGGAATATCCATCCTGGCCGTAGACGCCCATCCAATTCCCTTGCGTGCTTTGGTCGAAGCCGACGAACGAGGCGGAACTGGGTCCGGTGCTTGTGACGGTGACCACCGTGGAATCGGTAGCGTTTGCCGAGGTCGAATTGCCTCCGGAGACGCTCACCTGGTTCACCTGTGGAGAAGAGGCATTGCTCGCTACATTCACCGTCACCGTGATCGGCGGATAGCTGGCACCGCCATTCAGAACGTCGTTGCGGGTGCAAGTGTTGCTCGTGCAGGACCAGTTGCTTCCCTGCATCGAGACAAGGGTCAATCCTGAAGGAATTGTCTCGGTGACGGTCACCGCTCCACTGGTGGGACCAGCGCCCGTTCCGTTCGATACCGTGACGGTATAGGTTGCTCCCGTTTGTCCTTGAGCGAAGCTGCCTGTGTGCGTTTTCGAAATGCTCAATGCCGGGCTCGCGGGAACGGTGGCGGTGCCGCCTCCGAAGAACACGCCGCTCACGACAGCATTGGGCCCGCCGTTTACAGCGACGTTAATGATCACATTCCCGGAAATATCCCAAACCAGGTACGTTCCATTCGTGAAATTGGAGATCGAGCGGGTATCGAGAACATTCTTCGTGCCCGCGTCCAGAATCTGGATCGTTTCCGACCGGCCTTGTTTATCCCAATCCACGGCATAGAGTGCGAGCTGGTGAGAGCTTGTTAAATCAACGCTAAAGCTGAAGGCAGTGGAGCCATAGGAAGTGCCGTACCACGTAGCCGCAATCCCCGTGGAGCCTCCCGGGATTTGCAGGGCTCGCGGATCGCTCGTGGTCGAAGCCCATGTCCAGTTGGACTGATTCTGAACCTGGAAAGTGGTGGCGTAACTCGGAATACTCTCTGGCGACACATTGGCCAGCGCGTATCCGTCGCCGCCATAGGTATTCGTCCAACTCCCCTCGGTTGTTGTGTCAGTTCCGATGTAAGTCACTACGGCGCCTCCCGTCACGACTGTTGGATTCAAAGTTACGGTCGCCGTACCCGACGCTGTTCCGTCCGCGCTGGTAGCTTGCACAGTCACCGTTTCTGCGACAGTGACGGTTGCCGGAGCTATATAAAGACCGGTCATGGTCGTCGAGAATGAGCCCGCCGGCGCTCCCGTCGGAGTTACCGCGCTCACTGACCACGACACAGTTTGACTTGGGCCGTTCGTGACAGTTGCTGCGAACTGCTGCGTCCCTCCGGCGGTCAACGTCGCGCTGGTCGGAGTCACGCTGACGCTTTCCGTTAATACCGTCGGATTCAAAGTTACGGTCGCCGTACCTGACGCTTTTCCGTCCGCACTGGTAGCCTGAATGGTTACTGTTTCAGCCACCGTAACGGTTGCCGGGGCCATGTACAGGCCGGCCGTGGTCGTCGAGAATGAGCCGGCCGGTGCTCCCGTGGGAGTCACTGCGCTCACTGACCACATAACAGTCTGACTCGTGCCGTTCCTGACAGTCGCTCCGAACTGCTGCGTGCCTCCGGCGTTCAAGTTCGCGCTCGTCGGGTTCACAGTGACGGTTTCTGTGCCGCCGCTCGCTGCCGGATCGAAGAAAAGGCCGCTGATGACGGAATTCGGACCGGATAACGCCGTAACAGTGATTTTTACGTTTCCGGTAATATCCCACGATACGTAAGCGCCGTTGTAGAAATTGGAAATTGTTTCCGTGTCGAGGACCGCGCTCGTCGTCGCGTTCGTGATCTGAATCTTTTCCGATCTTCCCTGGTTGTCCCAATCGACTGCGTAAAGGGCGAGTTGATGCGTCGCGCCATCGGTGAAGTTAACGTTGAAACTGAAACTGGAAGCGTTGTACCAAGTGGCGGCTATCCCTCCCGTGCCTCCCGGTATTTCGAGCGCGCGCGGATCGGTTGTGGTCGAAGCCCATGTCCAATTGGACTGGTTCTGCACTTGGAACGTCGCATAGGTAGGCAGGTTCTGAGGCGTGACATTGGCCAGAACTTCTCCATTCACTCCATAGGTTCCCGGCCAGTTCCCCTCTGTTGTCGTGTCGGTCTTCACGTAAGTGGCCGCCGGACCGCTCGTCGTTATCGTCGGAGTAAGATTAACAGTGGCCGTACCGAACGTTCCGTCACCGAGCGCCGCCTCCACCGTCACGGTTTCCGCCACGGTAACGCTCGCGGGTGCAGTGTAAAAACCGGCAGTGGTGGTTGAAAAGCTGCCGGGCGCCGCTCCTGTCGGGCTCACGGCGCTAACCGTCCAAGTGATCGCTTGGCTCGCGGCATTGTGAATCGTAGCGGTGAACTGCTGAGTTCCTCCCGCGGAGAGGCCCACACTGAGGGGAGTTATGCTCACGCTTTCCGGGCCGCTGCTCGTGGCTGGATCGAAGAAAGCGCCGCTGATGACCGCGTTCGGACCGCCGGACGGAGTGATATTGATTTTGACATTTCCGGAAATGTTCCAAACGAGGTACGTTCCGTTGCTGAAGTTAGAAATGGTTCGCGTATCCAGGATCGCGCTGGTCGTCGCGTCCACAATCTGAACGGTTTCCGATCGTCCTTGGTTATCCCAATCAAGCGCGTACAGCGCGAATTGGTGCAATTTTCCATCCGTGAAATTGACGTCAAAATTGAACGCGGTAAAGCTGTACCAGGAAGACGCGATCCTTCCGGAGCCATTTCCTGTTTCGAGCGCTCGCGGGTCCGTCGTGTTATTGACCCAGAAGGAAGAGTCATCGTTCTGGACGGTGAAGGAGGCGTAGTCAGGGATAACCTGGGCATCCTGGGCGATGAAATAGCCATCGGTTCCGTAGACTCCTTGCCAACTTCCTTCCGTGCCGGTGTCCAAGTGAATGAAATTAGCAACGGCGCCGCCTGTCAAAGTGACCGTGGCCGAAGCGGATTTGGTTTCATCCGCGCCGCTTGTTGCGGTTATAGTGACCGTCTGCGAGGCAATTGCTTCTGGAGCCGTGTAAAAGCCATTTGTCGTAAGGGTTCCGATTTCGGGCGAATACGACCATGTGACGCTTTGATTTGAGGACCCCGTGACCGAAGCTGTGAACTGCTGCGTCTGGCTACCAGTCAAAGTGATACTCGGTGGCGTTACGTTTACACTAATTGAACTTGCGCCGGCGACAGCCCCTCCGAAGAAGAAACCATTCACGACTGCGTTTGGACCACCCGTAACCGTGAACTTGAATTTCACATGCCCGGAAATATTCCAAACCAGGTAATTGCCGCCTGTGAACCCGGTGATGTTCTCGGTATCCAGAACGGCGCTTGTCGTCGCGTCCAGAATCTGAACCATTTCCGATCGGCCCTGGCTATCCCAATCCACCGCATAGATCGCGACCTGATGGAGTTGGCCGTCCGCGATGTTGACATCGAAACTCATGTTGGTAGTGCTGTACCAGGCCGCTGCTATTCCGCTTGATCCTCCCGGAAGCAGCAGCGCTCGCGGGTCGGTCGTAGTGGAATTCCAGGTGTACGTCTGAGCACCGGGCGTAAACGTGGCATAGTCCGGTATTTTCTGAGGAGTCACGGCAGCAAGGGCATACCCGTCGCCGCCGTAGAGAGTTCCCCAATTCCCTTCGGTTGTGGAATCGGAGTTCAGGAAACTGACCACCGCTGTGCTTGTCGCCGTTCCCGTGATCAGGCTGATTGTCGCGGTTCCCGTCGATCCGCCGCTCAGGGTGGCTTGGACTGTTATCGTTTCGGGCGATGTGATCGAAGCCGGGGCGGTATAAAGCCCGGGTGTCGTGCTCGAAAAGCTTCCTTGTCCCGGAGCAACCGACCAGGTTACCGTCTGGCCCGACAAGTTTTGCGCGTTCACCGTGAATTGTTGTGTCTGTCCCGCTCCGAGCGTCACGCTGACCGGCGTTACAACAGGGAGGAGGCCAAAGACGTCTACTTCGCTCGAAGTCCCGATATACACTTTCCCGTTTGCAATTGTCGGAGTTGCGAATTTCACCGCGGCTCCGGCTTGGTCTCGGTTGTTCGCAGCCTGTGAACTATTCCAGAGAAGGTTCGAGATGTTCGACGCGTCGTAGGCGTTGAGCACAGCCGGACCATTTTTGCTGGACTGCGTAGCATCAATTGCCCACAGAATTGCACTGCCCGCAACGGTCCCGTTGGACGATACCGCTGGAACAGCACCCGGGTAACCAAGCACGCTCGAGTTCGTTGTCATTCCCGGGTAATTCAGGAGGCCATTGGAAATGGGAATTGACCTCAGAACATCTCCCACTCCCCAATAATAAATGTTGTTATTCCAATAGGCCGGGCTGCCGAAGATGGCGCCTGTATCAAAAGGCGATTCCTGAACGATCTGGGGATCGCTTGAGCAGCTTGCGCAGTAGGGCTCTTCTTGACTCGGGGCAGAGGGGTTGCTCGTCATCTGGTCCCGGTCGACCAGGTAGATGCGGCCCTCTTTGCCCGCTTGGACGAGTTCATGAACATGGCTTCCACCCGTCTGATCGGGAAGCAGCAGGACGCCGCCGGAACCGAGATCCGTGTCATCCGTGAGTAAGTTGGCTTGATCATACGGAACAAAATAATCCGAGAGATTCAGAGATCCGTTGTTCCGTCCGTTGATGCTGGTCGAGAGCTTCAGAATGGCGTCGCCGAAATCGGTAATCGGAATCGTCGTATCGTAGGTGCCGTCGCCCGTGGCCGCGTAAATGAAACCGTTGCTGTCGGCAGACATGCCGGAGCCCGAAGTCCAGATTCCGCCGCGAACTCCATTCGGAGTGGTGGCAAATACGCTCTTCTGATTAAACGAAGCCTCGTCGTACGCGAAGATCCATCCATGAAAAGTAGTGGGATAGCAAACGGAAGCGAAACCTATATAAATGTTGCCGTTCAAAAGCAGAAGGCCGGTACGATTGAATTCGTACTGCGGATTGAACGTTAAAGTGCCGTTTTGGCTGGCGTCTCCGGTGCCGGTCACTGCCGCCGAAATCACCACCGGTCCTTGAGTTTTTTCGCTTCCGGTCGTTATGTCGAGAGCGTGTAGCCGGTTCATGTACGTTGAACCGGACACGGATTTTGCCACGACATAAATTGTCGGCGTTGGCGACGTCGTCGCATCAATCACGGGCGTGCTGATGATGCCGACATCCGGCTTGATCGCACTGCAACCGAGTGTCGAGGGAGCATTGAGAAGCGGCGTTTCGCCGGGCACGCCACTATGCGTCCAATCCACCAGACTGGCTGTCCAGAGCGGCGTCCGCGATCCGGAGTCCGCGTCAAACGCAAAGACGCTGTCGTTCTGCGTCGCCACGATCACGACGTTATGAGTGACATTTCCCGGGAAAACAACGTTGGGAACGTACAAGGGTTGCGCGTAAACCTGGCCATCGACGGGCAGCGAGAATAATTTCCCGAACTGGGTGGTGTTGACGTTCGAGGTGTTTAGAGATTTCTCGTTCGGGTTCAAACCGGTGCGTGAATTGTCGTTGTGTTGCGTCAGCACGCTTACTTGAGCCGCACAGCTGAGCGCGGCGATCAAGATGGTGCCGGCAATAGAAGCGGCTCGGCATGAGAACAATCGTATTCGAGCAGAGTTAGTCATTAGGGTCGATGTCTGTAGAATGCAAATTTGCAAGACAAAAGAACTGCCCGGAAGTCGCCCGGCAACGACGATACGCGCAATTGAAAGCTCCAGCCTGCCGTTTGACTCGCAATGCTCGCAAAACCCTTTTTCCGAGTCAGATGGGCAATTTTGTAGACTACGCCATCACCAAGTGTGGCAACCGAGCTGCCACAGCCGTCTTGCGCGTATATGTTTAGGCTTCAGTAACTTAGCATCTGCCGGACAACGGGAAATCCAAGGATTGTAGGTTAAACACGAAATTTACTTCACTTCGTGGGAGCAGGATTGCAGTTATGGTACTCAGTACTGCCAGCGGATAGCCTTACCTGGGAATGAGACCTTCAACAACCACCAAGCACACTCACGTCCCTCAATCCCTGGCGGCGATATTTTCCATCCTGATTGCCGCAATAATACGAAGCGTCATCTGAGGTGTCAACGACTATCTCCCGGACTAACACATCGCATATTATTCGAGTCCCAGGGCCCGGGCCGGGTTCGTCTTGGACATGAGATCGAGATCGGCCTGCGAAAAACCATCCTTGCGGAGGGCGGCCAGAAAAGCGGCCATGCCGTCCGTATGAATCGGGTGGCCCACCTGGCCTAAGTCCGTTGCAAGAATGCACGAGGCTGGCCCTACCTCGCGAATTGCTTTTACGTAATCGTCCATGCTGACAACGTCGTTCGATGAAGTGATCGGTGCGAGCGTGGCGTTGTACACGAATTCGATGTACGCGCCGGTTTTGGCAGCCTCCTGCATTTGTGGAATGTTCATGCGCACGGGAGCCGCCATTGCGTGCGTAACCACCACATGCTTCACACCTTGGCGCTGCGCTTCCTGAACGATTAGCAATCCTTCTTCGGCGGAGGAATGGCCGGTTTCGAGAGTCAAATTATCCTTCGCGGCGAGTGCGATGATTTGCACGGCTTCGGGAAGCAGGTGTCCATCCTTGACGATGGCGACAAAAGGGCGGTTCTCTTTCGAGTAGCGAACCTGATTCTCGGAGTCAAACGTCGGGAACCAGATGACCTTGCCATAGTGCCCCGCCATCAGCACCATGCGATCGATCGCCGCAGTATTGAGTCCGCCGACGGAGCGGTTCAGATCGATGCCGCCGAAAATTTCGATCCCGGGAACCTCTTTGCGGACAACGTAAGCGAGCTGCTT
>Ga0182024_10019020_pt1 | contig 12713 bp, 8 predicted proteins | sample P32metaG_FD_120480 | JGI IMG/M metagenome (GOLD analysis project Ga0182024, IMG submission 120480) | Permafrost microbial communities from Stordalen Mire, Sweden - P3-2 metaG (Illumina Assembly) | ecosystem: Environmental > Terrestrial > Soil > Wetlands > Permafrost | place: Sweden: Stordalen... | reverse complement strand
GCTCGCGCACGTTTCCGGGCCAGCTGTATTCTTCCAGCGCGCGCAGCGCCGGCTGTGAAAATCGCTTGGCCTTTTTCTTGAATCGTTCCGCAAAACTCTGCATGAAATGTTGCGCCAGCAACGGAATATCGTCGTGACGCTCCCGCAAAGGCGGCAAATGCATCTGCACCACATTGAGTCGGTAATACAAATCGTCGCGGAATTTTCCCTGCTGCACCATCGCCGCCAGGTTCCGGTTCGTCGCGCACACCAGCCGGATATTTACGTCAATCTTCACATTGCTTCCCAACCGCTCAAAACTTCTTTCCTGCAGCACGCGCAGTAGCTTGGGTTGCAACCCCAGACTCAAATCGCCGATCTCATCCAGAAACATCGTTCCGGAATCCGCCGCCTCCACTCGGCCGCGGCGAGTTGCAAACGCTCCTGTAAACGAACCTTTTTCGTGGCCAAACAGCTCGTCCTCAATCAGCGATTCCGGCAGGTTAGCGCAGGAAAACGCTACCAGTGGGCGAGAACTGCGCCCGCTCATCTTGTGGATCGCTCGCGCCAGTAATTCCTTGCCCGTCCCCGTTTCTCCAGTAATCAGAACGTTTACATCACATGGAGCGATCTTCTTCGCCAGCGCGAAAAGATCCTGCATCACATTAGCGGTGCCGAGCAGTTCGTGCAGCCTGCCGTCATTTCGTTCGCTGTTGCGCAGCCGCGTCAATTCCTTCTCCGCGGCGTGAAAGCGGTGCGCGCGTTGCAGAATCAGCCGCAGTTCCACAATATTCGGAGGATTGGTAACGCTGTCGTACGCGCCGTGCTCCGTCACCCGCAGCGAGAGTGGCTTGTTCTCGCCGTCATACAGCACGACCACCGGAGGATGCGAGGGAATCCTGCACCAGGCGTCAATCAGCCGCAAACCGACTTCGCAATCTCCCTGCGTGCTGGACGCGCGCAGATCCAGCAGCACCACGTCGCACCACTCGCGCAATTCATTCAGATTGCTGAACTCGAAATCGCTGCAAACGTTATATTCGAACGCACTCCCGAGTGCGCGCGCAATCACGCCTGTCAGCCCCGCGTCTTGGCTTACAAAACACACGTGTACAGTTTCTTGAATCAATGTTCGTGCCCCCAGGTGCCGGTTTGCACGCCACACGTCGACTGAGCAAACTTCGGCGCCATTGCCGCGGCTTCCGGGAAGAGCCGTCACAGATTTAATTGGTTGGGCTGCAGCATCGCGCTCTCCCCAATGCCGAGTTCGAGAGAACAATTCTGCAAGGGCTCTACGGACCGCAAGCGGTGTGCCAACGGAGCTTTTTTTGGACGAAAATCAACCCGTCCGGCTAAGCTGGTTGTAGTCAATCAGATCACGAATGTGAAGTCAAGGGCGCAAGTGCGGCGAACGTCTGGGATCGCCGTCCAGGTGCCAATCGTCTGCATACTTTTGCTATGTTACTTCCCGATTGCTCGGTACTTATACGAAAGCAATCGTGTGCCTATGGCGCTTCCTGATCGCTAAATTCCCAGCAAAACTACAATATCTGGCACGGCCAATCGCGTGTCATCAGAGGTGCACATCGCCCGGCCCTGCTCCGCTGCGCCCCGCGCTACTGACTTAAAGCTCTGCTCGAATTCTCGATAGGTATTCCTATCAAGATTTCCACAGGCACGGGCTTACCATCCCGCATCGCGGGCTTGAACTTCCATTGCCCGAACGCTGCGCGCGCCGCTGCATCCATCTCCGGCACAACGCCTTGGAAGACTTCCAGATTCTCCACCACCCCGTCATCTCGCAGCGTGCCCTTCAGCACAATCTTTTTGTAAGCCTTCTCCGGAGGAACCGGAATCCGGCGAAAATCAAACCTGGCTTCCACATCGGGTGGTATCAATCCTTGCTCCAGATGCACGACCGTCCCGCGAGAGTCTGCCACGGATTTTGTCGCGGTACTGCTTTTCACACAGTACTGCATTGCCCAGCTCTGCCCCGGCATCGATAGAAAAATCGAGTAAATTTTTCCGCAATGCAGCGCTCCATAGGCGTTCAATCCACCGCCGCCCATCGGTCCCACGGCAACCACCAGAGAATTCTTGCGCACCGCGAACGCAGGCGGCACTGGATACACCATGCTTAGTGCGAATGCATTCTCCAGCTGCCCGCCTGTCCCGCTTCCGTCTTCCGACCCATTTACGCTCACGACTCCCGCTGGCCCCGAATTCCCGCCGCCTCCTCCTTCGCCACCAGGCCCTACTCCGGTGCTTCCGTCTCCGCCCGCACCGATTCCTCCCTTGCCTCCGCCTTCCATTCCATAGTTCACGCCTCCTGCGGATCCAGGTTCCTTTCCCGCCGGAGATATCGAAAAATTGCCCCAGCGGTTTCCGGCAGGAATACTCACCGCCGTCGCTGGCCCGGCAGGGTCCACACCAAGCACCAGCAGGTCTGTGCCGTCAGGGATGTTCGTTCCTTCCCCGTTACCCGAATCCCTGCGGCCGCCTGCCGCGCCGTGCAAAGTGGGCTTCGCCGCACCGGCGCTCGGTATTGGCAAGCGCGGTTGCGTCACGGACGGCTTCAGAAGAGTCAGCAGCGGCGAATCGGAGCCTTGCGCCAGAGGCGTTGGCGCTTCATTGGAGGTCACCTTGTGCGCCGCACGAGTGGGGCTCGAGTTGTCTGCGCTCAGCGACGGCTTGGGAGGTTCGGCAGGAGCGCTCAATACCACATTCGGCAATTTGATCTCGGTCTCGATGCGCAGCTCAGGCGGCGATGAACGTTGATAAATCGTTTGCCTGAAATTGTCGGGATGCGCGGGGTTCGAGACAGCTCTCAACTCGTTTTGATGCGTGGTGCTTCCGAGCGCCGGAGGCAACGCCTTGATCGCGCCGTCGCCCGGACGCGCTCCTGGACCAGCAGGCGCGATGCGCGGCAGCGGTTTGGCCGAATTCGAAGGCGGCAACGGATAATAAATTCTCTCGTAGGTCGGTGCTTCGTTCACCAGGCTTGAGGCATCGGAAGGAATCGCGTGGCTGGCGTAAATCACCAGCAGCAGCGCGCCACAATGCAACGCGAAGGAAGCGCCCACCGTCTTTCGCGGCACTCGCACGCACCCTACATTACCGTGTCGGAACAGGTAAACCGTTCGGTGCGAAGAAGCTGCGTCCTGGCGCGAAAAAATCAGCGAAAGCGATTCCCAAATTCCCGCAAACGCGCTCGCCGGAGGTATCAGCAATCGCAGCGGCTTGCCGCCTGCGCGGGGGATGACTAGGGCTGCGGCGCCCGCAGCCGAACGCGGCGCGGCCGAGGAGGGAGGAATCCTCAGGATAGAGTTCTGTGCCCAGGCAAATGTTGAGTGGTCCACCGTTCGTTTTCTCGCATTTACGCGCCGCCGCGTGGTCTCGGACTTCGGCTTGGTCGAACGATCTACGATACTGCGAGGCCACCGCAACTCAAAGCAACTCTGGAACCAATGGCCTAACGTCCATCCGCATGCGCATTGCCCGGTTATTCCGGCGCGAATTCCCGGGCCACCGTCACCATTCGTGTACGCTCCCCGGTCCCTCGCGCCAGCTTTTGGTAACCAAACCCTTGTGTCTGCGGTAGATATCGCCCGCGCTCGCTACAACCAAGCGTCGCTCGCTGAACCCATGAGGCTTGCAAGTCGCACGAAGTAAATTCGAAAGCGGTTTGGTATCACTTCTGCATGGACCCCCTTGGAATCAGGCCCGGTTTCTCGTCACACTGCCCATGAAAGAATTCACTTCCGATTGTCACGGAATTGAAGGAGTCGAGCATGTCAGGTATCGATTTTGACCGGCAGGTATTCGTCGCACCTACCGAACAACCGGCGCCGCAGCAGCCTCGCGCCCTCGGCCTGATAATTCTTGCGATCGCCGTCATCGGTATCGCTTTCATCGGCTACAAACTTCTCTCCTATGCCGGTGAGGGCAGCGCGTCCGCTGAATCCAACAGCCTGCAGCAAATTCAACAGCAGCTCGCCGATATGAAAGAACGCATGGATCAAATGGAGAAGCGGCACAAGCCCGGCGCGCCCGAATCTGCGCTCCCGCCGTCCAGGACGGAAGCGTCCGTCCCTTCGGCAACCGCTCGCGTCAAACCCGGTTATCAAATCTCCGCCGCCAGCGCTTTGAATCCGCAGCGAGTTCCCAGCCCAGCCCCTCAGCCCCCAGCCAATCGCCCCGCGCCCGTTGCCGCTGCCATTTCCGCATCCGCTGACACTGACAACGCCAACCGCGAAGCCTGGAAGGCCACATCCGATCGTCTGGCCGACGTCGCCGGCGCCGTAGGTTCGCAGCAGGGCGAAATTGCCCAGACGCGCGACCAATTGAATCAGCTCCTCGCGCAAACCCGCCGCACCGCCCTGCAGTTTGAACTCAGTCGCGGCCCAGACCTTCAATCCGTCGGCCCGGTCGAACTGCAATTGAAAAGCACCGATGCGAAAGCGCAGCGCTACACCGTCTGCGTGTACGTGGATAGCAAATGCATCGAGCTAAAGAATCGCGTTCTGGATGAGGTAGTTGTGTTCGTTCTAGCGCGTGGCACCCCGCCGCTGGAACTGGTAGCCACCAGAATCAGCCGCGACGAAATCGTCGGCTATCTGGAAGTTCCCACCGAGAAAACGGGGCGTTAGCTTTTTCCCGCTGGCAGAAAATAGTTGCGGCAGGCCTGCTCCAGCGTGTTTCGCGTCAGCCGCGGTTCCACTCCCAGATACGCGGCCGCCCAATAAATTTGGTTGATCAGGTCCCGCGCGTAGCAATGCGAAAGCGGCTGCTTCATTCCTTGAGTGATCACCTTTACCAGGTGCTCCGCCACGCCCTCTTCGCTGTCCAACAGCCGCGTCGCGCATTCCACTCGGAAGATCTCAATAAACTGTTCAGGAGTCGCATAGTCCGTCCTGATCTTGTTAGGAATTCGCCGCAGGAACGCTTCGTCCGCCAGCTCGCTGGGGTCAAGATTCGTAGCAAATACCACAAATAAATCAAATGGCACTTCGAACTTCTTCCCTCCCGGCAGAGTCAAAAAATCCACGCGACGATCCAGCGGCGTCATCCAGCGATTAAAAAGCTCCACCGGCCGCATTCTTTGCCGCCCGAAGTCGTCCATGATCAGCACGCCGTTGTTCGCTTTCATCTGCAGCGGCCCGGTGTAATACCGCCCGACGTGGTTGTACTGCAAGTCCAGCATTTCCGCGGAAAGCTCTCCACCGGCGATCACCCGCGGACGACGGCACAGCACCCACCTCCTGTCGGAATCTTCCGGCGTGGCTTCCTCGCTTTGCCGGTGCACGCCAGGGTCGTAAACCGTAATGATTTGGCCGTCAACCTCCACGGCATACGGAATCCATACTTGATCTTTGTAAATCGCCGGCAGACTGTTAGCGATGCTCGTTTTCCCAGTCCCCGCAGGTCCGTGCAAAAAAATCGAAGTGCCAGACACCGCGGCAGTGCCCAAACGATAGATCAGATCCTCATCCAGAATCAGCGGGTGGAATGCCCGCACCAGATCCGCTCTCTGCACCTGCGTTTGCTGCACGCTCTGCATGCGCACGCGCGTCCCATAATCCATCAGCGATACCGGCGCCGGGCCCGCGTACTGGTTGCGCGAGAGCAGCTCGCCGGCGCGTAGCTTTCCTTGCGCCGTAGCCACGATCCGGTGGCTACCTCCCACCATGCCCTTCACTTCACACAGCTGTTCCTTCCGAAAGAACGCGAAAATCTCATCGATCACACCCAATCCCAGGCACATCCGTTCGCTCAACCCGACCAGTGACACCTCGCCATTCAGATACAGAATCTTCAGCGCCAGGTCTTCCAGCAGCGCTCGGTCAATCCCGGTTTGTTCGATTGCTTGAGGTGTCCCAAGTTCCATCTCTTGCATTTTCAATCTTCTCCGCTGCCGCTTTGCATTGCTACCCCACCATTTCGCGCAGGCCCCGCCTTGGCCAGTTTCGTGCAACTCTCCTGCCATCTCGAACTCTGCAGCGTAGCCAAGCGCTTCGCCATTCGCATCACCATGCACTTCGCTAATGGCCCGCACAATTTCCAACCGCCGCACCAGTCGCTTCAGTCCATTTCCAAGCCTCAGAAAAAGCCTGTAGCCGAATTTTGTCCATTTGTGGATATCACCAGCCTCCCGATGCGTCCTCAATCGGAGACGCTGTCACTCGCCCCGCGGCCAAAAAGTTCTCACTCAGCGCGCTATCTCATTTGTTCACAAGCCCTCACGAGAAATTCAATGCCCAGAACTACTGGGCATGTTCTTGCTATGCGTACCTCGGTGGATACCACCGAAAATCTGGGCGGCGTCCCACCAAACATGCGCGCCGGCGGTTGCACCATTTAGCCGTGCGAGCCTTGGCGCCAGGCTCTGTATTTTTTGGGGCGGCTTGAGAACACGACACGCTGGTACTAAATCCGCGGAGGCATTTAAGGCACTCTCCGTGGCAAATTGTTCTGCCGCGGTAGTCCCGCCGCGGCGTCTTAAACACAATGTCATCAACGTTGTTCGATTCTGAAGAATTTCGCCACGCGCACGAGCGCCGTCGCGCCCCACGGCTGCGGCTGGCTTCGCTCGCCTACGTGGATGTTGATTCCGACAACGGCGGCATCCTGCTCAACCTCAGTGAAACAGGCCTGGCACTGCAGGCGGTCGCTCCATTCGCGGGCCTCACGCGCGTCACTCTGCGCATCCAGCCGCCCAAACCCAGGAAGAGGCTCGACCTGAACGCCGAAATCACCTGGCTCAGCGAATCGAAGAAAGAGGCTGGCCTGCAATTCCTAGATCCCGCTGACGACACCCGCGCAGAAATCGCGAACTGGATTTCCGCCGAAGGAGGCGCTCGCGAACCCCGCAGCACCGCCGATTCCGCCGTGACGCTAACCGCGCCAGTTTCACCGGCGCATTTTCCCGAGGAAGCGCCCGCCCCACGCAGAAAATGGTCTCACACGCTCGAGAACTCACCTTCGCAGGCCGCGCCGCCAAATCACAAAATGCCGGGCGAATTGCCCAGCCCGCCAATCGCAACCGGAAATCCTGAACTCCACACCCCAGCCATTCTTCGTGAACAATCCGTGGACGTCCGCGCGCAGGATCGAGACGCAAATATCCAGAAGATCCCCGCGCCCACCAGCAGCCCAAACCAGCGCTCCGCCGACCCGATCGTATTCTCGGAGAAGGTTTCGCCCGACGTGGCATCTCCATCGCTGCAATTGCCACGTCCTGACGAAGCACTGCCGCGTCGCCAAAAATGGTCTTTCTTGCTGAAGAATTCGCCTGCCCAGGAAGCTCCGCCAATTCAGAAAACTCCTGGCGAAATTCCGCGCCGCGCCGTGGGCAGCACATATATCGAGCGCCTCACTGACGCCATTCTTCGCAAGAACTCCGTGGACGTTTCCCCGAAGAATCCGATCTCAACTGACGAGGCGATTCACGCGCCCACCACCAACTCCACCAGCAGTTCCGATGTTCAGCCAGACAGCTCGATCACTTTTTCGCAGAACGTGTCCGACGCACAGCAATCTCCATCAATTGAACCACCGCCTCCTCCAGCGCTACCGGCCCCGCGCGCCGAGCCAATCGCTAAACTCGAAGAAACTCCCAAGACCGTTGTTCCATCAACTTCTGAAGATTTTCCACGCTCGGGCGGGCGCCGCCGCATCCCCCGCAAGCGAATCCTTTCTCTCGCCTATCTGGAAGTCGGTTCCGATAACGGTGGCATGGTCCTCGACTTAAGCGAAAGTGGCCTCGCTCTCCAGGCATTCAATCCGCTCATCGACGTCACTCACGTCAGCCTCCGCATCCAGCCGCCGAAATCCAGAAAAAGAATTTCCGCCATTGCCGAGATAACTTGGCTCAGTGCGTCGAAGACCGAAGCAGGCCTGCGATTTCTTGATCTGACCGAAGACGCGCGCATGGAAATCGCCGACTGGATTTCGGCCGAAGCAACGGTTCACGAACCTCCGTCCCTCGGCGATTCCGCCTCCCAAAAAACCACTGACGCTCCCGCCGCGCAAGTGTCCTCGGAGCAAACTTCCGCCGCACAAAGGTCCTCCACACCCATGTATGAAGGGCAGGATCGCAACTGGGAAGAATGGTTCCCGCTATTCGGAGATTTAAATCCGGAAGAATCAGTCGCGAATCGGAATGCCTTCCACGATTTCCTGAAAACCTCGACGGGCAGCCACAATTTTGCCCTGCAGCCCGGCTCGGCTCGTTCGGAAAAATTCTCGGGCAATCCCGCGAACGATCCGGACTCGCACGAGCAGGCACTCCACCCGCAGGCCGCCGATGAAAAGATCCCGGCTGCCGCTCCGCGCCTACCCTCTGCACCGGTTTCGCGCGTCACGCGTGTGCCGCTAAAATCGCCAGCATCTCGCGCCGCGGCATCGCAACCGTTCCTATCGGAACAATTCCGCAAGCGGGGAACGATTGCAGTTGTCTGCACCTGCGTCGCGTTAGTTTTCTTGTTCCTGGGCATGGCAATCTCGCACGGATTGTTACGCGATCACCCTGAACGATTGAGCGCTGAAGAACCCGCGCGCGATGCCGTTGCGTCCACCACTGCGTCCAGCACGTCCGCATCACCTGCTTCCCCTGTAACGCATGACGCTTCGTACCGCCCTGCGGCGATCCCAAACGAACCCGCAGGTTCTAGAACACGGCCCACGGATCCAGAAATTGTTTCGCGCGCGTCACAGAAAGAAATTCATGATGAGCTTAACCGCGAAAATCCTGAGCCTCGCATGACGATCGGCGAAGCCGATCCCATCGCAGCGGCCCTACCGCCCGCCATTGCTCCATCGCCAGGGGCGGTGAAGCGTGACGCGCAAAATACTGCCGTTCCATCCTTGCCGGTATGGTCCGTGCAGGCTGCTGCCAATCACAACCAGCCTGGCGCCACGCCCGCGCCAAAACCCGCACCCCTTCGCGTACCCGAGCGTCGCAGTGATTGTTACCTGCTTTACCGGGTCGAGCCTCTCTATCCTCGCGAAGCCCGTGAGCAGCGCATCCAAGGCACGGTGATGGTTCATCTGCAGATTGGCACGGATGGCCGCGTGCGCAGTTCGCGAGAATTAAGTGGCCCGGCCCCCCTCGTTCCCGCAGCGCTGGCCGCGGTTCGAGAGTGGCGTTTTATACCGGCCCTACTGAACGGCCAACCAGTTGATTCAGAAAAAGATGTCAGCATCGAGTTCCAGCTTTCGCGTTAGGAAATACTTTGGTGCGCGGCGTGCTGTAGTCGATTGGAGTGGACCTGGCAGTGGCGTCTTGCCGTAAATCCGCAAGCTCCCCTGCTGTCGCGGCTCGGAGCAGTGCTGGAACATCTTGTAGGCGCGAGACTTCTAGTCGGAGCTTCGGGCGCGTCCGGGATTATCATTTGCCGCCAAGAGGTAAAGTTATTCTGGAAAGTAACAACGGCGGCAACAAAAATGGCATAATTTTCGCCATATATGCCGGCACTTAATTAGTGCAATCTGCCGGATAGCTCGTGGCAGCACCTGAGGCTGTGGTTCACAAATTTTTACGGAGAAAGTCGTGATGAACCCGGAGGAAACGTTGGTGAGCCGAGGCAAGGAGACCGGTCAAGCGCTGGTGATGACCGCCATGGGCCTCACTCTTTTCATCTTGGCCGCAGGCCTGGCGATTGACATGGGCTTCTTGCGCTACCAAAAACGCCTGCAGCAATCCGCCGCAGACAGCGCCGCGATCGCCGGCGCCGCTGAATATGGATATAACGGTTCCCTTGGCAGTTGTGTCGGAGCGGCTGCCGCGGCAAAGACCGACTCGGCTTCGAATGGCTTCACGGATGGCGACGATCAAGTAACAGTGACGCCGTCGTGTCCTCCGACTGATGGCCCCCACGCCGGCGCAGCCGGCTACGTCGAGGTGCTCGTCACGAAAATCCAGCCTACGTTCTTCGTAAAGATCGCCGGAGTTAATTCCGCGACGGTTACCGCTCGAGCTGTGGCATTTCTCGGAAACGGCCCGGCATGCGTATACACGCTCGATCCAAACATCGGGGATGCGTTTGTCTCAACTGGCACCGTCACGCTGGGTTGTGGCGTAATCGACGACTCCAACTCGGGGCATGCGTGGCACGCAACTGGGAATTTTGCGGCACCGTTCCTCGGCGTTGTCGGAGGTCCCACCGACGCCGCGCTTCACGTTCAGAGAGGCATCGTGGCTGCCGCCGATCCATTGGCGAATGTCCAACCACCCTCTGAAGGCGCCTGCACTCCAACCAACACCGGCGTTAATTTCACTGGCAAGCCCGTTGTTACCTTATCGTCAGGGACGTATTGCGGTGGACTCACCATCTCCGGCAACACGTCCGTGACTTTTGCTTCGGGAACGTATGTAATCCTCGGCGGAGGCCTGAGCATCACTGGGAACAACAACGTCAACGCAAGTAATGTCACATTCTATATCACGTACGATGGATCGCATCCCTATGGTCCGGTCAACTTGTCGGGCAATATCAACGCGAACTTCAGCGCGCCCACATCCGGTTCTCTGGATGGAATGCTGTTTTTTCAGGATCGCACCGTTCCCAGATCAACTTCCGCTGGCGAAGCTAGCAACGTATCCTTCGGCTCGAATGCATTTAACGGCGCAATTTATTTTCCGACGACTGCATTATCGTTCTCAAACAATGGCTCTGGGACGGGCCCGACCGTCGTCGTGGGAGACACGGTTACCATCGGTGCGGGTACAAGCATCGATGGCAACGTCCCGCCCGGACAATCCCAGATAAGAGCCGCCGTGCTGGTGGAATGAAGATGATCACCTCCATGAAATCGCGAACCGTTTGTCGCGTAAAAATTGCGCCGCGCGGATTTATGCGACGCCGCGCCACGCAGTCAGGCCAAGCCTTGCTCGAAGTCGCGCTCGTCACTCCAATGCTCCTGCTCTTGGCCGTCGGAATCATCGAAATCGGACGTTACGCCTACTACAGCATCCTCGTCGCAGACGCGGCCCGCGCCGGCGCCCAGTACGGCGCGCAAAATCTCGCAACAGCCGCGGACACCGCAGGCATTCGCACCGCCGCCGAAAACGATGGACAGAATCTCGCCGCGTTACACGTTACGGTTAATCACGAGTGCGGATGCACGGGCTCCAGCATCGGCGGCGCCTGCCCCGCTACCGCTTGCGCTTCTCCCAATCACGCCCTCGTCTATGTGAAGGTCACCGTTACCGGAACATTTAATTCGCTGTTCAAGTATCCGGGAATACCCCAGTCAATCGATTGTGATAGCACGGAAGTCATGAGGGTCGCTCAATGAAGCGCTTCCCTCGCTCGCCAGTTTCTCTCGCCGCTGTGAAACTTTATTCGCGTTCCGCCGCGCCCCCTCACCTTGAATTGCGCAAGCACCCCCAGCCGGCACGCGCGAGCGAGCGTGGCACCACCTTGCTAGAGAGCGCCGTGATGATTTCCGTCCTGCTGCTGATGATGTTCGGCATAATTGGCTTCGGCACTGCGCTCTACACCTATCACTTCGTTTCCAACACCGCCCGCGAAGCCACTCGATGGGCCAGCGTCCGCGGCCACAGTTGCACCGGTGGCTGTGAAGCTTCGAGCGGCGATGTCAACACGTACGTGCAAAGTCTTTCGACCGGCATCGGCCTCGATCCCACGAAGGTCACCACCACGACTACCTGGGTCGCTCCGCCCGGCAACTTGGCGATTTGCACGAGCCCGCCCAACAGCCCGGGCTGCGTCGTCAAAGTCCAGGTGCAATACTCGTTCCAGTTTCTGTTTCCGCTGTTGCCCTCGGGTTTTACGATGCAAAGCACTTCTCAGATGGTCATCTCGCAATAACGATCTCAGTTAGCCTCCATCCGCCACACAGTTCCGCTCAGTTCACGGGTTGACTTACCATCGGAGCGAGCGTACGTTTAATCCACCTGCCCTTTTTTTTGCCCAATTGCAGAATTGTGGCCGCGGGAGTACTCACATCATGAATCGCAGCACATTCAAGCAGGAACTGGGCGAACGGTTGTTGCTGGCCGTCCTTTTGGTTCTCGGTGTTCTGGTTGTTATCATGCATATCCTGAAACGCTAAGCTGTTTGCTTCGCCACCGGGAACAATACCCGAGCAAGCCGCTCAACTTTTCTCCGCAGAACTCTTCACCTGATTGCACACGTTCAGAAAATGTCGTTGCATCAGGCCTATGGCAGTCCCGGTTCTCAGCTAGACGTAGCGGCGGACGAATCCAATTCTGCACATCTATCCGCGCATGCGGCTGTGATATCGGGCGTCTGAACCTATTTCGGTTTTTCTGAGGCTGCTGTCTGTGCCTGCGTCGCGGGAGCTTGATCTGATTTGCGCGCCTCGGTGGAAACCACATTGAAAGCGCCGTTGATGTCGCGCTCCTGAATGGTTTTGGTTTCCTCCGTACCAGAGGCGGCGTACCGCACGGTATATTTGGTTCTTGTAGTGACTTGCGGACTGCCGTTCGGGTCGTTCGGATTTGGCTGCTTGCGCTGCTGCTCGGTTGTTTTTCCACGCGAATCCGTTTTCTGCACGATCGTTTCTTGCGAGTTCAGACGCAGGCCGCCGTCCGCGGCTACTCCCGGAGCATTCGTAAAATACGTCTCCACCGTACTGCTTTTTTCTCCTGCAGCGTTTTCTCTCTCCTTTCCCACGGTGCGCGAGACTTCGGAAAGTCCGCCGTCTGAATCGGGGCGGGAAATCCGCTCGTCACTGGTTCGATTCTT
>Ga0182024_10019019_pt1 | contig 12713 bp, 11 predicted proteins | sample P32metaG_FD_120480 | JGI IMG/M metagenome (GOLD analysis project Ga0182024, IMG submission 120480) | Permafrost microbial communities from Stordalen Mire, Sweden - P3-2 metaG (Illumina Assembly) | ecosystem: Environmental > Terrestrial > Soil > Wetlands > Permafrost | place: Sweden: Stordalen... | reverse complement strand
TAATGCCTCTTGCCCATAGCCGCCCGGTATGTGTAAGACGTCGAGTTGCGGCGCGTCCTTCAAGGATGCGTCTGCCGACAGCTGAAGTCCACGAATGTCACGAACGGGATCGAGTGTCTTTCCGTAAATGCGGTACGTCGCATTTGGGATTCGCGACAACACTTCGAAGGGGCCGGTCAGATCAATCTGGTCCAATTCGTCAAATAGGAGCGAACCAATTTCAAGATGAACATCAACTGGAATCATGCGACCTCTCCTCGGTGACGAGTGCCAGATTGATCGTATTGCTCTGCCAACAACAAGGGAAGTTGCGGAAACCAATCCGGTAGCTTGTGCCTGATTCGTTAAATCGACTCCGTTGCGAAAGCACCGGGCACAGAGAACTCATTGGCGGTCGGTGGCTGCGCCGCAGGCGGTCGCCCGGCCACTTGCGGTCATTCGATCTCAATGGAATCCCCCCGTAAAGCAGTCCCTGGTCACCCACGAAGCTGGGGGCATGTTAGGCTCTGATAGGATCACTTCATTGGCAGCGCTTACCGCGCAGGGAGCCGATATGGGGGGTGACGTATATCAACGCTTTTGCGCCGCCGCGGTGCAAGCGGCCCCCGTATTCCTGGACCGCGATGCTTCAATCTCTAGATTAGAACAATGGGCCGCTAAAGCCAAAGCAGCCGGTGCCGACCTGATCGTTTTCGGCGAGTCCTATATTCCCGCCTTCCCTCTCTGGAACATGTTGTACGCACCGATCGATCAGCATGCGTTCTACCGTCGTCTGTACGACAACGCCATCGAGGTGCCAAGCCGGCAGGTTGACCAGCTCGGAGACGTTGCCCGCCGCCACCGGGTCGTCCTTTCGGTTGGCGTAACCGAGAAGGGGACCGAGAGCATGGGGACGATGTGGAACACCAACTTGCTGTTCGATGCGGACGGCACGCTGCTGAACCGCCATCGCAAACTGGTGCCGACGTGGGCTGAGAAGTTGACGTGGGCAAACGGGGATGCGTCCAACTTGCGCGTGGAGCAGACGGAACTCGCCAAACTTGGTATGTTGATCTGCGGTGAGAACACCAACACGCTGGCGCGGTTCGCCCTGCTGGCTCAGGGCGAACAGGTACATATCGCATCCTATCCGCCGGCGTGGCCAGTTCGCCGTCCGGGAGCGAACCAGAACTACAATCTGACCGATGCCATCCGCATTCGCTCGGCCGCGCATGCCTTCGAAGGCAAGGTGTTCAATGTAGTGGCCTCGTGCGCGCTGGACGAGCAAGCGATTAGCGAAGTCTCCCAAGGCGACGCCGAAGTGCGCAGGATTCTCGCATCGGCCCCACCCGCAACGTCAATGATCCTCGGTCCGCAGGGCGAGCTGCTCGCCGAACCTCACGTGGGGGGCGAGGGCATGGTCGTGGCCGAGATCGACGTCTCGCTCTCGATTGAACAGAAGCAAATCCATGACATCGTCGGTTCCTACAACCGGTTCGATGTTTTCCGGTTGACCGTCGACCAGCGGCCCAACCGGCCAATTACCGTGATTCGTGATGATGGCGGCTCGAGGGCTGGGACTCCGGCCGATACTGGGCCTCCCATTGGGGAGACACCGCCAGGTGCATCTAATGGGTCAGCACGTGGCAAACAAAAACAAGAGGTACCGTGATGACGACACAATACCTGAACCCCGATCTCGCAGAACCAACGATGACTCCGGACCTCATCGCTCGCAGAGCGGTGCGCGCGGCGTACTTTGGTTTCTTTGTCGATATGTTCGAGGTTTATTTGCCCATCGCGGTTCTGGCTCCGGCGCTCGTCTACTTCATCCCGGCCGGCTTGAGCGCCGCCACCAAAGCGACGATTTTCTCCGTGGTATTTGCGATTTCGCTAATGGGGCGACCGATAGGCTCGATGGTCTTTGGTCACTTTGGGGATCGACTGGGCAGGCGTCGGATAACACTGATTTCAGTCGCCGGATTCGCCATCGCGACCCTTTTGATCGCGGCGCTCCCCGGCTACCAGGCTTGGGGCGGTGCGTCCATAGCCGCACTGCTCATCCTGCGCTTGGCAGATGGAGTTTTTATCGGGGGGGAATATACCGCGGCCAATCCTCTGGCCATGGAATATTCTCCCAAGGAAAAGCGCGGACTCAATGCCGCATTCATTCACGTGGGCTACCCTGCCGCGCTGGTTTGCGTGTCCTTGCTGACAGCCTTTATGCTGAAATTGGCGCCCGGCGGTGATGCCGGCTCTGCGTATGCGGTCTGGGGCTGGCGCATTCCGTTCGTGATCGGAGCACTGCTCGCCGGCGCTCTTTTCCTTTACTACTATCTCGCGGTCCCTGAATCCGAAGTCTGGCGCTCGTCCAAAAAAAGCGCCGCTCCTCTGAAGGAGATCTTTGCGGGTGCTGATTTGCGTCGCTTGGGCCAGCTCATCATCGTCATGAGCGGTGCATGGCTCACGCTCGACGCGACCGTGGCAGCGCTTCCAGGGGTAATCAATACCGTTCTTGGGGTGAAGTCGCCAGACGTGAATACGGGCATCCTGATCGGCGCAGCCATTTCGGTGCCGATTTTTCCGCTGATCGGTGTTCTGAGTCAGAAGTTTGGGCGCCGACCAACACTCATCGTCCTTGGATTGTTGAATCTCGTACCGGCAAGTGCGCTGTATTACGTCCTGATGGCGGGCGCCTATCACGACTCTGCCATGCTGGTTGGATTGATCGCACTCATCTTGGTGCTCACGATTCCTGTATGGGCAGTCATTACGCCCTACCTAGCAGAGAGCTTTCGAACCGAAATTCGCTCGAGCGGATACGGCCTCAGCTACAGCTTGGCGACGATACTGCCCGGCTTTTACTCCTTTTACATGCTGGGCCTGGCCAAGCTCATGCCTTATGAGTTCAGTCCGATTGTTCTTCTCTCCGTAGGGGGACTTATGCTCACTCTCGGCGCCCTCGCTGGCCCCGAAACGAAGCACGTGGACTTCAATCGGTAGGCTTTTGCCGAAATAAAATAATGGGTTTGGTAGACGAGCTGATTTGACCCGGGAAGCAGACACGGACGACCGGCTGCATGAGGTCGAAAGGGTGAATTCGCCTGCGTTGTGGTCGGAGATGTAGAGTAGTACGCGGCACTTGCGCTGCGCCGAAGAACGTTTCGGCCTATGGCCTTGAATCCAACTACAACTAATTCTGAGGCGAGAATTTATGGCCAACGTCAAATATCTTGCTTTAGTCGTTGCAGCCGTTTTTATTTACACCGCCTGTGCTAGAGACGCACTGGCGAACAATGCAACTAAAGCCGTTGAAAAGACTGCGCCGGCCGGATCGCTAAAGGTTGCACTTGTGGCGCTCGAGAAGAGCGCATACGCGGCTTGGAAGTCCAAAGATGCGAAGTTTTGGGACACGTTTCTTTCGGACAAATTTGTCGGCTGGGGTACGTCCGGAAAGCTCGATAAGGTGTCAGCGAAAAAGGAATACACCGGCGCTGATTGCGAGATCAAGAGCTACGCTCTGTCCGAGGAGCGGGTGAGCCCGCGTGGCAAGCAGGCCGTGCTGATCACGTACAAGGCTGCCGTTGACGGCACCTGCGGAGGGCAAAAGATCCCGGCAAGCAGTTGGGCGGCAGGAGTATACGTTCGCGACGGCGCTCACTGGAAAGCAGCCTTCCACGCCCAAGCCGCGGTGGTCAATCCAGAGGTGCCTCCCGTAAAGCCGGTTTACCAAAATAGAGCGCGGGGAGACGACACGGCCAAACCCACCGCTCCGGATGCTGGCACCGGCACCTTGCTTGTGATCGAAGGAGCCGTGTGGGAGGCTTGGAAGGACCACGATGCCAAAAGACTGTCGGACCTGATGGCTGAGGATATTTCGTTTATCAATATCTTCGGCATTTACCTCGCAAACAAAGCCGAGGGATTGAAGAACTGGTCAGGGACAGGATGCGATGTCAAAAGCGTTGGCGTCACCGACGCCGCCGCAACGATGCTCTCGCCGACAGTCGGCATCCTGACATTTAAAGCGACAGCTGACGGCACATGCTTCGGCCAGAAAGTTGGACCTATTTGGGGCTCATCGATCTACGTAAAATACGGCGATGCGTGGAAATGGACCTTTGGGATAAATGTACCCGCACGCGGAGAGGGTACTTAGAGGCTACGGGCGCGTTCGACTTCCCGATAGCTGTCGGTCGTCACAGGCACCTTAGGGCCGACTGGCCGCCCCATGAATGGATACCGCTGACGAACTGGCGCCTTCCCAACGTAGACGTCGGCAGTGCGACCCTCACCGCGGTACACAGCCGCGTTTCGTCTATCGACATCATTGGCGGCTCAACGACTTGGTCGTATGGGACGATCGCTGTACGCTTCATCGCGCCCGGTCTTATGACGGCGTAGGCCATCGCCGCGACATGCGACGGACAACGGTCGAGGATATCGCACCGACGTTCGCGCAAGATCGCGGGTGGATCAGCACCGTTCGAGGCGCTTTAACAGAGGCGAGCCGTGAGCCAAGTACTAAACCTCGAGGAGTTGGTGGACGGACAGAAGTTCGGCCGCTTCAATATCAACCTGCTTGTCTGGTCGTTTCTCGCGATGGCCGCCGACGGGTTCGATTTGGCAGGGCTTGCTTCCGCTGCACCGGAGCTCGCCAGAACATGGCACGTTGCCCCAAAGGCGTTCGCGCCGGCGTTGAGCGCGAGTCTGTTCGGCATTCTGTTCGGTGCGCCGTTACTGGGTCACGCGGGGGATCGTTTCGGACGCAAATCCTTGATCGTCACGGGATGCGTTATCTTCTCGCTCGGCACTCTGGTCACGGTCTTGGCCACAAATCTAGATCAAGTGGTAGCGTTGAGAGTTCTGGCGGGCATTGGCATTGGCGGTTTAATGCCGAACGCAATCGCGCTCAACGCGGAACTCGCACCGAAGCGACTGCGCGCGACGCTCGTCGTCTTGATGTTCACCGGAATTACGGCGGGGGCGGCCATTCCCGGCCTGATTCAGGCGTGGCTGATCCCGCATTATGGATGGCAAGTCATGTTCTGGATCGGGGGACTCGCGCCCCTTGTCGTGGCGGCATGTTTGTTGTTCACATTGCCGGAATCGGTGAAGTTTCTCGCGTCCAAGCCGGATCGGCATGCCCAATTCTTGACGTCCGTACGAAGGCTCCGCCGCGATCTAGCGATCGCCGACAACGCGCAGTTTGTAGTCGCGTCCGCGGCGCATGGGAACGGCCTGGGGGTGAAGCCGATATTCAGCGGGAGCCTTGCCTGGATCACGCCGTTGCTGTGGGTGTGTTTCGCCTGCGCGCTCATGGCAAACTTTTTTCTCAACAGTTGGCTGCCGCTGATTTTCGAGGGCAGCGGACTCAGCGCAAAACAGAGCGGCATCGCAATCACCCTTTATCACAGCGGCGGGACGATTGGCGGATTGCTCGTCAGTCTGGTGCTTGGCCGATTTGGCTTCACGGTCATCGCCTTGCTATTTCTGTTCGCGTCGCTGGCGATTGCCGCGATCGGGCTTCCCGGACTCTCCTATATCGCGATGGTATCGGCAGTGACGCTCTCAGGGTTTTGTACTCTCGGCGCCCAGTTCGGTAACAACGCGGCCTCCGGTCTGTTGTATCCCACCGCGTCTCGCTCCAGCGGCGTCGGTTGGGCACTGGGAATTGGGCGCTTCGGGTCGATTGCCGGCCCGCTCGTTGGCGGACTGCTCGTTGGCATGAAGATCCCTCCGCGGCAGTTCTTTATCCTCGCCGCCGTGCCGATGGTGGCCGGCCTCATCGCATCCGTCGGCGTTGTAAAGCTCTATTATCAGAGGATCGGTGGTATGCAGCTCGACGAAATGGCTGCTACGGTCTCGCGCACAACCAAGGCAAACCTTCTGGCTGAACATAGTGATGATAGGCAGCGATCAAGTCGGTGATGCGAATCTTGTCGACGGAAAAGGCTGGCATCAGTCTTGCGTTCGCCGAGAAGAGACGCTTGGCACGTCGGGGAGTCCTGGATCGCTGTGCAGTCTGCCCCGTTATCCTGCGTTGCCTGAGGTTAACGGGATAATTCACACGCCCATCACACTTGGCATTTGGCATCGCGCCAAACTGCTTGTTTTCCAGAGCCGGAACCGCCTTCCGTATGGGTTCGATTCCCATCGCCCGCTCCATCCTCAGGCAAGATCAGGCAACGTAGGGATGCGAGATTAAGGTCAACCCGTTAATCCTGCGGGAAAGCGGTGGGAACGGACGCCGATTCGGCGGCGGCCTCGCGTCCCTAGATGTCCCTATGTAGCCCAGCATTCACACGTACAGTCACACGCAGCGGGTTCGAAAAACAATGTGTGTGATTCCCACACTTTGTGCCGCGGCGATTGCGGATGGCCGAAATCGACCCCAGAGCGGACGTTTATCAGCCGGTCGGTGGCTTGCCACTGAAAACCGCCAATTGATCGGCGAAAGCACGCTTGTAGGCGGCCCGCGCTTCGCCACGGGCGACATAGGCGGAGAGGTTCGGATATCTATTTAGTAGACCCGATCCGTTCAACCTGCGCAGCACCGTCACCATCAGTAGGTCACCGGCGCTGAACGCAGCGTCGAGCCAGTTGGCATCGCCAAGCCGACTGGAAAGTTCGTCCAGCCGTACACGGACGCGATCCTCGAGGATGGGCAGGCGCTCCTCATACCAGGTCTTGTCGTGCTCCACGAGCGTGGCGATTCCGCGATCAAGGATCGGCGGCTCCACCGTGTTAAGCGCAGCAAACATCCATGTGATCGCGCGCGCCCGGGCATTCGCATCGTCAGGAACCAGCCCCGCATGGTGCTCCGCGACATGGAATACGATCGCCCCCGATTCGAACAGGGCGAGATCGCCTTCTTCATAGGTCGGAATCTGCCCGAAAGGATGAAGCATACGATGCGCGGATTGCTTCATCTCACTGAACGAAATAAGACGAACCTTGTAAGGCTGGCCCACTTCTTCAAGCGCCCAGCGAACACGCATGTCACGCGCCAGTCCCCTGCCGCGATCGGGCGACCGTTCAAAGGCGGTAATGGTAGGGGTCATTGGAAGGCTCCGGGTGATCGCATGACGCCATCCATGGAAACCCTGGCACCGACGATTATCTTCCGCATGGGTCACTCTCCTTGCCTTGTTGAACCTACGACGAACGGACCGCTTCCGATTCGACATGTTCCCTCATCAACGTCTTGGCAAGCGGTGCGGTTCAAGCAAGGCGGATGTCGCAGCATTTTTACCTTATCGTCATTGGCTCCGGGCCCGCCGGGCGGCGCGCGGCGGTTCAGGCGGCCAAGCTCAAGAAAAGCGTGCTGATGGCAGAACGCGGGCGGCCCGTTGATCTGTCGAGTGGACCGCTAGCTATGCGCCCACAAGTAAATTCCAGTTGGGCATGAGCCCCCGGTGTCCTTGACCTGATCAAGAAGGGCTCGTTGATTGGCCAACAAGGAGTGACTGGTTCCGGCGACTTCCAGCCCAATCCGTGACGAGGGCCGCACGGCGGGTTTTGCCGAAAGCGCTTGTTCGCGGCCGAATTCGAGTGGGACGGCGCGCTGATAGTCGAGGATCTTCGAAAGGACTACGGTGAACGGCGCTTTCATGCATTGGGTCAGATCGGAAATCGATTGCATATGAGGGTGTTCACTCCGCTCGCCAACAAGGCGCATGTGATCAGACTTCGCAAGACCAACAAACGCGAGGTCAAACGATATGAAGCGCAAGCCTAATCCCCAGAAGGCCGATCGAGAAAACCCGGCGTGGACGAAGGAGACCTTTGCACGCGCTCGCAGGGCGCGTGAAGTGTTGCCGGAAATCTTCGGTGCCGGGACTGCTGCCAAGATGTTGAAGCCTCGTGGACGACCGAAGTCGGGCAAGGCGCGTACATCAATTTCTCTCCGATTGCCGCCGGACACATTGGCGCGCTGGAAGGCTACGGGTCCTGGCTGGCAAACACGGATGGCTGAAGCGCTGTCGAAAGTTGTCTGATTGACGTGTAATGCGAGCGATGGCCCGCAATGCCGCGTAGCACATCAGGGGTCTACGACAGTACGCTCACGTATCCCTGCGTGGCCCCACGTACCGCGAGAATTCACACGCCAATCACACTTGGGATTCGTCGCCGCAACAAACTCCTTGTTTTCAAGCTCCGGGAGTTCCTCCCGTGTGGGTTCGATTCCCATCGCCCGCTCCACTTTAAGACTACGTCAGCACACGCAGGACAACTCTCTCAAGCCTGCACCGGTGAGTGCTTGGGAGGACTCGGGAAGGGGAATATAGGCGATTATTCGCCGAGCGCAGTCGCCTCGATCGTGAGTGGGTGCGTTTCACCGACGCTCGATACGAAGTGCAGATACGCCTCATGTGCCGCCGCCCGCGCGCCTTGGAGGTCCGCCAACTTGTTGTCGATTTTCGCCTCAGTGAGCCACGTCTTACCCAGATAGTACGACCTGATCCCAGGCCCAAATGCCGCATCGAAAGAATTTCTCGCCCGGTGAATCTGCGCGAGGGCTTCCCGCGGGTTCCCCATCGCAAGAAGTATTCCGGCCATGCTCTCCTGAACTTCTGCCGCTCGATGCGCTAGACCTGGTCGAGTGGAAAATATGTCAAATGCGAGTGAGGCCTCGCGCATTGCCCCTGAATGGTCCCCGCCATACTCAAGGTTTTGCGCTCTGATGTAGTGGAGTGCGCCGAATGCTTCGTGCCCGGGAGGCAGCATGTCCTGCAGAAGCGGCTCGAGCCGCGAGAGAATTGTCTCCGACTCTTCGAGATTGCCGAGTGTCGAATTTGCCCGTGCCAGCCCCATTTGAACCTTAGCGGCAGAATTGCGGTTTTTATTCGCAACTGCGCCATTCAGCGCTGCGCTGAGCACATCCCGCGCATCGGCAGCGCGCCCGAGCGAAAGAAGCGCAGCCGCATAGCTGGTTGCCAAGAACGCATCGGACGGCGCGTAACCTTGTTCGATCATTCTGGCTCGTTCCAACAGCTGTGCGCCGCGGGCGGGCATCCCTAAGTTCACGAGAAGGGTGCCCCAATTGCCGTAGAGCGTGACCGCAAATCCCGTGTCCTCCACACCGATGCGCTTGAGTTCCCCGGCAACGTGAGCATAGGTTTGATCGGCCCTCCCCAGCTGTCCCGCTTCCCGGCGAGCATCCGCCAGCATGATCATTGAGGACAACCGACCCCACTCCGTACCGCCGCTCGGCGATGCCTCTCGCAGCTTGCCCGCGCGCTCGGAGTCGGCGAGCGCGGCGGCTCCGTCGCCGGAAAAACGCGCGATCGTACTCGCGTATTGCCAACATGCTGCGCGCACTTCATCGTTTCCGGAATCACGCGGCAGCTCCGCAAGCAACTGCTGGATTCGCTGTGCGGCGTCGCGTCCGAATCCGCTGACCGTGTCGGCCGCTGCTGAGGCGCAGCCGCTGAGGGCGACCAGGCCGGGATCGCCGCTGTGCATCGCGAGATCATAAGATTCGCGATAGAGCGTGCGTTGCTTTTCAGTAGCTCCGACATGCGAGTAGAGCTGTGCCAGGGTAAAAAGAAGTTGCGATCGCAGCCCATCGGACGATGCGAACTCCGAGCGCACCAGTTTTTCCCCACGTTCGAGCAGCTGAGCTGTTGTTAGCGCCTCACCGGCATGACCCGACTCGTTCAGTACAATTGACACGAGGTCGCCGAAGGCAGCAGCTCTTTGCAGCTGAACCCGCGCAACGTCTCGCTGGTGGCGCGCGTCGAACCACTGCGTCGTGGTGATGACAATCGCCAGAACCAGTGTAATGCCGGTGAGAACCGAGGTGGCAACCGCGCCGCGGTGGCGCTGTACAAACTTGGTTACGCGATATCGAACCGTATCGGGTCCTGCGGTCACCGGCTCATGTGACAAGAATCGGCGCAGATCATCGCTGAAGGCGGGAGCATTTGAATAACGCTCCTCGGGCGCATTTTTGAGCGCCTTGGCGAGTATGTTGTCGAGATCGCCATTGAGCGCCCGGCGGCGCTCGCTATCATCTGCTGCGGCGGAAGCGCGCGGAGGGTCCTCATGAACGATGGCCCGCACAAGGGCAGCCGCACCTTGCGCATCCGGCGGCCTGGCGTGCCGACCAGTGAGCAGCAAGTACAGCACGAGCCCCAGCGCATAGACATCCGTCTGGGTCGTTACCGGCCCGGCAAACAACTGCTCTGGCGCCGCGTATTGGGGTGTTAACGCCCGCAAGCTTGTCTTCGTGCGCGGCGTGGCCTCCTCGCCGGCGTCAAGGAGCTTCGCAATGCCGAAATCCAGAAGCTTGATGACGCCCTCGCGCGTAACGAAGATGTTCGACGGCTTGATGTCACGGTGCACGATGAGATGACTGTGCGCGTGTGCGACTGCCGAAAGTGTTGCGCGAAAGAGCTGCAGGCGGCCTTCCAACCCGAGATGCTCTCGCTCGCAGTACTCATCGATCGGCAGGCCGTCGACATATTCGATGACGAGGTAGGGATGAACCTCATCAAGAACGCCTGCATCAATGAGCCGAGCGATGTTGGGATGATCCAGGCGGGCGAGTAGATTCCCTTCTTGCCGAAAGCGCGCCTGCCCGTCTCGACCGAGCCATGCCGCGTTCAGAAACTTGATTGCAACATATCCTTCGACGCGCCCGTCGGCACGCCGCGCCCGCCACACGCTGCCCATGCCACCGTGACCGATTTCAGCCTCGAGAATGTAGGTTCCCACCACTCGTCCTACCAGCGAAGGCGTGGCCGCAAGTTCGCTGTGAATCGATAATGGCGTGGAGAGAAAGTTTGAGTACCCATCGCGCGCTCGCACCGCAAGCATCCGCGTCACTTGAGCGGCCGTGTCCGGATCCTTCTGTTCGAGTTCCGCAAGCCACTGCGCACGCTCTGATTCCGCCAAGCCGAGCGCCTGATCGAGGATCTCGCTCAGTCGCTGCCACTGTGCCTCAATGAAGTCGGACATGGCGATCCTTCTGCAGCACTATTTGTCAACGCGCGTCAATTCGCTCGCTGTCGGCGAGTCACTACTAGCGTATATCGGATTGCCGAGGTGAAAGAAGACAAATGAGCAGTGCGACATCACCCAATACATCACCGGGCACGTTGCCGAAACCAAGCGCCGAAGCAACTGCTGCTGAGGATTGGATCCAATACGGATCTGACATAAGGGTCAGCGCCGGCCGCCATCCGTACGCAGCTCGCAAGAGGCGGCAGCACCTGTTTTCCGGAACTGCTGCTGAACATCAAGGCCCTCCGCGCGGCAACTTGCGTTTTTCATGATTTGGGCGGTGCAGACGGACTGGGCCGCAGTAACCGCATTCGCGAAACTTGCGCAAAACTCCGCTGTCCGATATTATGTATCGCAATTGCGATGCAAGGGGGCTGCTCATGTCGAGTGCCAAATCGCGAACCATTCCACCGCTACGAGTTTCAGAGGAGCTGCGCGCTGACGCTGAGAGCGTGCTCGCCCCAGGGGAAACCCTATCCGCGTTCGTAATGGATGCGGTTTCTCGAACAATTGATTTTCGTAAATCTCAGTTGGACTTTCTCGCCCGAGGCATCGCCAGCGCCGAACGTGCGCGGGCAGAAGGCGACTACGTGCCGGCCGATAAGGTGATTTCTGGGCTACGCAAACGGCTAGCGAACGCGCAGCGCGTTCGCAAGTGACTTATAAGGTCCGCCTCACAGGGGAAGCACACAAGGACCTCGACCGCCTGTACGATTTCTTGCTCAAACGTGACTTAGGTGCCGCTGAGCGTGCACTCGTAGCCGTCGAACGAGCGTTGAACCTTCTCGCTTTCTCACCGTTTTCGTGCAGAAAAGCGCTATTGCAGAGGAACCCCCGCTGGCGAGAACTGTTGATCCCCTTCGGACACTCGGGATACGTCGCGCTTTTTGAAATTGAAGACGATCACACTGTGACTGTGACAGCGATTCGGCATCAACGCGAAGAGGACTACCATTGATGCGTGCCATCAGCAGAGAGTGCATCGGGCGGCAGACGGCCAAAACGGGACAGCGGCGGCACCGAAATGGTTGCTCCCCAACGGACTTCGCGGCTTGCACAAGTATCGTGGTGCGATGTGGCAGATGGCGAAAATGCGGGTCCCTATGGCGCGTAAGTACGACCTAACCGATCACTAGATGCGGCTATCAGCGACAATGGAATTTCGGGACACGCTGATCCGCGCGCTCGACACTTATCTTCAAGATCCTTCATCACTCGGGCTGACAAGTGACCTGGCGATACTTGCGCAAGCTCATAACGCACTACCCGTTTGCGCGGACATGGGAGGCGCGCTGCTGATACGATCGACCGGAGAGATCCTCTTAGTCCACTCAAATTAGGAATGGACGGCTAGCGCTGAATGCTCAGTTGTTACCGAGGCACAGTGGATCGCGGTCGCCTACACCGCATGTGAGAAGCGATTCCCGGGGTTGCGAGGTTTGCTACCGAGCGCAGGTAAGTAGGATTACCACGGTGAGAATGGATAACCCCCAATTCCCGTTATTCGGGAAGTTTTCACCTTTTCACTAACGGATAGCGGTCACCGGTATCTGGTCGTGCCTTCGCGATAGAAGGCGGCGGCGTGTGTGGCGGCGACAGACATGTTCGACTACTAACGCCTGAATTAAGCCGCGCCGCGAAGCGGCGTCGGCTTGAATGAATTGTTAGGCTGCTGCTCGTCGCATTTGGAGGCCCGCCGGTCAGAAGATTGGCTTCAGAACCAT
>Ga0182024_10019018_pt1 | contig 12715 bp, 9 predicted proteins | sample P32metaG_FD_120480 | JGI IMG/M metagenome (GOLD analysis project Ga0182024, IMG submission 120480) | Permafrost microbial communities from Stordalen Mire, Sweden - P3-2 metaG (Illumina Assembly) | ecosystem: Environmental > Terrestrial > Soil > Wetlands > Permafrost | place: Sweden: Stordalen... | reverse complement strand
GCGCTGCGAAAGCCGGCCAGACTACGAAGCTCTCATCGCCGAATACTACGAGCGTTTCCACCCGACGGTGCCAGAAGAGCGTGCCCTGGTCGACATGCTCATCAAATCCGAATGGCACAGCCGGCGCTACATGAGCATCGACGCGGGCATCTGGGAGCGCGGCTTTCTCGTGATTAATGACCGCTCCCTCGGCCGCGTCTTTGAACTATCCGGCAAAGCCTTCGACCGCGTCGATCGCCGCATCAACTCCGCCCAGCGCAATTTCCAGAAAGCGCTGAAGCAGCTCATGGATCTCCGAGCCAAACGAGCGAATGAACCTGCGGAACCCGCACAAATCCTCCCGAGCCATGAACGTGAGGGAGCGGTACGCGAAACTTCCGCCATTGCAACCACGCCACTTAACCCCGAATTGGTTTCGTTCCGTCAAACCACTCCGAACGATCCCTCAACGTCACTCCAAACCGGCGATCATCTCCCGGGTGCCCCCGCCAGCCATCACGAAAAGGAGAACATCCCGCCAATCGCGGCGTAAAAAAACAAAAACACAATCGCGCCACAAGAGACGGACGAACCTGCGACGCCGGAAGTGTCTCGTGCCAGGTAGCCTTTCGCCCGTTTCGAACGTCTAACATAACGGTGTGAACGCCGTGCCTGCGTGCTCCATTTAGTTCGATGCACCGGCAGAAATCGGCGTGAAATTTATCTTCGCAAGGGTATATACTATTCGCGTTAACGTCGCACAGGCCCTGTTGTCCGGTGTGCGCGCGATAGTTAGGAAAGGTCCACGCAATGAACTTTACAAGACGCGACTTCGGAAAGATAGCACTGGCGGCGGTTCCGGCCACTTCACTGTTGGCCGCAAAACCGGATTCAAAGTGGGGCGGTGTGCAGGTCGGCATCAACGCACCCTACAGTTTCACCCGGATGTCCGGCACTGCCGACAAAATTATCGACTATATGACGCAGTTGAATCTGAGCGCCTGCGAACTGCGCCTGCAGCCCGTCGAAGCGTATCTCAATGCGCCTGGCGTTTACGCCTCCGCGAATGACGCTCCCGGACGCGGTGGCGGCCCGGCAGGTGGTGGTGGCGGCGCTCGCGGTGGCAGCGGACGCGGCGGCGGTGGACGCGGATTCAGCGGCGGCGGACGTGGTGGTGGCGGCCGCGCAGCCCAGACTCCCGAGCAACAGGCTGCTGCGGCGGCGGCTCTTGCGGAGCTCACGAAATGGCGTGCCGCGCTGTCCATGGACAAGATCAAAGACTTCCGCAAGAAGTACGAAACGGCAGGCATCCTCATCCAGATCGTCAAGGTCGATAACATCGGCACCTTCACAGACGACATGATCGATTACGCTTTCACCGTCGCCAAAAACCTCGGCGCGCACGCCGTTTCCACCGAAGGCCGTGAGAGCGAGGCCAAACGCCTGGGGGCGTTCGCCGACAAGCACAAGATGATGATCGGCTATCACGGCCATACCGATGTCAACAGCGACGAAGCTTTCGGCAGCGCCAAGAGCTGGGAAACTTCGGATTCGTATGCCAAATACAATGGCATCAATCTGGACCTCGGCCACTTCACCGCCGGAAACAAGACGTCCCCCATTCCGTTCATGACGGAGCATCACGATCGCATCACCCACGTCCACATCAAGGACAAAACGTTCGGCGATAAGAACGTGCCTTTCGGTCAGGGCGATACGCCGATCGTCGAAGCGCTCCAGCTCATGAAGAAGAATAAGTGGACCTTCCAGGCCACCATCGAATACGAGTATGCGACTCCCGCCGGTTCCGACGTCCTCACGGAAATCGGTAAGTGCGTCGAATACTGCCGCAAGGCCCTCGCCTAGAATCCCGCTTGCCCTGACCGCGACCAGCAGCCTCATCCACCCAACCCGGATGAGGCTGCTTTTTTTCACTAGGTATACTAATTTCGAATCGAATCTGGAGGCAGTCGTGCGCCGTTTAAATCCCGCCCTTTTCGGGGCAGCATTCATAGCAGTTATGTTCACCGGTTCCGCCGCAGCGCAAACCGGCAGCGGTGACAAAGCCGCCATCGCCGCTACCCCGGCAGCCCTCACTGCGTCCCATGAAGATCCCGCTGCCGTAGCGCGCGGCGCGAAGCTCTTCGCCGCCAACTGCGCCTCCTGTCACGGCGCCACTGCGAAAGGTCTCACCGGCAAAGATAACACCGACCTCGTTCGCTCCCTCTACGTTCTCGACGACGAAAAAGGCATCCTCCTCACGCCGCCGATTCGCAATGGCCGTCCCGATAAAGGCATGCCGAAATCCAATCTCACCGACGCGGAGATTCTCGACGTCGCCGCGTGGCTTCGCGTCCAGTCCTACGGCGCGGGCCACCGCACCACCTATACGTTTCTCGATGTCCTCACCGGCGATCCGAAAAAAGGCGAAGAGTACTTCAACGGCGCGGGAAAATGCAGCACCTGCCACTCGCCAACCGGCGACCTGAAAGGCATCGGCTCCCGCTATTCCGCGCAGCAACTCCAGGGACGCTGGCTGTCTCCCGGCGGTGGCCGCGGCGGACGCGGCGCTGGCGCGGCCACCGGAACGCCTTCCCGCAGCCAGAAGACCGTTGCCGTCACCCTGCCCAACGGACAGACCGTCTCCGGACCGCTCGACCGCATTGACGACTTCACCGTCTCCCTTCACGATTCCACCGGCGCGTATCGCTCTTTCACACGCAACGGCGACGTGCCGAAGGTGCTCGTCACCGATCCGATGAAAGTCCACACAGAACTGCTCCGCACCTATACCGACGCCGACATGCACAACGTAACGGCCTATCTGGTGACCCTCAAATGAAGCGGATCTCTCTCGCTGTCTGTGTGGGGCAGGCGGTTCCGCCTGCCGTCCGCGCGCTCATCTTATTCTCAGCCTGCTCTTATCTCTGCGCGCAGGGCCTCGATCGCGCCACACTCCTGAAGCAACCGGTCGATGCGTGGCCCACCTATAACGGAGACTACTCCGCAAGGCGCTTCAGCCCGCTCACACAGATTAATTCGACCAACGTGCAGAATCTCTCCCTGCTGTGGTCCACACGATTCACTGGCAGCGCTGCCCCTGCGCCCGCCGCCGGAGGACGTGGCGGCGCAGCTCCCGCAGCCGTAGCCATCAAAGCCACTCCGCTGATGGTCAATGGCATCCTCTATTTCTCCGCGCCCAACAACGCCTGGGCTGTCGACGCGCGCACCGGCCGCGAACTCTGGCACTACACCTATCCGCCCAACACAGGCAGCACCATCGGCAACCGCGGTCTGGGAATGTACGGCAACTGGCTCTACATGGAAGTTCCCGACAGCCACCTCGTCAGCCTCGACGCCGCCACCGGCAAGGAACGCTGGAAGGTCCAGATCGCCGACCCGAAACTCGACTACACCTCTACCGCCGCGCCCATCGTGGTCGGCAATCACATCCTCGCCGGCATCGGCGGCGACCACATGGATAATCGCGGCTTCATCCAGTCGCTCGATCCCGAAACCGGCGCAGTGCAATGGAAGTGGTACACGACCCCGAGCGCGGGCGAACCAGGCATCGAAACATGGCCCGACGCCTACGCCTCAGTGCACGGCACCGGACAAACCTGGATTCCAGGCAGCTACGACCCCCAGCTCAACCTCTACTACTTCGGCACCGGCAATCCCAATCCCGTCATGGCGGAGCAAAGCCGCAAAGGCGACAACCTCTATACCTGCACCATCGTCGCGCTGAATCCCGATACCGGCAAAATGGCCTGGTACTACCAGACATCCCCGCACGACACGCACGATTGGGATGCCACCGAAGCGCCCGTTCTGATCGACGGAACGATTAACGGACAGCCGCGCAAACTACTCGCGCAGGCGGATCGCAACGGCTACTTTTTCCTGCTCGACCGCACCAACGGCAAGCACATCCTGACCACGCCGCTGATCGACACGCTGAACTGGTCGAAAGGCCTGAACGCCACCGGCCAGCCGATCCCCAATCCCGCGAAATATCCCAGGCCCGATGGCACCCTGGTTTCGCCGGCCTCGGGCGGAGCCACCAACTGGCCCGCCCCGAGCTTCGATCCGCAGACCGGCCTCTTCTATGTCGGCGTCAACACCACTTGGAGCGTGTTCTATCAGACCGACACCGACGACCATCCCGAAGGCTACGGCGGCGTTGACAGCGGCTCCGGCAGCGAGGGTGGCGCGCTCCTCGCAATCGACTACAAGACCGGCAAGATCGCGTGGCGGCACGAATGGCCTGGCGCGGGAGGCGCGAGTCACATGCTGACCACAGCGGGCCATCTGCTCTTCACAGGCAACGGCAACAACGTGGTTGCTTTCGATCCGGCCAACGGCAAAATCCTGTGGCACTCCAGTCTGTTCGGCAGCCCCAGCGCCGGCCCCATCACCTATATGCTGGACGGCAAACAGTACCTGCTCGCCATCGCCGGCGACAGCATGTATTCCTTCGTGGTGAATAACTAATGAGCACACACCAATTCCGTGGGACATGCTTTAGCTTGTCCATTCTTACAGTGGCCAGCCTCTTCGCGCTTGCCCCCGCCCACGCGCAGGGCGTCGACAAGCAGATGCTCCTGCATCCTCCCGCCGATTCGTGGCCGACTTTCTTTGGCGACTATTCCGGCCGCCGCTTCAGCGCGCTCAAAGAGATCAACTCCGCCAACGTGAAGGATCTTTCTCTCGAATGGGCTACCCGTTTCACGCCAGGTCCCGCGGGCACCGCCGTCAGCATCAAGTCCCCCGCCCTGCTTGTAGACGGCATCCTGTATTTCACCTCGCCCAACAACGCCTGGGCCGCGGACGCCCGCACGGGCCGCGAACTGTGGCACTACGCCTACCCGCCGAACACCGGGAACACCAATGGCAATCGCGGTTTCGGTATGTACGGCAACTGGCTCTACATGGAAACGCCCGATGGCAACCTCGTATGCCTGAATTCTTCCGACGGCAAGGAACGCTGGAAGGTCCGCATCACCGACCCGAAGCTCGATTACACAACAACAGCTGCGCCCATCGTGATCGGTAACCACATCCTCGTCGGAGTCGGTGGCGACCATCTCGATAACCCCGGCTTCCTGGAGTCGGTCGATCCCGAAACCGGCGCAACGCAGTGGAAGACCAACACCACCCCGCGTAAGGGCGAGCCCGGTATTGAAACCTGGCCCGATGAATACGCCGCCGCGCACGCCACCGGACAGACGTGGATTCCCGGCAGCTACGATCCTGAGCTGAATCTCTATTACCTCGGCACCGGCAACCCCAATCCGGTAATGGCGGAGCAGAGCCGCAAAGGCGATAACCTGTTCACCTGTTCCATCCTCGCCATCAATCCAGATACTGGCAAGATGGCCTGGTACTACCAGGCCACGCCGCACGACACGCACGACTGGGATTCCACCGAATCCGTCATTATGGTCGATGGCACAATCAACGGCCGCCCGCGCAAACTTGTCGTCCAGGGAAACCGCAACGGCTACTTCTACGTTCTCGACCGCACCAACGGCGAACACATCCTCACCACACCGATGATCGACAGCATGAACTGGAACCTCGGACTCAATGCGAAAGGCCAGCCTGTTCCGAACCCCGCTAAGTACCCCAAAACGGACGGCACCCTGGTGTCACCCGCATCCGGTGGCGCCACCAGCTGGGTCTCGGCCAGCTTCGATCCCGAAACCGGTCTGTTCTACGTCGGCGTGAGCAAGTCCTGGTCAGTCTATTACCAGACCGATACCGACGATCATCCGGAAGGTTACGGCGGCATTGACAGCGGCGCGGGGAATGAAGGCGGCGCGCTCCTCGCGATCGACTATAAGACCGGCAAGATCGCGTGGCATCACGACTGGCCAGGCGGCGGCGGAGCCAGCCACATGCTGACCACGGCGGGCCATCTGCTGTTCACCGGCAACGGAACGAACATCATCGCCTTCGATCCGGCAACCGGCAGGATCCTCTGGCACTCCGGCCTGATGGCCGCCCCCAGCAACGGCATGACTACCTACATGCTCGATGGCAAGCAGCACCTGCTCGTCGGCGCGGGCGACAGCCTGTACTCCTTCACGATCAACAAGCGGATGGAATAGTTGCTGGTTTGCGGGCCTCGACGATCAGCGTGTGGGGGCATTCGAAGTCCGATTCCCACTCGGTTGCGAGGCATTCGGCAAAGAGTTTCGGATAGCCGGTTTCTTTGACGGGCAGACGTTGTATGGGCGGTTCAAATCCGGCATCGGCCAGAAGTTCCGCAAGCAGGCTGAACGTGAGAATGTGCAGGTGTTCGCCCCGGCACATCAGATAGTTGTCGAAGCGCGCTCCGGTGTCGGAGAACCGGTCGGGAAAATCGGAAAACCAGGCCTTGTCGCCGGCGATAAATCCTGCAATGGCGGCGTCGCCATTGGGTCCGCCCGTCCGGTAGACTGCTCCGGGTTTCAGGCAGCGGAAGACCTCACGAAAATGCCCGGGCAAATCGGGGAGATGCTCGATGACGTGATGCGAATAAACGGCGTCGAGCGTGGCGTTGCGAAACGGGAGCGGGCGCCGCAGATCGCACCAGACGTCGCAGCGCGCGGTGATGAAGTTGGCGTCCAGATTGATCCAGCCTTCGAGGTAGGCTTTCCGGCCGGGGCCGAGATGAACCTTAGCGATCCCGGAACGTGGTGCGCTCAACTGGCGGTACATCCATCCGCTGAGACCCATGGCGGGTCCGAGCAGGGTGTAGAACATCGCCTTTGTGTCCCGGCTGACTATGCAGTACCGCCCGTCAAGCCAGTTGTTCCTGTATCGGCAGACGGCGGATTCGTTTGCCCGTGGCCGCGAAGATCGCATTGCAGACGGCCGGCGCGATACACGGCACACCCGCTTCGCCCATGCCTCCGGGCGATTCCACGCTCGGCACGATGTGCACATCGACGACCGGCGCTTCGTCCATGCGGACGACGTCGTACTGATGGAAATTCGTTTGCTGAACGCGGCCGCCCTCGATGGTGATTTCACCTTTGAGCGCGGCGCTGAGTCCGAAAACGATAGCGCTGCGAATCTGCTGATCGACGATGGCCGGATTGACCACCTGGCCGCAATCGGTCGCACAGGTCACTCGATGCACCTTGACCTTGCCTTCTGAAACAGAGACTTCGGCAACCTGCGCCGTGTAGCTGCCCACGTTGTTCACAACCGCAACTCCGTGGTGATGCCCGGCAGGCAGAGGCTTGCCCCAGCCGGCTTTTTCCGCCGCCACATTCAGCACACCGAGAAGACGCGGCTGGGCAGCCAGAAAGCGGCGCCGCAATTCCACCGGGTCTTTGCCACCGGCAGCAGCAAGTTCGTCCAGAAACGATTCGCCGAAGAACGTATTCTGCGTGTAGCCGACCGCGCGCCAGTACGTGGTGGGGATACCGCCGGTCACGCTGTGATAATCGACCTGCATGTGCGGGATGGCGTAATGCAGATCCGCAATGCCTTCAACACTGGTAGAATCGACTCCGCGGCCGCCGCCGAAACTGCCACCTCCACCCATGGGAGGGCAGGCGATGTTCGCCGTGAAGACGAGAGGCCAGCCATCGGCGTCGAGACCGCCGGCGAAGCGCGTGACCGACGCCGGACGATAGAATCCGTTCTGGATATCGTTTTCGCGCGACCACGTTATTTTTACAGGAACCTTGATCGCTTTGGCAAGTTCGATGGCTTCCTGCGCAAAGTCAGTGCCGGAGCGGCGGCCAAAACCACCGCCCATATATTCCGAGTGGATCGTAATCTGGTCCTGGCGAAGGCCGGTGAGGCGCAGCGCGATGCCGGAGATGCCGGTCTGCATCTGCGTCGACGCCCAGACATCGCAGCCATCGGGACGGACGTGCGCCACGCAGTTGAGCGGTTCCATCGGCGCGTGGGCGAGGAACGGGGCTTCATAAAGCGCGTCGATTTTCTTCGCTGCAGTGCTGAGCGCTGCCGCGCCATCGCCCTGGTGGCGCGCGGATGCGCCGGGGAGCAGCGTTTGTTCGGTGAAGAATTTCCGATTCCCCTCGGTGGTGAAAGCCGCATTCGGCCCTTCGTCCCACTTCACTTCGAGAGCTTTGGCGCCGGCGAAGGCAGCCCAGGTGTTATCCGCAATGACGGCGACGCCGCTGGAAATCTGCACGGCGTCTTTTACGCCGGGGATCGCTTTGGCTTTTGTGGCGTCGAAGCTGACGACCTTGCCGCCAAATACGGGGCAACGCGCGACCGACGCGTAGACCATGCCGGGCACATGCACGTCGATGCCGTATTTGGTGCGGCCTGTGACCTTGTCGGGAGTATCGAGCCGCTTGAGAGATTTGCCGATGAGCTTGAACTGGCTCGGCGGCTTCAGCGCGACGCCTGTCGGCGGAGTCAGTTTGGATGCGGCTTCGGCGACCTGTCCGAAGGTCAGGGTGTTCGTGTTTGCGGAATTCGAGATGACGCCATCGGACGCGCGGCACAAAGATTTGTCGATCGCCCAGCGTTGCGCCGCGGCCTGCAACAGCATCTCGCGAGCCTGCGCGCCGGCGTTCCGCAGCGGTCCCCAACTGGATCGGATGCTGTTGCTGCCGAAGACGCCCTGGAGGCCGAATGCGGGGTCGATGCCGGGAAACTCGGGGCGGACTTTTTTCCAGTCGCACTCCAGTTCTTCGGCGAGGAGCTGGGAAAGAGACGTCACGGTGCCCTGCCCCATCTCGGATTTGTGGATCATCAAGGTGACGGAATCGTCAGTGCCGATGCGAATCCACGCGTTGACTTTCGCGGGTGTGGACGATCCGGATGCGGCCGTTTGCGCGGCCATTTTGCTGCTTTCGGGGAGGTAGAAGCCGACGACCAGGCCTGCTGCGCCAACCGCAGTGGATTTGAGAAAACCGCGTCTTGAAGGTGATGTCATCCCACACCGCCATTGGTCTGGAGTTCAGCGGCTCTATGAATCGCCGCGCGAATATCCTGATAGGTTCCGCAGCGACAGATATAGAATTTCATGACTTCGTCGATATCGGCGTCGGAAGGTTTGGAGTTTTTGGCGAGCAGCGCGGCCACGCCCATGATCTGGCCGGACTGGCAGTAGCCGCATTGCGGTACATCCTTCTCCATCCAGGCCTTTTGGACGGGATGCGAGCCGTCGGCGGAGAGGCCTTCGATGGTGACCACGTTCTTGCCCGCGATGGCGGAGGCCTGCATGGAGCAGGAACGCGTCGCGGTGCCGTTGATGTGAACGGTACACGCGCCACAGAGCGCCATGCCGCAGCCGAATTTGGTGCCCGTCATGCCGAGGGTGTCGCGCAGGACCCACAGGAGAGGCATATCGGGATTGACGTCAACGGATTGAGGTTTGCCGTTAAGGGTGAATTTTATGTTCGCCATGCAGGAACTCCGACTACCAGGATATCAGGATTTGGGAGTTGGAAGTGTTTGGGATTGGCCCCTGTTGCGGCATCTACCCGGACGCGGGTTTCGGGCAAAAAGCGATTCGCATAACCAAACCCATTTTGGGCGGTAGCCGGCATGTTTCGCTCCCGAGTCGCAGTTGTCGCCGATGTTCGCAGAGTATCGATTCCTACGCGAAGTGTACCGCAGTGCAGTTCCCGGGAAAGCGTAACCTGATGAAAAGACTAGACAAAATTCATGTGATCGCGATTCGTTGCCGATGCGAACAGCAAATTGTCAGTTCGCGGTCGGCGTTTTCTCGACCCGGTCCACCACAACCGTGCTCATAGGCCGCTTGCCCGGATCCAATTTGAGTCCAAGATGTCTGATGGCGCTGAAGAGGGAGGGGCTGGGTCCGGTTCCCGTGTCTTCCGGAGGGGCTGTGCCTACCTCGATGCGGGCAAATTCCAGGTTGAAATCGTATTGCCCGCTGAGGCCGGTTTCATCCGTTACCGGCTGACCCAGTTGGTTCGCCAACGATTCAGCCAAAGCGGCCGTCGTCACCCGATGAGCCTGAATCAGAAAATGGTCGCCGTTGAAATTGATCCAGAAGCCCTTCTGTTCCGCCGGAACGATTGGAAATCCGTCCTTACCCATGGGCGGCGCTCCGGATGGCGGAGGAGGGGCACCCCCTGCCTGAGTGATTCCGCGGGATTCTTTCATTTTGAGACCGCCGCTATCGACCACCAGGGCGTAAACCGGCGCTGGTCTGTTCTCATTGTGCGCCACGAATTTGAAACGATCCGCCAGCAGGTTCTGAAGCATCAACCGGAACTGATCGGGGGTGGCGTCGGGCGGAACCCTGGCCGCGATGTTGAACCGCTCGGTATTCAGCCACGACGGTCCCGAAATCCGAAAGCCGGGCACGTCATAGGCTCTCATGATGAGTGCGAGCATCGTCGTGTTCGTAGCGGTGAATTGGCCGGGATCGGAGGAGCCTGGACCGCCGCGCATTCCTATAGAAAAAGGGCCGGCGGGATCGGCGGCCCTGATGGAAGCGACCTCGAAGCTGAGCGAGCGATCCGGCGCCTGCGCAAGAAGTACGCAGGCGCAAATACCCAGGCCCGCCGGAAAGAAACGCAGTAGTGGCCGTAACTTCATGCTTAACAGAGTATAGACGTTCGGAGCGACTTCAGACCATTCGGGATGATATGAAGTATGGGTATGACTCGCCGCCAGGCTATTTTGTCTTTATCCGCTGCTTCTGCCGCGATTGCAGCTCCCGGGAGTGCCGTGGAAGCGCCTGCGGCGGTTGTGGAACGCACCGATGCGGCGGTCGATAGTTATCTGAAAACGCAGATTACGGAGCCCGGTCCGTGGCTCGGCAGCGTTGCCGACGATTACCTGATGCATACCGCGAGCACGGCGGGCGCGGTCATCGAACTGATGACGGCAGCTGTGAACTATCCGGGATCGCGGCACTTTAAAGAGAACGAAGTCGTGGCGCGGATTCGGCTGGCTGCGGGATTTCTGGAGCGATGCCAGAGTCCGGAAGGATTTGTCGATCTGCTTTCGACGAACTTCAACTCTCCGCCCGATACAGGCTTCGTGGTTCACAACGTCGGGGCGGCGGCGGCGATCGCGAAACTTTATTCGAACGATACGGTACTGGGAATATTGCGGCCGTTTCTGGTGAAGGCCGGCGACGGGCTGGCGGTCGGCGGGATTCATACGCCGAATCATCGCTGGGTGGTTTCGTCGGCGCTGGCGCAGATCAACGACGTGTTTCCGAATCCGGCGTATCTGCGCCGTGTGAATCAATGGTTGGCGGAGGGGATCGATATCGACGGCGACGGCCAGTACACGGAGCGCAGCACGGTCACGTACAACACGATTTGCGACCGCGCATTCACGGTGCTGGCGGCAAAGCTGAAGCGGCCGGAACTGCTGGATTCGGTGCGGCGAAATTTGCGGGCGATGATGTATCTGCTGCATCCGGATGGCGAGGTGGTGACGGAAGTTTCGAAGCGGCAGGATCAGTTCGTTCGCGGGACGATGGCCGGGTACTGGTTCCCGGTGCAGTATCTGGCGGTCCACGATTCCGATGGCCAGTTCTCCACGCTGGCGCGGCAACTGGGCCCGGATAACGCGCGGCTCGCGGTGTTCATGGAGTATCCGGAATTATTGGCTGCGCTGCCTGCCGCCGCGCCGTTGCCTGAGGATTACGAGAAGATGATGCCGGAGGTCGGGCTGGTGCGCATCCGTCGCGGCGATCTGGATGCGACGGTGATCCTGCAGGACAACAGCCGCTTTTTCAGCGCGCGCAAGGGAGCCGCAGTCATTCAGGCGGTGCGTTTTGCAACGTCGTTTTTCGGAAAGGGGCAGTTCATTCCGGCGGCAACGGTGCAGCGGTCTGCGATGCAGCGGGGCGGGGGTTACGTTCTGACGCAGTCACTGGAGGCTCCCTATTATCAGCCGCTGGTTCCGGCGCAGACGGTGAATTATAAGAACTGGTCCGCGCTGCGCGACAAGCGGCGCACAACGCAGATTTGCAAGCTGTCGCAAACAGCCACGGTGACGGAAAAGTCCGGTGGTTTCGATTTGCGGATTCAGGCGCGCGGGGATAGTTCAGGTGCGGCGCTGGGAGTTCCGTTGGCGGTGGAGATTAATCTGCGCGAAGGCGGACAGCTGGAAGGGTGCAAGCCTGCTCCGCATATTGACGGGGCGTGGATTCTGGAAAAGGATTTTGGCAGTTATCGGATCGGCGGGCAGACTGTTCGGTTTGGCCCCGGCACCGCGCCACATTTTCTGACGCAGTTGCGCGGGGCGGAAGCGAAGTTGCCTGGAGTGAGTGTTTACGTGACCGGGTATACGCCGTTCGATCGGACGATTTCCTTTGAGTTCAGTTGACAGGAGTTTTACAACTTCCCCACAACGGCCATACCCGTATCCGCTAGGGTGAAATAGGGTGTCTCTGTGAACAAGGTCAAAGTGGTGGCGCTGTGGACGGGGAGCCTTTTCCTGGCAACTGGCGCGCTCGCCCAGCCGCGCGCGATCGATACCGCAAAATCCACAATGACGGTGCGGGTCTACAAGGCCGGTCTGCTTTCAGGACTCGGCCACGATCACCAGATCTCCGCGCCACTGGTCAGTGGCACGGTAGACACGGCTTCCCGTCGGGTGGAATTGCGAGTGAACGCGCGCACTATGCAGGTGGTGGACCCGGGGGTCTCGGATAAAGACCGCGCAGAAATTCAGAGTAATATGCTCGGACCCGAAGTTCTCGACTCCGCACAATATTCCGAGATCGTTTTTCAATCGACGAGTGCGGCGGCGGCCGGCGCGGGCG
>Ga0182024_10019017_pt1 | contig 12716 bp, 13 predicted proteins | sample P32metaG_FD_120480 | JGI IMG/M metagenome (GOLD analysis project Ga0182024, IMG submission 120480) | Permafrost microbial communities from Stordalen Mire, Sweden - P3-2 metaG (Illumina Assembly) | ecosystem: Environmental > Terrestrial > Soil > Wetlands > Permafrost | place: Sweden: Stordalen... | reverse complement strand
GGTGGGCCGCACCGCCGCGGTGGCGGTGCCGATCGACGCGCTGCCGCAAGCCGCCGCCGTCGACGATGACGTAGAATCACGTCCTCGGCGCCGAGGCCGCAGAGGCGGACGGCGCCGTTCTGCTGAGACGGAAGAGCCACTCGCCGGGTAGCGGCGGGAATAAACATGTACGCGATCGTCAAGACCGGAGGCAAGCAGTACCGCGTCGAGGAGGGGCAGACCCTGCTCGTCGAGCGGCTGCCCGAGCCCGAGGGCGCCACCGTCAGCCTCGAGCCGCTGCTGTGGCGCAGCGACGAGGCGGTGTTCGACGCTGCGGGCCTCGCCAAGGTCGAGGTTCAGGCGACGATCGTGGGCCATCTGCGCGGCAAGAAGCTGCGCGTCTTCAAGTTCAAGCCAAAGCGCGGCTATCGCCGCCGCACAGGCCACCGCCAGGAGCTGACGCGGATCGAGGTCACGAAGATCGGCGCACGCGCCGGCGCGCGCGCCGCCGCCAAGCCCGCCACCGCGACCGCCGCCGGCCCGGCCGACGCTGCACCGGCGCGGGCGCCGCGGGCACGCGCCGCCGCCACCGCCGCCGAGGCGCCCGTGGCCGCCAAGCCGCGGGCGCCGCGCAAGCCGGCGGCTGCCAAGCCGGCCGCGGCCGACACTCCCGCCGAAACCGCCAAGGAGGACTCAGATGGCGCATAAGAAGGGCCTCGGATCAAGCCGCAACGGGCGCGACTCAAACGCCCAGCGCCTCGGCGTGAAGACCTTCGCCGGCCAGCAGGTGAGCGGCGGGGAGATCATCGTGCGCCAGCGCGGCAGCCGCTTCAAGGCGGGGGAGGGCGTCGGCATGGGCAAGGACGACACGCTCTACGCGCGGGCGCCAGGCAAGGTCCGCTTCTCGGTCGGCCGCCGCGGCCGCGTCGTCTCGATCGACCCGGCCGAGTAGCCCGCGGGCCGCCCCGGGGGTGGCCCGCCTGCGCCCGCCCGCGGCTCGACAATCACGCGATGCTCTACGACAAGGCGCGCATCCACGTGAAGGCCGGCTCCGGGGGCAGCGGCTCGACGAGCTTCCGCCGCGAGGCGCACGTCCCGCGGGGCGGGCCCGACGGCGGTGACGGCGGCAACGGCGGCGACGTGATCCTCGCGTGCGACGCCGCGCTGCGCGACCTGCAGGCGTTTCGCCGACGCACACGCTTTCGCGCGCTCAACGGCGGCGGCGGCGGCGGGTCGCTGCGCCACGGCGCCTCGGGCGCGCCGCTCGTGCTGGCGGTGCCGCCAGGCACCCAGGTGCGCAGCGATGAGGGGGACATGCACGACCTCGTGCGGCCCGGCCAGCGCGTGATCGTCGCCCGCGGCGGCTCGGGAGGCCGCGGCAACAAGCGCTTTGCGACGCCGACCCGCCAGGCTCCGCGCTTCGCCGAGCGCGGCCTCGCCGGCGAGGAGGCGACGCTTGAGCTGACGCTGAAGCTGCTCGCCGACGTCGGCCTGGTCGGGCTGCCCAACGCCGGCAAGTCCTCGCTGCTGGCACGCCTCACGCGGGCGGCCCCGAAGATCGCCGACTACCCGTTCACGACGATCGAGCCGGTGCTCGGGACACTCGAGGTGGGGGAGCGCCAGCTGATCGTCGCCGACATACCGGGCCTGATCGAGGGAGCGAGCGAGGGCGCGGGGCTGGGCCATGACTTCCTCGCCCATATCGAGCGCACACGACTGCTGGTGCACGTGCTCGACATGGCGCCGCTGGACGGCTCCGACCCGGACGCCAACCATCGCACGGTCGAGCTCGAGCTCTCACGCCACGACCCCCGCCTGGCGTCGCTGCCGCGGGTGCTCGCGCTCTCGAAGGCCGACCTCGTCGAGCCCGCGATCGCGGCGGCCGCGGCGGCGGCCTGGAGCGAGCGCCTCGGCGAGGAGGTGCCCGTGATCGTCACCTCCAGCGCGACCCGGCAGGGGCTCGAGGAGCTCGCCCTCGAGCTGGTGTCCCGCATCCCGATCGAGGAAGCCGCCGAGCTCACCGACGCGCCCGGCGAGCTGGCCGAGCACGTCACCTTCCGCCCGGCGGGCGCGCGCGGCTTCGGCGTGGCGCGCGGCGAGGACGGCGTCTACCGCGTGGTCGGGGTCGGCATCGACCTGCTGCTCGCGCGCCACAACCTCGACAACGACGAGGCGCTGGCGCACATCGAGGCGCGACTGCGCCAGATCGGAGTGATCCGCGCGCTCCAGGAGGCCGGCTTCGAGGCCGGAGACGATGTCGAGATCGGCGGCGTGCTGTTCGAGCTCGACGTCTGAGCCGCGGGCGGCCGAACGGCTAACCTCCGGCCGCAGATGGCCCGCACGGTGATCAAGCTCGGCTCCGCGATCGTCGCCACCGACGACGGCGAGCTGCGCGTTGAGGTGCTCGAGCGGATCTGCGCGGCGGTCAGCGCCGCACGTGACGGCGGCGAGGACGTCGTGATCGTGACCAGCGGCGCGATCGCGCGCGGCACGCGGATCCTCGGACTCGGCGCCCGCCCGAGCGCGATCGAGGAGCTGCAGGCGGCGAGCGCGGTCGGGCAGGGGCGCCTCTACCGCGAGTACGACGAGCTGCTCGCGCGCCACGGAGCGCTCGCGGCTCAGGTGCTGCTCACCTTCTCCGACGTCAGCGCCCGCACCAGCTACCTCAACGCGCGCCAGACGCTCGGCAAGCTACTCGACTGGGGCGCCGTGCCGGTGATCAACGAGAACGACACGACCGCCACCGACGAGATCAGCTTCGGCGACAACGACTTCCTGGCCGCGCAGGTGGCGATCCTCGTCGGCGCCGACCGCCTCGTGATCCTGACAAGCGTCGACGGGCTCTACAGCGCCGACCCGCGCGAGGACCCCGGCGCGGAGCTGGTGGCGCGGGTGGAGGACTTCGCGTCACTGCAGGAGCTGACTATCACCCAGACGACCTCCGCCCACGGCTCGGGAGGCATGCGCTCGAAGGTCGTCGCCGCCGACATGGCGACCGCCGCCGGGATCGCCACCGTGATCTGCAATGGGGAGCGCGAGGGGGTGCTTGGGCGCGTCCTGGGCGGCGGGTCGGAGGGAACGTTCTTCGCCCCGCGCGAGCAGCGCTACTCGAGCTTCAAGCTGTGGCTGCGCTACGCCAAGCCGAGCCGCGGCACGATCGTGATCGACGCCGGCGCCGCGCGCGCATTGCGCCAGGAGGGCACGAGCCTGCTTGCGGTCGGTGTCGTCGAGGTCCGCGGCGACTTCAACGAAGGCGACGCCGTCGACGTCGTCGCCGGGGAGACCCTGATCGGCAAGGGCGTCTGCAACTACGCCGCGGCCGACCTGCGCCTCGCGGCCGGCCTGCACTCGCAGGCGGTGCGGGCGCTGCTCCCGCGCGCGACCGAGGAGGTTGTTCACCGCGACTATTTCGTCCTCGCGTAACCTTTCGCACATGGCGATCGCCACTACATCGGTCGAGGAGGTCTGCCGCGGCGCCAAGCGCGCGGCCCGCGCGCTCGCGACGCTCGACGCAGCCGTCAAGAACGCCGCGCTGCAAGCGATCGCGCTCGCGCTGCGCGACGCGGCCGAGGAGATTCTCGAGGCGAACCGCTCCGACCTCGCCGCTGCACGCGAGGCCGGGCTGTCGGAGGCGCTGCTCGACCGCCTGACGCTCAACGAGAGCCGGATCGAGGCGATGGCGGCCGGAGCGAGCGCGATCGCCGCTCTCCCCGACCCGGTCGGCGAACTGCTCGAGCAGCAGGTTCGCCCCAACGGCCTGCGCATCCGCAAGGTGCTCGTCCCGCTGGGCGTCGTCGCCGTCGTCTACGAGGCCAGGCCGAACGTCACGATCGACGCTGCGGCGCTGTGTCTGAAGTCGGGGAACGCCGTGGTTCTGCGCGGCTCCTCGAGCGCCGGGCGCTCAAACACCGTGCTCGCGGCGATCGCGGCGCGCGCCGCGGAGTCGGCAGGCATCCCGGAGGGAGCGATCTCGATCCTGACCGGCGGAGCGCGCGAGGAGCTGGCCGAGCTGGCGACCCAGACGCGCTACGTCGACCTGATCATCCCGCGCGGCGGCGAGGGGCTCAAGGCGGCGCTGCTGGCGCACGCTACGGTGCCGGTGATCTACGCGGCCTCCGGGAACTGCCACGTCTACGTGGACGCGCACGCCGACCTCGATCACGCCCAGGCGATCGCGCTCAACGCGAAGGTGCAGCGGCCGGGCGTCTGCAACGCGGCGGAGACGCTGCTGGTTCACCGTGACGTCGCCGGCGCGTTCCTTCCGCGAGCGCTCGCCGCGCTGCGCGACGCCGGCGTCGAGTTGCGCGGCGACGCGCGCACGCGCGAGTGCGCCGGGGGGGTCGAGGTTGCGCCGGCGAGCGAAGCCGACTGGGACAGCGAGTACCTCGCGCTCACGCTCGCCGTCGGCGTCGTCGACTCGCTCGAGGCGGCGATCGAGCACATCGCGGCCCACGGCACCGGCCACAGCGAGACGATCATCACGCGAGACGAGGCGGCCGCACGGCGCTTCCAGCTCGACGTCGACGCGGCCTGCGTGTACGTCAACGCCTCGACGCGCTTCACAGACGGCGCCGAGTTCGGGATGGGCGCGGAGATCGGCAACTCCACCCAGAAGCTCCACGCACGCGGCCCGATCGGCCTGCGCGAGCTGTGCGCCAGCAAGTATCTCATCGAGGGCGACGGGCACGTTCGTAGTTGACGGCGGTCGGGATCCTCGGCGGGACGTTCAATCCGCCGCATCTGGCGCACATGGTGTGCGCGAGCGAGGCGCGCGCGCAGCTCGCCCTGGGCCGCGTCCTGCTGGTCCCGACGGGGGTCCCGCCGCACAAGCCGATGGACGACGAGCCCGGGCAGATGCATCGCTTCGAGATGTGCAGGCTTGCCGTTGGCGGGCACCGCGACTGGCTCTCGGTCAGCGCGATCGAGATAGATCGCGACGGCCCGTCTTTCACGGTAGATACGCTTCGGGAGATCCATGCCACGCACCCGGGTGACGAGCTGACCTTCATCGTCGGAGGCGACATGGCCTGGTCGCTCCCGGATTGGCATCAGCCGGAGGCGATCCTCGAGCTCGCGTCGGTCGCGGTGGCCGAGCGCGCCGGGGCCCGCCGCGAGGAGGTCCGCGCCCGGCTCGCCGGAATGGCGGGCGCGCATCGGATCAGCTACATAGACGTGCCGCGGCTCGACATCTCCTCCTCAGCCCTGCGCCGGCGGGTGCGGGAGGGCAGGCCGATCGACTACCTCGTCGCCGACGCGGTGGCCGACTACATCGACCAACGGAGGCTCTACCAGTGAACTCGGAGGAACTCGCGGCTGCGATCGCGGCCCACGCAGACGACAAGAAGGCGCAGTCGATCGTCGCGCTGGACCTGCGCGGCGTGGTCGACTACACCGACTTCTTCGTGATCTGCTCGGGCGGCAGCGACCGTCAGGTCAAGGCGATCCACGATGGGATCCACCTCGGCTGCAAGAGCGAGCATGACCTGCTGCCGACTCGCGTCGAGGGCCTGGCGCGCGGGCAGTGGGTGCTGATGGACTACCTCGACGTGATCGTTCACGTGTTCCTGCCCGAGGTTCGCGAGTACTACGCGCTCGAGCGGCTGTGGGGCGAGGTGCCGGCCCGCGAGATCGGCGCCGTGGCTGCGGCGGGCGCCGCGCCCGCCGCCTGACGCGTCCCTACGCCCCCGCCGGCATCGCGCGGATCTGCTGAAGCGCCGGGCGCGTCGGAGACGGTGATTTTCGATCGGCGACGGCCGCGTGATCGCGCACCGCGCCGAATCGCCCGGCGCGCGTTCTAGCGCCGGCGCCAAGGCGCGGCCTAGTCGTCCAGTTTCCCGATCCCTCGCCGGGATTCGGACGATGTGTTTGCGAGATGGCCGGTTCGGTGCATGCACGTACGCCGCGGCGCGGCGCCCTGCTCTGGGTGATCGCGGCGAGCGCCGTGCTCGCGCTCGGTCAGTCAAGCGCCCTGGCGAAGTCCGCGCACTCAAGCGGCGCGTCCTTCTACGTGGTCAAGAGCGCCAAGGCCAAGTGCAAGAAGCACTACACCAAGCAGGCGGTCACGCTGAAGGTCCGCAAGCACCACCGCTGGGTTCATGTGCACCAGGTGCGCTGTGTCTACACCGGTAACGGCACCCGCGCGGCCGGCGGCGGCAGTGGCGGCAGCGGCGGCGGTGGCGGTGGCGGGGGCGGGTCCATACCAAGCTTCCCCCTGAACCTGCCGACGGCCGCGGTCACCGTCAGCGTGATCCCGATCGCCGTGGACGACACCTACACCACCTCCGCCAACCAGGCGCTGTCCGTCAGTGCCGATTCCGGCGTCCTCGCCAATGACAGCGGCGTCGGCCTCAGCGCCACGCTCGCCGGGGGCGCCGCGCATGGAACGCTGACGCTGGCGCGAGGCGGCGGCTTCCACTACGTCCCCGCCGCCGGCTACTCCGGGGTCGACCACTTCGACTACCGAGCGAGTGACGACTCCGGGGAGAGCTCGGCACCGGCTGACGTGACGATCGACGTGACGCCGGTCGCGGCCGCAGGGGGCACCTATGACGTCGGCGCCGCGACGACGCTCAGCGTCGGCGCCCCGGGCCTGCTCACCGGCGCTGTCGGCAGCGGCCTGCACGCGGAGCTGGTCTCGCCACCCTTGGACGGCAGCGCGACCGTCAACGCTGACGGCTCGTTCTCATACACCGGCGCCGGCGGATTCGCGGGCGTCGACAGCTTCTCCTTCGACGTCGTGGACGGCGCCGGGCAGGCCTCGAATACGGTCACCGTCACGATCGACGTCGGCGCCGCGCCCCCGTCGCCGGTTGCGGAGACATTCTCCGGCGCCGTGGGCAACACCGAGCTCCAGGTCGGCGGCGCGCGCGGCGGCGGCGCCGAGGTCTACGAGGGCGCCGCCAGCGCGCTCGCCGGCGACAGCGATCCCAACGGCGGCACGCTCACCACGACGCCGGCTGTGATCCAGACCGCGCAGGGCGGCACCGTCTCGCTCGCTGGCAACGGCAGCTTCACCTACCAGCCGCCGGTCGGCTACACCGGGAGTGACAGCTTCAGCTACCAGGTGGACACGAGCGAGGGCACAAGCGCCCAGGCAAGCGCGACGATCGGTTTCACCGGCGCCCGCGTTTGGTATGTCAACCAGGCCGCTCCGAGCGGCGGCACCGGCACCTCGGCGAGCCCGTTCAACTCGCTCGCAGCGGTCAGCGCGCCGAGCAGCTCGGCGAGCGCCGGCGACGTGATCTTCGTCTTCCCCGGCTCATACACCGGCGTGACGCTTGCCCAGGACGAGGCGCTGTTCGGCGCTCCCGCCGGTCTCACCGTCAGCTCCGAGGATCTGCTCGGTCCGACCGGCTCGAACCCGGTGATCGGCGGCGCTGGCGTCAGCCTCGCCGGCGGCGACACCCTCAGCGCCGTCACCGTCAGCGGAACCTCGGGCGCCGGCATCACCGTCGCCAGCGCGAACACCTTCACGATCACCTCGAGCGTCACGGTCACCAACGCCGGGGCGGACGGCATCGACATCACCGGGGGCAGCGGCGCGGCGTCGGTAGGGGCGGCGATCAGCGGCTCAGCCGGGCATTCGGTGGACGTGCAGTCGCGCGGTGGCGGCACGCTGGTCTTCGCCGGCGCGATCAACGACGGCGGCAACGGCGTCCTGCTCCAGAGCAACGGCGGCGCCACGATCAACTTCACCGGCTCGATCACCTCCGCCACGACGAACTCCCACCCGGCGTTCCAGGCGCTCGGCGGCGGCACCGTCAGCGCCACCGCCGCGGGGAACACGCTCAGCGCCGCCGACGCCGCGGCGCTGGACGTCGAGTCGACCGCGATCGGCTCGGGGGGCCTGCAGTTCCAGTCGATCAGCGCCGGCACCAGCCCGAGCTCGGGGCCCACCGACGGCGTGACGCTCCTCTCGACAGGGCCCGGGCCCGTCGCCGTCACCGGCTTGCAGGGTCACGCCGGATCGGGCGGCACGATCCAGGGCACGACCACGGCGGCGCTGTCTGCGTCAAGCAGCGGCAGCCTGACGCTCAACGACATGTTGCTTGAGCCCGCCAGCGGCGACGGCGTGTTGGCCGCGACGCTCCCGGCGCTCTCCGTCTTCTTCTCGACGATCACCGGCGGCCAGAGCGCGATCGCAGCCAGCGGCGACGCTTCCACGCTGGGGACCCCACAGACCTTCGACATCGAGTCCAACGCGCTCAGCGGCCAGCAGGCCGCCGCGATCTCGCTGACCTACGCGGGCACCACCACGGGCTACGTTCTGACGAACACGATCGGATCCGAGAGCCCGGTGCTCGCGGGCTCGACGGGCGGCGACGGGATCGACATCGCGCCGACCAGCCCGGGATCGCTCACCGCCCAACTCGCCAACAACCAGATCGACCAGATCCAGCAGCACGACGGCATCGACGCGCAGGCGTCCGTCGATGCGCTGGTCAACCTGACCCTCACCAGCAACACGATCAACATGGACTCGGCGAGCTCCCAGGACGGCGTCCTGGTCGGCTCGGCCGGCAGCGTCTGCCTGAACTCGCTCGGCAACACCGTCGTGGCAGCCGGCACCTCGTCGAGCGACAACGCCATGGAGGTCGACCAGCTCGGGGCCGCGAGCGTGTTCGAGATCCAGGGCTACTCGGGAGCCTCGGATGCCTCGGGCGTTGGCGCCGTCGAGACGTTGCTGGAGGGCCGCGATCCCGGTCTCAGCGTCACCGGCGCCGGCAGCCGCGCGGTCGCGACGGCGGACGGCCCCAACGGCTTCACCGGCGTGCCCGGGCCTGTCGGTACCACCTGCCCGGCACCGCCGCCCAACGGCGGCGACATCTAGCGCCGGCGGGGCGAGCGCGTCCGGGGCCGGCGGGTTGCGGCGAAAGCCGAAGCTTGCGGGCGTCCATCGGCCTTTCTTCGCGCCCGCGGGGACGGCGCGTGTTCTGGCCGATGGCGCTCTCGGGTAGGCTCCACGCGGCTTTCCGCGTCGCCGACGGCGCGCTCCGCGAGCGCCACGCCGGACCGCGCGCGCCGACCTGGCCGACCAACGAGGAGGATCACGATGAGGATCAATCGCGGGCGCGAGCCGCTGCCTTCGGAGCAGCGCGGGCCGACCTTCACCGGCCGTGTATGGGCCGACCCGGTGCTGAGCCCCAAGGACGGCGTCGTCGTCAATGTCGTCTTCTTCGAGCCGGGCGCGCGCACGCACTGGCACCACCACGAGATCGCACAGGTGCTGCACGTCACCGCCGGCGCCGGCTGGGTGCAGGTACGCGACGGCGAGGGCGCGCCGCTCACGGCCGGCGACACCGTCCACATCCCGGCCGGGGAGGTCCATTGGCACGGCGGGACGTCCGACACCTTCGTCTCGCACCTGGCGGTGTCGGTCGGCGAGACCGTGTGGCTTGACCCGGTCTCCGACGCCGATTACGCGGCCGCCCTCGGCTCCGCCTGAGCCCGGCGCGCTCGCTCGCCGGCGATATTTGCGCATTCTCACCCGCGTCTAACCGCTCGCTTAGTCCTCGCGCCGACACTCGCAGAGTGGCGACTCATACCGACACGCGCCGGCCGGGCCGCGCGCGCCGTCGGGCGCTGGGCCGCCTGATCGCCGGCGGGACCGCCGGCAACGAGCAGCTGACGGCGCTCACGGGGGTCGTGCTGATCCTCCTGCTCGCCGCCGTGGGCGTCACGATCGTGCGGATCGGCGGGCTCCTGAACGCCCACATGTTCCTCGGCATGCTGCTGATCGGCCCGGTGATCCTCAAGCTCGCGAGCACCGGCTACCGCTTCATCCGCTACTACAGCGCGAACCCACGCTACCGGGCCAAGGGCCCGCCGGCGATCGAGATGCGGCTGCTCGCGCCGCTGGTCGTGCTCACGACGATCGTCGTCTTCGCGAGCGGCGTCGCGCTGCTCTTCGTCGGGCCCTCGGCGCGCGGGACGCTGACGCCGATCCACAAGGTCGGCTTCTTCGCCTGGCTGGCGGTCACGGCGCTGCACGTGCTCGGCCACCTCGCGGAGCTGCCGCGATCGCTGGCGGCCGACCGCCACGGCTCCCGCGATTGGGACGACCACGGCAGCGGCCGCGGCGCGCGCGCGCTCGCACTGAGCGGCGCGCTCGTGGGCGGGCTCGTCCTGGCGCTGCTCGTCGAGAGCCAGTTCGGGGCCTGGGCCCACTTCCACCACCACTGAGCTGCGCCGGGCGCCGCCGGCGAGGTGAGAGGCCTCTCATCGTGGGAGGCCTACCCGCCGGTGCAGCGAATGCTGAGGGATCTCTCAGGCCCCCCTTAGCGGGGTTTCGGACTTCCGACCCACAATCGCCAGCGATGACCGTCCCAGACCAACAGCGCTCGGCGAGCCCGGAGGGTGCCAGATGAGCCCCCGCCGAATGCCCGCGAGGAGCGGCCCCGAGCAGGCGAGGCGCCGTGCGATCCGCACCCGCGACGCCGGCCTTCGCCGGATCTCGGCGATCACGCGCGGGATGCTCGCTGCGGCCGCGGCGCTCTCCGGCGCATTGGCCGTCGTAGCCGCCAGCGGCTTCCACGGTCACACCTCGACGTCCGCACACAAGCCGACCGGCTCGCAGGCGACGACCGGCGCGAGCGGCGAGCACTCCTCCGCCGCCGCCGGGAAGCCGACCGCGCGTGCCTCAAGCGCCGCCACCAGGGCCTCGAGCACGACCTCGAGCGGCTCCGCCGCCTCGGCGCAGACGGCCGCCTCCGCATCGCAGACGACGACGGCATCGCAGACGACCACCTCCGCGGCGCAGACGAGCACCGCGGGGCAGACCACCACTTCCGCGGCGCAGACGACCACCTCGAGCAGCTCGAGCAGCATCGCCGCGCCGAGCACGACGCCAACCCCGACGACGACCACGCCCGTCGTGGTGTCAGGAGGCTCATGATGAGCATGACCAGCGCCAGAGCAGCACACCGTCCCGCGAAACCGGCGGCGCCCGTCGGCCTGCCGCGCGTGCTTCGAGCGCTCGAGCACGGCGACCTGGTGGGGTTGAGGCGCCACCTGGAGGTGCACGGCCGGGTGCCCTCGGGCCTCGACGGCCGCGCCGTGATCGATCTGGTCGAGGCGGCGGGCCTCCGAGGCCGCGGCGGTGCCTCGTTTCCAACCGCCACCAAGCTGCGGGCGGTCCGCAAGGCCCGCGGGCGGGCGATCGTGGTCGCCAACGGCTGCGAGAGCGAGCCGCTCAGCCTCAAGGACGCGCTGCTGTTGCGCGAGCTTCCCCACCTCGTCCTCGATGGGGCGTCGATCGCCGCCGGCGCAGTCGGGGCCGATGAGGTGATCGTCGCCTTCGAGGCACCCAACACGCAGGCGCGCGACAGTCTCGAGCAGGCGCTCCAGGAGCGGCGAGCCGCTCGTGTGGACTCTGTCGGCTTCTCCCTGTTCGCCGCTGAGGAGCGCTTCCTCAGCGGGCAGGAGACGGCGCTGATCTCCCAGATCGGAGGCGGGCCCGCGAAGCCGACCTTCGTGCCGCCGCGCCCCACCGAGCGCGGCGTCCGGCGGCGGCCGACGCTCGTGCAGAACGTCGAGACGCTTGCGAATCTAGCGCTGATCGCACGCCACGGCGCCGGCTGGTACCGGGAGCTCGGGAGCGAGGCCGAGAGCGGCACGCGCCTGGTCACGGTCGCCGGTGCGGTCGAGAGCCCAGGCGTGTTCGAGATCGAGTGCGGCACGCCGCTGCCGTCGCTGCTCGCCGCCGCGGGCGGCATCGACGGGCCGCTCGCCGCCGTGCTGATCGGCGGCTACTTCGGCTCGTGGCTGCCCGCCGGCACAATCGCCGAGGTCGAGCTGTCCAACGAGGCGCTCGCACACCACGGCGCCGCGCTCGGCTGCGGCGCGATCATCGCGTTGTCTGCGGACTCCTGCCCGGTAGCCGAGACGACGCGCGTTGCGATCTACCTCGCGACCGAGACCGCCAACCAGTGCGGGCCGTGCGTCCACGGCACGGCCGCGATCGCGCGCACCCTCCACGGCGTAGCCGAGGGCAGCGCATCGCCGTCCGCGTTCGCCGACCTCGACCGCTGGGCCGCCGAGCTCCCCGGCCGCGGCGCCTGCCACCACCCCAACGGGCTCGCGCGGTTCGTCTCGACCTCGCTGCGGACGTTCCCCGGGCAGTTCCGTGACCACGCCGCCAACGGACCGTGCGACGCCTGTGCGGCCGAGCCCGTGCTGGAGTTCCCGGTCGGGCAGGCGCACGCGCTTGCGGCCGCCTGATGCGCATCCGCGTGAACGCGATCGGCTGCGTCGGCCACGGCCTTTGTGCGGAGCTGGTGCCGGAGCTGATCGGCCTGGACGAGTGGGGCTATCCGATCGTCAACCCGGGTCCCGTGCCCGCTGACCTGCACACCCACGCCCGCCGCGCGGCCGACGCCTGCCCGACGCTAGCGCTGCTGATCGAGCAGGACTGACGTCAATGGCAAGATTTCGGGCGTGCTGCATTCCGATCGTGCTCGCGCCGAGTCCTTCGGCGCCCTAGCCGCCCTCTACGACCGCGCGCGGCCGTCATACCCGGCGGAGCTGGTGGACGCGCTGCTGGCGGACGGCCCGCGCAGTGTGCTCGACGTCGGCTGCGGCACCGGGATCGCCGCGGTGCTGTTCGCGCAGCGCGGCTGCGACGTGCTCGGGGTCGAGGTCGACGCGCGCATGGCGGCGCTCGCGCGGGCCAAGGGCATCGCCGTCGAGGTGGCGCCGTTCGAGCGCTGGGAGGACCGCGGCCGGCGCTTCGAGCTGCT
>Ga0182024_10019016_pt1 | contig 12718 bp, 8 predicted proteins | sample P32metaG_FD_120480 | JGI IMG/M metagenome (GOLD analysis project Ga0182024, IMG submission 120480) | Permafrost microbial communities from Stordalen Mire, Sweden - P3-2 metaG (Illumina Assembly) | ecosystem: Environmental > Terrestrial > Soil > Wetlands > Permafrost | place: Sweden: Stordalen... | reverse complement strand
CGGAAAAGAGCATCTGTACGACCATGCGGCGATATTTCTGGAGTCGATCGGAGTTCGTCGTCACCTCCATGCCCTCGGCCACGCGGGTCACGCAGGCTGGAAGGAGCTTGCTGGTTCCTTTGACCTCGACGAGGCAAAGACGGCAAGCCCCCCAGCCGGAAAGGCCTTCGAGAAAACAAAGCGTGGGAATGTGAATCTTATTTTCCGAGCAGACATCGAGAATCGTTTCGTCGGCGCGGCCGCTCAGGTCCTTGCCGTCAATCTTCAAAGTCACCACAGGGGTCGCGGTACTCATGACACCGTCTCCTTCGCGCCGGCCGGTTCGGCGGCGCCTTCGTCGGCAATCAACAATTCGTCGTATTCGTTGTGGAAATAACGAAGCGTGCTGAGCACAGGATTGGGCGCAGTCTGGCCCAGCCCGCACAGGCTCGTGTTTTTCACCATGTCGCAAAGCTCTTCAAGGAGCGCCAAATCGCGCGCCGTGGCCTTGCGGTCGATGATTTTCTTGAGCAGGTCGTGCATCTGCACTGTTCCGACGCGGCAGGGCACGCACTTTCCGCACGACTCGGTCATGCAGAATTCCATGAAGAAGCGGGCCACGTCCACCATGCTCGACGCTTCGTCCATGATGATCATGCCACCGGAGCCCATGATCGAACCGACCTTCGCCAGGGAGTCGTAATCCACCGGCATATCCAGGAACTGTTCCGGAATGCAGCCGCCGGACGGGCCGCCGGTCTGCACGGCTTTGAACTTCTTTCCGTCGGGGATGCCACCGCCGATGTCGTAAATGATCTCCCGCAACGTAATGCCCATGGGCACTTCGATCAGGCCGGTGTTGTTCACCTTCCCGGCCAGGGCGAAGGTCTTGGTTCCCTTGCTCTTTTCCGTGCCGATGGAGGCGTACCAATCGCCCCCGTTGCGGACGATGGGCGCAATGTTGGCGAAAGTTTCGACGTTGTTGATGAGCGTGGGCGCGCCCCAAAGGCCGGACTCGGCCGGGAACGGCGGGCGGGGCCGGGGTTGGCCGCGCTGGCCGGCGATGCTCGCAATCAGTGCCGTTTCCTCCCCGCAAACGAACGCCCCGGCACCCAAGCGGATGTCGATCTTGAAACTCAGCGGCGTGCCAAAAATATTGGCGCCAAGCAAGCCTTGCCGGTCGGCCTGGCGGATCGCGGTCTTCAGGCGCTGGACCGCCAAGGGATATTCGGACCGCACATAGATGTATCCTTGGGTAGCACCCACCGCATATGCGGCGATAGCCATTCCCTCCAGCACGCGGTGCGGATCGCTTTCCAGGACACTCCGATCCATGAAAGCCCCGGGATCTCCTTCGTCGGCATTGCAGATCACGTATTTGGTTGGCGCGTTTGACTTGGCGACCATGCTCCATTTCAGCCCGGTGGGATAGCCGGCTCCGCCTCGGCCGCGCAAGCCACTGCGTGATACGTGCTCAATGACCTCCGGACGGGTCATCGCGGTCAGCGCCTTGTGAAGCGCTACATAACCGTCGGCGGCAATGTATTCCTCGATTCGCTCCGGATCGATCGTCCCGGTGTTCTCCAGCACGATCCTCTTTTGTCGCGCGAAAAACGGCACATCGGTGGGGCAGCGCAACCGCTCGACCGGCTGGTCTGCTTGCAGACCCTTGATGATGTCGGGAGCATCCTGCGCAGTTACCCCCTTATACAAGACGTTTTCACCAGGAACCGACACCAGTGGCCCGGCGGCGCAAAGCCCCATGCAACCGACGCCCTTCACGCGACATTGTCCCTCGAGACCGGCGGCCTTGACCTGAGCTTCCAGCGCTTGCTTCACCTGGTCGCTCTGTGAGGAAAGACATCCCGCTGCGACGCAAACGTGCAGATGACGCGGGCATTGTTTGCACGACTGTTTTTCCGTTTCCGCGATTTGTTCCAGTTCATCTACCGTCATGGCTCACCTGCTTCGCAACACGGTCGAGGAGGTCGGCGCCGCTGACCTTGCCCATCACCGCCCCGTCCAACACCGCTGCTGGCGCTAGCCCGCACGACCCAAGGCAACGCGCCGTCAACACCGAAAGATTCCCGTCGCGCGTCGTTTGTCCCGCCTTTACGCCATACTTCCCCTCCAACGATTCCAACAGCCGGTCCGCGCCCTTGATGTAGCAGGCGGTGCCAAGACACACGACGCAGGTGTGTTTGCCCTGCGGCTTGAGCATGAAGTGGTGATAGAAGGTGGCGACTCCATACACCTTGCTCAGCGGGAGGTTGAGCGATCCCGCGACGAAGCGCAGCGCCGGCTCGTCCAGGTAGCCGAACGATTCCTGCGCGGTATGCAGGGTTTCGATGAGGGAGTTACCAACATACCCGTGACGGCGCATCGTGGCATCGACAATTCGCCATCGTTTGTCCGTTGAGGGCATTGTCGTTTGTTGTTTCGGGGCAGCGATCATGGTTGCATCGCTCTCTTTCTCGCGGTTAACAAATCCGCGGTAACTGTTCTCCATAAGGTTTCTGCAAAATCCGGCTTCCCCCCATGCATGTGCGCAGCTCGCATATTCCGTCGTTTTGTTTGCCAAAGATGCCAATGACCCGGGCGTCCGTTCCGTGCTTGTCCGCACAGAGAGCATCGAGCGCCTGCTCGACGGAGTCCGGACGCACGACGACGACAATTTTCCCTTCGTTGGCGACGTCGAGCGGATCGATGCCGAGCATGTCTGCTGCGTGCCACGTCTCGGGACGGACAGGGATATTTTTTTCAAGCAGCGTCAGATGCAGTCCCGTGCGCGCCGCGAGGTCGGCAGCCACGCCGGCCAGTCCGCCGCGCGTCGGATCGCGCAGGAATACGACGCCCGGAACTTGCCGCAGCAGCTGTTCGATCATGTGATTCAGCGGCGCCACGTCGCTTTTGAGAACGCTTTGCACCTGTGGCATTTCGCGGGCGAGCATCACTGCCATGCCATGGTCGGCGATCGTGCCGCTGACGATCAGCATGTCGCCAGCGCGCACCGCATCGGGATGAAGCTTGTGCGTGCCCGCCGCGCCCACACCGGCCGTCGTGATGTAGATTCCATCCCCTTGTCCGCGACCGACGACCTTCGTGTCGCCGGTGACGATGCAGACATTGGCCTCACTGGCAGCCGCGGCGATGGAATCGAGAATATCTTCGAGCATACGCCGTTCCAGGCCCTCGGTCATAATCAGGCTGAGAGCGATTCCCAGCGGCCTTGCGCCGCAAACGGCCAAGTCATTCACCGTGCCGCACACAGCCAGACGTCCGATGTCCCCTCCGGGGAATTTCAGCGGTTGGACAACATAGCTGTCGATCGTGAGGGCGAGTCGTTCTACGCCCGGCAGCAGCGCTGAATCGAGCAGCTCGTTCAGCGCGCGGTTGGCCAGGCGCGGCAGCACGCAGGACGCAAGCAGGTCGTCGGTCAACTGCCCGCCGCCACCGTGTGCCAAGCTGATGCGCTGACCGGTGGCTGGGGTGATGCCCGATTCAGTAAGGTTGTTCGCGGAAATCATGAGCCTGCCTCAACTTTCTTTGGCGTCCTGACGTGGTGATATTTGAACCATGCCTGGCACGTGCCTTCGGAACTAACCATGCAGGGACCCAGCGCCCGCACGGGCGTGCAGGCGGTTGCGAATAATTTGCAGTCGATCGGAGTTGCGCGCCCGGTAATGACGTCGCCGCAACGGCAGCCAGGGTTTTCTCTTGCTGTCGGCGATCCAAGATTGAAACGTGTGCGCGCATCATATTTCGCATAGGCAAACCGCAATGCGAGACCGCTGGATTTGAGTTTGCCCAGGCCGCGCCACTGCCAATCGGCGGGTGTGAAAACCTCTTGAATGATGGCTTGTGCCGCGAGGTTGCCTTCTTCGGTGACAGCTTGCGAGTAAAGATTTTCAAGTTCCGCCCGTCCTTCGACGACCAGTTCGGTAAGACGCGCCAGCGCCGCAGCGATTTGCGGCCCTTCAAAGCCGGCGATGACACAGGGGCTGTGATATTTCTCGACGATGGGCTCAAAAACTGCCGCGCCGATGATGACCGCCACATGTCCGGGGCACAGGAAGCCATCGACCTGCACGTCCCCGCTTTCCAGCAGCGCCCGCATGGCGGGAATGATGAGCTTGTGGCTGGCCAGGATGGAGAAATTCTCGAGGCCCAGACGGCTGGCCTCGATCACGGCAGCCGCCGAAGCGGGCGTTGTTGTTTCAAATCCGACGGCGGCGAAGACCACTTCCCGCTGCGGATTTTCGGCGGCCAGCTTCACTGCATCCAATGAAGAATAGACCACGCGAACATCGGCGCCTTCGGCACGGCATTGTTCCAGGCTTCCCTCCGAGCCGATGACGCGCAACATGTCGCCATAGGTGCAAAGCGTTACGTCCCGATCCGTTGCCAGTTCGATCAGTTGATCAATATCTCCCTGGGACGTGACGCACACTGGGCAGCCTGGCCCGCTCAACAAAGTCACGTTGCGCGGCATCAAACTGTGCAGTCCGCAACGGAAAGCGCTCATCGTGTGAGTGCCGCAGACTTCCATGAATTTTACGGGACGCGACAATGCTTTCGCGGCAATCGTGAGCCGGCGCAACGACTTTGCGGTCTGGCCTTCGCTGTGTGGGAGGATGACGGCGCTCATCGCTTGCCTCCGGTGGTTCGCAGGTCCTTGATGACCGCCCAGGTCTCTTGCGCTTCCTGTTCGTCCAAGGTCTGGATGGCAAAGCCGGCATGGAGAAGTACCCAATCGCCTGGTTTGCACGGCGGAATGAGCATTGTGCTGATCTCCACGCGGTTGCCGTGCAAATCGGCCGTCGCCTTGGTTCCGCGACAATCGATCAATCGAGCCGGTACTGCTAAACACATACATGCCTCATGGTTTGCAGAGTCCTTTGCTGATGCGAGCGGCCGCGACGGCCGCTTGGCCGAAGGCGATTCCGCCGTCATTCGGTGGAATCTGCCGGTGCCGCAGCACGCGCAGGCCACGGCGCTGCAGGCGCGTCTCAAGCAGATCGCCGAACAATTCGTTGCAGAACACTCCACCACTGAGCGCGATAGTGTTGAGCCCTGTCGATTGCGCTGCTTTGGCCACGGCCGCTTCCCACGCCGCGGCCAGCGTTTCGTGGAACAACATTGCCAAATCATCGGCCGCCACACCTTGTTGCGCGCGCCGCACAATCCTCCGCACGAGGGGCGATAGATCGATTTCAATCAATCCCTCGGCGTCGCCGAGTCCGTAGCTATCGTCTAAATTGTGCGACAGGCGCTTACATTGAGCCGCTGCGGTTTCCAGTGTGGCCGGCGCTTCCGCGTCGAAACGGTTCTCACGGCACAAACCAAGAAGCGCAGCGACGGCGTCGAATACTCGACCGGTCGAGCTGCTCTGAATGCAATTCGTTCCGGTGAGGAGCATCTGGCTGACAAACTGGATCTGCGGATCGGAAGTCAATTGGCGGCAGATCGGCAGTTTCACAAAGTCCCGGCCGTGAGCGAGGAAAAGTAATGCCAGCGCGCTGCGCCAGGGTTGCCTGGCGGCAGCGTCGCCGCCGGGAAGCGGCATGGGCCGCATACGTCCAATGCGGCGGAAATCGGTCAGTTCCACCGCAAGTAATTCGCCGCCCCAGATGCTTCCGTCGGTTCCGTAGCCCGTTCCGTCGCAGACAACGGCCAGGGCCGGCCCGGTTAATCCGTGCTCCGCAAGAACGGCGGCGGCATGGGCATGATGGTGTTGTACCGCGATCAGCGGCAGGCCCTGTTGCTCCGCGAGATGGCGCGCGTGCTGTGTGCTGAGATAGCCGGGGTGAAGATCATGCGCGATCCAGTGGGGGACGATGCCAAACAATTCGCACAAATCGGAAATCGTGCGTTTGAACGCATCGAAAGTGCGGGATTGGGTTAGATTCCCTAAATGCTGGCTGAGAATCACCTGGCAATCGCGGTAGGTCGCCACGGCACATTTGAGTTCGGCGCCGACGGCCCATCCGGGCGTTGCGTCGCATGCTTCGGGAAGGACGATCGGCGCGGGCGCAAAACCGCGCGAACGCCGGACGAAGATTGGAGCGAACGCGGTGTCGATGAGCACCGAATCATCGACGGCCCGTTGAATCGGGCGATTGTGCCGCAGGATGGCGTCGCACAGATCGCCCAGTCGGTCTATCGCATCGTCATTTTCGAACACCAGCGGTTCGTCCAGGTCATTGCCACTGGTCATCACCAAAGATTCGATGCCGAACTTACGAGCTTCGTCAAAAATCAAATGATGAAGCGGCGTATAAGCGAGCATCACGCCAAGGCGATGATTCCCCGGCGCGACGGCGTCGGCGACGGCTGCCTTCGGATTGCGACGCGCCAGTACGATGGGTGCTGCGGACGACGCGATGAGCTTTTCCCCCCGCGGAGTTAGCCTGACCAGCCGCCGAACCCCTTGCAGCGACGGACACATCACCGCAAACGGCTTGGCCGGCCGGTGTTTCAATTTTCGAAGACGCAGAACCGCGGCCTGGTCGTCGGCACGCACGGCCAAGTGAAAGCCGCCGATTCCCTTGATCGCCACGATCTTGCCATCGGCCAGCCGTTGCACAGCGCCTTCGATGGGTTCACCGGCAATGGGCGATCCTTTTGGATCGAGGAGCTCCATCTGCGGCCCACAGTCGCGACAGGCTGTTGGCTGAGCGTGGAAGCGCCGGTCGGCGGGGTCCTCATATTCGTCGCGGCATGGCCGGCACATAGCGAAGGGGGCCATGGTGGTGCGCGGCCGATCGTAGGGGATCGAGCGAATGATGCTGAAACGCGGCCCGCAGTTGGTGCAGTTGGTCAAAGCATATCGGTACCGTCTTGCGTTGGCCGGATCACGGATTTCCGCCAGACAGGCGTCACATATCGCCAGATCAGCCGTAACTTCGGCCGTGGGCGTTGTCGCGCGAAGAGAATGCTGGATTTCAAATCGCCCGTCATTCGGATATGGCGTTATCTCTTTCTCGATGATCTCTCTCACCGCGGCGGCGGCCGGAGCATCGGTCCGCAATGCGGCGACGAATTCGTCCAGCTGCCGCGCGGTTCCCTGTGCCTCGACTACTACGCCGGCGGCGTCGTTCCACACCGAACCGCCAATCTGCATCTCTTTGGCCAGTCGGTAGACAAACGGCCGAAAGCCTACACCCTGCACACGACCGGAGATGTGTAAACGACGCCGGATCACGGGATCAATCGATCGTGTCGGAAGGATCGTGTTTTTGTTCAACGAGCCTTGCATCGCCTGTGAATTCTATGAATCGCGCCGCTCAGCGCCGCCCGGAGAAATTCCGTTTTTGCTCGTAGGGGAATGCACCTATGCGTAAATCGTTTCTAGGCCCGATGGATGATTCCCGACGCTTGTCCGAAAGTATTCAATGTGCAATGCGACTGTGAGCCGCTCCGTTTCAGAGTCGGGTCGGCGAAAGGATTTGAATATGCGTTCACAACAGCAACAACAAATGATCGCTCAAGACGCCAACGAGGCGGCGGCGTCGGTGGCGCATCGGTTGAGCGAAGTCATTGCGATCTATCCGATCACGCCGTCATCCGCGATGGGGGAGTTCGCGGATGAATGGTCGGCGCAGAATCGCCGAAACATTTGGGGCATTACGCCGCGCGTGGTGGAAATGCAGTCTGAAGCCGGCGCGGCGGGCGCCATTCACGGGGCGCTGCAGGCCGGCGCGCTCGCCACGACCTTTACCGCGTCCCAGGGTTTGCTGCTGATGATCCCCAACATGTACAAGATCGCGGGGGAACTTACGTCGTTCTGCATGCACGTCTCCGCTCGCGCCATTGCGACGCACGCATTGTCGATCTTTGGCGACCACTCGGACGTCATGGCCTGCCGGCAGACGGGCTTTGCCATGCTCTGCTCCAACAGCGTGCAGGAAGCGCACGATCTGGCGTCCATCGCCCACGCGGCCACTCTCGAATCCCGCGTCCCGTTCCTGCACTTCTTTGACGGATTCCGAACTTCTCACGAAATTCAGAAGATCGCGATGCTCACCGATGACAACCTGCGAGATATGATCGACCCGGCGGCGGTGACTGCCCACCGTGAGCGCGCGTTGACCCCTGATCATCCCGTCGTTCGCGGAACGGCACAGAATCCGGACACATTCTTTCAGGCACGCGAGGCGGCCAATCCGTTCTATCTCGCTTGCCCGGGCTTTTTGGAAAAGGCGATGGATCGCTTTGCAAGAATCACCGGACGCCCATACCGGCTCTTTGAATACGTTGGACATCCGCAGGCGAAGCGCGTGATGGTCATCATGGGTTCCGGCGCCGAGACCGCGCACGAGACGGTAGAACGATTGGCCCGGGACGGCGAGGAGGTCGGAGTTTTGAAAGTGCGGCTCTATCGACCTTTCTCTGTCGAACATTTCCTCGCCGCTATTCCGGCCAGCGCGCGATCCATTGCCGTGATGGACCGCACGAAAGAGCCTGGAAGCATCGGCGAGCCCCTGTTCCTCGATGTCGTGGCCGCTCTGCACGAGGGCCTGGCGGCAGGATCGTCGCCGTTTGCGAAACAGCCGACTGTGATCGGCGGGCGTTATGGCCTGGCCTCGCACGAATTCACGCCGGCCATGGTCAAGGCTGTATTCGACGAGCTGAACCAAGCCCGTCCAAAGCCTCACTTTACCGTTGGGATCAATGACGATGTGACGAAGTTATCGCTACCCGTATCGGGCGAATTCGACATCGAGCCCGACGATGTTTTCCGCGCGGTGTTCTTCGGGCTCGGCGCCGACGGCACAGTTGGCGCCAACAAGAATTCCATCAAGATCATTGGCGAAGAAACGGACTTCAACACGCAGGGGTATTTCGTCTACGATTCCAAGAAGTCCGGAGCGATCACCATCAGCCACCTTCGGTTCGGGCCGCGGCCGATTCGTTCGGCTTATCTCATTCGCCGGGCGAATTTCGTTGCTTGCCATCAGTTCCAGTTCCTGGAACGGTTCGACATTGTCAGCTATGCGAAGGAAGGCGGCGTGCTGCTGCTGAACGCGCCGTTTGAGGTCGACGCGGTTTGGACACACTTGCCGCGCGAGGTCCAGCAGCAGATTCACGAAAGGAAGCTGCGAGTCTATGTGATTGATGCCTATCGCGCGGCGCGCGAGGCCGGAATGGGCGGTCGCATCAATACGGTCATGCAGACGTGCTTCTTTGCCATCAGCGGCGTTCTGCCGCGTGAGCAGGCGATCGCCAAGATCAAGAAGGCCATTGAAAAAACTTACGCAAAGAAGGGCGCGGAGATGGTGCGCAAGAATTTCGATGCGGTGGAAGGCGCCTTGGCGCACCTGCACGAATTGCCGATCCCGGCCGATCGTGTTAACGGCCGGCCGCTTCCGCCGACCGTGCCGATCGAAGCGCCGGATTTCGTGAAGAACGTGACGGCGATGATACTAGCCGGCCGGGGTGATCTCCTTCCGGTCAGCGCGCTGCCGGTCGATGGAACCTGGCCGGTCGGTACGGCTCGCTGGGAGAAGCGCAACATCGCCACTGAGATCCCGGTGTGGGAGCCGGAATTGTGCATCCAGTGCAACAAGTGCGCTTTTGCCTGCCCCCACGCGGCGATACGCGCCAAGGCATTTCCAGCCGAAAGCCTTGTCGGAGCGCCGACGGGATTTGTCTCCACCGATTACAGCGCGCCCGATCTGCGCGGCATGAAATACACATTGCAGGTGGCGCCCGAAGATTGCACGGGCTGCGGCGTTTGCGTGGCGGTGTGTCCCGCGAAGGACAAATCTATGCCGAAGCGCAAAGCGATCAACCTCGCGCCGCAGGCGCCGCTGCGTCAGCGCGAGGCGGAGAATTTCAGGTTCTTCCTGAACATTCCCGAAATCGACCGCGCCAAGGTGCGTGTGGACGTGAAGGGCTCGCAGTTCTTCCAGCCGCTCATGGAGTTCTCCGGCGCTTGCGCGGGATGTGGGGAGACGCCGTACATCAAGCTGCTGACGCAATTGACGGGCGATCGGCTTCTGATCGCCAATGCGACCGGCTGCTCATCCATTTATGGCGGCAATCTGCCAACGACGCCCTATTGCGCCAACCGCGAAGGACGCGGCCCCGCCTGGAGTAATTCGCTCTTCGAGGACAACGCCGAATACGGATTGGGAATGCGCCTGGCGGTGGATCAGCACGCGGCACACGCGCGCGAGCTGCTGCGGCGCCTTGAACCTCCGCTGAACGACGAATTTGTCAAACTGATTTTGAATGCCGACCAGACCGGTGAACAAGGGATCACCGCGCAACGAACGCTCGTGGCGGAATTGCGGCGGAAACTGGAGTCGCTCAACGGACAGCCGGAAGCGAAACGTCTTTCCCAACTTGCCGATTATCTGGTTTACAAGAGCGTTTGGATCATCGGCGGCGACGGCTGGGCGTACGACATCGGTTATGGAGGACTCGATCACGTGCTGGCGTCCGGCGCTGATGTAAAGGTCTTGGTGCTCGATACCGAAGTCTATTCCAATACCGGCGGCCAGCAGTCCAAGGCGACACCAATCGGCGCGGCGGCCAAGTTCGCCGCGGCCGGAAAATCATCTCCCAAGAAGGATCTGGGACTGCTGGCCATGGCATACGGAAATGTGTACGTCGCCCAGGTGGCTTTTGGCGCCAAGGACGTGCACACGGTCCGAGCGATGCAGGAGGCCGCCTCTTATCCCGGACCAGCTTTGATCATTGCCTATAGTCCTTGCATCGCGCATGGATACGACCTGGCGTTGGGGCCGGAACAACAAAGGCTGGCGGTCGCCAGCGGTTATTGGCCGCTATATCGATACGATCCCAGACGGCGCGCCGCCGGACAGAGTCCGCTTCAATTGGATTCCGGCTCGCCAAACAACCAGTTGCAGCAGTTCATGGTGAACGAGACTCGCTTTCGTATGGTTGAGCAAAAGAATCCCGAACGCTACAAGACGCTGCTGGAAAGCGCCAAGCGACAAGTCGCCGATCGGTATTCCCTTTATCACCAATTGGCCGAGCCTCCGTCGGCACAGACTCAAACTGCAGCGCCCCCGGCGCCAACTGAAAAGGTGCAAATATGAATCTCACTACAACATACATGGGAATGGAATTAGCCAACCCGCTGGTGGTTGGAGCCTCGCCACTGGCCGATGATCTCGATACGGCGCGCCGCCTCGAAGACGCCGGCGCTTCTGCTATCGTCATGCGCTCGTTGTTTGAGGAGCAGATCGAAGGCGAACACCACGCCAGCGTCGAGCATTTTGATATGTTCGCCGACAGTTTCCCCGAGGCATTGTCATTTTTCCCCGGCGCCGACGATTTTGCGATGAACCCCGATGCCTACCTGGAACACATTCGTCGTCTCAAGGAGGCGCTTCACGTGCCGGTGATCGCGTCCTTGAATGGCCTACGCATCTCGGGCTGGCTGCGCTACGCGGAACTCATTGAGCAAGCCGGTGCCGATGCGCTGGAACTGAACGTCTATCACGTGGCGACGGAGGCACGGGAAACGCCGGAGACCCTCGAGCATCAAATCCGCGAAATAGCCCGGAGCGTGCGGGAGGCGGTTCAATTGCCGCTTGCGGTAAAGCTGTCTCCATTCTTCACATCACTCCCGAATATCGCGATGGAACTGCGCACCACCGGGATAGACGGTTTAGTTCTGTTCAATCGGTTTTATCAGCCGGATATCGACCTGGATGACATCAGCGTGGTACCCCGGTTACACCTTTCCGATTCGTCGGAGTTGCTGCTGAGGCTGCGGTGGCTGGCGATACTTTCCGGAAGGTGCACGGCTTCCCTCGCCGCGAGCGGTGGAGTCCATAAGGCGACCGATGTGATCAAGGCAGTGATGGCCGGAGCGCATGCCGTGCAAATCGTTTCCGCGCTGCTTAAACATGGACCCGAGCATCTCAAAGTCATTCTCGACGACATGAAAATATGGCTGGAGGAGCACGAGTATGAATCCATCCGCCAGATGCAGGGATGCCTGAGTCTTGCTCAATGCCCCGACCCGGCGGCGTTTGAACGGGCGAATTACATGCGCGTCCTGAATAGCTGGCAAGGTCGAGTGCACCATGCAACGTCCGACTAGGCCACGCCCATCGGCGTCTTTAATGTTGCCGTCACGGCAGTGGAGAACGTTATGAAAGCCCCGGAGAAAAATGATCGAGCGGCTTGGCTTCGCGGTCCATCCGCCAAATGTTCGGTTTTTCCAGAGGAACCCGGTCGCACCTGGCGGCTCGTGCTGCTTGGCGCACCGGGTGTTGGAAAAGGGACGCAGGCGGAATTGCTCGGCGAGCGGCTGGGTATGTGCCATCTGTCCACCGGCGACCTATTTCGCGTGGCGGCCAGCCCATGCAATCGCGAACGCACCCCGGCGATGACGGAAGCAGTGCGATATATGCGCGAAGGCCAGCTCGTGCCCGATTCCACCGTCTGGGATGTCGTGCGCGAGCGAGCCGGTTGCATTCGCTGCCGCGGCGGCTTCGTGCTCGACGGATTTCCGCGCACCCTCACGCAGGCCCATGCCCTGCAGCGACTGATGAGCGATGAGGGACTCTCCATCGACGGCGTGCTTGACTATGAATTGCCCGTGGAGGAAATCGTTTTGCGCCTGAGCGGTCGGCGCGTCTGCGAAAAATGCAAAGCCGTCTTTCATGTCACGCAGCGCCCGCCGCGAAGGCATGGCACTTGCGATCATTGCGGTGGCAGCCTGATTCAGCGCGAGGACGATCGGCTGGAGTCCGTG
>Ga0182024_10019015_pt1 | contig 12718 bp, 13 predicted proteins | sample P32metaG_FD_120480 | JGI IMG/M metagenome (GOLD analysis project Ga0182024, IMG submission 120480) | Permafrost microbial communities from Stordalen Mire, Sweden - P3-2 metaG (Illumina Assembly) | ecosystem: Environmental > Terrestrial > Soil > Wetlands > Permafrost | place: Sweden: Stordalen... | reverse complement strand
TACCGCTCAGGCGATCCTCGACCGGGCGCGCGGACTGGCGGGCCCCTACCTCTCCCGGACGGGACAGCTGATCGACCGGATCAACTCGTTGAACAACAGCGTAATCGACATCAAAGTCTACGTGCTCGAAGTCGACAAGACGGCGCAATCGAATCTAGGTATCTCACTGAATTCGGCGCTAATCAATCCAACTACGCCAGGCACCTATACCCTAGGCACACCCAGCTATAGCTTCGTCGAATCGGCGTCGTCGATTGGCGGGGCCTTCACGATCTCACCCTTCTTCCGGACGACCACGCTGGCACCAACGCTCAACCTGTTGATGACGCAAGGCCACGCGCGGGCGCTCTCCAGTCCGAATCTCGTGACGACGCCCGGCACCAAGGCGACGTTTCTGGTCGGAGGCCAGATCCCGGTCGTGACCTCGTCGGGTCTCGGCACCGTAAACGTTACATACCAAAACTACGGCGTGCAGTTGAACGTCACGCCGACGATTCTCGGCAACGGCTCAATTGAGGCGTTAATTGCGCCGACGGTCTCTGCGCTCGACTATGCCGACGCAGTCATCGCCTCGGGATTCGTGATCCCGGCGCTTACCGTAAGCCAACTTTCCACCGACGTCGTCACGCGCCCCGGAGAGAGCATTCTGCTCGGCGGCCTCGTGGAGCGGGTAGAGCAGAAGACGATCTCAAAAATACCGCTTCTCTCCGATATCCCAATCCTGGGCAGGCTCTTCACGTCGACGGCGTATCAGAGCAAACAGTCGGACGTGGTCTTCGTGATGACTCCGGAGATCCTCACTCGTTGAACCAAAGGTAAGAACATGAGAAACACATTTAGCAGAGGAGGGGTCCTCCCGTTAGTTGCGCTGTGCCTAGCGGTGCTGCTCGGCTTTGCCGGCCTCTCAGTCGACGTTGGTTTTCTCGAGTACAAGCAGCAGGCCCAGCAGTCGGCCACGGACGCCGCAGCCATTGGAGCCGCCCAGCAGCTCGTCTCAAAAGGCTGCGGCGGTCAAAGCTCGGCGAACACGGCCGCCGACACCGATGCCACGAGCAACGGATATACCAACGGAGGCAACGTGATTGTCACGGTGCACACCCCGCCGTCGAGCGGCCCTTATGCTGGTGATAGCTGCGCCGTTTCCGTCACGATCACGTCAAGCAAAATCTCGACGTGGTTCTCGCGGGGCTTTGGATTTGCAGGGGGCGCGACCGAGACCACGCAGGCGGTCGGGCTCGTTTCCTACACCGGGCCCGGGTGCCTCTATTTGCTTAACGAGACTCAGCAGAACGATCTGACCAACCTGAATATCCAATCGCCGTCGTGTGGAATCTACATGAACTCGACCGCGAACATGAGCAACTCGACGATCAATGTGGCGTCGCTGCTCTATGCGGGGCTCGGCGGCACAGCCAACAACGTCAGCGGAGCAAGCTTCACGCAAGCGTCACCTGAACTGGCGCTCCCCATTGCGGATCCATGCGGCGAGATCCCTGGCTGCGAGTATTTGACGCAAAACCCACCTCCTACAACGAGTTCGACGTGTAGTAACCCCGGCACCGCCGGCAACTACAGCGGTAACAACCAGACAATCGGCAGCACTACGGGCCAAGTCACCTGTTTCACTACGCTCACTATTAGCGGCGGCAGCGGCGGCGCCGAAACCGTCTGCGGCTACATCGAGATAGAGGGCAACCAGTTCCATCTGAACAACGCGAAGATCAACACTTGCAGCAGCGGCGTTACGTTTGCGATGAGCAGCAATACCAGCGATACCAACTTCGGCGGCTGCACGTGCAACCTCACCGCGCCGGCTTCCGGCACCATGGCCAACGTCGTCATGTGGCGGACCCCCGCGCAGGCGTCGGCTGTCGACTTCAGCACTTGCACCTGTAACTGGACGGGCGCGGTCTACCTTCCTACTGCAAAGGTGAACGTCAGCAACGTCGGCTCGAACTACTCGGTCTTGATCTTCGGTCAGGCCAACTTCAGCAACAGCAGCGACTTCAACGATACGATTCCTTCGACCGGCTCGTACGTCGGGACGGCAGTGCTGGGGGAGTGATGCGGAACTTAATTCGTTCGGAGCGCGGCACTAGTATGGTCGAGTTTGCCTTACTGGCGCCGGTGCTGATCCTTTTAGTAATCGGCTTGATCGAAGTAGGGCGCTATACGTACTTCGGAATCTTGGCGGCCCATGCCGCGGAAGCCGGCGCGAGGTACGGCGCAGAGAACCTGTATACCGCCCAGGACAAACCCGGCATGCAGAGCGCGGCCCTCAACGACGCCCAGAACCTTTCAGGGTTCTCAGCCTCTGCCAATCATACGTGTTCGCAGAATGGTGCTCTCGCGAGTTGTCTTGGCGGAACGCCTGCGCCAAACATGGTCTATTACGTGAACGTGACCGTGAGCGGCACGTTTCACTCGCTCCTGAACTATCCAGGAGTCCCAACCTCGGTGCCCGTAACGGCATATGCTACAATGCGAGTACAAAATCAATGAAAAAATCAATAACTAGAAATCGCCGAGAACGCGGCAGCAGCCTGCCCGAAATGGTTATCGTGATGACGGTGCTGCTTGCCTTGATGTTCGGTATTATCGACTTCGGACGGGCGATGTACACCTACTCGTTCGTGGCTCAGCTCGCCCGTCAGGGCGCGCGCTGGGCGATCGTCCGCGGCTCGAACTGCTCCCTGCTCGACCATTGCCCCAATGCGCAATCGAGCGACGTGATAACGTACGTCCAAAGCTTGAACTACGGCGCGGCCGTGTCGAGCAGTATCGGCGGAAGCGCAGTCTGGTCGGGCACGAACAGCACTTGCACCTCAGTCCACGCTCCGGGTTGTCTCGTCACCGTGACGGTAACGTATCCGTTCAAGTTCTTTTTGCCCTGGGTTCTGCCGGGCAACGTCTGGTATCTGTCGAGCAGCTCGCAGATGGTCGTCTCGAATTGAGCACCTCGGCTTGAGCACGGCGATCCGGCCGTTCAGCGAGGCACTGCCCGCGCGCCGCGCGAGGCGGCTACCCGCACCGGCCCGCCTTCGCGCCGGAGTTGGACTTCAAACTGCGGCCGGAAGCGTTTCGGCCTTTTTCTCGTTGGAGGGTTTCGATCGCCGCCGCGGCGTCGCCACGTATTCCCTGCGCGTGATCAATCGAACGAAATCCGCCCTGATCTGCCGAACCTGGGTTCTCTCGGCCGCCGGCGAGCCGGTGCTAGCCTATCCAGAACTCTTTGAGATCGAGCCCTTCTCGACCAGCGCGACGAACGTGCCGGTTTGGCCGCGCGACTTTGCTTCCTTCGACCGCGCGATCGCGGAAATCGTCGGAAACGGCGTGCATTGCATCGTCGAAGCCGCGGCGCCGCCACAGCGCAAACCGGGTCGCACGCAGGCTCTTGTCGCCGCCGCAAGCATTGCTGCCGGCATTCTCTTCTTCACGGCGGCGGTTGGGCTGCGCGCAACCGTGCCGCGAATTGCCGCGCTCTCGGTCGCTCCGTCGGCGCTGGCCGGAACGACGGTTGAAGCGCAGTACAACGCGTCGGGGGCGGGGCGCCTCTCATATCTCGTCACGGCGCCCGACGGGCACCGCGTCGCAGGGGGACGGCTGGACGACCGGTCGGGCTCCATCTTCGTTCCTATTCCGGCCTCAACGCAGACCGGCGCCTACGTCTTGCGGGTCGCGATGGAAGGGCCGCTCGGCGGCACGACCGAGACGCGCGTCATCAACGCGGTGCTGCCCGGCGCCGCGGGAGCACAGATCGACGATATCTCGGTCCATCCCATGGTGGCTAAGCCCGGCCAGAGCGTCGACGTGGCCTACTCGGCGGCAGCCGACGGCGGGTACGTTCGCCTTGTCGGAACCGACGGAACGATCTGGGCACAGCAACCATTTTCGAAAGGCGGCCAGACCCGGTTGGTCGTGCCCCCCGTCGCCGATGGACGCGAACTGCACGTGCTCTTGCACGTAACCAAAGGCCGCACGGCCGCCCAATCCATGGCGGGAATTCTGGTGGCGAGCGCGCCCGCGCCCGCCGCGCCGGCGCCTGCTGCGCAAGCCCCCGCGCAAAACTCCGGCGACCCGAACGCGCCTGCCGACGTCGACCCGGATGCAAATGGCACGTTTGAGGTTCCGATACGCACTGTGCGAAGCGGCGAGGCGATCAAAGTCCGAATCCTCTCACCGCGCAACGGCATGCGAATCAGCTTAAACGATACGCAATCGCACGAGATCACGGGAACCGACGTCGGCGTTGAGGCCGACGTCATTACGTTACGGGCTCCCGCGGTCTCCGTCGCGACGCGTTATACGGTGGTCGCGAACTTCACCGACGGTTTCGGCGAAGAGAGCATCGTCCAGCCCGTGACGATCCTCCCGTAAAAAGCTAAACCGCCGGCCCCCGCAGGAGCCGGCGGCTAGTGCGCCGCCTGGTTGGGCCCTTGGCTAAAGAGCGATCTGATGCCCCAACCAAAGGTCTCAATCGAGACTATAGCAACCACCGCGATCGCAGCGAGAAGCAGGCCGTACTCGAGCGTCGCCGAGGCGGTTTCATCCTGGATCATGAGGCGAAGAGTGATTAGCATTCTTCTAACTCATGGTCCCCTGAGGCCCCGACTCTAAACTGATCCGGCCGCGGTGGTGAAGAACGTTTGGAGGTTTATGCCGAGCGTCTGGACCGCGAGAAACGCGACCAGAGCGATCAGAGCGATCAGCAGGCCGTACTCGACCATGGTGGCTCCCTCTTCGTCGCGGACCAGATTTTTGAGAGTCGTGAACATTTCGTTCTCCTGGATATCCGGAATCCTAGACGGAGCCGGCTACGGTGGTGAAGAGTGACTGGATGTTCTGGCCAAGAGTCTTGACGCCGACGATGGCGACTACCGCAATCAGGGCAACCAGCAGGCCGTACTCGACCATCGTTGCACCTTCTTCATCGCGAACCAGGTTTTTGAGAGTCGTGAACATGTTAATCTCCTTAGATTAAAAGAGTGCGAAAAAGCGAGAACCTATAGAACAGAACGTAAACCGCCCGCCACGGTAAGCGACTGCTCGGCGGTCTGGTCCTTCGCTTAGCGTCCGGGCCTCCTCCTGCCATTAACGTTAAATTTTGTTGACGCCTCCACGGACCTATGGCATAATCCACAGGCCCGGGGCTAAGAAGCCCCTCGGCGCTTTGGTGCCCAAGCGAGCCTCAGGTAAGGAGGACGACCATGCAACGAGGTATAGGCCAGCGCGGCGCGGTTCTGCCGCTCATCGCGATTTGTCTGGCAGTCTTAATGGGTTTCGCCGCTCTCGCTATAGATGTCGGCTACCTCGAGTATCAGCAACAGGTCTAGCAGTCGGCCACCGACGCCGCCGCCCTCGGCGGCGCGCAGTCGGCGCTGACCAGCAACTGCGGCAACGGCGCGGCGGCGTCGAGTGCGGCGCTAAGCGACGCCGCGCTGAACGGTTATTCAAGCGCCTACGTGCAGGCGACCAGCCCGCCGTCCACCGGAGACTATGCCGGCAACGCCTGCGCCGTCGCCGTGACGATCACCAAAACGAAGCCCACCTTCTTCATGCAGGTCTTCGGCTTCGACGGAATGGCGGAATCGACACAGGCTGTCGGGGTCGTTAGCCAGGGTACGGCCCAACCCGGGTGCATCTGGCTGCTTTCGACCTCGGAAGGGTCGTCAGACATGAGCAACTCGAATATGCAGGTGCCGGACTGCGATATCTACATCAACGTCAATGCGAACATGAGCAACGCGACGATCAATGCCGCCTACATTGGCTACGCGAGTGGTACCAACAACACGAGCGGCACAACGTTTACGAACGCGTCGCCCGCGCCGATGGCGACGGTTGCCGATCCGTGCCCGACGTTCCCAGGCTGCAAGTACCTGACGAGCAGCCCGCCGCCGTCGGCCAATCCGAGCCAGTATCCGAACTGCTGCAGCACGACGACGCTGGGCACCAACGGCACGTCGATTAGTGGCCCTTACGACGATTTCACGATGACCGGCACGGACACCGTCTGCGGGCTAATCCTCGTTTCGGGGAGTCAATTCCATATCAACGGAGCAACGATCAGCTCGTGCGCCGAGGGCGTGACCTTTGCCCTGAGCGGCAATACAAGCGACATCAACTTTAGTAACGCAAAACTGAACCTCTCGGCCCCGACCACCGGGAACACCGCCGACGTGCTCTTCTGGCGCCCCGGTTCACAGTCCAGCGCGGTGGACTATAGCAACTGCACCTGCGACCTGACCGGCATGCTGTACTACCCAACGACCAAGGTCGACTACAGCTCTGCCTCGGGCGACTACGCGCTGCTCGTCTTTGGACAGGCGAACTTCAGCACGTCCACCGGCCTCTCCATCGGCACGCCGGCGCCGGGCTACGGCAGCTCGTCGAGAGCAAGTCTCGGCGAATGAGGATGCTTAAGCTCCTGCGCTCGCAATCGGGCGCCGCAATGGTCGAGTTTGCGATCGCCCTGCCGTTTCTGGTCTTCATGGTGATTGGGGTGGTTGAGGTCGGCCGCTACATGTATTTCGGCATCCTGGCAGCCCATGCGGCCGAGGCGGCCGCGGAGTACGGATCGCAAACGCTAGCGACCGCTGCCGATACAACAGGCATAAAGAATGCCGCCTCAGCGGACTCGGCGGGCCTATCGACCTTTCTGGCGTCGCCGGCGCCGCTCTGCCTGCAAACCAGTGGCGAAACTGGCAGCACCCCTGCCCCTGTAACTTGCCCGACCGGTACCCCTCCGGCCGGGACCATCGAGTACGTTCAGGTCACGGTGACCGGGACGTTCCACTCGCTGCTCAACTACCCGGGGATGCCCAACTCGCTCCCCGTGACCGCCTCGACTACCATGCGGATCCAGGACCAGTAACCAGGCCTTCCCCAGGTTTCGTTAAGTTTCGTTGACGGCTTAACGAACCTGTGGCATAATGGCTTGGCCAGGGGCTTAGCAGCCTCTCGGCGCTTTGCGTGCCCCGCCCTCGATTCTAAGGAGTACATTTATGCAACGAGGTCATGCCCAGCGCGGCGCGGTTCTGCCGCTCATCGCCATCTGCTTAGCAGTCCTTATGGGATTCGCCGGTCTTTCCGTAGACGTCGGCTTTCTCGAGTACAAGCAGCAGGCCCAGCAGTTGGCCACCGACGCGGCCGCCATCGGCGGCGCTGAGGCCGCTTATGCGGACGGCTGCCAGAGCGGGACTGTCGCCTACAACGCGGCGATAGCGGACGCGGCCCTCAACGGCTACAGCAGCTCGATGGTGACGCCGAACAGCCCGCCCACCAGCGGCCCCTACTCGGGGAACGCTTGCGCGGTCTCCGTTTCGATCACCAACCCCGGCGTCCAGACCTTTTTCTCGAAAGTCCTGACCGGCGTCGGCAGTATGAAAGAGACGACCCAAGCGGTGGGCCTGGCCTCCCAGAACAACGCGGGCTGCATTTGGCTGCTTACGACCTCGCAGCAGTCGGATCTGAGCAACTCGCACATAACGACCCCAGGGTGCAGCATCTATATCAACGACTCGGCAAACATGAGCAACGCGACGATCAACGCCGCGTACATCGGCTACGCCGGGAGCACCTCTAATAACACGAGCGGCACGACGTTCACGAACGCGACGCCCGCTCCGATGTCCCAGGTGAGCGATCCGTGCCCGCAGATGCCGGGCTGCGCATATCTCACGAACAACACGCCGTCGTGCTCGAGCTTTGCCTCCGGGAACTTTACGGGGGGCGCGAACATCGGCAGCGCGGGCGTCACGACCTGCTTCAGCAATCTTAAAATTAGCGGCTCGAGCAATACCGTCTGTGGGCTCATCGTAGTAGGGGCCGCCGGCGGCAGCCAACTGCAAATGAGCGGAGGGACGACAAGTGTGAGCACGTGCGCCAGCGGCGTCACCTTCCAGATGCTCTCGAGTGTAAGCACTATCAACTTCAGTAGTGCTACGCTCACCTTTACCGCACCCACGACCGGGAACACCCGCGGCGTCGTCCTGTGGCGTAACTCGGCACAGAGTAGCGCCGTGAACATCAGTTCCGGCACCTACGCGTTTAGTGGGCTGCTCTACTTCCCGACGGCCCAAGTGAACTACAGCTCGGCGTCGGGTTCGTACGCCAACCTTGTCTTCGGGCAAGGCAACTTCAGCACCAGTGCCGGCCTGAATCTGGGGAGCCCGCCGCCCAACGGGACGATCGCCCTGAAAGCGACGTTAGCAGAATGAAGGCACGTAAGTTGTTCCGCTCGCAATCGGGAGCGGCGATCGTCGAGTTCGCTCTCATCGCGCCCGTCCTGATCTCCCTGGTCATTGGCCTGATCGAAATCGGACGCTACACGTACATCGGGATCGTCGCGGCCCATGCCGCCGAGGCCGGCGCAGTATATGCGTCGCAAACGATCGCGACGTCGCAGGATGGATCCGGAACCCAGAGCGCCGTCTCAGCGGATTCATCGAACATTACCTGGACCCACGTGACGCCGACGCCGTACTGCTCCCAGGGCGGCGCGATCGTGACCTGTCCAACGACCGACAATACTACCTTAGACACGTCAAACGGCCTCGTGTACTACGTGACCGTGAAGGTAACGGGCACGTACAACTCTCTTCTCAACTATCCGGGCATTCCCACTGGTATCCCCGTGACCGCCTCGGCGACCATGAGGGTGCTCGCGCAGTAATCATCTCCCCGGCGTAAGCCGGTCGTTCCCGGCGTAAGCCGATCGTTTCTCGTCGTGCGAACTTTTACGAAGCACTCTCAGGTAAGGAGAGAATCAATGCTTACTTCTCTGTGGTCTATGATTACGGACGAGAGCGGTGCTGCAACGCTTGAGTACGGCCTCCTGATTGCCGCCATCGCGTTGGTCGCGATAATCGGAGTGGGGAGCTTCGGGCGGAGCGTTAGCGGGCTCTACAGCCCAGGATCCAATGCAGTCAATCCCTGGCTGCACTAGCTACAAGCGTTACGCAGGCTGCGGAGCAATCGCCGTGACGCCTCGACGCCGCTTGATCAAAAAGACCAGCGGTGTCGATAGCACAAAGACGATCGCCGTCGCGCGGAAGAGATAGTCGTAGGCAATCATCGAGGATTGCTGGCTTACGATCTGCGTGAGCTGGCCGACGGAATAGCCGTGCGTTTGCGTCACCCCCGCTGCGAGATTGTTCCACGCGATCGCCGTCTGGTGGGTCAGCATCGTCGTGAGAATCGCGATTCCAAGGCTGCCGCCGAGCTGACGCAGCAACGTGAAGACGCCGGTCGCGCCGGCGAGTTCGGGTACGGGAACGTCGCGCAGCGAGATCGTCGTGAGCGGAACGAACATAAAACCGAGCGCGAAACCCTGGACGAGGCGCGGCCAAAAAACGTCCCAGTAGCCGGCTTGTACCGTTAGTCCGCCCAGGAGCCAGGTCGACCAGGCAAAGAGCAGCGTTCCAAAGACAATCGACCAGCGCCCGTCGATCCGGTTGAGAATTCGCCCGATGATCAGCATCGAAAGGGCCGTTGCAAAGGCGCCCGGCATTAGCGCGAGGCCGGTGTCGAGTGCCGAGAAGCCCAGCAGCGATTGGAAGAACAGCGGCAAGATCAGCGCGGTGCCGTAGAGCCCGAAGCCCATGATGATTCCCAAGAACGATCCCACCGAGAACGATCTGAACGTAAAGACCTTCAGGTCGACGATCGGATAGCGATCGCGCAGCGACTTCACTACGAAGACGACCAGCGAAATCGCCGAAACCGCGGCGCAAATCGAAATCGCTTTCGACGAGAACCACTCGTCGCGCTCGCCTTGCTCGAGGACGAACTGCAGCGTCGCCAATCCGGCGGTGAGCAGCCCGAGCCCGATCCAGTCGATGCCGCCTTTGGGTTTGACGATATACTTCGGATTGGGAATGAATGCGAGCGTCATGAGAAAGGCGACGATGCCGATCGGGATGTTGATATAGAAGATGATCGGCCAACTCGCATTGTCGACGATCCACCCACCTAAGGCCGGACCAATGGCCGGGCCGACCATCGCGCCCATGCCGAAGATCGCCATTGCGGCGCCGCGCCGTTGTGGAGGATACGTCTCAAACAGAATCGCCTGAGCGGTCGGCTGCAGCGCGCCGCCGCCTATCCCCTGAATGACGCGGTAAAAGACCAAGACCCAAATCGAACGGGCGCTGCCGCATAAGAGCGATGCGACGGTGAAAAGCCCCAGCGAGATCGCGTAGAACGTCTTGCGCCCGAGCAGCGCGGTCAGCCAGCCGTTGAGCGGCATCACGACCACGCTTGCCAGGATGTAGCCGGTTGCAACCCACGCAACCTCATCGACCGTCGCGCCAAGGTTGCCCCCGATCGTATTGAGGGCGACGTTGACGATGGTCGTGTCGATGATCGCCATGATCAAGCCGAGCATGACGGTCACCGTGATCAGCGCGACCGGCGCTTCGGCGCGTTCCGGCATTAAAGGCCTCGTACCCATTCTCGAACAAGGGACCGTCCGGTGCAGAGACTGGTTGCCGCATTTGCACTCTTCGCGCTGATCGACGTGCTCGCGTTTCGCACGCCTCTCTACCACGCCGTGCTCGATCCCGCTTCGAGCACCGGCAGCTTCGAATCGGCGATCGCTCAATCCCAGCGCTTCCGCAGCGATCCGCGCCGCGACGTCTTGGTCTTGGGCGATTCGCGGATCTACTCGGGATTAAATCCGCAGGCCGCCGGCGCTGCCGCCGGCACGCTGCGGTTTCTCAACGGCGGCGTCCCCGGAACGACGCCGCGCTGCTGGCCGTTCTTCGTGCGAGCGATCGATCCGCAGGCTCGCCGATTTGCCGCCGTCGTGATCGCGGTCGACACCTACGGCGACGACGACAGCGCGATCGGCAGTTTGGACGGCGACGACCGTCCGATGGATCTGCGCTACGTCGTCTTTCAAACGCGCTTAACGGACATCCCCAAGCTGGCCGGCTCGTTCTCCGACCCGCGCGAACGCGTTGAGAACGGGATCGACCTCTTCTGGCGCGCCTCCGAGCTGCGCGACGACGTTCAGGCGTTCGCGGCCGATCCGCTGGCGCGGGTGAGGGCGATCGAAGCGGCCCGCAACGCGGCGGCATACGATCCGCTGGCGGCTCACCCCCGAAGCGAGACGCTCGCCGGTTTGCACGTCGATTTTGCAACGAACGCGATCGTCTACCCGCCCGGGACTACCGCCGACGGCCGCGACGCGATCGCGACGCAAGTGCTCGCGGTTGCCAAGCCGAGTCCCTCGTACGCGCGCTATCGGCAGCAATGGCTGGCGCCGATCGTGGCGCGTTATGCGGCCGCCGGAACGCCAGTCTTTTTCGTACGCATTCCGACGCGCCCCGCGCACCGCACGCCGTCGCAGCTTCCCAGTGGCTCGCTGGTCGAGATCGCTCGAGACGATGGCGCGCGTTTGATTCCGGCGGCGAAGTATCTCGCGCTCGAGCGCCCGGATCTCTTTGCCGACGAAGATCATCTCAATCGCGAGGGGAGTTTGCGCTTCAGCCGCCTGCTCGGCGCGGACGTCGCGCACATGCTTGCCGATCCGCCGCGGGGGGTGCCGTTGTCCGATCCGTCGGGGGGGATGCCGGCCTCGCTAATTCTCAGGTTAACCGCTCGGCCGGCATCCCCCCCGACGGATCGGACAGCGATGGTGCAGCGCGAACATCACTCGCTTTCGTGGTTTGCGGCGGCGTGCGGCATCGGAATCCCGCTGCAATTTCAGACTTACGAGTTTTGGCTCTTTTTTGCGATCGTCGCCGCGCTTTTCTACTGGCTTCCGCGCGCGGCGGGGCGGTACGTCTTGCTGGTTGCAAGCTACTATTTTTATGCGCGTTGGAATGCGTGGTACGTGCTCTTTTTGTGGATCCTCACGGCGAGTGATTTTGCGATTGGGATTTGGGTCGAGCGAGCGCGAGCGGCCGGTGGACGGCACGTTCGTTTGCTGCTTAGTGCGGGCGTGGCGGCGAACCTTGCATTCCTGGGGAGCTTCAAGTATGCCAACTTTGGGAGCGGTACGGTCGCGGCGTTGATCGGCATGCACTCTAATCCGTGGCTCGTCAACCTCTTCGTTCCGATCGGCATCAGCTTCCACACGTTTCAGAGCATTTCGTATCTCGTCGACGTCTATCGCGGGCGCACGCCGGCCGTGCGAAAGCCGCTGGATTACGCGCTCTATTTGGCCTTTTTTCCGCAACTGCTGGCGGGGCCGATCGTTCGGGCCGGGCTGTTCTTCGGCGAGCTCTTTTCGTGGCGGCCGCCGGGACCCGACGACATCAGTTACGGCTTAGCGCGCGCCGGTTTCGGTCTGCTAAAGAAGACGGCGATTGCCGATCAGTTCGCATCGGTGGCAAATGCGTACTTCGATGCCACGGCAAGTCATCCGGGCGCTCCCGCGGCTTGGAGCGCGATTTTTGCGTTCAGCATGCAAATTTATTTCGACTTTTCGGGCTACAGCGACATTGCCATCGGCTGCGCGAGGCTCTTGGGCTTCGTCTTTCCGGAGAACTTCCGCATGCCGTACCTCGCTACGAGCATCGGCGATTTCTGGCACCGGTGGCACATCACGCTCTCGACCTGGCTGCGCGATTATCTGTACGTTCCTTTAGGCGGAAGCCGCCACGGCATGGCGGCAACGTTGCGCAACCTGATGGTCACGATGCTCTTGGGCGGCCTCTGGCACGGCGCGCAGTGGACCTTCGTTGCCTGGGGCGGTTTTCACGGCACGATG
>Ga0182024_10019014_pt1 | contig 12719 bp, 15 predicted proteins | sample P32metaG_FD_120480 | JGI IMG/M metagenome (GOLD analysis project Ga0182024, IMG submission 120480) | Permafrost microbial communities from Stordalen Mire, Sweden - P3-2 metaG (Illumina Assembly) | ecosystem: Environmental > Terrestrial > Soil > Wetlands > Permafrost | place: Sweden: Stordalen... | reverse complement strand
TTTCTCGGCGATGCCGCCCATTTCGGCAATGTGCCGTCCGAGCTCGTCGAGTTCCTTGTCGTAGGCCCTGACAATATGTTCGGTCATTAATCTCTCCGCTCAGCCGAAGCGGCCGGTGACGTAGTCCTGGGTGCGCTTTTCACGCGGCGCGGTGAACACTTTGCTGGTCTCGTCGAATTCGATCAGTTCGCCCAGATACATGAACGCCGTAAAGGCCGAGACGCGCGCCGCCTGCTGCATGCTGTGGGTGACGATGGCGATCGTATAATCCTCGGTCAGTTCGTCGATCAGCTCTTCGATCTTGGCGGTGGAGATGGGATCGAGCGCCGAGCAGGGCTCGTCGAGCAGGATCACTTCGGGTCGGATCGCCACGGTGCGCGCGATGCAAAGCCGTTGCTGCTGACCGCCGGACAGGCTGAGGCCGCTCGCGCCGAGCTTGTCCTTGACCTCTTCCCAAAGCGCAGAACCCCTAAGCGCCTTCTCGACCCGACCATCCATCTCGCTTTTTGGAATGTTTTCGTAGAGTTTTATTCCGAACGCGATGTTGTCATAAATTGTCATCGGAAATGGCGTCGGCTTCTGAAAGACCATGCCGACCCTTGACCGGAGGAGATTCAAATCTTGATCCGTGTCGAGAATGTTATTGCCGTCGAGCAAGACTTGGCCTTCGGCCCGCTGATTGGGATAAAGCTCGTACATTCGATTGAGGACGCGAAGCAGGGTTGACTTGCCACACCCAGAGGGACCGATAAACGCTGTCACTTTATTGCGGTATAGCGGCAAATTGATGCTCTTCAGCGCGAGGCTTTCGCCGTAGAAAAACTTCAACACGCGAACGGTGATCTTTTCACGCAGATCAGGCTTGAGGGCGGGCATTTCGTTCATGTTGCAGTCCTCGACGTTCCAAGCCATCGCGCCACAATGGATAGCGCCAGCACGGTCACGGTGATAAGCAGCGCGCCGGTCCACGCCAGTTGTTGCCAGTCCGCGTACGGGCTTAGCGCGAACTGGAAGATTACAATTGGCAGGCTCGACATCGGCGCATTGAGATCCGAACTCCAAAACTGATTGTTCAATGAAGTGAACAGCAGCGGGGCAGTTTCTCCACTGACGCGCGCTATGGCCAACAGCACACCAGTGATAAGCCCGGCCCGCGCCGCCTTGAACGCAACCCTAAGGATCACATGTGACCTCGGCATACCAAGGGCAGCAGCGGCTTCCCGAAGCGATGTCGGTACGAGGAGCAGCATATCTTCGGTCGTGCGCACAACGACTGGGACAACCAGAATAGCGAGCGCAACCACGCCCGCGATCGCCGAGAAATGGCCCATCGGTGCCACCATGATCTCATAGACAAACAATCCGATTACAATCGATGGCGCGCTGAGCAATATGTCATTGATAAACCGGACAATTGAGGCCAGTCGAGAATGTCGGCCGTATTCGGCCATGTACGTGCCTGCAAGCATCCCCAATGGGGTTCCGATGACGACTCCCAGGCTCGTCATCAAGAGGGAGCCCATGATGGCGTTGAGCAACCCGCCGCTACTTCCCGGCGGGGGCGTCATTTGCGTGAAGACTGCGAGGTTAAGCCCGACGAGACCTCGCCAAAACAGAGTGCCCAGGATCAGGGCCAGAAAGCCGAGACCAAAGGCCGTCGCCGCATAACAGAGTCCCATTACGATCACGTTCGAACGGCGGCGGCTGGCGTAGAGCGCTTCGCTCACGTCTACGCTCCTTTCTGACGTTCGAGACGCATCAGCATCAACCGAGCGGCAGCCAGAACCAGGAAGGTGATGACAAACAGAATGAGCCCAAGAGCAATCAGCGACGACGTGTAGAGGTCGCCCACCGCTTCGGTGAACTCATTGGCGATCGTCGCAGAAATTGTGGTTCCTGGGGCGAGAATTGAAGCCGATATCTTATGGGCGTTGCCAATAACGAAGGTCACCGCCATTGTTTCGCCAAGCGCGCGGCCCAACCCCAGCATGGCGCCGCCAATGACGCCAACCCGCGTGTAAGGTACGACCACACGCCTGACGACTTCCCACTTGGTGCAGCCCATGCCGTAAGCTGACTCTTTCAAGACCGGGGGCACAGTGTCGAATACGTCGCGCGACACCGATGCAACAAAAGGCAGCACCATGATGGCCAGGACGAAACCAGCCGTGAGGGTTCCGATTCCATAGGGGGGACCGGCGAAGATCGAAGAAAAAACGGGCACATGGCCGAAGATCGCGATCAAGCCAGGCTCAATGCTTGATTGCACGAATGGCGCGAAAACGAAAAGGCCCCAGATGCCGTAAATGATCGACGGAATGCCTGCCAGTAGTTCGATCGCGATGCCGATAGGGCGGCGAAGCCATTGCGGGCAAAGTTCCGTAAGGAAAATGGCGACCCCCAGCCCCACAGGCACGGCGATCACCATGGCGATCAACGAAGTCGTCACCGTGCCGAGAATAGCCGCCAGAGCGCCGAATTTCTCGGTCACTGGGTTCCATACTTCGGAGGTCAGAAATCCAAATCCGAACATTCTCAAGGCCGGCAACGAGCCTATTACCAAAGAAACGATTACGCCGCTCAGCACGAGAAGGACTGAGACCGCTGCAGTCTGTGTCAGACCGCGAAAGATCGCGTCGCCGAATCTAAGGCCAGCCAGCGCCTTGGCTTTCTGTCGAGAGCTGGTCTCAACGCCTTCCGATCGGCTCATGGTGATATCCGCCACATTTCTCTCCCAGAGTCCCACTCAGACCCGCCTTATCGCCCGAGAGGGCGCCACTTCGCGTAGGATCGAGGCAACTCAAATCTCAAGCGGAGGAAGGTCGTTGGCTGCCTTCCTCCACAAGAATCTTGCTGTCAGTTTATGACAAAAATCGGTTTGCCGCTGGAATCCTTGATCTCGGTGGCCCACGTCTTTCTCACAAGGGCGACAACGGCGTCGGGCATCGGGATGTAGTCTAGCTCTTCGGCCGTGGTCGCGCCTTTGGCGAAGGACCAGTCAAAGAATTTGAGAGTCGCGGAGGACACGGCAGCATCTTCAGCTTGTTTGTGCATCAGGACGAACGTCGAGGCGGTGATTGGCCAAGATGCTTCTCCCGGCTCGTCGGTCAATATTTGAAAAAAGCCGGGCGCATGCTCCCAATCAGCATTGGCGGCGGCCGCCTGGAACGTCGCTAAAGTCGGAGCAACCGTCTTTCCATCATGATTGACCATTTTGGCGTAGGTCATTTTGTTCTGCTTGGCATAGGCGTATTCGACATATCCAATCGAGCCTTTGGTTTGCGATACGCCGGCGGCGACGCCCTCGTTACCCTTCGAGCCAATGCCGACAGGCCACTCGACCGCGGTGTTTTCCCCAACTTTCGCCTTCCAATCAGGGGAGACCTTAGAAAGGTAGTCTGTGAAATTGAAGGTCGTGCCCGACCCGTCGGAACGATGCACGACTGCGATCGCTTGGCTGGGCAATTTGACGTTGGGGTTCAGTTTGGCGATAGCCGGATCATCCCACGTCGTTATCGTGCCGAGAAAAATGTTGGCGAGAGTCGCGCCGTCGATTGTCAAGTCTCCGGGATTAATTCCGTCGAGGTTTACGACGGGGACAATCGCCCCCATGATCATCGGCCACTGGACAAGACCCGCAGCGTCGAGATCAGCCAATTTGAGGGGTTGGTCCGAGGCGCCAAACGTCACCGTCTTGGCTTTAACTTGCTTGATTCCGCCGCCCGACCCGATCGATTGATAATTCAATTGGTTGCCGGTCTCCTTCTTGTATGTGTCCGCCCACTTGGCAAGAATGGGAAACGCGAATGTTGAGCCCGCGCCCGTCATGTCGGTTGCATACGCGGAGCCGGCCACCGACATTGCTGCCGCCAACACGCTCGAAAAAAGGAAATTGCTGCGGGTCATACGACGCCTCTCAATCTTGGGTTATTAGGGCTGCTCAGCTCTGCATTCGGCAAAAATGTTCCTGCGAGGATGCGCGAAGCGGGCAAGCGGTACGCTGGCGGTGCAAAGCTAGTACGACGATCAGGTGACAGATTTTTGACAGCCCAAGCGCGGCCCTTTGAATCGCTGGACCGGCAAACCCCAAAGCGCGGTTCAGATTTCAGCGACGGCGCCGTCAGCTCCCATCGTTATGCGACTCTGCTCGATTCGCGCGATGGAGCCTTGCGCTCGCAAAATAAATCCGCCATTCTAGATATATGGAAACTTCGCAGGCCATAGCCGCTTTGGCGGCGCTCGCGCAATCAACACGCCTCGATACATTTCGGCTGCTTGTCGCGCGTGAACCCGAAGGCGTTCCTGCCGGCGAATTGGCGCGATTGATCGAGATTCCGCAGAACACCATGTCTGCGCATCTGGCAATATTAGCGCGTGCGGGCCTGATCGTCGGCGAACGACATAGCCGGTCGATTATCTATCGCGCCGACCTCAACCGCTTTCGCGAGGTCACGCTTTTTCTGCTGAAGGATTGCTGCGGCGGCCGCGCCGACCTGTGCGCGCCTTTGATTGCCGATCTGACCCCCTGCTGCCCGCCCACGGAGGTTATTCATGGCTAAACGCGTCTTCGACGCTCCGCTCCGCCACGTAGGCTACGGCGACCTCTCGATCCTGGTGCCGTTGCCGATGCCGGAGATCACTCAATGGACGTGATCATCTACCACAATCCCGACTGCGAAACCTCGCGAAACACGCTCGCGATGATCCGCAACGCCGGCGTCGAGCCCCATGTCGTCGAATATCTGAAATGTCCGCCGACGCGCTTGCTGCTGACCCAATTGCTCAGCCGCGCCGGTCTCGCCGTGCGCCAGGTCCTGCGCGAGAAGGGCACGCCTTTTCACGATCTCGGCCTCGGCGATCTTTCGCTGAGTGACGAGGCCCTGCTCGACGCGATCGGCGCGCATCCGATCCTAATGAACAGGCCTCTCGTCGTCACGCCCAAAGGCGTGCGCCTTTGCCGCCCCTCCGAGCAAGTCCTCGACCTGCTGCCGCCCCAGCGCGGGCAATTCATCAAGGAGGATGGCGAGCGGGTGATCGACGATCTCGGGCGGCGGGCCGCGACGGCGTGACGTTCTCCCTTACGAAGCGGCTCGCCGCCGAATGTCTGGGCACGGGTCTGCTCGTCGCCACTGTCGTCGGCTCAGGGATCATGGGGGAAAGGCTGGCGGGGGGAAACGTCGCGCTCGCCCTCCTTGGCAATACGTTGCCGACCGGCGCGATTCTCGTGGTGCTGATCCTGGCGTTCGGACCGATCTCCGGCGCGCATTTCAATCCGGCCGTGTCGTTGGTGATGAGCCTGCGCAAGGAACATCCGTGGCGGGAATTCTTCTCTTACGCCGCCGCGCAGATTATCGGCGGCTGCTTAGGAACATTGGTCGCGCACGGCATGTTTGAGCTGCCGCTGCTCGAATTCGCTGTGAAGGCGCGTACTGGTCCCGCACAATGGTTCGCCGAATTTATCGCCACCTTTGGCCTGATCGTCACCATTCTGGCGGTGTCCCGCTTCAAGAGTGAGTCGATCCCAGTGGCGGTGGGGCTCTATATCACGGCCGCATACTGGTTCACGGCGTCGACCTCTTTTGCCAATCCAGCCGTCACCATCGCTCGCGCGCTCACCGACAGTTTTTCCGGCATCGCACCGTCCGACGTTCCGATGTTTATCGTCGCGCAACTCTTCGGCGCGCTAGCGGGGCTGGCCGTGATGCGCTGGTTTCTATTTGGACAAGTCGTTCCAGCGCGGGATGTTGCGACGGAACGGGTCTAATGCGCAAACTGGCCTGGCCCGTCGTGACGCTCGTTTTGATAGCTGTGTCTTTCGTGGTTGGCCGCAAGACCGGCGGGTTTCCTCCTCTGCCCGCCGTCGCCGCGACATTGCCGGGTGACGAAACCGAATTCAGCCGCGAACTGGACGAGCGAATTCGCGAGCGCTTCCCGATCGGGGCGAACGAGGAGACATTGATCATATACCTAACGGGCGAGGGATTTGCGCCCGAATGGCGGCGACGCGAGGAATCGAACGCGAGCGCCTTCGTTTGGAACGGCCTGATTTGCACTAAGATCATGCGCGTATTCTGGCGGGCTGATGCGTCAGGCGTTCTTATGCAAGTGAACGGCTCATATGAAAGCCACTGTTTATGATGGCGACATGAACGACCTTCCAAACCTCGTTGGCGAACTGCTGACGCCGCCCGATACGGAACGCCTCGAACCGCTCGAACGGATGGCGCATCCGCCGCGCATTCTGTTATTGTATGGCTCCTTGCGGGAGCGCTCCTTTAGTCGCTTTCTCACACTGGAAGCGGAGCGGCTGTTGCGCTATCTCGGCGCGGAAACTCGCATCTTCGACCCCCACGGGTTGCCGCTACCCGATAGCGCGCCGGTTGAGCATCCAAAGGTCGCCGAACTGCGCGAACTCTCGACTTGGTCGGAAGGGCAAGTATGGACCAGCCCCGAACGTCATGGGGCGATGACTGGTATCATGAAAGCGCAAATCGACTGGATTCCCTTGGCAATCGGGGCGGTGCGGCCAACCCAAGGCAAGACCCTCGCCGTGATGCAAGTGAGCGGCGGTTCGCAATCCTTCAACGCCGTGAATCAGCTTCGGATTTTGGGCCGCTGGATGCGCATGCTGACAATTCCGAACCAATCCTCCGTCGCCAAAGCCTACGAACAATTCGACGACGCGGGCCGCATGAAGCCGTCTGCGTATTACGAGCGCGTGGTCGACGTGATGGAGGAATTGGTAAAATTCACGCTCCTGACGCGCGACCGCTCGGGTTATCTGACCGATCGCTACAGTGAGCGCCGCGAGGCGGCTGATAAGCTCGGGGCACGGGTAAAACTTACGGCTATGTGAATTTCGACAATTATCGAAATAAGAATTGACAGCGGGCATTCGCAGGAATAGTGCTATTTCTATGAAACTCGAAAAAGCAGCAAAACAGCTCGAAGCGCTCGGCAATCCGACACGGCTCAAAGTCTATCGCTCGCTGGTGCGGGCGGGCGACGGCGGGTTGCCGGTGGGGCGGTTGCAGGAAAAGCTTGGGATCGCCGCCTCGACGCTGTCCCACCATCTGCATCGGCTGATCCTGACCGGCCTCGTCACCCAGGAGCGGCAGATGACGACGCTGATCTGCCGCGCGAACTATCCGGCGATGGATAGCCTCGTCGGATTCCTGGTCGATGAATGCTGCGTCGACGCCGCCTCCGCTCCCCGGGAAGACGAAGCCGCCGCGTGAAGCGGCTCTCTTTTTGGCCTTAATTTCTATGATGCTGGAAGGATGGAATATGATGACCCAGGCCCTCGAATCTCTTCCCGTCGCGGTGATCGGCGGCGGCCCGGTTGGTCTGGCGGCCGCCGCGCAGTTCATCGCGCGGGGCTTGCGCGTAAAAGTCTACGAGGCAGGACCGGCGATCGGCGCGAACCTGCGCGATTGGGGGCATGTGCGCGTCTTCACGCCCTGGCGCTATTGCGTCGAGGCGGCCGCGAGTGCGCTCCTCAAGCGGCACGGCTGGCGGGCGCCGCCGCCCGACGCCTTCCCAACGGGGGCTGAGCTAGTCGCCGACTATCTTGAGCCGCTTGCGGCTACGCCCGAACTCGCCGGCGTTATTGAGACCCGTGCGCGCGTGACCGCGATCTCGCGGCACGGCGTCGACAAGGTCGTCAGCCGCGCCCGTGAGGCGCATCCCTTCGTCTTATCGGTCAATACGGGGGCAGACATTCGCCGCGATCTCGCGCGCGCCATTATCGATGCATCGGGAACATGGTCGACGCCGAATCCCCTTGGGGCGAGCGGTCTGCCAGCCATTGGCGAGGCCGAATTCCGCTCCCAGATTGCCTACGGCATTCCCGATATCCTCGGCCGCGACCGGGCGATTTATGCGGGCGTGACGACGCTCGTCATAGGGTCGGGCCACTCGGCCGGCAATGCCTTGCTCGAACTCGCCGAACTCGCGAAAACGGAGCCGCGAACATCGATCCTATGGGCGACGCGCGGCGCCGACCTGGCGCGCATTTTCAGCGGCGGCGACTCCGATCAATTGCCGGCGCGCGGGGAACTTGGCGCGAATGTGAAAGAGCTGGTCGACAGCGAACGCGTGAAGCTGCGAACGGGATTCGCCGTCCTGGCGCTGCGCGCAGAATACGACAGGATCGTCGTCAAGGGCGAGACGGCCGACGGCCTGCGCTGGATTGGCCCGATCGACCGGATTATCGCCGCGACGGGACAGCGACCGGACCTGTCGCTGACGCGTGAGCTGCGCCTTGATCTCGATCCATGGCTTGAGAGCACAAAGGCGCTCGGCCCCTTGATCGATCCGAACCTGCACTCCTGCGGCTCCGTGCCGCCGCACGGACATCGCGAGCTGGCGCATCCCGAGCCCGGCTTCTACACCGTGGGCATCAAGAGCTATGGCCGCACGCCGACCTTCTTGATGCTTACGGGCTATGAACAGGTGCGCTCGGTCGCAGCGGCGATCGCCGGCGACCTGGCGGCAGCCGACGACGTACATCTCGTGCTTCCGGAAACCGGCGTTTGCTCAACAAGACCCACTGGCGCGGAGGATAATCCGCCGGCTGTTGTGACGGGCCGGCCGCGGCCCAAGTTGATGCGTGCGGCGTGACCGACGTCATTGCGAAGGAAGACGAAAAGCTTGGTTGCGGATGTAAGGTCGCTGCGTGAGCAGTCCCGCCGCCGAAACCATTCCGATATCCAAAGCTCCTGGCCGCGTTGTCATTATTTCCGCGCTTGGCGTCACCCAAATTTTTGCGTGGGGCACGAGTTATTATCTACCGGCCGTGCTTGCCGCGCCGATTGTTGCCGATACCGGTTGGTCGCTGACCTGGGTGGTGGGCGGGCTGTCTCTTGGCTTATTGACGGCGGGCGTGGTCTCGCCATGGGTCGGCCGCTCTATTGCGCGGCGCGGCGGCCGTCCGGTCCTCGCCGTAAGCGCCGGTCTCCTCGCGACTGGCCTCTTAGCGTTAGCGCTGGCGCATTCCCTGCCGACGTTTCTGCTGGCCTGGGTTGTGATCGGGCTCGGCATGGGCGCGGGCCTCTATGATCCCGCCTTCGCCACCCTCGGCCGCCTCTATGGGGAGCGTGGTCGATCGGCCATCACCACGCTGACCTTGTTCGGCGGTTTTGCCAGCACCGTCTGCTGGCCGCTTTCGGCCTTCCTCGATGCGCATCTTGGATGGCGCGGGACCTGTCTTGCCTATGCCGGCTTCCAGCTCGTGATGGCGCTGCCGATCTATTTGTTCGTTCTGCCGCGCGAGACCCGGCGGCCGGTCAGCGCGGCCAGGACGGGCGAAGCGTCGGCGGTCGCCGCGCCGCGCCCGGGAGCTGTGCGACCGGGCCTGTTTCTGCTGCTCGCCGCGACCATCACGCTGGCGTCGGTCATCTCGACGGTGCTGTCGGTGCATTTGCTGACCGTGCTGCAGGCCAAGGGTTTCGCGCTTGCCGCCGCCGTAAGCCTCAGCGCGCTCGTTGGCCCCGCGCAGGTGACCGCTCGGGCGATCGAGATGGCGATCGCGCGCTATCATCATCCGATCTGGACGAAGCTCGCCGCGACCTCGCTGGTTACGGCCGGAATCGCCGCGCTTTGGGTTGGCGGGCCGCTCATCACCCTCGCTCTCGTGCTCTACGGCGCCGGCATCGGCCTGGAGAGCATCGCCAGGGGCACGTTGCCGCTCGCCATCTTCGGCCCCGAACGCTACCCCATCATCATGGGCCGCATCGCCATGCCAAGCCTCATCGCTCAAGCGGCGGCGCCGTCGATCGGCGCGCTCCTCCTGGAAGCCGGCGGCGCCAATGGGGCTTTGGTGACGTTTCTTGCCTTGGCCAGTTCGAATTTCATTTTGGTCGTGGGCCTATTCGTGATGCTAAGGTCGACATCGTCAGGTTATGGTCACACGGCTATCGGACCCGCGAAGTAGCGTAGCAGCCAGCCCCTTTCGGATTGCCAATCACTCCGGCCGACTGACTTGCCAAAAAGCAGATTCGTCGTGCGCGTCTGGCCGATCGATATTCAATGCCATTACAGATGTCCCCACACACGTTGGCCTCCAGAGCGGGCTATGGAACGGCCGGCAATGCAATCGGTCTGCATTGCCGACCAACGAGTCGAAGGCGCTCCTCTTCAGCAGACGGCCTCCATCTGCATCTTGACCTCCGTCCAGCCGGGGGCCCTCCTGAGCGGCCCAGCGTCTTCTTCAGACATTTCAACGATGCGGTCATTTGGGATTGTGATTCGCCGACCGGTGAAGGTCTGAACGCCCCCACAGCCGACGGGCGCAAGCATGCGAACCATTGGGTCTGCCGGTTCCCCCGCCCTGCGTTTGGCGTTTTCCTGTTTAGCGTATTCGAGCATCACCCATCCCTGCGGTCGCATTTTCGTCCAGGCGAGCGCTTGCGCGGTTGAATCGACCTGATCGTCGTAGCGCCCGCTCGGAAATACGGTCAGCTCGTGAAGATAGTCAGCGAGCCAATGGGCGCTCGTCGGGATATGCACAAAGCCGTTTTCGATCGGGGCTGTTTGGGCATGCAACCGCATGATCTTGTCGCCGTCCGGCGCGATTCGGACGACTTTCGAAAGCCCGTCCTCGATCAGGTCCTGGATGAGCTGCGTGCCAGAGGCCTTGTCTTCGATGAGGATGCTCGTGGCCTTAAACAGCCGCTCCTGTTCGCGCACGGCCCGTTTGAGGTCGGGATAGCCGAGTTTCTTGCGAAAGACGTTCAGGAGATAGAAGTGATCGCCCCTGAGACCCCAGGTCGTACAAACCGAATAGTCCGCAAGCTGCGAAGGTTTGTTGGCGGTGTCCCAGCTTTGGACAATTTGTTTGAACGACATATCGAGTGTTGCCGGGTCATAGCGCTTAAACCACGCCTCCCGGACCAACCCGCCGCCGGCTGGCGCGGGAGTTTGCTGATACTGGCCGGCGAAATTGTAGGTTCCGATTGTGTCGCGAATCGTCTCGAGCGTCTTGATCGACTCGCGCTCGGGATGCAACGCTTCGCCGACGCGCCGGACAAATCGCCTCGGCCCGAAGATCGTCTCCACGTCATGGATCTCGTCGACTTCGGCGATGGCGGGAAAGGACAAGACCGTCCAGCCTCCTTGTCGAACGAGATGGCCGACAAGATCGTCTTCGTGCAGGCGCTGCATGATGACGATAATGACGCCGGCGGACTTGTCGTTGAGGCGAGAGTAGAGCGTGCCTTCGAACCATTCGTTGACGCTCTTTCGCTGAGTATCCGAAACCGCCTCGTCCGGCTTCAGGGGATCATCGATGATGATGAGATCGGCGCCGCGCCCGGTCAGCACGCCCCCAACCGAAGTGGCCAGCCGAGAACCGCCCGCGGTCGTCGTCATTTCCTGAAGGGCGGCGCGCGGGTTGGTCAGGCGGGTCGAAAAGAGCGCCTTGTGCCAAGACGACGTCATGATCGTCCGGCAGTCCCTGGCGAACTTCTCCGACAGCGCCTGTCCATAGGTGACATGGATGATCGAAGCCTTCGGACGATGGCCAAGCCAGAACGCCGGCAAAGCAGCGGAGGCCATCAGCGATTTCAGGTGGCGGGGCGGCAGATTGACGATCAGCCGCTTGATGTTTCCCTTCATGCATTCCTGCAGATGGGCGGCAATGACCTCCATGTGCCAGTTGGGAAGAAACGGCGCGCGCCCTTCGAGCTCGGCAAAGCACCGTGTGGTGTAGGTGTAAAGGTCCTGCCGGCAAACGGCCTCGTATTCCCGCGTTGTTAGCACAGTCGTTGTTGGCACAGTCATTGTACGGTCTCCTGGAGGCGGCGGTGCATCTCTCGCAGCACGTCATCGTCGGCCTGGGAAGGTTGGGGATCGGCGTCGGGCGGCCGCGCTTCGCTCGCCTGGATGAGCCCGATCAGCAACTGAGTGGAGCGCGTGTCCCCACCAGCGGCCCGATTGACGAGCTGTTTGACAGCGGCCTCCATCTTGGTGATGCGCTTGCGCCGCCCATTCTCGGTGACGATCAAGCGCTCGCTCACGGTCGCCGCGACGATCGTGTTGAAGTTGCGCGCGCCCTTGGGCCGGCCGCACGGGTTGCCGGAGACCCCCGGCCGAAAGCGCGTGGCCATAGGCGGACTGCCATAGCCGACGCGCGGCTCAACGGTCGGATCGGATCCGTTCTGGATCTCGCTCATGCGGCCACCGGCTCGGCAACCGCCGTCCTGGCTGTTTCGGTCTCGTCGAAAGTCGCACCCGTCGCAAGGCAGCGCGCCACATCGCCCGTATAGGCTTGCCAGCGCCGCACGATCACGTCGACATAGAGCGGATCGAGTTCAAGACCGAAGCATCGCCGCCCCGTCCTCTCGGCCGCCATCAGCGTCGCGCCGCTGCCCAGGAACGGGTCAAGGGCAATATCGCCGCGTTGGGAGCTGTCGAGAAGCGCGTCGGCGATCATCGGGACGGGCTTGACGGTCGGGTGGAGCGCCGCAAGGCGCCCTTCCTCGCCCGCCCGGCCAAAGCCCGGACCATTGGCGTAAGACCAGACGTTGGTCCTGTTGCGCCAATGCCGCCCCAACTGGACGTTATTGACGTGCGAGCCGGGTCCATTCTTGAAGACGAAGACGAGCTCGTGCTGCGAGCGGTAGAAGCTGCCCATCCCGGCGTTGGGCTTCGCCCAAACGCATAGATTGACCATTTCGAGACCGCTGGCGCGCGCGGCCCCTTGCAACTCCTCGATATGC
>Ga0182024_10019013_pt1 | contig 12719 bp, 18 predicted proteins | sample P32metaG_FD_120480 | JGI IMG/M metagenome (GOLD analysis project Ga0182024, IMG submission 120480) | Permafrost microbial communities from Stordalen Mire, Sweden - P3-2 metaG (Illumina Assembly) | ecosystem: Environmental > Terrestrial > Soil > Wetlands > Permafrost | place: Sweden: Stordalen... | reverse complement strand
TTTTTTAATCCTCTGTCCAGCCGTTTTCGAAAAAATAAGCGTGTGGCGCATAAACTCGAAAACCTGGTGTTCCCCCCCCCCCCCCCCCGGGCGCGACAACGCTTCGCGATAACCCTTCGTTTCCAGAACTACCTTTTTATTACCTCCCTCTTCAGCTTTGTATTAGAGATCACCGACAATGTCCCACCCAGAACCCTTCCAAAGACCTGGGGCTCCGTCACTACTACCGGGAGCGTGCCGCTCCGACCAACATGCATCCATGTATGTCTCAATTGGAGAAAAACCGTCGCACTCTCAACCTCGTTTCTCTCGTTCTCATCCCTCCTGCGCGGCCTCTACGCTTGAAGTTCAAGTCAACATGGGGAGCAAAGAACCAACGCAACCAGACCAGCAAACGCAGTCCCTCCACAGCCCCTGAGGTTCGTACCGATCGACGACCTGAACCTACCCCAGAGAACTCCCTCCCTGCCGCCAGCACTGCCTGCACGCCGGGACATTCCTCTGATTGGGACCACCGGCCCTACCTTCCGGATCCGAGGACAACGTCGGATTCTCCAGCAGAATGGAACCCTTTAGTTGTCAATCCATCACCTTCGCCAGTCAATTCGAACCCTCTCCACCTTCATCCCCACTGGAATTCCCCTCTCACAAAAGGCAACCTTAAGGAACACCCTCATCCTAGCCGGTGGGACAGAATCTCGCGGGAATCCTCTAACAAATTCGGTGTGGACCTGTGACGCCAATGTCAAATCGCTCACTGACGTCTACAATAATATTGGTTTGAATATGCAGCAAGGCAATGGGTTGACGTTTGAGGTCCTGATTTGTTCATGTATCCAACTGATTGCTAGATAACAAAGAGGTTGGTGCTTTGGACCTACCTCAACTCATCCCCAAACGACTATGAAGTATTTCGACGAATTTGCGACCAATCTATGGACCGGAGGGTTGCGCGAAAAAAAAGAAAACTGCGAATCAATTCGTGAGTAGTGTACGACGTAGGGGAAAACAAATTCGAGAAAGTGGATCCAGGTCTCATGCCGTCGACACGATCATGACAATCTCTGTACCGGAGCCAGCCAGCGATTCGCGTCAACAAAAGATCCCTCCTCAGGCTCCCATTGCAGCTCAAAGTGACACAGATACCTCGCTGTCCGACACCTTTCACATTGACAGCGATCCAAATGTCATATCCGACACAAAGATGCATAATCCGCAGCATTCCCTCAGGGCCGACACTCTCATGTCCCCACCATCGATAATCACGAAGTCTAATGATTCCCCATCAAGGCCCTCGTCTGTTACACCCCGCAAGAGGAGCTTTGCAGAAAGCCTTGAATTGCCTCTTTCCACCTCCCTTGCAACGATCGGGAATCCGGCGGTAGAGGAATACCTCCTCTGTCAACTTAACGAACACATTCGCGAGGGACTCGTCACTCCCCAAGGAGTACTGAGGGTATTAGAGAATCTCAAAGTTGAATCAATGCCTACTGTGCCCGAATCGGAACCGCAGCTGGTCAATGGTATTTTCCCCTTCTTTTCTCTTTATATCAAGGTTAATAATAGAAACTTCGAATCCGAAGGAATCGCGGTCGGATGCACGGGCGGCAGGGGAGCAAATGGAAGATGTCCAGTATTCCGGGAATGCGACAACAGAGCCTAAGATTCACAAAGGGAACGCAGACGAAGAATATAGAGTTCAAAAGGAGGAGTACGGGTTGTCAATTCAATGCAGTGATGCGGAGAAAGAAGATGGTACAGAAGTTTCAAAGTTATGCTGATAGTGCAGATGCAATGCCGACGGACGCACTCCGGGCTCCAAAATATATATTCGGCAACCTGTACTGCGGATAATACAGAAACCTCACTGCCGGAGTTCGTTAAGACTATGCAGATCGACAAGGAAATCATGGATTTGACGGATCAACTTGAAAAATAACTAGGCCCGCGAGATCGGAATGTGGGTGCGCGCGCACTGGAGCTTGCTTGGGTAGCGAGCGGCGTTGGCGGGCTATGGAAACAAAAAAAATCACGACCGGATCATGCACGTGACACCATGATCCGGTCCTCCATTCTGGGGGGGTCGGAGCCGAGCAGCGCAGCGCAAGAAGTATAAAAGTTGAAATAAACGAGGATCTCGTGGACCCAAATGCGATCACATTGGAGAGAGTATCTCTATGGCCGAACTCAGATGACGAAGATCCGGACTGTCAAATTATTGAAGACCCACGACCGGAAAGACCGCCTCCATCGCCCCCAATGGATGAAAATGGAGACAATGACACAACCGAACCCACAGCGCAACCAAAGACGGAATCATTGTTGTTATCAACAACTAGTCTGCGTCAATGGTAATGTTCCTAGAAATGTATGTACTTAGCTTTAGTAAATACGCCTTGGGTCGTGGGATCGAGTTGGAACACAAGGCCGGGAATGAGCTACAAGGGGCCTTTCTTTTGAGGGATATGGGCGGAGTTTGTGTTTTGAAGGAGTTTTATTATAGTTTGGTTGGTCTACGAATACTAGTAAAAGGTTCAAGACTACCAGCGTTCTTAGCGAAGATGTAATTTGATGGTGGCAGCTCGTTTTGCCGATTTATAAACAGTCCCCGCTCTCACCATCCCCAAAGATATGCACCCATACATACCCTGGCTTCATCAGCTTTCATAAGACCGTCGCTGACCTTGATAATCTGCCCACGGCGCCGCGCCCGCCGGAGACTCCAAGCGCCTCCAATCGCCTCCTCAAACCCATTATGACCTTGTAACACGTCCAAATGAATGTAGGGAGTCAGATGGATACGATACGGTTGTTACAAACTTGTTTCTAATGAATACATTATACCGGAAATTAAGAAACCAATGTAACACACCTACTGTATGTTCCTGAACGCAAAGGACCCTCAACTGCCTAGTTACTCTTTCTCATCCTCATCCTCCTCAATTGCACTAACCTGCAAATAATGCTCCAACCTCTTTTGTAATCTCTTCTCATAAGACTTCCAAATCTGATGGAGCGCGGGAGCCAAAATCTCCTCCAACCTCTTCTGAAATCTCTGCTCATAAGCCGTCCAAATCTGATGAAGGGCGGAAGCCAAAATCTCAACATCTTCCTCTTTGCCACGAGAGGGGGATGCTGTTGCAAGGGAGCTGTCAAAGCCATGGAACTCTTCATAATCCCCATCATCCGAATGCTCCTCATCCGAATGCTCCTCATCCGGGCTGGCATTGAGACCGATGCCAATGGTCCTCTTCATCCATTCTTCGTAGCCCTCCTCCAATTCCTTTTCCATCGCATGCTTCATCACCTCAGCGAGGCTAGCACATTCTGCCGATTGTTTCCTTGGGGTCTTCTTCTGGAATGCTGCTTCCTTTTCCATTTTCTTCATTGCTCTCAATTTCCTCGTGTTGTGTTTATTTATAATCCTTTTCCTCTGGAGATCCCATTCATCCCAGTGGCCCTGGGAGTAATCTTTGTCTCGAACAGTGGTTTCGGGGGACAGGGCTTGGGAGGCCCGAGGACTGGCCTTACGAGGCATCGATGTCTGTTTGTTTGTTGATGACGGTTGTAGCTTTGGCAGGTGTCAATGATGTTTGGACTTGATGTGCAGGTGTCGGTTCGTTGGATCAGGTGTTGGGTCAGGTGTCCAAGGCCGGTGACGCATCAGGGGTAAACGAATGACGTTTAAATTTGCGGCTTCTGGTTGGCACCTTTTAAGGCTTGAAACTTCTAAACCAACTCCAACATCGCACCATCGTCTCGTTTGTGTGTGACCCTCACAGTACTTTAATTATCTGATGGTCGCAATTTCTCCAGGTGCATCTACCTCCTCTCTAAGCCGCAGGAGCAGTCGAAAAAGTCTGATTCTCCCTCGTCGGGCCGTAACCTCGCACTGGGCCATGAGAAGGGCCGTAGGAGGAAGACAACAAGTATGGTCCTTTGAAGTGAAATGATTTAAACATAGCAATTTATGGCAAGGATGTCAAGTATTCCGACTCGACCACTGGTTTGATGTTTTCACGCAAGAGCTTCGCCAATCTCGTTATGGACATCCAGCGCGACTGCACCCTTGTGCCATTGAGGTGGAAAGCCTCTGCACTTTGTGCTCTCCAATACGCGGCAGATGACGCCTTGTGCATGAACATACAGATACTGTTCTCCCTATCCGAACCTTGGGCTAATGGTTAGCAACTACTGCGCCATGTATGCTGATAGGCAGAGCCTCTTGTCCAAAGATGGGGCTCTCATCGGCGGCCTGTTTGGCATGGGATGCCAACTGCTTGTTTGCTAAACAACCGGAGTAGATTCGAGGGCAGCGCAGGGTTTAAGTGTACAATCTTGGTTGGAGTAGGATGGGAGGGAGTTCAGCAGGGCATGGGGATTTGGATTCGGGGGCATTCGGCGTGGGATCGTTTAGTTTCTTTTGTATTACACAAATCTCTCTCATTAGCCACGAATTTTGGCAGCTCTTCGGGGTCCAACAATATTGGTCTGTCAATTGAATCATCCATGATGAATATGTCAGTCAGATTGAAAGGTTTGTGGCCAGTGTTGTAAATACTATAAATAACTCTAGTCTAGTCCCGAACCTTGGTTCATTCTCATCAGTGAATGACGATACACGATTACGGGAAATCGAATGGGTACCCTGGTAATTGAAGTTGCAGCCCTGGGTTGGTCAGATATAAGTCTGCCGAGACATTTGCGGCGGATATCTGACCAACGAAAATCCTGGGCTAAAAGATTGAAGACATTTGGTGAGCTGGAATGGATGTATCCCTTTACGACTCAAGAGACTGGCAGCTGTATGCCAATACCAAACCAACTGTAAAATATCGCAAGTCGTTTCGCCGACTGAACAGGAGCCTGAGAGGATATGTGTGTATGACGATCTGACAATCAGTCGTTTGTCCACATGATTTCTATTCATAAATCTGATGATATATCCAGTCTTGCCCCTTTCTGAAAGGCCTGAGCCGTTATAGCAAAAAATGTGTAAACAGTTGTGGCCAATTTGCGATATCTGACGATCTTGAATTGTAGATGTTTCGAGAACGGACTTTGTCCTGGAATTGTACGCGGGAATAACAACAATGAACACTTTTGCAGGTCCATGTTCAACATCCAGATTTATTAGTCTCCTATCCTCTCTGTCGAAGTGAAGCTTTATGTGACTCTTCTAACCTTTTCTTTGTCCACTTAGGAAATGGTGTTTGAACTTTGAGACTAAAGCTTGTAGAGAATTCACGTTCCGATTCTGGTCGAGTCCTCATAAGCGCAAATATGGAGATTTTCCCAGCTCTCTGACGCTGCTGGGTGTGAATACTGGCTCAGCTTTTACATATCGGAGCTGAATCAGATGGAGCTAACGTCAGTTTGGTCAGTACTTTGACAGACCTGATTGCGAGACAGCTACAATCTGAGGCGGTTTGCTTTGTGAACCAAATGTGTAATGAACCAAAATAGAGCCAGCCTTGTGCCATGGATATAATGGGGGTGGATCGCTCCTGCAAATTGCAGATGACGCAGACTGAGGATCGGCGGCGGGATCATTTTGCTCCGACGATCAAATTATAAAAAAACTAGTCAGCTTGTCGGGGTGTGAGGGCGACTGGCGATGGAAGTAAAAATTTGAAGGTGAGTATGCGATGTATGCCGACGGTCGTAATAGCGGGGGGGGGGCTTGCGCTGTAATGTCAATCACTCATAAATGTCAGTTTGACAAACGAGTACTGAGATTTTGTGACGCAAATTTTGAATTCTGAAGATGGAAGAGTCTAAGAATAAAAGCGACATAACTCCGGTGGGAGCATAAAACAGAAACCAACCTACATCACCGCCATCCCCTCAAAAAGGCACAGCACTCTTGATAAACGCGCGAATAGACCCCATCAACCCGACCTTATCCGCCGAATCCTTAATCGGCCTCGCCAAACTCCCAAGCACAACATCATCCAAACACGAAGCCCTCATCAAATCAATCACCGCATCACTCGCCTTAAACACCTCCTCCTCGGTAGGAACATCGCCCCTCTCGCGCTGCAACTCTGCCAGTGCAGCAGTCGCTAGGCCAACGTCGTGGAGTTGTTTCATACGCGCTTTCTCACGGGACTTGAGACTTGACGCCGCGGGAATGGGGACCACCAGCGCGCAGAGAAAGAGGTTGGTGATGTCTGCGGAGGTCCATTGGGTGAATGCGGCGTCGTTACCAGTGATGACTTGGAGATAACATTTCGCGAACATTTGACAATTCCAGAAGACTAAATGGTAATTACCAAACGCTTTGATCATCTCCTTTCCGATTCGGCGTAACTCAAGGTATTCGTATTTAGTGTCCCCAACATAAGTGACATTGCCCTCCACGATGCGCTTGCTCTGTGCATCGACGCTGTTGGCGGCGAGCACAATTTCCCGGCCGGCCCCAGTCCCGTCGTCCCGCAGAACGAGATGCAAGAGCGTCGCCTCGTCATCAAGGTCGCCCACCACGATGCCCCAGTGTGACGCGAAGGGCGGTGCCTGCGGAGCTACCAATGCCTGGCCCGAAGTCCCTTCCTTGGCTTCGCTGACGTATGTCAACACCGGAAGGAGTGTGACCCGCGAGCGGGATCCGCGAGGTGGATCCCGTCGATTGGCAGAGACGGTGTCGATGATGGCCTGCGCGCGTGCCGAGTCGATGTGCAACGACGAGGTCTCCGGAATCCCACTCATCGTTTGAAGTGTGCCGATGGTAGACATTACTCTGACGGTGGACGGTGTCCTAGTCTGAGTGTGCGTGTGTGTGTGGAAGGCCGCGTAATCCTCGCGAACATTATTTTCTCGTTGCAATAATACCTCGGCAATGAAGGCATTTAAATTGATTTTTCACTTTTGCGAGACTCCGCACTCTGCCGAGCAGTGACATTTCAGTGGTATCTATAATCAGCGGCCTACTCTTGAGACAAGACCGGTGGACTGTTATTGTCAAGGTAAACACCCTCAACCTCGCCCTCTGTCCTTTCGATGCTGATTATTAGACCGCACATTTTTCTCATTGCTGAGGTTTTTCGCGGATTGGAAAGAATTTTCCCCATCGTTGTAATTAATGAATTGCGAACTTCGATGCCACTGACTTTAACGAGAGGGAATTGTGCGTTTGAAATATGACCTGGCAATATTGGAAACGGATTTCGGGCGCTTGTTTGTCACTCAATCATTCATTACTTGTATACATAAGTACCCCGGGGACGAAGCGAGACAGGGGACGAAGCGGGACACAGATATTTCGAAAATTTAATTTATGCATTATCTTGCTCCCGCCAACCACCGTACAGTCTACAACACTAATCCCTGAGTCGTTGTCACTATGTTTTTCCACCGCAGTTGCTTTCCGTTTACCTTTTCGTCCGACTTTCTTCTTTTTCGCAGCAATTGTGTCTTCATGTCCGCGAATCTCACTGAGTATTTCCGGCCTTATCATGATATGCTTGCCTTTAATTGCACTCCGCTTGCCACTAGCCTGACGTTCCCGCTTGGACAGAGTCTCTCGAATGTCATTCATACCTCGTTCAAAAATAGTAGCTCGGGCAAATAGTCGTTCGGCAGATGTTGTTAATTGTGTGACAGATTGCTTTGTGGGAGTATTCTGATTCGACTTGATTATATCAAGTAAAGCCCGATTACCAGTTTGCATAGCAATGGCATCATTCGGAGAGCGGTTGAGGATTGTATTTGGAAACGGGGTGATTGTATTTGGGGTCTGAGGACGACAAGGTTCAGTATTGGTAATTAGCTCAGGAAAACGGTTAAGTACTTTGGACGGGTTGAAAGGAAGTAAACCAGTTGCTGACCATCCCATCCTGCGAAAATGTTCCATAATGAAAAGGCTGTAGTACGAGCATTGATATATGCTGAAAGCCATTCTGCTTTTATGATCCGCATTATTCCAGTTCGAATTGTTTTATCGATCTCCATATGTTTCCGGATCTCTTCAGCCATTTCGCGAAGCAATTGATGTCGTGGAGGATAATCTATTCGAGTTAACTTTGTAATCCATCGTTCTAATTCAGCTTCTTCGGCATGCGTGAGGTTTTGGTCTTGTTCATGCGCTAAATTTTTGCTGGCGCGTCCATTCAAACGATGACCTAAGGTCGAAGGCGGGACATTAAACTTGCAAGCCGCCTCGCGTACTGTCTTGCAGGCCTTCAAGCGAATGGCAGCAAGTGCCTGCTGTAGCCGAGCTTCGGTTTCCGATGACTCATGGTTTCTGGGTCGCGTCATGGTGGGGTGGTTGGGAGAAGGCTTCACGCGGTTGATTTTGATTTGTCTCGCTTTGTCCCCGGGGTACTTATCCCATTTTCTCCACCATCCGTCAGAGGATATTATCGAAGAGAGGAGAGTGTTGGAAGGCAGATGCAGATAAACGATCATGTGGCGAGCTCGTAAGAAGTTGTCTCAACGTATCTGAAATTAATACAGTTCGGGAAAGATGCACCTTGGAGGTAAGATGGTATTTGGGCAGATGTGATCAGTGACCGCTGGGACGGGGATGGTAAACCATTCCCCCAAGGCCGCGGAGGTCCACCACAGGTCTCCCACGTCCTTTAGACCAAACCACAAAAACGGGCCACCCGGCTGGGTTGGTTCCTTCAGATGGCTTCAAACGTCCGTCTTTCCTAGCTGCGTCGAAAACTTCGTTGATAACAGCTTCATCTCTCTTGGAAACTCGATAGCGACCTTTGCATTCGATGACTGCGCCTGGTTTGAGTGGAATCTCAAGCCAGTCTTCTTCAGGCTCTATGACACGTCCAATTCTGTTTTCCCACAAACTCGGGAACTTTTCGAGAACGTCGCGTAACGCTTTGACTTGGCCAGGAGTAATGTTGTCTTTCGTATTGATGTTGACAGCTGCTGCATCAAATTTTGAATCGGATCCTTGCACCGGGTCCAGTGGGTGAAGGAGAGGATAGATAGAGGTAATTGAAGCTGTGAATATTGTGTCTGGCGAAGGCGAAAGTTCCATACCACATGTCTCTGGCGTCAAAACCAATTGTGCGCATTGCAAACCGGACAATCCGAATTTGAGGCAAGTAGACACAGAAGGTATCAATTTCGCAAAACCGAACATGGCGTTGACCGACTCTGGAGTAGTTTCTACAAGTCGATCGTTCAGATCGCAGTCGGAGACGAGGCCGATTTTTTCGTTTTTCCGAATACGAACAACTGTGTCGGAATTGTTGTAGTAGACGACACTAGATGTTTTGTGATCGAGTACGGCTTCAGGGAAAAGGCCATGTAACGCCAGGTAAGCCGTCGATGAATTGTAATGCGGATTGAAACGAAAATCGCGGTTCGCAGGAAGAGTGCCTGTGATCTTGATTGGCACTCATCGACTGGTCTGAGGTTGCACAACCCCGTTCTTTGTCGTCGAAACGGAAAGATCTGAAATCGGTTGTCCACGGGGAGTAATCCGGAGGGGACACATCATATTCTGGCATGCTCGAATCATTGCAGCACGATTCTGGAGATCCATTTGTATACCCTCTGGCTAGATCACGTCGACTCCGATCAACATACCGCAAGAAAGTCCGTCAACGACATGGAATTCTTTGGTAATTTCTCCGAACACTGTTTGCCGTGTTTCGTACCAGGGACTAGATTACTCAAAACGACATACTGATTTGCGTGATGGACTTGGTCGCCGAGACCACGGATTTGAATGGCGTTCGGCAACGTAATAAGAGATGCAGAAGAAAAAGGAGTTATCGTTGAAACTGATCTGGATCTCTGTAAAATTGTAGCTCCAAAAGGACAATCTGGCACCGGAGACAGGAGTACTCATAGACTTGAGAACGTCGGCTTCTGCAGAGGTGTGGAACGCCACTGCATCGTGGGAGTCGTCAGATTGAGACTTCTGGAAGTGCTGATATTCGCGCAAATGTTTGAACAACCTATTTTTTGAAAAGAATTCGGCGGTGCATGTGGAACATCGATGGATGTGGTAATACTTCGAAGGAGGTTCGACAATGAGAAGCGGTGTTGACAGCGGCGACGGGTTAACAATGGACGGATGCTCGATGACATTGTGCATCATATCGGAACCGTAGGGTGCGTTAAAATCGCGACTGGAATCGTAATGGACATCTCCGTCTTGTTCGTCGTCAGGTTCATAGTCAACATATTGCGGGATCTCATCGTAAGCTGAGGTATCCGATGCACCGTTATCGTAACTTTCAGATTGTGCCTGAAAGTTGATTTGCTGAATACGATTCGCCGTTTCGCCGGACAAAAGTTGTTTGGGACTCGATTTTGGCTATCTGTTGTCGATATGTGTGGATACTCTGATTGGAGTTTATCAGAGAGCGTCCTTTGTTATGTATTGCGACTATGATGCATCCGAGAGAGAACCTAGAATTAGAAACTATCTGGTAATTGGGTCGAACATGTCATTTGCACTCTCTACTTTGACCCACTGTGGTCATAGTTGTGTTTGTCGTACGCCTGTAAGAAACTGTTCCATGGCTCCTGCCTTCATGCCCCCCTTCACCTTCCCCGCAGCCTTGATCTTCTTAGGACTCTTCCTTGCATCGACCTGGTCTTCAAATCTCGCCACCCACCTCGGCATCGCATGTCAGACATAGACCTCCGGGATCCATATCCTCTCAACGTCATCGAGGAACCACTTCGATTCATTGTACACCCGTGGCTCGTTCCCATCAGAGTCGATATCCGAGGACGGTTGTTTTGGTGTAGCCGCGCGTTTAAACGGCGAGACAGGCGGGATGGATTTGCTGGGCGATGTGAGTGTGGTGGCAGCGGAGGATAAGGGCGAGTTCGAACGGGAGAGGTTGAAGCTTAGCGGGCGGTAGGGGATTATTGTTGAGGGGAGGTAGGAGAGACGGAGTTCGGGTGTTAAGTCTGTGGAGAAATGGGTCCGCGAGGAATGGATTTCGAGGACCAGAGATATGTGGGGGATTGTTGAGGATGAAGGCATCGTTTCCGATATTGATATTACGGTTGCAGTTGGTGAGTCTGGGTCGAGGGGGTTTGACTTTGTCGACTTGAAGAAATCGGCCATCGTTCTGTTCTCTTTCTTCACTCCCTCCTTGTCCTCCTTCCTTTTGCTCTGTTTCGCTGCTTCAGTGCCCCCTTTCTTCTTCTTCGACTCCTTCTAATTCCGTCGTCGTCGCCCCCCCCCGTGTCGTCATCCTCAAACCAGTCCCCCTCATGTACCATCAACCACACCAAATACCCCGGCACAAAACTCCTCATAAACCGCCGCATCCCATACTTACTATCCCAATTGAACAACTCCTTGCACAACTTGGCCATCTCCGGCACATGGGGTCTCGTCCACCGTGGTTGGAACCGGCGAATCTTGTCTTCAGACGAGACGATGGGGTGGGAATAATAGGTCAGGATAGTGGGATCGGGGGGTTGTTTTTTTGTGTAGGCTTGGTTGGTGTTGAGGGTTAGAGAGAGGGCGAGTTCTTGTCTCCAGGCAGCGTGATCTTTTGCTTGCATTAATCTTGTGCCAAAGCCCTCGCGAGCGATCTACTCTCAGCCTACAATCCATTTGTAAGAATAACAAGGAAGAGGGAGGATACTTCAGCGGCGATTTTGGGACCACATCCTGGAACGCTGGAAGGGAGGTAATCCCGACCACTCATCATAACAATCAACACCATCCCATACATGCCCAATCAAACCCGCCTGCCTACATCCTCATACAGTATAACATGACTCCTGATTTTGTATCGGACAACTCTCTCGCGACCTTGGTGGCCCCAAACATCAAACAATCCACCTCCTCGGTGATCACCAAATCCACGATCCCAAGCCTCTGAAACAGCGCACACTCTGCCTCCGCCTCCCCCGGCGCATCCCAGTGCTCGAAGCCAAACGCCCAGATGAGCCACTTAGTGAGGTGGTCTTCGAGCGAGGTGCCGCCGTAGAAAGCGTGGGTGCGCTGGTTGCGCTTGAAGGGCGGCTTGGACGGGCCGTCGAAGATAAAGAGCAGGAGGGTGTTGGTTGAAAGGAGACGGCAGAGGCGGTGGTAGAGTGTTCGGAGGGACGGGTTGGAGACTTTGTCGGCCGTTGCGGGCTTGGAAGATCCAGATTGTAGTGTCGATGGCGACTTTGAGGGGCTGGCCTGTTTGCTGGAATGTCTCGGTCGCCCGTTTCGAAAGAGCTACGGTCAGCTGTTAACCTCGTCAATTTGAATCCCAGGTGTTCAGGAGGGGAAGCAGACCTACTCTTTCCGATGAGGGAGATATTTCCTTCCATAGACCGCCAATCCCCATTTCCTGCCTCTTACTTCATCCCTGGCTAACAGTCTCGTTGTTCGTCCGTCCCTGACATCGACGGTCTGGGAGTAAACACAGGCGTCCGCTGTGTGCGGCCGGTCTCCTTGGCTTGATTGGCCGATTAGTATGGAAAGCCCGTTAGGCGCAAAAGTCGTTGTGAGGCACTCGAGGTTAGGATAACCCGAGTTATTAGGATGAGGGCAAGGAGTTGGGAGGTTGTCCTATGGTTGAAAGGATGGATGCGATAGATGGTCCGGGAGTGATGGAGTGAAGGATGCAAGATGGCGAAGTGAGGGATGCAAAGAAGTAGCCGGTACGCGACTAAGCGATTTGATTTGTACAGTCAGAGACAAAACTGTTGGCGCATCACCGATTTTTGACCAAATCACCGATTTCATCAAGGCACACACGCGCCTTCGACGGTTTCGCTTCCATCAC
>Ga0182024_10019012_pt1 | contig 12719 bp, 17 predicted proteins | sample P32metaG_FD_120480 | JGI IMG/M metagenome (GOLD analysis project Ga0182024, IMG submission 120480) | Permafrost microbial communities from Stordalen Mire, Sweden - P3-2 metaG (Illumina Assembly) | ecosystem: Environmental > Terrestrial > Soil > Wetlands > Permafrost | place: Sweden: Stordalen... | reverse complement strand
GAGCTGAATGCGCGCGGGCGCACTCTCAAGAACAGCCTTCACCCGCTCCGGCCTCAGGGACAAGCATGGATATCAGAAAAGCAGATAAATGCTCGCACGCAGTCATCCTTCATTGTATTCACCGTTCATAACAGCCAACGCCTAACTATTGCAGGGTGCGAGCACAGCATTACTTCCAGAGGAGCTTCTATTGTATACATTCGACATTCCTCGCCAGCAACTCACGAAAGCAAGAATAACGGTAAGCGCTCTTCACCCGCCTGCATATATTATCTATTATCTCGGACTGAGTCTGGCTAGTTTATGCAGGAGTGCAGCTTAGTCTTCGAAGAATTGCAAGAAACCCATGCGCAGTATGCTGTGCCTGGCTACTTAAACCGATTTAGCAAATTATACGAAAGTCACTTCGAAGCTCTATGTACCGCCTTGGATGCCAATGTATCTCATATCAATCTTCTCTTTTTAATTCTTAGTTGTCACAGAATGGACCATACAGCAATCTCGAAATCGAAGAACAAGTCGCTAATATCAGTTCCGCCATGACCCTAATACATTTGACACAAACTATTTATTTCCAACCAAATCCATCCGCTATCATGGCAGAAGACTTAATGCATTGGGTCAATCGACTAGAATCAAGTCCCGACCCTGCCGAAGGAGATGAAATCATGAGAAGACAGCCTGCCTGTCATCATCCCGGATACTGGGGGTTCCTGCACAAGTTATCCTATCGATGATAAAGACTAATACGTTCAGAGCGGTATCACGCGCCCTCTTCAAGGTTGCGATTAGTTGTTTGAAATCTGCGGGCTTAGTAGAGTATGGCGGGGTTGATCGTACATTACTCGACAACATTGTCCAACTGTTACACCACGCACCTTTGGGGAAACAAAGCCAAATGGCTCGCAAGGCCAATGAATTGTGGGATCTGAAGAATTCCTGGAAGCAGTGGCACCTAAGCCTGGAGTTTACCCCCTAAATGCTTCGCTAACGGCAAGAAAGATACAAATTGTTTCCATCCGAAACGAAAATACTCGAACCGGTCTGAATACCATGTTAAAAATCTTGCGAGGTGACCGGGAAACAATTGCGGGAATTTCTGATTCATGGCAAGAATACGTCGCTTCCATGGCATTTTTTTCAAAACCGTTTGCATTGAACACCTTCAAGGATGTACAGCCACTTTACGATGATGCTATGGACTACGGATTCAACATCGATAATACTCTTCCAAGTGAAATAGCCTCGTCCGCATTGTTCACAGGCGACTTACCAAGGGTTGTTCTTAATTCTTTTCATGACTGAACTTGCAGGCCCTGGTGAACTTCTACAAAACAGATATAGCCCTAGCCGTTCACGTTTCCGATCTTCTCCAAAAGTCCGGTGCATTGGATCAGTTTGACGACGGGTAATTTCCGTTAAATCTGAGTCTCACAGCGTGCTTAGGGAATCAATGACGCTCAGAGATCGCTTCATTCTCGATTACGGAGATCTTGCCATAGCTGATCCGTTGTTAGCCTATACGGCATTTACTTACTGGAAATATGCTCCGCCACAGGGAATCTGGAGAATAGAGGAGGTAAATCGTTCCTTTTTTCGTGTTTGATTGAAAGGCTGTTGTGAGAGTGCCCTTGGATTCACAGACTCAAGTCGACAAGCTCATCGACTTGTGTGTTGATCTCCACCTTGAATCTCAACGAGCCGATATCTGCTTGGCGAGGGCCAGACAATTAGAGAACGGAAATGAAGTTGGATTGGCGCTGTCCTATTTCGAGAAAGGTCAGTCTTTTGTGGATATCGAACGGATCTGTTGGGATCAGTTCGAGCGATTACTGTTGTCCGGTATACTATCACGGTGATAGCAACTAAATTTTCAGGCGGGGACGACTCGACCATGGATCCAAAGCTGGTAGAATTACTACAACTTCCTCCCCAGTCTCCAATGACAGGAACGCTGATCGCCCCCCTCGCGTTACTCTACCATTTTTTCGATCTCAAACTGACTGGCAACGCCACAGCTGCCATACAATATCTAGCAAAACTCTTTCGTTTATCGTCCATGCCACGAGAGTTCATTGCTCTTCTTATGGCAGAGATGCTTCCTATATTTGACGGTATGTATCTGGACTACGTTTCTAATCGAAGAAAAACGCATGACTAGTATTGGACACAAGGATCTGTTTGAAATACTTGCCTCAGTAGAGGACTACATCGCCAATGAAGCAGTTTTTGCTAAAGGATCAGATTTACTGTCAAAAGCAGTGCACTCGAAAGGCTCAGATGGGAACGGATCTGTGTTCCAAAATTGGAGAGAAATGATTTCTGGTGAATTTTCGACGAGTGATATCGTTGGGTTGTTTCGCCTCAAGGCGACGCATATTATAGCTTATTTATACACTATGAATTAATCCGCCTAATCCCGTCAATCAGCCTTCAAAGACCTAGTTCATGAGCATGCCATGACCACAAGGAATACCCATAAATACGCCAAACGAAAATGTAAACGCCCAAAAATCCAAGTGTTCCGCAGATCATGCCATGAATGAAACATGCCAAAAATGAATAGAAAAGGAATACAACGACCGGAATAAACCCTGAGATATTTAGTCGAAATATCATGTACCATGTCGAGTAAGCGAAGATATATAAGCTCGAAGATGATCCAACAATAAAAGACCGCCAGACCCTGGGCATGGTGAGCAAACACTTTAGAGGAAATACCAATGGTAATTCTCGTTGCACAAGGCTAGATACACCATCACTATGGTGACTTCGATCACAGCGATGCAAATTAATACGAATGAAACTCCAGTAAACCCCCACATATCTAATCTCAACACAGTAGATCGATTGAAGGTCATACAGTAGAAGGTTGATTGATCCTGCCAAGCAGATTTGAGGATAAAAAGAACTGAATCAGCTTTGTAAATGAGCGAGGTACGTTCGATAAAAGACACAAAGAATGGAACTCCACCGCCAATTATGAGACTAGAACGCGCGTAAGCAAATTTCGCATCGATCTTGGCTCAATACCTGGGAACAGTCTTGAGATACCAAGGTTGAGGTGGTATTTGTCTCGGGATAACATTGACTCGCCTCGGATATTCGGGCAGGGACCGCTTGTTACCCACCACAGCACCCAATAGTACGAGAGGGAATAGTAGTAGAAGCCACATGCATAACAAGGCCAGGATAGTCCCGAAAGGCAGTGCAGATGAGGATCCCGAAGCGATAAGCAAGAAATTCAAAGCGAGGAGTGATGACAGTGCGACGCCTGGGACCAATCCAGCCGTCTACCAGAATTAGCCAGAAATGAGGAGGCTGTCACGATGAACGCATTTATTCTCCAATTGTTTCCTCCGAAAAGTTTGAACAAGGTGGTGCTCAGGTAACCAGAGAAAACACTGAGATCAGTCAAGATCTCAGATTATGAGAAGTACCCAGCAAAGACAAAAAGGAAAAGTGCAAAACTCATAAATCCGCCACGATAGGAAGGATTAAGGATACCGATGGCCGCAAGAATGATCACCGACAATATCATAAGCAGCAACTGAACACCGGATCCAACCTAAATCATATTAGAGAACGATACGACGGAGCCTACCAAAGGCGCGAATACGGATTTCCTGGAAGGACTTCGGAACACGTCGCCGTGAACTAATTTCCATCCGGTTATATCGTCTTGCCCTTCCTGAAAATCTCTTTAGACACCAAACAAATCCAAGTTACCTTGTCAAGGTCGTTGTAATTCTCAATGTCCCGATTTATGGACTTTAAAACAATTATACCCACGATTACTGATAAAATGCCGACGACGATCACAGAGTTGAGTATTCCATACCAATGTATCTTGGGGTCACTGTTGACGAAGAACAAATCCCATCTGCGGCTCCAGTCTAGGGTTTTCTTCATAATCAGAAGGAATGTATGAAAGGAGCAAGTACGTCTTCACGCCAATAGACCGAGTAGGTATATGATATCGTGGTCCCTGAATTATGGTCCACCGTCTTGAGGGGTTGCTTCTCCAGGCTATTTGGACATCTTCCAAGGGGGCCTTTGACACTCTTAGGGTACCTATCGGTCAGATCCAAGGCAAAATCCAGGCATACACTTCAAATGCAACAATGAGCTTCTGCGAGGGATCATCATCAGTCGGTCGATACTTCAAGACAAGCGTGACATGATTGAAGATGTATGCGTTCTGATATGTAAGTCAGGACAAGAAAGTAAGAGTCACTACATTGTTCTCGAATGTACCGAACTTGAAGCCCGCACCATAATATTTCTTCTTCCTATCCACTGTTACGAAACTGGTGGCTCCGGGAAGATTCTACCATTATTGGACACTTGACAGGACGAGATACGTCAACAATCCTGTAGCATTAACACGGAAGTTGGAGGATAATACCATTCAACGAGATATTCATCATGAATCAGGTCATAAATTTGCTTCGCTGCCGCCTTGTCGAGGGAGACGTCACATAAATGTGCGCATTCTACATCCTGACCCATTTTGAGATTATAGTCCGATTTGGAAATTCGATCGCCTAATGTGAGCGACAGACGGCGAGAGACTGCACCTCTGAGAATCTCTCCGAGATTGAGACTTACTGTCGTCGCCTTTGTCGGTTTGCATACGCCGGACAGTTCTGCGTACGCATAAGGGAGGTGTGTCCTCTCCGAGCTGACTTTGTTGAGCCAAAGCGGGACGATGTCGCCGTCTCGATAAGTGTGTGGAGACCATCCTGGAACATAGAAGCCATGGCACAGCGGGGCCGCTATCGACAGAGAGCTCAGCAGCGCAAGCCATAGTTTTCGCATCGTGTCGCGTGTCGAGTGACCAAACGTCGATCTGCCCCTTTTTGGTTTCGGCAGCGGCGAGTCAGAAACCGCTTCAAACTGGTACCTGGGAGACGCCACCAAAGGGATCCGCACCCAACAGTTCGTCTCACATCACTAAGCTATGAGCTGCCTAACGTTATTTCGTTGCTGAGGCTCTCGCTTCGAGTATGACGGCTCTGCTGGAGATAAACGTTTAAAACGTCCTCTGTAAATCAGGTAAATACATGACTGAAATATCGCGATTAAGTCTTTAATATACCAGGCCTCTCGGAAGGCCAATTGGATTTGTTGTAAATGATAAGATGATATTTCAGATGCTATTATGTGTGCATGTCCTCACGGGTATCATCAACCACGATCCTCTAGCTCTCCCCCTTATCCCCGTCCATCTATTTACTGTCCAAAATATAACGACCTTCAAAGCAGTCTATGCAGCAATCGCCGTTACCCTCTCATGAACCTCATTCTTGTTGACGGGAGCGACCACCAATTCGTAGTCCGGCGGCGGGTCTGTATATTCCTCTACCCTCTCCAATCTCCCGACGTTGAGGCCGGTAGTTATGATGTCCTGGTCACTCTCATCTAACTCTCTACTTTCCTCGCTCTCGCTGTCATTGGTGAGAAGGGTAGCAGCAGTTGGCCGTAGGAGCTCCGGCTCGACTTCAGTCGCGGCATCATCAGGAGGGCTCCAATCGTCTGCCGCTTTGATTCGTTGTTCGAATGCAACTTCATCATCTAGCGCCGCAGGTTTGGCGATAATCGAGGTGGGGGCTTTGAGGGAAACCTCGTTCCCTCCCTCAAATCCGATCTTCACCTCGATTTCGTAAGAGCGAGAAATGTGGCAACTCTCAAAGCTTGGCAGCAAGACCCTTTTTGCGGATCCAGCTGATCCAGCTGCCGAAGGTAAGGTCAAGGGGATGAGAAGATTGGAGACGAAAGATAAGTCAGAGATGGAGGAGTCCTCCAACCACAATGGCGTTGATGTCGACGGTGTGGCTGTTTTGAGGATGGCGATACTTGTCGCATATGTACCGGCGAGCCGAGGTTTGCTTGGATCGACCGTGTAAGAAGTTCGGGCATAAAGTCGAGCTGATAATGAACTAATGTTCGGAGGCAGATCAGTCGATATAGGTGAATATCGCAGTTTGATCGGCAACGAGAGCGAGTTCGTCGTTGCGGCTGTATTCTGTTGCCCAATGCTGATGTGATACGAATCAGGGACTTCAATACCGACGGCGACCTTGCCCCTTTTCTTCCCGAATACTCCCTTCTTCAGCACCTTTTCTCCTTCAACAATGCGTGCTTTAGGGGTTTCTTCGAGGGAATTGCAATTGAAAGGTGACTGCACACGTTCGTATTCAGGACTCGACTCGTTAGCTGCTGTTGCCTGCCGTTGTTGCCACCATGTATAGGTTGGCATGACTAGAACTGGTTCCGTCATCTCGGCTGCGCATGACGGTTTCCCGTTGAGAACTTTGATTACCTTGACGCGGACTTGGTATTCAATCTTTGACCTGGCCGTCAGATGTCTTGGAAAATGGGCCATACATCTCAGGACTCAAGTCGTCTGAGCGGTTCCAGCAGCCCATGGAGGGAGGCAGCTGTAAATGTTGCCCTGTTCGGGAGGAATTCGGGCATTTGCAGAGAGTTGGTAACAATTGTCGTGGAATGACAAATGTGAAAGGAAGCTCCAGTGGCTCTGTGCAAGAGACGATCTTCGGCTCCCGAATATTTTTGTCGTCGTTCATTTTGAGAAACTGGAGCGTCAACAAATGCGTGCTGTGAGGGATACCTCCAACACCTCCTTCCTTCGGGGAGCACCAGGTGTGAGTGGATCCACCCAGGTTGTTGCGAGTCCCAGAAAGTCGATAATTACATCATTGACGGCCACGGGCAGCCGCGGAGCGTATACCACGCGCCCGGAGATCTTGTCGAGTGTTGAGTAGAAGGACTTTGTTAACTTGTCGACGGAAAGATCAATGCGGAGATCGGATTGCGAGAGACCGCGCAACATGTCTGCCGCTGTGGTTTGCGCACGAGGAGGAAGATGCTGCGTAGGTACTTGCTGAAGCTCGGTGTTGTGGAACAAGGGCCTGAGTCTTAAGCAATTCGCCGAAAGAGGCCATTTGTAACCGCCAAATTTTATTTTTTAGTTATTTAGTGTTTGTGGGCGCGTGCCTCTTGACGCCCCGGGGCCCAATTGTGTGGAAATCCGACTCGCAGCCCGCTCCCGTCAAATGGGCGCCCCACGAATCGCAGCCATTGGCTGTGACTCACGGAGCTTCCTGGCTCCTGCTGCCGCATTTCTCAGCCCACATGGCGTCTGCCAATCAGAGCCAGACTTCATTTGAAATCAAAGTGTGGGGACTGTCCCTGTTCAGCAATCTTTGCCGACACCTTACTAAATCGGCCAGCGCGGATTAACAATTCGACTCTTATTCCGCCGGAGCATCCCTGACAACTGCATAACTGAGTCACACGCTTGGAAATGTGAGCAATCTTTCAGTGCCATAGTACGTAACACAGATCCATTTTTACCGATACCCAGGATAGAGTTTAATCACAACATTTTCTCCGAAAACCCATGACTCAACATCCGGCGTCTTCTACCACCTATTCGGCAATCACTTCCTAGTACATGACGTGACTTCCGCAAAACAGGGTATGGGCGACACTGGCCAGGATACCGGAATGGCTGATCAGCTGAACGATAAGCTCATGATGAATCGGGAGCGGACGAGACACGAACGCATTGAGGACAGGATATGTATGCACTGTGCAACAGCCTTGCACGGCCTTGCGTAACGACAGAGACTATGTAATTGTAATTTAATTACCCATTGAACTTAACGACCCCCTAGACACCATTCAAACGCAATGACATGATGCTCGCAACATGATCAGTCATAAGTATACTTCTCTCTCTCAGATCTACGCCCCTGAAATCGAAAAACATCAAATCAAACGGTGCCAGAAATAAGCATCTCCACAGCGGCCGCAACGTTTCCGCCCGTTCGACGAAGGGCAGCAATGTTGCGTGCGAAGTCCGTGAATCCCATGTCATTAAGTTGTCTTAGTTCATCCTGAGGTAAGAATTATTAGGAAAAGGAGTACCTGATATCGTTCTTCAATGGGTCGGGTATCCGGAGCCGGCCGGGCGAGACTCGGAGGAATGAACCCGGGCACCTGACCCGGTGACAGCGGATTCTGTCCGACGCCGCCCTGTGGATGCATTGAATTGAGACTCTGGAACATCGACCACATCGACTGCAAATTCGGGGGTTGCTGCCCTTCGCCGAATTGCTGCTGTGCTGGCTGTTGAGGTCCAGAATAGGGAGAACCGATCCCTCCTTGGGGAGAGGTCAGGGGAGTTGACTGGGGCGCGAAACCTTGTGGTTGTTGCTGTCCTGGTGCTTGCAGCGGAGTTCCAAAAGTACCGAGGGGGGGTGCTGATCCGAAAGGCGATTGCGCACCTGGCTGGGCCGTGGGGAATAATGCCATGAATGGATTGGGAGCATTGGCGATACTCTGACCTTGCGGTGGAGGAGGGAACATAGCTTCGAATGGATTCGCTGGCTGCTGTTGACCCCCGGACGTTGGTCTGTTCGAAGTTGGCTGATGCTGAGGTTGTGTAGTATTGGTCACCCCAGGGGCAGGGAAATTAGTCTGTTGTCGGGCAGTAGGCATTCCCGGTACTTGCATTCCCATCTGCGAGAACATTCGGTTCATCTCCATCATATTTCGAAACATGTTGGGATCTGTCATCATGCGACGGAATTCGTCGGATTGCATGTATTGCCTAACACCTGGGCCCATCGCTTGGAGTTGAGGTTGGGATTGGATTAGGTAGTCGACCATCCTCGGATCAGACAATACTTGACTCATGGCTTGTTGAAAGGCAGGCTAGTTCAGGTCAGTGATGGATAACGATGCCTACATACCTGTTGCATCATCTCCCCTAATTGTTCGGGGGATGGGGGAACCTGGTTTCCAGCTGATCATGTTAGTGATGCCAAACTCGGGGTAATACGATCTGGACCGAAGATGTTAGCGCTTGGTAGCGGAACCTGTCCTGCGTATCTCGCACCGGTGAGACCAGCAAAGGGATTGAACGCTCCAGCCCCTGACGCAAGGTTGGTGGGAATTTGCTGTTGAGGAGGCGGGGCTTGAGAATTCAATGGCCCTGCTGTTGAAGCGCCTGGTTGATCGGGTTGACGCGCGGGTGTTTGAACCACTAATGGAGATTAGAACATGTAATAAGAAGATTGTACAATGCACTGTCTGTCCGTTTTGGATGCCGTACTTTTCTACTGTGTCATCGTCCCTATCGTCAGCCTACCTTTGACAGGAGCGTGGATTGTACTTGAGTACGCGACCAGAGTAAATGAGCTTCTGGCGTTCCTGAGGGATGTTTAGTTCGGCTTGGATGGCTTCCTAGGACATTAGCTCAGCGCCCAGGAGCACAAGTGAACCTTGAACTCTAGGACTGTCTTGACAGTATCGACATGAACGCCGACCTTTCGATCGCCAGAGCGGATGTTAACAGAAATCAAAGGCACTGAGAAAGTCAGCGAGCATCCAAGCGAAGGGGCGTTGGGAAGGTACTGGTGGAAGGAGATGCGTTATTTTCTCGGGATATTTCGCGATATGTGCGGCAGGATTTGCGGCGAGAAAAGCGAGAACACGGCGGGGAGGTGTCTGGAAGGCTGTGGGCGGTGGAATGAGAAATGTATCGAGGGCGATGATGCGAAGACTGTCAGCAAGTGCTGCTGTTCAGGCCGGAGGAGGCAAGGGTGGTAGGTGAAGAGCTGGAGGAGAAGAGGCCGCCCGTCTCTGTGTATTTCTGCAAAGGGTAAACGGAAATAAATAAAATCGAGAAACGATGTCTCTGGATAGCGCACAGCGTTGGCTCGTCGAGTGCGTGTGGGAGAGAGAAGGCAAGAGAGTACGTAGCGCCAGCCGCGAACAGCGTCTCCCATTGGCTAATCACAGATCAGAGGCTTACGTCGCCTTCCTCAGATTAAATCCAACCTAAACGCAAACTGAAAGCATTCGAAGGTTAACAAGCACACACGTGTTCTTCCCCTAAAACCTTACAATTTAAAGTACAACCGATGGGAAATTTATGTTTAGGGTCATTTGCATCGTTGGATTTGGGGCAGGTATACATTGCATGTAAGGTTTAAAGAACTGGACATTTGTTTGTACGCTTATACGTTAACGTTGTCGGACTATTTTGCCAGATATCTGTCAAAGGGTAGACTTCATACAACTATCATCATTTCTAAGCAATCAGCGATGTTCAGCAAAAATGGAGAGGTACGGGCAGATACCTCTTCGTCTAATGGGCGTTTTCCCTTTCCTGACTGCTCCTGAGATTGTCTTTGGTGTGCTACGTTGAGGTACTAGTTATATTAGCAAGGCGGCAAGGAAAACCATGCGCAATCAAGATCGGAAGGCAAGTAATTTGAACATCAGTAATTCACGAATATCTTCCTGCAGGTGGTCTCGCTTTGAGAGCCTGTGCAGAGGAGGACAAATGATCTCATCATTGGTGGGGCAGAAAGGGGTAAATTCGGAACGCAGGTCTTGGTGGTGAACATTGCTGACGAACAAGTGGATGTTTGTTGGTGGAGACGGAAAAGAGCAAAGAAATTCCCTTCAATAAATGCTCGACTCTTATCTAATATTTACTCATTCATATTTACGTACAATTGGCCCGCCCGTCTAGTAACATGACGCCCCATGGCCCACCCTAGCAAGCTTTAATCCAAAAGTCAATCTACCAACGTAGTAACTTTTTTCACGTTCTCAAAAACATATTCGCTGGCTTACTTGAGGGAATTATGGCGCTTCTGCCAAAGTCCCGCAAGTCGACCACTCTAAAAGGGATCCTCAGCCAATGAAACGAGGAAAACTTCGAGCTTGATCATGGGGGAGCGGGTGGCTAACGCTTCATTCTCAAATAGGATGCCCCGCTTCTATTGCGCCGCTCCGCCAACGAGGTTTACACTGTATGGCCGCGTCATCCTCTGCGTTAATTACAACCTAAAATTCATGAAATATCTTCACCCCTGACTCCATGCACCGTATATTAAGTGCCCGTGGCAAATTTCACAACCTTGCTCCACCACCTCCCCATTCTTAGGAACCTTTTTTTTTAAGAATTTCCCGCATCAAATCTGTATTCTCTGCCATCAACTCTAAAGCACGTGTCCTCACGGCCCTCTTCTTCTCTTCCACAACGTGCTTCCAACTGCTCCTTTCCAAGCCATTGTCATCAAAATGACGTCGTAACAGTTCGTAAATGGCAGCCATTTCGCTCCCTTCTGCGCTTTTCGTCTGCCACGTGGACTCGGGCGAAAGGTATCCGTAACTCTCTAGCAGCTGCTTTGATCCCACAACGGGGGAACCGGCGATAAAACTTGCCGGAATGCTCGAACTTGCCTTTGTTTTGTAATAAGCTTCATCGGCAAATGCGGGAATCAGTGCAAAAGATGCATGGAGAAGGTTATAATACGGGATATAGTCCAGCGAGAAGTTGACTGATACATACGGCATCACTTTGCCGGGAACCCCGACTTTCTTGCCGTCTCCCGCAAGAATGAATTGAATTCTTCGGACGATTGGTTCCGGAAGTTCGTCGATCATACGCTCAAACTCGAGCAACGTTTTGAGATAATCTCGACGGGAGTCCTCAAAGTTTCCTTGCATAGCGATTGAAAGACGCTCAGTGTTTGTGGTTCCTGGGTCCAGTGGGACTGGAAATACGGGAGGAAAGGCGTCGATCGTAACCTTGGTGTAGAGAATTGGATCGAAAGTATCAATCTCTTTCCGTAGTGCATTGGCGGTATGCGGCGAGAGCGTAAGAAACCGGAGACGTCCAACCCGTGCCCACCTTCGTACACGCTCCTCCACTGCCTGAAACCTGTCGATATGGTGCATAACACATACGAGCGTTTGCTTCTTAGATCCAGATTCGAAATTGTTATCTAACGCCGAGTCCACGACATACACGTCATGCTCACAGCTTGCGAGGACGATTGTGTCGGGTAAGGGTGTGTCGTGCGACTGAAACTCGTAGGGACGAGCGATAGAGTAAGGCGTTAGTTTGTAACGTCGTTGAATCCACGCATATACGTTTTCAATCCCGAATCGTGGTTTTGCGAGGTACATCGTCGTGGATACGCCTGGCACCGAAGCGAGAGCATAGTAGAGAGCGGCTGTGACTTCATCATGGCTGCCACCTGTTTCCACCAGAGCAACATTGATCTCCGTATCAGGCTGCCTATCTGATAGCGCGTTTTCCACAACTTCAGGTCCGGATAAATACAACGCCAACCAGGCTGTAGCCAATACCATTGCGATTGTTACAAAGAATGTGACATGTCCGTTTGATCCTGCTGACGGCAAGCCAGTGACAAGTGACATTCCCAGCTCCCTTCCCGTCAGTTAGCTCTCCATAGACAGAAAGATACCGGGATGGTTTTTGCTTCTTCGGCGTAAGGACAGGCATTTTCAAGTGCGCGGTCGTCGAAATGTTTGTTTATCTTGTGGGAAACCCCGATTAGTGTGTGTAACCACGGTAACGGAGCGTGTCAGACAGCCATTTTGGGCAGTTGTGAAATGCCGATGCCGGCACGCTCATCTCGAAGCCATGGATGACTCTGCTGTGCCCAGCTACCTGACGGTGTCTCCAGTTGGATATCATGTCGTCGACATTCTTCCTTTTTTCAGATCACCGTACAAAGCACCTGTCTCTGAGGATCCGAAGAAACGAGGGTGGGCTTCTGCGGACGCAGCGCGGCACCTGGACGGTATGTTCCCACACACAGCGGCAGGAATCGCGGAGGCCAACATCCTCGTGTACAATAAAT
>Ga0182024_10019011_pt1 | contig 12720 bp, 14 predicted proteins | sample P32metaG_FD_120480 | JGI IMG/M metagenome (GOLD analysis project Ga0182024, IMG submission 120480) | Permafrost microbial communities from Stordalen Mire, Sweden - P3-2 metaG (Illumina Assembly) | ecosystem: Environmental > Terrestrial > Soil > Wetlands > Permafrost | place: Sweden: Stordalen... | reverse complement strand
CCCGTCACCCCGCCATCTGATAAGACGCTAAAGAGTCGGCAAGTGGAAATATTTTATGGTGTTGGAGGCGGAGCCATCAGGCTGCCCTCACGGACGGCCTTTAGGGAAAGCACCCCAGACAGGTGATGGTCGATCACCAACTCGCATTCCTTCTCGATCATTTCCCCGAGGTGGCGGAGTACTCGGCCAGACGAACGCGGATAAACCGCGCCCTTGCACAGGAGGAGCACGTGAGTGGGGTTCTGCTATTGAACGTCTTCGATGTTGCCCGCTCGCTGGGAGCGAAGCCGCTCGAAGCAACTGCAACTAGTGTCGCTAACTGGCTTCTGACCGAATACGTCCCCAAACGGGGAGGCAGTTTCAATTACAATCCGGCGATCAACGCAACCTTCGACCTCTTCCGGGGCGCGTCTTCTGCGGAGCAAGCGGCCCTGTATTGTCTGAGCAACGGTAACCCAAAGGGTCGAGCGCAAAACGCAGACGCCGTGCGGTGCATTGCCAAATATGCCGTCAGCAACATCTCACGCTGCTACCGTATCGGCTTTACAGCGGTTGCGGTTGGACGAGCAGCCGGGCAGACAATTTACATCGGCATTAAGGCGCCGATGGTGCGGGTGCTAAACGATGACGTGTTTGTCGTGATGCCGGGATTCCGCATGGGGTATCGACCTGAGGAGGCTGAAATTGATGTTGCATGTTCAATCGGCCTGGCTAACTTCGCCCGTGACGACTTCCGCACCGCTGATTTTGAATACCTGTATGCGGGACCGGGTCAGGAAGGCGGCCGTAGCTTCCGAAGCATCAAAGGCCGTGAGCGGAACGTCTACAGCCGTGATGCAGTCGACGCGCTGCTGAGCACGTACGTCGAAGGGATTGCTCTTGTCTTGTCCGCCGGGATGGCAGATTCCCGTCCGAGCCTGCGAGGGTACAGCGTAATCAGTGACGCTCAGCAACGATTGGTGTAGGTCACGAAACTGCGAACCGCTGCGGCAGCTTGATGAAATGCGCTCGTATTTCCTCGTTCGTAATGCGGAGGGCCATACGGCCAAAGGGGTTGAGCGAATTCCAAACGCGGTCCCATGGCGAGTTAGCCTCATGGGTCAAGGCTGATAGCTGCCACGCATCATAAAGATGGTAGGTCTCGAATATCCGTTGCACGAAGGACGCATCGTGCAAAATGAGATGTGGACTTGCGAGATGGCGCTCACCGGTATGCACATTGAGAACAGTTGCGCGATTCTTGATCGGGGCACGGCCCCACTTTGCAAATTCATCTCGGACTACTTTGACGACCGGACCGTATTGCCAAGCCTCAAAGTCTTGAAGAATTAGCGTGTGATTAAAGCACGCTAGGTACCAGCCTTGCGCAAAGTAAAGCAACTTTAATACCGCCACCTGAGTTAGCGGAACTCTTCGAGAATCTGCGATATCCAGCAAGAAGTTTGCGATTGCTCGCGCGTCGTACGGTGGTCCCGATTGTTCGGAGCTGTCGACCATTTCGTTGGGCAGACTCACATTCGCATAGGTTGAATCATCGCACGTCCACTGAGTCAACTCCTGACAGCGCGGCATTGTGCAACAATCCTGCACAAGGCGTCGTACTCTGAAGAGCAACAGAGGAAATCTCGATGGCAGCGCGGCGGCCGACCCAGCTTCATCGAGAGCCCCGCTGTCTCTAGTCGTCCTTCGACAGAACGTGTCCATGGTAGCTGCACAGGTTCGAGTTATCCGGATCAACGTTGTCAGGCGTCAAGGACGTATCGCAGACCGCGCATTCTGTCAGCGTCGCCTCACAGCAAGCGCAACCATTCTCTCCCTCCCATATCACGTACGCTTTCAAAGTACATTCCGGGCATGTGTAGAGAGCAGGTTCGCCACCGTCGTGTGCGGCAACGTGGTTCTCCATCTCGAAATACTCTTCCAAGGCAGCTTCAATCAGTCTCTCGGCGGAGATGTTTGAGCCGCAACCGCGACACTTCGCGTCAATGAATCCCTGACGCTTATTGTCGGGATCGGCTTGCTCGACCAAGCGAGACCCGCACTCGGGACACTTAGGAGTTGCTTGCGACATAGCGTCCGAGTGCCAGTCCACTCCGTCGAAGGTGGCGCGGCACTGCGCTAGTTCGCGCTCATACACACTGCGAACGTCGAGCATAATTTTCCAGCAGTCGCCTAGGAGTTCGCGCGGGTCCTCTCCCGCTTCACGAAATAAGTCCACAACCACCGGAAACGCCTTTGCAATAGATTCGCGCACCGCTTCATGTGGCAGATTCGAATACCTGTGTTCGATGTCGTTGCGTATCTTGCTCAAGCCCTTCAACGCAGCTTGATCGATCGTAAGGCCGAAGTCGTTGAAGCGCTCAGCCAGTTGCGCGAAGTCGATGGTGCTGTGTCCGACTTGCTGAAATACAACGCCGCGTTTGCCATCAGATACGGGCTTGTACCGCGCTCCAAGAATTTCACCTGGGTCAGCGTCAGGTGCCGTCCTTGCCAGAACTTCTTTCGCGAGTAGCAATGTACCTGCGTAAAAATTGCGGACCGCGGATATCGCGCGTTTGGGGTCGTTCGCATGGTAATCTTCAATTCCGAGAGCGATGGAATCGAGTGCATTTTGGAGAAGGTCACTCATTGTTTCACCGGATCGATGAGTGTGGCAAATCGACCGACTGGTAACTGCAGGCCCATCAATGGAGGTCGCGCATAATCGGAAACACGACGCGGTCGCCGTGCCGGTCTAAAATCTGTTCATGAACGTAATTCAAGGATCGCCTGTCCAGTCGGCCGTAAGCCGCCTCCATGGAGGCCTTGGGACCAATGATCGGTCTCGGTTAAGGCGTTTCTTCCGTGCGGCCTAGCAGGACACCTCTTGCAGAGCCCTCTAATTTCGCCCTTGGGGAAACTTCGAATTTGCTGCGATACTTGAGCCTCCTTCGGGTCTGCGGCACCAGGGCCGCCTTGTTTTCAATCGGCAAATCTTGTGGGAGCGGCAACGGCTTTTGTACCCTATTCTCGATACGGGGAGCGTCAACCCTCTTCGTGCTCTCATCAGACCACTCTGCCGCTGGCGGAAGATGTTCTAACGATTGCAACGCGCTCTCCAACATCTTCATCTCATGTGCATCCAGGTCTTTCGCCGCCGCTGTCAATTCAAGTCGCGCACTATGAAGGCGTCTTTGTAGCTCCTCTTTGCTCAATTGACTTGCGGTTTTATCTAGCCGTTCAATTCTCAGCAAAGCCCTGCGCAACTTTCCAGGCGTCTTCAGCCGACGTTCGACTCGCGCTACCTGATGCGGCGATGCGCCACTCTCTTTGATGAATGCAGAGCACACATAGTCGCCGAAAATATTAGCCTCATTGCAAAGCCTCTCGGTTGTGGCAATCGCCCCATCAATACTGGAGTAACCCGTATACACCGTGAAGATAATTGCGCCGGTCACCTTTATTGTTCCCCACAGCGTTCCTTCGATGAGATCGACTTCAATTTCTACCGGTTGCTCATAAATCCGCAGCGCCGCAGTACGCGCTAATTCGTCGGTTGCCTTTCCCAATCGCTCCAATTGCTCAGCTGAAACATAGAACGGCTTCAACCGAATGTAAGCTTCAGCCAATTGCGCCATTTCTTGTTCCTCCCAATTCCCGGATCGCAATGCCGCAAGTTGCCGTGAGGTCAAGGTCGTCCCGATCTTTCACAAACCAATTCGACTCGACGGGCTTCGCATCAATATCACGCCGCATAGTAATGCTCATCCAGCGGGGAGTTGGACTAGCGACGACCAAGCCATGAACGACCTTTGTCCCATACGGATGACGGCGGGACTTCAACCCGCCCACGCGTGGACGAACCGAGCTGTGCAACACAAGCGATAAACATTTGTGTGAGCCCTAGAAAAGACGTAAGGTTTCTCAATGACTTAATGTGTGGACGGCGCAATCCTCTCCTGGGCACCACGACAATATTTCCTGATTGTTCGCCATTACACATAGCAAATTGAATTCAATGGTTTAGGCGAAAAGCATTCGCCCCCGTTCCCCATAGCAACCTGTGACATTGTTGCGGCATGAGATGCTCAGTTGCGGCATGAGATGCCCGGCGTTGCGGCATAAGATACTCAGCGCGTTACTTCAGCCCAGCAATCGTCGTTCTCATAGATCCGGACGCACTCGCAGTCGGGGATTTGATTCAGGAACCAAGCGGCAATGATTTCGGCCGTCGGATTTTCCAGGCCTTTGACTTCGTTGAGCAGACGGTGATCCACCTGACGCAGAAGAGGGTCCATCAGAACATCAATCTCTTCGAAATCGCGCACGAACCCGCGCGCATCGAGGGTGCCACGCACTGTGATCGTAACCCGGTAGTTATGCCCATGCAGATTGCGGCATCTATGGCCTTCCGGAACAAGAGGAAGATGATGAGCCGCCTCAAACCGATAGGTTCGACCGATCCGTGTTTGTTGCGTTGCGTCAGGAAGAACGCGCCGTTCACCGGCTGCGTTATCCGCGGCGAACGTTCCTGCGGAAACGGCTCTGTTCATGGAATTCCCATCAGTTTGTGCGTCTGAAGGCTGATACGCCATTTTGGATGAGCGAGGCAGTATTGAATTGCCAACTCCGTGTTGCGCGCCACCTCGGGACCATCCATCGGCTGCAAAAAGAAATTCTGAAAATCTAGTCTCTCAAATTGCTCCGGCGACACGCCTGCTTGAGGGAAGACCAGCTTGAGTTCCTGACCGGCCGTCTGCCGAATGCTCGTACCGGCTTTAGGGCTGACACAAATCCAGTCAAGCGCAGCTGGTGCTTCAAGGGTGCCGTTGGTCTCAATGGCCGTGAAAAAGCCCCGGCTGCGCACGGCGTTGATCAATTCGCTATCAAGTTGGAGCAGTGGCTCGCCGCCGGTAAACACAACGAAACGGCTGTCGCAGTCCTTGCCCCAAACCAGTGCGATTGCGTCGGCCAACGATGCTGCCGTCGAAAAGCGGCCGCCGCCCGGTCCATCGCTCCCCACGAAATCCGTATCACAAAACCGGCAGATGGCGGTTGAGCGGTCCTCTTCGCGGCCACTCCACAAATTGCATCCGGCGAAGCGGCAGAACACGGCAGCGCGACCCGCCTGGGCGCCTTCACCCTGAAGGGTTTTGAATAGTTCTTTGACGACGAAGCCCAACTAGCGACCTTTCCCGCCATCGCTGCGGGGCACGATTAGACCTCGGAGCTGTTCAAAGCAATCTAGATGCAGCCTCAAGAGTACCGTCGTTTGGCCATGGATTGAAGACATCTTCATCTCTCCCGCACCCATTGCCAACCGCGGGCCAGAGATTTTCCAGGCAGCTCGCTCATCGCCGCTCACAATTGCGAAACATGCACGATATCTGGCCCAAGAAATGCATGTTGTGGAGAGGATTGCGGCTGCAATGGATGTTGCCGGCGTATCCATTATCTTGGGATGGCAATGCCGATTCGCAACATCAGACACGTTACGACTTATCATTATAATCAGCCGGTCGCATTCGGCGAGCACCGGATGATGTTGCGGCCACGCGACGACGACGATCAAAAGGTGATTGAGGCAGAACTCGAAATCACGCCCAGCCCGAGGCAACTGGCTTGGACACGGGACAGCCTCGGCAATCACGTGGCAGTCGCTCATTTTGGCGGCCGGGCCTGCGAGCTGCGCTTTGTCAGCACTATTCGTCTCGACCATGCGCCTGCCGGCTTTTGCGCCACCGATATAACGGATTTTGCCCGCACCTATCCGTTTGCCTACGCGCCGGAAGATCGACCCGGTCTCGAACTTTTCATCCAGCCGCTGTCGCCGCATCCTGCGATCGATCGCTGGAGCGCTGCGTTCTTCAGCGAAGACGGCTCCGCCGACACGTACGAGCTGCTCGGCAACATGACGCGGACCATCAAGCGGACCTTCAAGCACGTCTCGCGGCACGAGAAGGGTATCCAGCCTCCCGTCTGCACGCTTAATCTCGGCAGCGGCAGTTGTCGTGACCTCGCCGTGTTCATGATAGCGGCGCTTCGCGCCCGCGGCATTGCCGCTCGCTTCGTGTCCGGATATCTGCATTTGGCCGATGATGACGACGACGATTGTGCCGCCGGCGGCAACACCCACGCCTGGGTCCAGGTCTACGTTCCGGGTCCGGGCTGGGTCGACTTCGATCCGTCGGGCGGCAGCGTCGGCAATGAAAAACTCATCCGCGTCGCGGTCGCGCATCACCCGCGCGAGGCGATCCCTCTGCAAGGCACATGGTTCGGCACCGCGGCGGATTACCTGGCCATGAAAGTCGCCGTGAAGGTCACGACGGCAGCGGCGGCGGGCGCCTGAGATTTCAAGATCAATCGTGATGACGGTGCGCTGTCAGGCGAGCGTTCATTCTGCCGGTACTTCATCGGCCCAGACGCGAAACCCCGACAGGGTTCCTGGACCAAAGGTATGGGTTAGCGGCACGTCCGCGGCGTCGCGGCCCTGCGCGATGAGGATGCGCCCGATCCGCGGCGCATTGTTGCGCGGATCGAACATGTGCCAACGGCCGCCGAGATAGACTTCGATCCACGCCGCAAAATCATTGGCTGGATAGGGCGGCGGCAGGCCGACATCCGTCAGGTAACCGGTGCAATAGCGCGCCGGGATGTTCAAAGAGCGGCAAAAAGTGATGGCCAGATGCGCGTAGTCGCGGCACACCCCCCTGCGCTCGGCGTATGTTTCACAGGCCGTTCTGGTGGCGCGAGAATGCTCGTAACCGAACGTTATGTGATTCTGGACGAAGTCGCAGATTGCTTGCACCCGCGGCCAGCCAGGCGGCGTGTTGGCGAACAGACGCCATGCCTCATCGGCGAGACGATCGGTCTCGCAGTACCGGCTGCCGAGCAAAAACAGTATGACTTCCGACGGCAAGTCCCGAACCTGGTGCTGCACAGCGTTCAGATCGATCGGGTCCGGCAGACCTGAGTCACGTATGATGGTATCCGTGCCGAGGCTGAAATGCCCGCCGGGCGCAACGAGGCGGTTGCACCAATTTCCAAAACTGTCGCGGTAGCTGGCAACGGGAACCGGAGGGTTCGTGATCAGATAATCCGGACGCTCCAGTTCGGAGACGCGCGAGAAGTGCACGTTCAACGTCAAGATCATCGGCGTCGGTTGCGAAAATTCAAAGTTGAGCTCGCAACCGAGATGGATACGCATGAGATGTCCAATTCTGGATAAGCAACGCTTCGTAGCCGCACGTGGTTCATTGCATTGACGGAGGTGCCAATTGAGGCACCCTTACGCCGCCCGCTTGACCTCCTTTGTATCGACCCCTTTGCAGGAAGGGCAGCGGAACATGAACTTTTCCGGCCGAACTCCAAGTTTTGAGATGGTGCGGAAGTGCTTCATGGTGTCGCCGCAGGTACGGCACACGATGGTCAGCCCCCTGTCAGGCACCAAGGGCGAGCGCTCGACAGCGGGAGTTGAGGGCTTGTAATACGACATGCGCTACTCCGCTGAAACAGGCGGGAGCACTACCGACTCTCAGCCACCGATGCCTGGCACGGGGCCGCTGTCGGTGATGATGGATATGTAAGACTGATTAGCGCAGTTGCGAGGTTAAGTTTTAGACAGAAGGCCCGAAATTTGGACAGTCCCAACGGAGGGGAATATCCAAAGACAACGCGGCCCGAGGAACTATGTTCCCGACTCTCCGGTTAAGCGTGCGCGCTCTAACGACGGCAGCTGGATTTAATCTTATGGAGGTCAAAAATAGCGCGCGACATAACGCGGCAATCCAAAGCCGTTCCCGCGACTAGCTTGTTGGCGCTGGCGCTGGGCGCGGCAGCGTTCGGCGCGGTCGCCATCGGCGCGCTGGCGATCGGCCGCCTTGCGGTGGGCCGCCTGGTGATCAAGAAGGCCCGTTTCGGCGCGCTCGAGGTCGATGAATTGACGGTGCGCAAGTTGCGCGTTCTTGAGCATGAGGCTAGCAGCCCGCGTGAGCGGAGCGACGTGCGGGAGAATGCGTGAAGAGACAGACCCCAGATTTCGCGGAGCCTGTCATCGGGCCGGCCACTGCGGGCCGGACCCGTTGGCTCATCCGGGCTACGCTTGCTAAAAATTCAGCGACCGACGTCGACCGTCACCCCACCGCCGATTTTGAGACATGCATCCGTACCTGGGATATTCCTAAAGCCGGCGCCGTAGGCGTCGCAGGTTTTCACGTGCCCGGTCGGCCGCGACTTCGCGGCGACCGCGGGCGGTGGTGTCTTGGTCTGCGGGTTGGGCTGCGTCAGCGTCTGCGCGGCGCCCGGCGAAACCGCAATGGCCAGCACAACTGCTGTTGCCAGGACGATCCGTGGACTCATCGGGCTTGATTCCCTCAGCACTTCTACTTGGCCCTTTTTTACTTGGCCCATTTTTAGCCGCATCGCCGGCGAGTAAATTAAGCCTAGCACCGCCGCTCGCGAGTGTCCGCATCTTGACGTACCAGGTAATTGACCCGCAATGTTTGACGACCTGCCATTAGCCCATTAGTTGTAATTCTCCTGCATTCTGCGATTGGTCACCGAGCCCCATCAAGCCGGCGATCGAACAACAGTCCACCCCGTACCGCTTTCCCAAAGTCCAACTCGGCCCTCAATCATGCAGCTCTTTCGGCAATGGAGATCGGTGAACGGTCACGGGCGGCCGCTGCCGCGTCGAGAGTCGATGAACCGGACGTGGACTTTCATTCTCGCCGTCGTCGCGTTGATTGCGGCGGGCGCGTGCGGCCATGCGCAGACTCAGGATCCCGTTCTGCCGAAGCTATCAGTCTCCAAATCGCTATACTTTCAGAACAATCCAGAGGCCCGGAGTCAATTCCTGGCGCAACTGCCGCGACGGCCGACGGGACAGCCGCAGGCGACGCCGCAGCCTGTTGCACCGACCTTCGGCGGAACATGGACGGCGGTCACAACGGCGCCTGCGAGCGGGTTGTGCAATCCGCTTCTGCTCACCAACGGCACCGTCCTCGTGCATGATTGCGGGACTCGCAACTGGTACGTATTGCACCCCGACAATGCCGGCAACTACGCGACCGGGTCATGGTCGGCAACCGGCTTGCTGCCGAGCGGATACGGGCCGCAATATCACGCCTCGGCCGTGCTGCCCGATGGCCGCGTCATTATTCAAGGTGGCGAATATAATGTCGCCTGCAACAACGCGAGCACCGAGGTCTGGACCAGTCTGGGCGCGATCTACGATCCGGTTGCGGGGACCTGGACGTCGGTATCGCCGCCAAGCGGCAGCGGCTGGACCAATACCGATGCTTGTGGGACCGAAAGTGCTAACGGCGGCATCGGCGATGCTGCAAGCATCGTGCTGCCCGACGGCGTATTCATGCTTAGCGCATGCTGTGCCAACCCATCCGTTGACGCGCTGTTCAACGCCACAACTTTGACCTACAGCGCCACTGGCGCTCCCCCTACATACCAGGACGAACAAGGCTACATGCTGCTGCAAACCGGCAATGTGCTGACGATCGACGTCTGGGATCCCAACGCCACGCACCTGTACAACCCAGGCACGGGCGCGTGGACCGCCGGCGCCGCAACGCCGGTGTCGCTTATCGATCCGACCACGTGCGGCAACTTCGAAATAGGGCCTGCAATCACGCGGCCTGACGGCACCACGGTCGCCTTCGGCGCCAATACCGGCTGCACCTCATCGCCGGCCGACCCCACCGCGATCTACACCGCGTCCACCAATAGCTGGGTCCAGGGACCCAACGTTCCGGCAATCAGCAGCGTCAATTACGATCTTGCCGACGCGCCGGCGGCTATACTCCCCAACGGCAACATCTTGTTTGCCGCCAGCCCCGGCTTCGGAAATTCGCCGACCCACTTCTTCGAGTTCACCAGCGCGACGAGTTCACCCGCGAATTCCATCAACCAGGTGGCCGACCCTGTATTCAACGCGAGTACATCGGGTGCTTTCTACTAAAACTTCCTCGCACTGCCGAACGGCCAGATACTCATGACCGACTTCAGCGCCACCGCGGAAGTTTACACCCCGACCGGCAGTCCCAATCCCGCCTGGGCGCCGACCATCTCGTCCGTCCCGACAACTCTGTCGCTCGGCACCAGCTATCAGGTCAGCGGCTCGCAGTTGAACGGGCTGTCCCAAGGCGCAGCCTATGGCGACGACGTGCAAGGCGCGACCAATTATCCGTTGGTGCAGATCGTAAACAACAGCACCGGGCACGTGTTCTACGCCGCCACCTCCAATTTCAGCACCATGTCGATCGCGCCCGGTCAGGCCGGGTCGGCGAACTTTCAAGTGGCGAGCGCGACCGAGACCGGCGCGAGCACGCTCCGTGTCATTGCCAATGGCATTGCTTCGCAAGCAGTGGCAGTCACCATCGTCAGCGGCATGGCGCTTACGGTCAGCGTGACCGGCAGCGGCACGGTGGCGAGTAGTCCCTCCGGCATCAATTGTCCGTCGACGTGCGCCGCCGGGTTCGCCGCTGGAACGCCGGTGACCTTGACCGCCACGCCCGCCAGCGGCTGGACCTTCAGCGGCTGGGGCGGCGCCTGCAGCGGTAGCGGCGGCTGCACCGTGACGATGAACGCAGCCAAATCGGTGACGGCGACGTTCGTGCAACAAAATGTGGCGTTGTCGGTGAGCGTCACCGGCAGCGGCGCGGTGACGAGTTCGCCCGTGGGGATCAATTGCCCATCGACATGCAGCGCGAACTTTGCCCCGGCAACACAGGTCACGCTGACCGCCACGCCGGCGAACGGTTGGGGCTTCAGCGGCTGGGGCGGCGCCTGCAGCGGCGTCGGCAATTGCGTGGTGACGATGAACGCGGCGCAAAGCGTCACCGCGACATTCGCGCAAACCCAATACACGCTCAATGTCAGCGTATCTGGCAACGGTACCGTGACCAGCTCGCCTGTCGGCATCAGTTGCCCGTCGGTGTGCACGATGAACTACGCCAGCGGCACGTCGGTGATGCTGACCGCCACCCCGGCGTCCGGCGCCACCTTCAACAGCTGGAACGGCGCCTGCACCGGCAACGGCACCTGCCTGGTGGCGATGAACTCGCTGGAAAACGTGACGGCGATTTTCTCGGCATCCGCCCCATCGCCATCGTCGCGAAGCTGGGTCTCGGCGACGCTGGGCAGCGACTCCAATCCATGCACCCGCGTGTCGCCTTGCCTGACCTTCGCCGCGGCGCTGGTCCAGACCACCGCCGGCGGCGAAATCGATGTCCTCGATCCGGGCAACTTCGGCCCGGTGACCATCACCAAGTCGGTCAGCATCTACGGTGACGCCGCCGGCGTCGCCGGCACGGTACCCTTATCTGGCACCAGCGGCATCGTTATCAGCGCCGGCTCAAGCGACGTGATCAACTTGCACGGCCTGAGCTTCGACGGCGTCAATGCGTCCGGCACCTCCGGCGTCGTGTTTTCCAGCGGCGCGAGCCTGCACATCGAAAATTGCGTGTTCCAGGGCTTCACCACCTCCGGCATGACACTTTCTCCCGGCGCCGGCAGCGCCACCACGACTCGATTGGTCGTTCAGAACACGACAATCCTCAACAACGCGACCGGCATCTTGATCCGGCCGACCGGCGGCATCGCGGCAAACGTGACGCTGCGACGGCTTCGCATCGACAACAATACCGGCGAGGGACTGCGGGTCGACGGCACCGGAGGCTCCGGCGCGATCAATGCCATCCTCGCCGACAGCACGGCGAGGCAAAACGCCAGCAACGGCATCGACGCGGTCAGCGGCCCGGGCAACGCGACCGTGGACATCATGCGCGTGGTTGCGGCCTCGAATGGTTCGGCCGGCATCCAATCGAATCAAGCGAGCGGCGGTACCGCGAGCGTGACCGTGGGCAGCTCGGTGCTGTATGCCAACGCCATCGGCATCCAGGCGGCCGGCGGCGCCGGCCTGCTCAGCTATGGCAATAACCAGGTGACCGGCAACGCGGCGAACGGTAGCTTCACCGGGATCGCCGGTTTGCATTAAAGCGCTGATTTTGACGGATCATTTCGGTTGCGTTATTCAGGGAGCGTCGCCAACGAGCCGAAATCTCTCCCAGGCAAGACGCCGGAACCGACCGCAGCAGATATCGCCGCATGACCATCCGCCTGCACCGCGGCGATTTGCCGGACCCGTCCCGCTACACGGGCGCGATTGCCATCGATACCGAGACCATGGGGCTCGATCTGCATCGCGACCGGCTGTGCGTGGTGCAGCTGTCGCCCGGCGACGGCTCGGCCGACGTCGTGCAGATCGCGCCGCGCGCGGCCGACGCGCCGAACCTCAAGCGGCTGTTTGCCGACACGCGGCTTTTGAAAATCTTTCACTTCGCGCGCTTCGATCTCGGCATGATCTACAAGACCTTCGGCGTGATGCCGGAGCCGGTCTATTGCACCAAGATCGCGTCGCGGCTCACCCGCACCTATACCGACAAGCACGGCTTGAAGGACCTGCTGCGCGAAGTGCTCGGCCAGGAGATCTCCAAACAACAGCAATCGTCCGATTGGGGCTCCACCGAACTGACCGAGGCGCAGACCTCCTACGCCGCCGGCGACGTGCTCTATCTGCATGCGCTCAAGGTGCGGCTCGACACTATGCTGGTGCGCGAGGGCCGCACCGAGCTGGCCGCGGCCTGCTTCCGCTTCCTGCCCGACCGGGTGCGGCTCGATCTCGCTGGCTTTGCCGCCGAGGACATTTTCGCCCATTCCTGAGCCTGG
>Ga0182024_10019010_pt1 | contig 12720 bp, 10 predicted proteins | sample P32metaG_FD_120480 | JGI IMG/M metagenome (GOLD analysis project Ga0182024, IMG submission 120480) | Permafrost microbial communities from Stordalen Mire, Sweden - P3-2 metaG (Illumina Assembly) | ecosystem: Environmental > Terrestrial > Soil > Wetlands > Permafrost | place: Sweden: Stordalen... | reverse complement strand
GAACGAGGCGAAGCCGACGCCGAACGGTTGTCGCGGCAGCAGCGGGCCATCGACCTCGTCTTCGCGCGAGTTGCCCGCGAAGGGACCGATCTCCGATTCGTTCAACGGCATTTTCCAAATCTGATGCGTGCCGGCCATGGCGATGTAAAGATCCTTCCGATGCACCCAGACGTCCCAGGGACTGCTCAGGGCCGTTTGCCGAGGATGGCCGACAAAACGCTGCGGCAATCGCGCTCGGCCGGATATTTCTTCCGGGCTCGCAAGGCCGGGCCAGCCGTTCTCCGCTTGCCGGCCGGTGCCCGCGATGGTTACGACTCGTTGCTGTTTCAAATCGATCTTGCGCAACAGATGATTCTCCGTATCGGCGACGTAGAGCATTTCGCCGTTGAGCGCGAGACCTTGGGGACGATTGAATTCAGCGGCGGCGTAATTGCCGTCAGCCCGGCCCGACGTGCCGCTGCCGATCGTCGAAATCAACTTGCCGTCCAAGCCGGCGACGACAATCCGATTGTGATTACTGTCGGAAATGAACAAACGGCCGCCCGGTTCGTCGGCGACGATCTTGCCGGGAAACCGCAACGGCGTTTGCGCCGCGTGATACTGCTGTAGATCGAACCGCAGAGGCCGTTCGTCGAGCAGTTTCTTGTTGCGATAATAGGGAACGGCCGATTTGAGAAAATTGTCCAACACCTCGGCCTTGGTCTCGCCGCCGTGCAAATAGATGAGATATCCGTCGGGATCGATTAGCGCCAGTGTCGGCCAACTGCTGACTTCGTAGCGGCTCCAAATGGCCTGCCGCGCGTCGTTGACCACGGGATGCTCGAGCTCGTAGCGCAGAACCGCATCGGTGATGTTCCGCGAATCTTGTTCGGCCTCGAATTTTGCGGTGTGAACTCCGATCACGACCAGATTGTTTGGATACGCGTGTTCGAGCGTCTTCAACTCGGGCATGATGTGCATGCAGTTGATGCAGCAATAACACCAGAAATCGAGCAACACGAATTTGCCGTGCAAGTCTTTCAGATCGACGGGGCCCGCGGTATTGATCCAGCCGACGCCGCCGTCCAGCGACGGAGCGCGCAATTTCCGTTGGGAAAAGATTCGGTCCAGCATTTCCCGTTGGCGGCCGATCGGCATCCGCTCTTCGCCGCCAGCAGGACTTGCTTCGTCGGCGACTGGCTTGACGGGAGTCGGCGGAGCGGCGCCATCGGGAACATCCGCGACGGAATCCGCAGGCAATTGAGTCGCTGCTTGCCCCGCATTGGTGTCCGGCGGCGTTTTGGCGTCGGCGACGGGTTGGACAATCGGCGCCGCTTCCGCGGGCGCTGAAGCCGCCGGGCCACACGCTCCAAGTGAAATGGCGCCGACCGCAGCCAGTGCCAGAAGCAGAAATCGACGCTGCAATCGCGGGCAGCCGTGAGAACCGTTCATCAAGAGGTTCCTCCATTGGAGATCGTTGCGGACTGCCGCAAACGTGGACGACCCATCAAGACAACATTCAAGGGATGTGAAAGAATGGGGACAGGCACCTCGGGAGTGGTTTTCATTCCGGGCATTATTTTTCGCGCTCGGAGCCAGTCCCCATTCTTTCACAAGCACGCGGAACGATTCATTTTCCCAAATTTGCCGCATGGACGCAAATTGAGCATTTAGCCGGCAAGCGTGACTTACGATGCAAGTCGCATATTCCTCACAACCGCGACAACTCGAATCACCCCTAGTGAGTGGTGGGATGCGGTGATTTCCATCAACGACTCTATCAGAATGCAAGCCAATATGTCATATTGCGTTACGTTGCATCATCGTTTGGAATCTGGTGTGATTTTGGGCGTCGTAAAGCGGTCGATTTGAGACGGCAAGCATCGACTCGGAAAAAGTCTTTTGCCTTCCCAGCGGCATTGCCGAATAATCGATGGCGGCACATGCAGTTTGTCCATCTTTCGGTCCTCTAGGGATTAACCCCGAATTTGTTGACATACGGATTTGCCAAGCCTAGATTTGCGCGGCCCAGCGGGCTTAGATTGGATTTGTTGGTGCCACGTGGCAGTTTGCTCGCCTCAGGCGGGGGCAACTGCTTGCTTAAAGTCGGCCGCCGGTCGCTTTGGAGATCAAGCCGTGCAACGTCATCATGTTCTTGCCACTTTGGTGTTGTCGTTGGTCGGTTGCGTAGGCGCGGTTTCCCACGAGGCCGTGGCACAAGAATGGGCCACGAAGATGTTCAGCGAGACCAAGCATGATTTCGGCACGGTCGCGCGCGGCGCCAAGGTGGAATACCGCTTTCAGTTCTACAATCCGTACAAAGAACCGGTGCATGTGGTCGCGGTGAGCAGTAGTTGTGGTTGCACCACGCCGGAGGTCGCCAAGAGCGATCTCGCCACCTACGAGCGAAGCGAGATCATTGCCAAGTTCAACACCCGCTCTTTCACCGGCAACCACGCGGCGACGCTGACGGTGACGTTCGATCGCCCCTACTACGCAACCGTGCAATTGAACGTCTGGGGCGATATTCGCGGCGATATCGAAGTAAAGTCCGCCGACGCGGGCATCGACAACGGGCTGGTTGATTTTGGCACGGTCGATCAAGGCGAAGCACGCGAGCGGAAAATGACCGTGATCCGCTACGGTCGCAGCGATTGGCAAATCGTCGACGTGCGGAGCGTCAATTCCAGCTACGAGGTGGAGGTGGTGGATGGTCCGCGCAGCGCCGGCCGGGTTTCCTACGACCTGGTCGTGCGACTCAAGAAGGATGCAGCGCCCGGATACATCCACGATCCGTTGATCCTAGTGACCAACGATACGCAAGTGCCGCAGATTCCGATCGAGGTCGAAGGAAACATCAAGGCCGAGTTGAACGTCAGCCCGCAAGTGCTCGCGATGGGCACGCTCGAGGCCGGACAGCAAGTGACCAAGCCGCTGATTATCACCGGGCATAAGCCGTTCAAAGTGGTGGCCGTTCATTGCGACGACGACTCGTTCACGTTCAAGATTCCGAGCGGCGCGGAGAAGGTGCGGATCATTCCCGTGACATTCGCCGCTCCGAACAAAGCCGGCAAAGTGGTCAAAAAAATCAAGATCGAGACCGATCTGGGCAAGATGTTGACTCTCGAGGTGGTCGCCCAGGCGCAGGTAACCGGAGCGCCGGCCGGAACGACCGACACATCCGAACCGAAATCCGACAACACGAATCCGCCCAAAGAGATCGCCCCGTCGCAGCCCGCCACGGGTAACGCTCTGAAGCTCGATTCCGCGACCGACGGCACGTCGAACAGCACGACGACGAGCAATGGTTCGACGAGCGGCACGACCGGCAACAATGCCTCAGCGGGTTCGCAATCGGTCGTTCCCGCCGTTGTCAAACCGACTTCGGTAATGCCGAATCCGATCCGTTCGAAATCCGCCCGGCCATTGACGGGAAGCTCCGCGGCAGCGAATTAGTCCGGCTCTATTTCGTTCGCGGCTTGGCGAACGTCTCTAGTTGCACCAGCGGCTTGCCTGCTGGATTTGCACTGCTCGCCGGGCAACTTCCGCAGGCCCCGCATCCGCCGGCCCGCTTCTTGGCAAAGGTTCGCCACGCCCGGCGGATCAAATAAACCGCCGCCGTCAGCACGATTCCCAAGGCAACCAGATTCTGCCATTCACCTGCCATAACTCTTCTTCCGAGCCGCCATTTATTTACTTCTTCTGACTTCTTCGCGCCCTTTACGGTTACCTCTTCGTCGAGCCCGCTCTAACCGCTCAGCCAGGTGCCGATTTGGAATGTCGCAAATGCCGCTATGTATGCCAACGTCGTCATGTAGACGAAGGTAAAGATCGGCCAGCGCCAACTGTTCGTCTCGCGTTTGATGATCACCAGGGTCGCCGCGCATTGAGCACATAGCGCGAAGAACACCATCACCGACAAAGCAACCGGCACGGTGAATACCGGCTTGCCGGTTTCATCCCACGTCGCATTCCGCAACTGGCGCTGCAACTGCGTCTTCCCTTTATCTTCTTTCAAATCGATATCCTCGCCCAAATTGTAAATCACGCCCAACGTGCCGAGCACCACCTCTCGGGCCGGAAACGACGCGATCGCCGCGCAACCAAGCCGCCAATCCCAACCCAAGGGCCGAACGGCCGGTTCGATGTACCGGCCCATTCGCCCCAAGAAGCTCTGCCGTTGATAGGCGCCGTCGGCAAGTTTCAATTTCTCTTGCGGATCGTCCCAGCGGGCCAATTCCTGTTCGAGAAATTCGCGCCGCTGCGCGTCTTTGGCAGTCGAATCCAAAGCGGCCAACTGCTGTTCGAGCGACACTCGCTGGGCGTGCAGATCGTCGGCGACCGCCGTCGGATTGTGCGGGTAATAGAGCAACGCCCAAACCACCACCGCCACCGCGACAATCAGCGTGCCGGCCCGCAAGATAAACGTCCAGCCGCGCTCCAACATGCGATGAAGCACCACCCGGGCCGACGGAATCTTGTACGGCGGCAATTCCATCACGAACGGCGGCGTGGGTCCTTTCAAGAAGGTCTTTTTTAATAGCAGCGCGACGACGACGGCCGTTATTGGACCGATCAAGTACATCGCAAACAGCGTCAGCCCTTGCAGACGCACGATGCCGCCGAGATACGCTCGCTGCGGAATGAACGCGCCGATCATGAGTGCGTAGACCGGCAGCCGGGCCGAGCAGCTCATCAGCGGAGCCACTAGAATCGTCGTCAACCGGTCGCGGCGATTCTCGATCACCCGCGTGGCCATCACTCCGGGAATCGCGCAAGCGAACGACGACAGCAGGGGAATAAACGACTTGCCGCTCAGGCCGACGCGAACCATCAGCTTGTCCATCAGATACGCGGCCCGCGCCATATAGCCGCAATCTTCCAACACCGCGATGAAAAAAAACAAAATCAAAATCTGCGGCATGAAAACGATCACGCTTCCGACGCCGCCGAGCAAGCCTTTCACCAACAGCGAATTGAACGCTCCTTCGGGCAACAGCCGCCCCACAGTGCCCTGCAGCCAGTCGTTGCCCGCGTCGATCAAGTCCATCACCGGCTGGGCCGCGATGAAGATCGAGGAAAACACAGCCAACATGACCAGCAAGAAAATTGCCGTGCCCCAAAGTTTGTTGGTTAACACATGGTCAATCCGATCGGTGAGCGTTGTCGATCGCACATGTGGCCGGGTCACGCCGTCGTCCAAAATGCGGCCGATCCATTCGTATCGGGCCATCGCTTCGACGGCCGTCACCGAACAGCCGGCCTCCGCAAGCCGCCGCCGCGCTGCCGCCAGTTCGGCATGAACTTCGCCGTTGCCCGGCAATCCCGATTTTTCGAGATAGCCATTGGTATCCAGCAGCAACCGCTCGACTAAATACCGTGGCCACGCAGACTGGCCGACCGCGGCTGCCTTATACGGATTGCCACTTGCCCCGCTCCGAAGCTCGTTTGCGGTTTCGCGCGTCACCGCCATCTGCGCGCCCATCAACCCCTCCAGCCGCACAACCTCCTGTTGCACAACCGCCGGCAGCGGGCTTTGCTGCAACCGAAGTGGCCGACCGATAGCTTCCGTCAGCGCCGCCTTGAGCTTATCGATGCCGCGCCGCCGGTTGGCTTGCACCTCGATCACGGGAACGCCAAGCCGCTCGGCCAACTGGCTCACGGCGATCTTCATGCCGCGCTGCGCCGCGATGTCGATCATGTTGAGCGCGATCACGGTCGGCAGTCCAAGCTCCAGCACCTGGCTCACGAGGTACAAATTCCGCTCGAGATTGCTGGCGTCGACGATGCACAGCACGGCATCCGGCGCCGGCGAATCGGCCTGCCGGCCAAGCAAAACGTCGACCGTCACCATCTCATCCGGCGAGCGCGGGGCAAGACTGTAGGTGCCCGGCAAATCGATCAAAGCGAACCGCCGCCCGGCGGAATCCATGTGGCCGATTTTCTTCTCGACCGTTACGCCCGGATAATTGCCGACCCGTTGCCGTACGCCGGCAAGCGCCGTGAACAACGTCGACTTTCCGGTATTTGGATTGCCGATCAAGGCGACGGTCAGAGTTTTTTGGACGGTTGCAATGCTCACGGCGAGGAAAGGGAACAGGGGAAAGGGGACAGGGGAGGCGGGAGCCCGAAGCGCTAGCAAGGGTGACGTAGGACGGGGCTCCTGCTCAGGATAATTTCTCGACTTCAACGCGAGCCGCTTCCGTCTTGCGTAGGCTCAGCCGATAGCCGCGCAGCTCCAACTCGATCGGATCGCCTAAGGGTGCGCAACCGAGCAGCGAAATCGTCACTCCAGGCGTTAGTCCCATTTCAAACAGCCGAGCGGTGATCTCATCGGCTCCGATGATCCGCACGACTCGCGCTTGGTCGCCGATGGCCAATCGATCGAGGCCGATCATTTGCGAACCCGCTGCTGGCTGTTCCAAAAGTGGAACCGATTGGCGGCCCATGTGGCGACCGAATATCCTTCCGCGCTGGCGCGATGAATGCCGCCCCACGCCGACAAGTTCTAAAGAAGAAACATCAGGCGGGAACCGCGGGCCGAACCAACACGTTGAGCAATTGATTCGCCCGGATGCAAAGCGTATGGCCGGCAAGGCGGATGATGCACGGGCTGCCGGAGCGGACCATGGCGATCTCGACCCCATCGTGCAGCCCAAGTTCCTTGATGCGTTGAACTTGATCCGAACGCCCAACTACTTCGGCGACCCTACCCGTCTCGCCGGCGCGCAATCGATTCAACGGAATCAGTCCAGCCATTGCAGCCATCCCCCCGGCTCTTGAGAACACAATAGTTAATTGAGACTCATTCTCATCACTCGGCTAATTCTAACTGTTGTAATGACGCCAATCAAGATGCCGTCAAAAAAACCGTGGAAAAAACCAAGAATCGCCCCAAATGAGCGAAAGTTTGAGAAGATGGGATAGGCCGAAGCCATGATTCATGTCCCTCAAGCCTGTAGCCTGTAGCCTCAAGCCTGCCTCAACGCTTGTATTGCCGGCATTTCCGGCGCATGATGCTGTCCATACGCACCGCCCCCCGTCGGAGCGGCGGTGACGTATCCTTTCTAACATCCGTGTCGCGGATTTTTTCCGACAGAAATCAGAGGTCGTTATGGTCTGGGTCTTCATCGCCGTAGGCTTTTGCTTCGCCATCCTGGGCATGTATATGCTCGCCGGTTTGATCGGCATTCAATACGTGCCCAACGACAAGGTCGGCATCAAGGAAACTCTGTGGGGAAAGCATATCGAGCAAGGCCGGATTATTGCCTTGAAAGGTGAAACTGGCTTCCAGCCCGACGTCATCCGCGGCGGCATCTATTTCGGCCTGCCGCGGTGGAAATATCGGATTCACAAAGTCCCGTTAGTCGCGATTCCGCAGGGAAAAATCGGCTATGTCTACGCTCGGGATGGCGAGGCCCTGAATGCGAGCCAAACGCTGGGGCGCGTGGTTGCGTCGAATAATTTTCAAGATGCGCGAGCATTTCTCTCGGGCGATAATTCATCGAATCCGCGATTCGGCCAGCGTGGCCGGCAACGAGCCGTGCTCCGCGAAGGTGTGTATGCCATCAATCTGTCCCTCTTCACGGTCATTGCCGAGGATCAGTTTTATAGTCTTGCCGCCGATCGCGCCGAGGCCGCGATGCTGCGCTCGTGGCAGGAGCAACTCGAATCAGTCGATGGCTTCAACCCGATCGTGATCGGCGCAAAAGACGACATCGGCATCGTGACGGTTCAAGACGGCCCGGTGCTTCCGTCCGGCGAAATCATCGCTCCCGCAGCTTCGAACGAACACGACAGTTTCCAAGACCCCGAAAAATTTCTGGCCGCCGGCGGCATGCGCGGCCGGCAATATCAAGCGCTGACCGACGGCACGTATTTCATCAACCGCTGGTTTGCCACCGTCGAATCGAAACCGAAGACGCTAGTGCCGATCGGTTACGTCGGCGTCGTCATCAGCTACTTCGGCCTGCAAGGCAAAGACATCAGCGGCGACAATTTCCGGCATGGCGAACGGGTTGCCACCGGTCAAAAAGGCGTTTGGGACAAGCCGCTGCCGCCGGGCAAATATGCGTTCAATGAATACGCCGGCCAGGTTGTGCTCGTGCCGACGACGAATTTCGTCCTCCACTGGATCACCGGCAAGAGCGAGCAATCGCACAAGTACGACGAGAATCTCCGCTCGATCGATCTGGTCACTCTCGATGCCTATGAACCGGTGCTGCCGCTAAGCCTGGTCGTGCATATCGACTATCAAAAAGCTCCGGGCGTCGTGCAACGATTCGGCGACGTGAAAAAGCTGATCAATCAAAGCATCGACCCGATGCTCAGCGCCTATTTCCGCGATATTTGCCATAAACGGTCGATGCTCGAACTGCTGCGCCAGCGCGACGAAATTCAAGCCGAGGCTCGCAAGGAACTGCGCGATCGGTTCCAACAGTTCGATTTGGAATGCATCGACGTATTGATCGGCAAACCGGAGCCGGGCGCCAACGACGGTGGCAAGATCGAAGCCCTGTTGGAACAGCTTCGCCAACGCCAACTCTCGCGCGAGCAAATCGAAACATTCGAGCAACAAAAATCGGCCGCCGAAAAACGGCGAACGCTTGAAGAAGCCACCGCCACGGCCGACCGTCAAAAGGACCTCACCAACTCGCAGGTCCAAATCCGCATCGTGGAAAACGAAGCTAACGCCCAATTGGCGAAGGCCCAAATGCAGAAGCAGCAAACGATCGTCGAAGCCGAAGGCCAATTGGAAAAATCGCGCCGTTCGGCCGAGCAGCAGATCGTGTTGGCCAAGGCCGCCAGCGAACAGACGATCATCGAAGCCAACGCCAAGAGCCAGCAGGAAATTCTGCTGGGCAAAGGCGAAGGCCAGCGGCGGCTGCAAATCGGTTTGTCGGAAGCAATCAGCCTGCAACAGAAGGTCAACGCCTACGGCGACCCGCGGCTGTATGCCGTCGTATTGGCCGCCGAACGGATCGCAAAGAGCCGCCAGCCGCTCGTGCCCGAACGGGTCTTCGCTCAAGGGGGCCATTCCGAAAACGGCAAAGACAACGGCGGCGCGGGCAACAACCCGCTCAACACGCTGCTGTCGATCGTGCTTGCCGACGCGACGGTGTTCCAACAACGCGGCGAGAGCAACCCGGTCATCAAAGACATGACGGAAAAGCTATTGGCCACTGCGATGGGCACACTCTCCGGTGCAGCCCAACCCACCGCCGCACTACCGGAACCGAACGGCTCCGCGAAACGCTGATTTTATTGCAACCACGCCCCCTGTCATCTCCGGACTTCGATTCGGTACGACCGCAGTCAATTGGTAAGAGGATTCCGCCATGGAGCAAGTGGGCTATTTTGAGCCTGAGCTGATTAGTATCAAGAACCATCCCGGCCTTGATGAAAAATGGTTGCAAGAGCGCCTTGCGGAGAACCCGAAGCTCCTCGGCCTCGGCGATTTGGTTCTTAAGGACAAGGAGCGAATTCAACCCCGCGCTGGTCGGCTGGACCTTCTCTTCCAAGACCCGGATGCCGCCCAGCGCTTCGAGGTCGAAGTCCAGCTTGGCCGGACTGACGAGACACACATTATCAGGACGATCGAATACTGGGATATTGAACGAAAGAGATATCCGCAGTATGACCATTGCGCCGTCATTGTCGCGGAAGAGATCACGGCTAGGTTCCTAAACGTAATCGGCCTCTTCAACGGTCAAATTCCACTCATAGCAATTCGGTTGCAGGCAATCCGTGTAAACGGTTCGGTCGGCTTGGTATTTACGAGGGTGATGGACGAGGTTCAACTTGGCCCTGTCGACGAGGACGAGCCGGTCCAGGAGCTAACCGATCGTCACTACTGGGAGAACAAGGGGTCGCCCGAAACGGTCAAGCTCGCGGACCGGATGCTTGAGTTAATCCAGAAGTTCGCCCCGACCTACGGGCTGAACTACAACAAGCACTATATTGGTCTTTCGGAAAACGGCCACGCAAATAACTTTGCAGCGTTTCGCCCACAGCGGACCCGAATGAAGTTCGAGCTAAAGCTGCCTCAATCGGAAGAGCTGACGCGCCGCCTCGAGAACGCCGGACTGGAATTGCTCACCTACGACCGCAATTTCGGTTACTACAACATCAGCTTGTCGGGGAGCGATATCGCCTCGCAAAATGAATTGCTCTCTTCGGTGATGAAGGAAGCATACGAGGCGAGCATTTGATGGACCTTCCTCGCGTGTCTTTCATGTGTGCTGCCAGCGTAAAAAACCTGCGAGCCAGGCATGATTGCTGCGGCCCACATTTTTCCCTAGCCCGGGCATTTATGCCGGGGAATCGCGACCAAAACACGGTCGATTTTCAGCCCGCTTCAGCGGGCTTGCTGAATCGGCGGCTTTAGCCAAAGGCGAGCCACGGAACGATTTGCCGGTTCGATGGCTAAAGCCGCCAACCGAAAAGCCCCGTGGAACGGGGCTCGGAAAACGAGTCCAATCGGTCTCCGCGTCCCCAGGCGTAAACGCCAGGGCTACAGAAAAGCCATCTCGGATTAGCTATCCGTCATCCCGTCCCGGACACACCGTGTTGGCCACGCTCGCAATCGATTTCGCCGGATGACATAATGGGAAGAACTCCACGGTTCCTACCTTGTACCGCTCCGAATTCGCACCATGCTCTTGCCTCGCGCGGCCCATCGCTTGCGGTTCGGACTTTTGATGGCCATCGTGGCGGTGGGCACTTGCTGCTTGTCGAGCGATTCTATTGTCGCCGAACATGGCGCCATCCGCGGCTACTCGAACTACAACACGTTCTACCACGAAGTCTTTTCGTTGGCAAAGCCGGGCTTGTGCGAATGGTCGTCGCTGGGCAAGACGCTCGGCGGCCGCGAGATATTCTTGCTTTCGATCACCGCCGGTCCCGCCGCTGCCGCCGACAAGCCGGCGATCCTGATCGTCGGAAACGTCCATGCTCCGCAACTCATGGGGAGCGAATTGGCGGTGCGAATCGCTCGGCGTCTGGTCGAGCGGGCCGGCAAAGACGCGGCCGTGAAAGATCTTCTCGATCGATTTACGTTCTACATCATCCCGCGCCCCAGCCCCGACGCCAGCAACGCGTTCTTTCAACGGCCGCTGCGCGAGTGCGAAGGCAATCTCCGCAAAACGCGCGATGCCCGCGATCCCGATGCGAAAGAACCGGCCGAGGATCTCAACGGCGACGGTCTGATCACGATGATGCGCGTCGCCGACGACACGGGCCGCTGGATGACCCATCCCGACGATCCGCGAATCTTGATTCAAGCGAACCACGACAAGGCCGAACATGGCCAATACGACCTTTACGTCGAAGGCCGGCACGACGACGACACTCCGCCGCGCGACGGCTGGGGCGACGGCGTCGCCTTCAACCACAACTTTCCCTTCCGCTATCCCTATTTCAAGCCCGGCGCGGGGCCGAACGCGGTGTCGGAAATAGAAACTCGGGCGGTGGCCGATTTCGCTTTCGATCATCCGAATATCGCCATCGTTTTCAGTTTCACGCCAGAAGACAATTTAACGCACCCTTGGCATCCGGGTGGCGATTCGGGCCGGGCAAAAACTTCGCTGCAGCAGGACGACGCGGCGGAGTTCGAGCATGTCGCGGAAAAATATCGGGCCATTCATGGCGCTTCCGATGCGCCCGATTCGCCGGCCGGCGAGGGCTCGTTTTCCGAATGGGCCTATTTTCAGTATGGCCGATGGTCGTTCGCCGCCCGCGGCTGGTGGATTCCGAAAGTCGATCCGCCGCCGCCCGATCCGAAAAAGCCGGACGAGAAGCGCAAGCCGCCGTCCGGCGAAACCCGCGGCGCGGAACAATTGAACGCGTTGAATTGGATGGCCCGTGAAAAGATCGACGGCTTCGTTCCTTGGACGCCGATCCAGCATCCCGATTTTCCTGGCCGAAAAGTGGAAGTCGGCGGGTTCAAGCCGTTCGTGCTGCTGAATCCGCCGGCCAAGGAATTGGAACCGCTCGCAGAGACGCACACCGATTTCGTCTTGGAACTCGCGCGGCTCATGCCACGGCTGACGATTCAAGAAGCACGGGCCGAGCCGCTCGGCGGCGGCATTCAGCGGATCACCGTCACCGTGGCGAACACCGGCTATCTCCCCACCTCCTCGGCGATGGGCCAACTCAGCGGCGAAGTTTTTCCGTTGCTCCTGCGGCTCGATGCCCCGAAAGGCTCGCAGTATTTGAAAGGCACGCCGCGAACCGAATTGGAACGAATCCGCGGCGGCGACAAAGTGCGTTGGACCTGGTTGATTCGTCCGCCGGAAAGAAAGCCGGGCCAAGCGACAATTCGCGTCTCTGCCCCCGCCGTCGGATTTGCAAGTGCAACGCTCGAATTGAAGTGAAATGCCGATAATGTTTTCCCATTTCGTCAAACAGTGTTCACGCTCCATTCCGATATGCATCGGACTGCTGTTTGCACTTCTGGCTCGCGCCGCCGATCCACCGCCTGCAAATGTTCCATCCGCGGAGCAAAGCACCGACAAACCGATTCATCCGCCTGTCGAAGGATTGCCGCCCTACGAACCGCAAGGCGCGACCGCCACGCCGAAAGTCGAAGCCCATTGGGATCGGTATCACGACTACACCGCCGCCACGCAGTTGCTCCAGCAGTTAGCCAAGGCGTACCCGGATCGAGCTCGGCTCGTCAGCCTCGGCAAGTCATACGGCAACCGGCAGATGTGGGTGTTGATAATCACGAATTTCAAAACG
>Ga0182024_10019009_pt1 | contig 12721 bp, 13 predicted proteins | sample P32metaG_FD_120480 | JGI IMG/M metagenome (GOLD analysis project Ga0182024, IMG submission 120480) | Permafrost microbial communities from Stordalen Mire, Sweden - P3-2 metaG (Illumina Assembly) | ecosystem: Environmental > Terrestrial > Soil > Wetlands > Permafrost | place: Sweden: Stordalen... | reverse complement strand
GCCGTCGATCGGCGACCTCGCCGGCTACCGCACGGCCATCGGCGCGGATGACGTCGCATTCTTCGACAGCATCGCGCCTGAATTCAGCAGCGCTCTCGGCAGCCGCACAATCGCCGACCGCGCCCGGAGCGCGGCCTATCTCGGTGTGGATGCGATTCTCATCTCGGGTCCGGCCGCGGGCGTTCCCTTCGCGATGAGTGACCTGAAGACTGCAAAAGACGCCGTGCCGGATATGCCGGTCTTCGCGAACACCGGCGTCAGCGCGGAACGCCTCGACGATATCCTCTCGGTCGCCGACGGAGTCATCGTGGGCACCAGCCTCAAGGTCGATGGGGACACCTGGAGCCGGGTGGATCCGGCTCGTGCGGAACGCCTCATGGACGCGGCCCGCGCGGTACGCTCGAATGGTTCCTGATCCGACGACGAGGAGATTTTGAGTATGGCGTTCGAGACCGCCCGCAACTTCCTGCTCTCGGCTCGGGACGACTACGAGACCGCCTATCGCGACTTTCGCTGGCCGCATCCCGAGACATTCAACTGGGCGCTCGACTGGTTCGACGCCATCGCCGCGGGCAACGACCGTCCCGCGCTCTGGATCGTCGACGACGACGCTGAGCGCCGCCTGTCCTTCGCAGAGCTCGCTGAGCGATCCGACGCGCTCGCCGGGTGGCTGCGCGAGCACGGTGTCCGGCGCGGTGACCGGACGCTGCTCATGCTCGGCAACCGTGCAGAGCTCTGGGAGTGCATCCTCGCGCTGACCAAGCTCGGTGCGGTGATGATTCCGTCCTCCACGCTGCTCACGCCCGCGGATATCGCCGACCGTGTCGAGCGCGGCCACGTCGCCCACGTCATCGCCGAGTCGGAGTTGGCAGATCGCTTTACGCACGTCGACTCGGCGCTGACCCGCGTCGCCGTCGGCGGTCGCGTGGACGGATGGCTCAACTACGACGAATTCACGACCGCCGGGAAGACGTTCGCGCCGGACGGTCCGACGCGTGCTGACGATCCCCTCTTTCTGTACTTCACCTCGGGGACGACGGCACAACCGAAGCTCGTCGAGCACACGCACGCGAGCTACCCGATCGGTCACCTCTCAACGATGTACTGGCTCGGCCTCCAGCCTGGCGACGTGCATCTCAACATCTCGTCGCCCGGCTGGGCGAAACACGCGTGGAGCAACGTCTTCGCGCCGTGGAACGCCGAGGCGACCGTGCTGATCCTCAACGCCGCGCGGTTCTCGGCGAAACGCCTGCTCGACACGCTCACGCGCTGCTCGGTCACCAGCCTCTGCGCGCCACCCACGGTGTGGCGGATGGTCATTCAGGAAGACCTGAGCGCGTGGCGACCGCCGCTGCGCGAGGTGCTCAGCGCCGGCGAACCGCTCAACCCGGAGGTGATCGAGCAGATCCGGCGCGCCTGGGGTCTGACCATCCGCGACGGCTACGGGCAGACGGAGACCACTGCGCAGATCGGCAATCCGCCGGGGCAGCCTGTCAAGCCGGGTTCGATGGGGCGGCCGCTTCCCGGCTATGCCATCGAGCTCATCGATCCAGCGAGGGGGAACGCGGCGAGACCGGGGAGATCTGCATCGACCTGTCGAATCGACCGGTGGCACTGATGGTGGGATACCGGGACGATCCCGAACACACTGCCGACGTGATGCGCGACGGCTTCTATCACACCGGCGACGTCGCATCGCGCGACGGCGACGGCTACATCACGTACGTCGGCCGTTCGGACGACGTCTTCAAGTCGGCCGACTATCGCATCTCCCCGTTCGAGCTGGAGAGCGTGCTCATCGAACATCCCGCCGTGGCCGAGGCGGCGGTGGTGCCGTCACCGGATCCGCTCCGTCTCTCGGTCCCCAAAGCGTTCATCGCAGTCGGCGCCGGCTACGCCGCGACAGAGGAGGTCGCGCGCTCGATCTTCGTGCACTCGCAGGCGAATCTCGCCGGATACAAGCGCATCCGCAGGCTCGAGTTCGCGGAGTTGCCCAAGACCATCTCGGGGAAGATCCGGCGGGTCGACCTGCGCGCGCAGGAGGTCGGGCTGCGCGGGCAGGGCGGGAACGCCCGGGCCGATAACGAGTACTGGGAAGAGGATTTCCCCGAGCTGCGTTCCACGCGCTGAGACCGTCCCTGGCGGCGCTTCGTCAAATGTAGAAGCGGTACATCCCCTGCGCGATGCAGCACGGCTTCTCGCCACCGTCGCGTTCGACGATGAAGTCGACCACGATCTGCAGGCTGCCGTCGGCAACCGTCTCGACTGACACCAGCGTTGCACCGGTGCGAATCCTCGATCCGACCGGCACCGGTGCAGGAAACCGAACCTTGTTCAAGCCGTAGTTGATCCCGAGCCGTACGCCCTCGAAATGCAGGATCTCGCTCCACATCGGCACGAGCAGCGACAGCGTCAAGAATCCATGAGCGATCGTGGTGCCGAACGGACCCGCCGCCGCACGTTCTGCATCGACGTGAATCCACTGGTGATCGTCGGTGGCATCTGCAAAGGTGTTGACCTGTTCCTGGGTCACCTCGCGCCACGCGCTGTACCCGAGGTGCGTACCCGTCAATGCTGTCAGCTCGGCAACGCTGCTGACGGTCGTGGTCACAACGCCCCCTCCAACGTCAGTCGCGAGTCAGGATGACGACCGGGATCTCGCGTGCGGTGCGCTGCTGATATTCGTCGTATGCGGCCAGATGCGCGTCATCGTCTTCCACAGCTCCGGTCTCTCTTCGGGCGTCGCGGCGCGTGCGTGGGCGGCGAAGCGGTCTCCCTTGACCTGCACGCGCACCTCCGGATCGTCCACGAGATTCAGATACCACGCCGGCGGAGCAGGAGATCCGCCCTTGGAGCCGACGACCAGATAGTCGTCACCGTGCTGCCCGAAGATCAGCGCGTTGGTGCGCGCCTCCCCCGACTTGCGTCCCTTGGTGGTGAGGATGAGGATGTGCGTCCCTTCGCGCCAGTCGTAACCCTCTTCTCCGTTTGTCGAAACGTACCGATCGACGTGCTCTTTACCGAACAGCATCCCTGCATCTCCATGCGACTGATTGTCCGCGACGCCGTGTGGCGTCCTTTCGAGTGTAATTTACCGGTGCACTTCGAAGATCCGTGGTCCTCATGACCCCGAGCGACCAAGACCGGATGAACGTGGCGACGAGAGCCGGGGCATTGATAGGACGGATGGGCGCCGTCGCGGTGGCCATCGCGGCCGCCATGTGGGCGACCGACCCGTACTTCCGCCCGGCGCTCACCAAACAGCTGACGGCGAGCCAGATCGTCTTTGTCGAGTCGCTGCTCATCGCGCTGTGCTTCCTGCCCGTCGCCGGACGCGTGCGCCGGGAGCTGCGCCACCTTCCGCTGCGCCAGTGGATCGCGATGGGCATCATCGCGCTCGGCGCGCAGGCCTTCGCGACCGTGCTCTTCACGCAGGCGCTCAGCTATGCGTTCCCCGCGCATGCGGCGCCCGATTTCAATGTCGAGAACGAGGTCTACCTGCTGTACATGCTCCAGCCGGTCTTCGGCATCGCCATGGCCACGATCTTTCTCAAGGAACGCCGCAAGCCGTACTTCTGGCCACTCGCCGCGTGTGCGATCGTCGGCGTCTACCTGATCGTGTTCCCCCAGAATCCGTTCTCGCCGTTTTCCTCGGTACAGCACGGTCAATTCCTTGCAGCGCTGCTGATTCTCGGCGCCGTGGTGCTGTGGGCATCGGGCACGGTGTTCGGCCGGTACAGCCTCTCCAACGTCTCGTTCGTGACCACCGCGGCGATGCGTTTCACGCTCGCGCTGCCGGTGCTGCTCATCCTCATGCTCACGGGCGTCGGTGGCGGTCACCTCGGTGCCTTCACGGTGCAGCAGATCCCGAGCTTCATCGGGATCGCGTTGATCCCGGGTCTTCTCGCCATGCTTCTGTACTACCGGGCGTTGACCAATACGCCCGCGTCGATGGCGTCCATCGCCGAACTGGGATATCCGTGCACACTGTTCCTGGTCTTCTCATTGCCGGCGCCGGTCGGTCTTGGCCTCCCGCTCTACGGAATCGAGATCGTCGGTGCGCTGCTCCTGATCGCCGTGGTGACCACGCTCAACCTCCTCAAGCACCGTGACGTCGTGGAGACGCCCCGCCAGACCGACTTGACTGTAGCCGCCGAAAACCGGCCGCTTGTCACTCGATGATGCCGTCGTTGTGGATCGTGGTGCTGATCAAGGACTTCACAACGGCGAAGAGCAGGCTCGCGTCGGTGCTCGAGCCGCAAGCGCGTCACCGGCTGGCGGAGATGACCGCGGCTCGCGCCCTGGACGCCGCACTGGCAGTGGCACCGACGCTCGCCGTCTGCGGGTCGATCGAGGCAGCCGAGCTCGCCCGCGTCCGCGGTACGGCGCTCGTGGTGGAATCGTCTCCGGGCGGCCAGAACCCCGCTGCCCAGCGCGGGCTCGCCGAGGTCCGGGAGCGGGGCGCCGAGGCCGCCCTTTTGCTGAGCTCCGACCTTCCGCTGGTCGACGATGCCGCACTGACCCGGATGCTTGCTCTCACCGATGTTCCCGGGAGCCTCGTGGTTGCCGCGGCCGCTGACGGGCGTCAGGGGACCAACGCGCTCTATCTCAGGCCGCCCGGCGACTTCTCCCTCCACTTCGGCGACGCGTCGCTGCCGAAGTTCGAGGCGGAGGCGCGTCTTCATGGTCGCCGCTTCATCCTCCACGAGGATCCGGCGCTCGGCCTGGACCTTGATGAGCCGTCGGACCTCTCCGCCTGGCGCCGGCTCGAGCAGGCCGGGTGAACCTCGCGCTTCGCGGCGTCGAGGGCCTCCCTGAGATCCACCCGGGCGACGACCTTGCAGCGCTCATCGTCGAACATTCGGGCACGCTCGCCAGCGGCGATGTCGCCGTGGTGGCGCAGAAGGTCGTCTCCAAGGCCGAGGGGCGGATCCGAACGCTTTCACAGGTGACGCCTTCAGAGCAGGCGATCGCGCTGGCGCAGAGGCTCGATGCGGATCCACGCATGGTCCAGGTGGTCCTTGATGAGAGCACCCGGATCGTGCGCGACGACCGCGTCCTGATCGTCGAGACCCATCAGGGCTTCGTCTGTGCCAATGCCGGCGTCGATCGGTCGAACGTGGACGGTGCCGATGCTGTGTGCCTGCTCCCGATCGACTGCGATGCGAGTGCTCGCGCGCTCCACGAACGCATCGAAACGCTCTCCGGCGCGCGGATCGGGGTGGTGATCAGCGACACCTTTGGGCGCGCGTGGCGCATGGGCCTCGTCAACGTCGCGCTCGGCGTTGCGGGCACGCCCGCGATGCTCGACTACCGCGGCCGGCCGGACGACTTCGGCATGCCCTTGCAGGCAACCGTCGTCGCCATCGCCGACGAGCTTGCAGCGGCCGCGGAGCTGCTGATGGGCAAGACCAGGCGGGTTCCCGTGGTCATCGTGCATGGGCTCGAGACGACTGAAGAGCCGGAAGGCACCGGACAAGAGTTGGTGCGACCGTCGGACCTGGACCTGTTCCGATGACAGTGGCGTTTGAATGAGGGTTGCGCTGCTCTCGGGAGGAACCGGGGGCGCTCGGCTCGCGGCTGGGCTCGCGGCCATCCTGCCGCCGGAAGACCTCTCGATCGTGGTCAACACCGGTGATGACGAGGAATTCTGGGGTCTCCTGGTCAGTCCCGACGTCGACGCCATCCTCTACAGGCTCGCCGGCATCTTCAACGACGCAACGGGTTTCGGGGTGCGAGATGACACCTTTCACGCGCAGGCGATGCTCGGCAGCCTCGGAGAGCAGACGTGGTTCCAGCTTGGTGACCGGGATATCGGCGTGCATCTGCTGCGGGCAGCGCTCCTTCGCGGCGGGATGCGCCTCACCGAGGCGATCGCCCACCTTGCTCGGGGTCTGGGCATACGGGTGAACGTGATCCCGATGAGCGACGACCCGGTGCGGACCCGGATCAGCACTGATTCCGGTGAGCTGAGCATGCAGGAGTGGTTCGTGGGACAGCGATGCCAACCGCCGGTGCGCGGGATGCGTCTCGCCGGGATTGAGTCGGCCCGTCCAGCGCCCGAGGCCGCTGCGGCCGTGGGCAATGCGGAGGCCGTGATCATCGGGCCGTCGAATCCACTGCTGAGCGTCGATCCCATCCTTGCCGTGCTCGGGGACATGCTCGACCGCGAGCGCGTGACGGTGGTCTCGCCGGTGATTGGTGGCCAATCGCTGAAGGGACCGACGGTTGCCATGCTGAGCCAGATGGGCGAAGAGGCCACTGCGCTCGGGATCGCTCGCCGCTACGCGAGCATTGCGGCCACCATCGTGATCGACCGTGCCGACATCGCGCTCCTCGAGCCGATCAGCTCCCTCGGCATGCGCGCGATCGTCGATGACACCGTCATGGACGGCGCCGAGGGAGAGAAGCGCCTGGCGCGGTCCCTGCTTCGCGCTTTAGAGTCAGCCGATGGCTCATGAGGTCGCGCTCGAATTCATTCGCGCAAACGGGCGCGGCGTGCTTGCGACCTATCGCCGTGACGGCCAGGCGCAGCTCTCGCCAGTCGTCGCGGCTGTGGACGCCGAGTCACGCGTCGTGATCAGCACTCGCGAAGGCGCGATGAAGACGCGCAACCTTGGCCGGAACCCGCGAGCCGCGTTCTGCGCGCTCAACGACCGCTTCTACGGGGAGTGGCACACCGTTGAGGGCAACGTCGAGATCGTCCACCTTCCCGACGCGATGGAGCCGCTCGTTGACTATTACCGCCGGGTGAGCGGTGAGCATCCTGACTGGCAGGACTATCGCGAGGCCATGGAGCGCGAGCGTCGTGTGCTCGTGCGGATCACCGTCGGTCGGAGCGGTCCGGCAACCCAAGGCTGACGTATCTCGCGGCGCGCTCTCACGAATCGCGGTGCTGAGGCACGACCGCACGAAGTCGCGGCAGCACCTCGCGGGCGTACTGCTCGAGGAACCGCTGCTGATCGACCCCGGGCGCATGGAAGATGAGATGCGTGAATCCGAGCTCGATGTAGGGCCGGATTCGCGCAACGTGCTCGTCGGGATCCGAGGACACGATCCAGCGGCTTGCGGCTCGTTCGGTGGGGAGAGCGTCGGCGAGCCGTTCCATCTCGACCGCGTCCTCGACTCCGGTTTTCTCATCGGGCGAGAGCGCCAGCGCAGCCCAGTTCCTCGTGTCCTCGCGAGCCCGGTCGATATCGCTATCGAACGACACCTTCATCTCGATGGTCAGCTCGATCTCCGCCGGGTCTCGGCCTGCGGCCCGCGCGCCCTCGGTCACGGCCGGGAGCAGCGTCTCCGAGTACAGCTCCATGCCCTTGCCGCTGGTACAGATGAGCCCGTCGGCGACGCGGCCCGCAAGCCGTGCCGCTGAGGCCCCCGCCGCTGCGATGTAGATGGGAACCGGTGTCGCGGGCCGGTCGTAGATGGTGGCATTTCGAGTCCGGTAGTACGTGCCGTCAAACGTCACCCGGTCTTCGCGCAGCAGTGTCTGGATGACGGTGACCGCCTCCTTGAGCCTCGCAAATCGTTCCTTCGCGTCCGGCCACAGAATGTCGACCGGCGCTTCGTTCAGGGACTCCCCCGTCCCCACACCGAGCCAGATCCGGCCGGGAAACAGCGACGCGAGCGTCCCCATCGCCTGCGCGACGATCGCCGGGTGGTAGCGGAATGTCGGTGTGAGCACGCTCGTGCCAAGCGCGATGCGGTTCGTCGCCTGACCCGCGGCGCCGAGCCAGGCCAGCGAGAACGGCGCGTGACCACCGGTATGCCGCCAGGGCTGGAAGTGATCACTGATTGCAGCCGTGTCGAAGCCGTGCTGCTCCGCCGCAACGGTGAAGCCGAGCAGATCTGATGGGCTGAACTGCTCCGCTGAGACCTTGTAGCCAAACCGAAGTGGACGAGACACGGCGGCCATTCTCCCACGGGCGACGTCGCGTTCCGGTCAGGCGGCGTGGGGGGCGCCGACCGCCGGTCGCGCGTCGCCCATCACGCGCTGCGCCGACTCGATCTTCGCAATCAGCGCTTCCGGCGCGAAGGGTTTACCGAGGTATTCGCACTCGAGGTCATATGCACGGTTGAGCACCTCGGCGCTGTCGAGGAGGCCGGTCATCACGACGATCGGGATGCGTGCATGCATGGCGCTCGAGCGCACGTGGCTGATCAGCTCCCAGCCATCGCCGTCCGGCATGCCGATGTCCACCACCATCACATCGGTGCTGTGCGCAAGCTCCGCCATCGCCTCGCGAATGGTCGGGACGAGCACGGAGCGCAGACCATGTCGCTCCAGGATCCGGCAGGCGGTGACGCCCACGGCCGCATCGTCATCGACGACGAGGACGCGTCCGTTCGCCTCACGTTGCTCGGCTGGTCCGGTTGTCACTTCCAACGGGAACACGACGCGCCCGCCATCGACCGGGCGAGCGGTGGCAAGCGCACGTCCAAGGCTTTCGGCGTCCATCGGCCTCGCGTAGTGGTAGCCCTGGGCGAGGTCGTAGCCGGCTTCGCGGAGGTGATTCGCCTGGTCCGCCCGCTCCACCCCCTCGATGATCGTCCGCAGTTGCAGTGCGCGCACCATCCCGACGACAGCGTGGAGAAGGCTGCTCGCCACGTGTCCGTCAGGGACATGATCGACGAGCGACTTGTCGATCTTCACGATCGCTACAGGGAGGCGGCGCAACCGCGCGAGCGACGACGCCCCAACCCCGAAATCGTCGATTGCCATGCCCACGCCGAGTGCTTTGAGCCGGCTGAGGATCCGGATGGCGCTGTCCATGTCGTCCATGACCGCAGTCTCGGTCACCTCGAGGATGAGATATCGGGGTTCGATGCCGGCGCTGCGGATTGCCTCATCGACGATCGCGACCAGGTCGTCCGAGTAGAGCTGACGCGGTGACACGTTGACACTCATCGTGACGTCGGCTGCAGCACCAAATTCCTGTTGCCACCTTCCGAGCTGCTGGCAGGCCTCGTTGAGGATGCGCGCGCCGATCGGGATGATGAGCCCGGTGCGCTCCGCTATCGGGATGAAAACGTCAGGGGGAATCACGTCGCCATCCGGGTGCTTCCACCGGGCGAGTGCCTCGATCGAGACCATCCTGCCGTTGGCGAGGTCGACAATCGGTTGGTAGTGCACGAGCAGGTCGCCGGTGAGCCAGGCGGTCCGCAGGCCATTCTCGACTCGTACGCGCTCGGCAATCGCGATGTGCATCGACGGCTTGTACGGCGCAAAGCAATTGCCGCCTGCGGCTTTCGCCGCGTACATGGCCATGTCGGCGTTGCGCAGGAGCTCTTCACCGCTTTCGCCGTGACCTGCGGTGGCGGCGCCGATGCTCGCTGCAACGCCGACGGTGATCCCTCCGATGGTCATGGGCAGTTCGAGCGCGCTGAGCACGCGCCGTGCGAGGACGGCAACGTGGTCGCCCGGACCGTGTGAGAGCAGGATCGCGAACTCGTCGCCACCGAGACGAGCAACGGTGTCCTCGTCGCGAACGCTGTGGAGCACGCGCTGAGCGACCTGAACCAGCACCAGGTCACCCGTGCTGTGGCCGAATGTGTCATTGACCTCTTTGAATCCGTCGAGGTCGAGCACCATCAATGTCACAGCGCTCGCATCGGAGCCGAGGCCATCGATATCGTGCTCGATGCGCCGCAGCAACATCGTCCGGTTTGGCAACCCGGTGAGGCCGTCGTGCGCCGCTTGATGAATCAGCGCATCCCCGAGACCTCGGTTGCGGCCTCGCGACCTGGTCGCGACTAGCACCGCGATGCCACCGACGAACAACACTGCCGCGAACTCGGCGCCGATGTGGATGCCGTCCTCGAACGTCGTGCCACCGATGCCGAGCAACGACGCACTGACGAACACGACGATCAGCACGGCGACGCCCGCCATCCCCGCCACGACGATCCGGCGATTGAACACAGTGGTCGCTAGAGCCGGCGAGGCTGCAACCGTGCGCTACGGATGGTCACGGTCAAAGTCTCCTGTGATCGACACAAGCCTGCGTCAGAAGCCCAATCTGGGGTGCCTCGAGATCTCCGTCTGTGCGGCAGCGTACAGATAGGGAGTGCGAAGCGACGCTCGTGCAACACTGTGACAACCGTGACCCAGCCGTCCCTCGTGACGTGGCTGACGAGGCAGGTTTCGTGTCATTCGCGTATCTGGGCGCGTTGTGGTGCATTGCTAGACTGCGAGGCGTGGCGAAATGGGTCGTGCTCCACTTGAGCTCCGACGACGCGTCGACCTATATCAATGTCGACGCTGTGACCCAGGTTCGGCAGGTCTCGGTGGGATCGACGCGCGTCTCATTCAGCGACGGCACCGATGTCTCGGTGCGCGAGGACGCTCCCATCGTCATCGCCGCCTTCCGCCGCGACGCCATCTAGCAGCAGCCGAAGGGCCGGCCCCACGGAGCCGGGGCCCTCATCGCATGTGGCAGCATGAGATGGCTCATGACGACGCCGCCGCTGCTCATGATCCCCGGACCCACCCCGGTGGCGCCCGCCGTCCTCGCCGCTCTCGCCGAGCCGGTGCGGAGCCATACCGGGCCTGAGAACGCCGCGACGATGCTCCGCATCCAGGAGGGAATCCGCGGCCTGGTGGAATCTGCCGAGGCGCGCGTCCACTGCTTCGCCGGCGCGGGCACCCTCGCCATGGAGGCAGCGCTCGTCAACCACGCGGCGCCGGGCGACCGGGTCGTCGTGGTGAGCCACGGCTACTTTGGTGACCGGTTCACCGACATCGCCGCCGCTCTCGGGATGCGCACGGATGTGCTCGAGGTCGAATGGGGACAGCGCGCCGATGAGGACGCGCTGCGCGTCCTCATCGAGAAGGACGATCCGCCGGCGCTGGTGTGCTTCACGCACGTGGACACGAGCAGCGGCACCCTCGCCGACTGCGCTGCGACTGCGGCGACCGTGCGCGCCGCTGCGCCTGACGCCGTCATCGTGCTCGACGGCGTCTGCGCAACGGGCGGCATCGAGGAGGCGATGGACGCCTGGGATGTCGACGTCCTGCTCACCGGCGCGCAGAAAGCGCTCAGTGTTCCGCCCGGGCTTGCGCTGCTCGCGGTGTCCGCGCGCGCACGGCGGCGGCGCGAATCGCTCGGCGAGATCCACGCGTATTACGCCGATCTCCGCCGCTGGGATGCGTCGGTCGATGACCCACGCAAGTATTTCTCGACGCACGCGGTGTCGCTGCTTCGCGCGCTGGAGGTCTCCCTGGACGCCATCTTCGCCGAGGGGCTGCCAGCACGATACGAACGTCATCTTCGAGTGGCCGCGATGATCCGCGAGGGCATGAGCGAGCTCGGATTCGAACCACTCACCGATCCGGCGTGTCTGGCACCGACATTGAGTGTGCTCGCACTCCCCGACGGCGTTGATGACGCCACGCTGCGGGCGGGCATGGCCGAGCGCGGCGTGGTCATCGCCGGCTGCCTGGGTCCCTGGGCGGGGCGAGGGATCCGCATCGGCCACATGGGCACGGTCACCGAGACGGAGGCTGCGCGAACCATCGAAGCCGCTGCGGCCGCGCTGGGCGCCCATGCTTGACCGCGCAGTGCTCGACAGGCTCCGCGCCGTCGTCGGTGACGACGGAATGATCACCGAGCCGGCGGCGCTGCAGACCTACGCGTGCGACGGACTGACCGGACGGCGCGTCTCACCGGCCGCGGTGGTGCTGCCGCTCACAACTGTGCAGGTGGCCGAGGTGGTGCGGACCTGCGCAGAAGCCGGGGTGCCGTTTGTCGCGCGCGGCGCGGGCACCGGTCTCTCCGGCGGAGCACTTCCGGTTGCGGACGGCGTCGTCATCGGCCTCAGTCGGATGCGGGCGATCCTCGACATCGACCTCGACAACCAACAGGTCACGGTGCAACCCGGAGTGACCAACCTCGAGGTCAGCAAAGCGGTGCGGCCGCTCGGCTATTTCTATGCACCGGACCCGTCGTCGCAGCAGGTATGCACGATCGGCGGCAACGTCGCGGAGAATTCCGGTGGTGCGCACTGCCTCAAATACGGCTTCACCACCCACCATGTCCTGGCGGCAACGTTTGTGACCGCCGGCGGTCGAATCGCTCGACTCGGCGGCGCCGTTCGCGACTCCCCCGGCTACGACCTGCTCGGCGCGGTGATCGGCAGCGAGGGGACGCTTGGCATCGTGACCGAGGTCGTCCTGCGCGTCGTTCGCGTGCCCGAATCCACCGAGACGGTCCTGGCGGCGTTCAACACCATGGGCGACGCCGGCGAGGCGGTGTCGCGCATCATCGCGGCCGGCATCACGCCCGCCGCGATCGAGATGATGGACCGCCTGGCGATCCAGGCCTGCGAGGAGATCGTTCACGCCGGCTACCCGGACTGCGGCGCGGCGCTGATCGTCGAGCTCGACGGGCCGGCCGTCGAATCCGCAGCGTTCCTCGGGCAGGTCATTGACATCTGCGCGGCGAGCGGAGCCACCGAGACACGCGTCGCCGCGAGTGAAGCCGAACGCGCATTGATCTGGAAGGCGCGCAAGGCAGCCTTCGCATCGATGGGACGGATCAGCCCGAGCTACTACGTCCAGGATGGGGTCATCCCTCGGACGCGCCTCCGCGACGTCCTCGAGGAGATCAGCGCGCTCTCGGCGACGTATGGCTTGCGCGTCGCCAATGTCTTCCACGCCGGCGACGGCAACCTCCACCCGCTCGTGCTCTACGACAACACCGAGCCGGGCGCCGGAGAACGG
>Ga0182024_10019008_pt1 | contig 12722 bp, 7 predicted proteins | sample P32metaG_FD_120480 | JGI IMG/M metagenome (GOLD analysis project Ga0182024, IMG submission 120480) | Permafrost microbial communities from Stordalen Mire, Sweden - P3-2 metaG (Illumina Assembly) | ecosystem: Environmental > Terrestrial > Soil > Wetlands > Permafrost | place: Sweden: Stordalen... | reverse complement strand
CCGGCTGCCGCGCTACGACCTCGACGCCTTCCTGATCGAAGTGGAGCTTTTGATCGACTGGTATCTGCCGTTCCTCGACGCCCGCGTGTCCGACACCAAGCGCGACGCCTACGTCACGCTGTGGCGCGACGCCCTGGAGCCGGCGCTGGCGGCGCCGGCGACCTGGGTGCTGCGCGATTTTCATTCGCCCAATCTGCTGTGGCTGCCGGAACGTGAAGGCGTGGCGCGCATCGGCCTCATCGATTTCCAGGACGCGGTGATGGGGCCGGCGGCCTACGACCTAGCCTCGCTGCTGCAGGACGCGCGCGTCGACGTCCCGGAGTTCATGGAAATCGCGCTGCTGACGCATTACGCGCGCGCGCGGCTCAAGGCCGACGCCAAATTCGACGCGCCGGCCTTCGCCCAGCTTTATGCCACCATGGCGGCGCAGCGCGCCTCCAAGATCCTCGGCATCTTCGCCCGCCTCGACCGGCGCGACGGCAAGCCGCAATATTTGCGTCACATGCCGCGGGTATGGGCCTATCTGCACCGTTCGCTGGCGCATCCGGCGCTGGCGCCGCTTGCCGCGTGGTATCGCGTCAACGTGCCGGCCTTGAAAACGATCTGATGCATGATCCCGAAAAGTGGGAACCGGTTTTCGGATAAGATCATGCATAATGAAAAATGACATGATGCGAACGCCAACCAAAGCGATGGTGCTGGCGGCGGGCCTCGGCACCCGCATGCGCCCGCTCACCGACCGCACGCCCAAGCCTTTGGTCGCGGTCGCCGGCCGAGCGCTGATCGATCACGTGCTCGACCGCCTGGCGGACGCCGGCGTCGAGCGCGCGGTGGTCAACGTCCATTACCTCGCCGATGCGCTTGAGCGCCATCTGGCCGCGCGCAAGAAACCGGAAATCACCATCTCCGACGAGCGCGGCCTGCTGCTCGGCACCGGTGGCGCGGTGGTCAAGGCGCTGCCCGAACTGGGCGATGCGCCATTCTTCCACATCAATTCCGACACCATCTGGATCGACGGCGTGAAGCCCAACCTCGCGCGCCTGGCCGAGGCCTTCGACCCCGCCGGCATGGACGCCGCCCTGCTGCTGGCGCCCACCGCCGGCAGCATCGGCTATGCCGGGCGCGGCGATTTCGCGTTTGCCGCGGACGGCCGCCTGCGCCGCCGGACCGTGCGCGAGGTGGCGCCCTTCGTCTTCGCCGGGGCGGCGATCCTCGCGCCGGCGCTGTTCAAGGACGCGCCCAAGGGCGAATTCCCGCTCACCAATCTGTTCGACCGCGCCGCGGAACAAGGCCGCCTCTTCGGCCTGCGGCTGGAAGGCCTGTGGATGCATGTCGGCACCCCCGACGCCATCGCCCTGGCCGAAAACGCGATCCGCGCCAGCACAAGTTGATTTGCCGCGCGCGGAAGCGTGTATGATTCAGGCGTCATGCCGGCCGCGAAAGCCAACGTCTTCAACATCCCCGCCTCGGCGCCGTTTTTGCCGGCGCTGATCCGCGCCTTGCGCGCCGGTAAACTGGTGCCGGGCTTTCCCGCCAGCGGCGATCCGCTCGAACTCAGCAAGGCCACGCTCTATCTGCCGACCCGGCGCGCCTGCCGGCTGGCGCGCGAGGTGTTCCTCGACGAACTCAAGGGCGAGGCCGCTATCCTGCCGCGCATCGTCGCGCTCGGCGATCTGGACGAGGACGAAATCGCTTTCGCCGAAGCCGCCACCGGCGAACTGGCGCAAGCCGCGCTGGCGCTGCCGGCCGCCATCGCGCCGCTCGAACGGCGGCTGTTGCTGGCGCAACTGATCGTCGAATGGGCATCGCGCATCGAGCCGGACCGGGGCTCGCCGCTGGTCGCCAACACGCCGTCGGCCGCGCTCGGCCTCGCCGACGATCTCGGCCGGCTGATCGACGACATGATCACGCGGCAGGTGCCGTGGACAAAACTGGACGGTCTCGTGCCCGAGGCGCTCGACCGTTATTGGCAGATCGCGCTCGAGTTTCTGAAAATCGCCCGCAGCTATTGGCCGGAGCGGCTCAAGGAACTGGGCGCGATCGAGAGCGCCGAGCGCCGCGACCTTTTGATCGAGGCCGAGGCCAAGGGCCTCACCGGCAGCGACGCACCGGTGATCGCCGCCGGCTCGACCGGCTCGATGCCGGCGACCGCCAAGCTGCTCGCCGCCATCGCCAGGCTGCCGCACGGCGCCGTAGTGCTGCCCGGCCTCGACCTGGAACTCGACGACGCTTCCTGGGCGCTGATCGCCGGCGACGACAACGACAAGAGCCACGACGGCGCGCCCGCCGCCGGGCACGCGCAGTTCGCCATGCATGCGCTGCTCGCCCGCATCGGCATCCGGCGCGACGATGTCGTTTCCCTTGAACCGCCCGCTTCGCACGGGCGCGAACGGCTGGTGTCCGAGGCGTTGCGCCCGGCCGCCACCACCGAGCGCTGGCCGGCGCGCATCAAGACCAAGGACTTCGACGCCGCTGCCGCGAACGCGCTCACGTCGATTGCGATGATCGAGGCGGCCAATGCCGAGGAGGAAGCGCTCGCCATCGCCGTCTGTTTGCGCGAGGCGGTCGAGACCAAGGACAAGACCGCGGCGCTGGTGACGCCCGACCGCGCGCTGGCGCGCCGGGTGGCCGCCGCGCTCGAACGCTGGCAGGTAGCGGTCGATGATTCCGGCGGCGATTCTCTGGCCGACACGCAAGCCGGCGTATTTGCGCGGCTCGCCGCCGACGCCGCGCTCGGCGGCTTGGAACCTGTAACGCTGCTGGCGCTGCTCAAGCATACTTTGCTGCGGCTTGGCGGCAAAGAGGGCGCGCGCAGCACCGCCATCGCGACACTCGAGCGCGCTTTGCTGCGCGGCCCGCGGCCCCGCCCCGGCAGCGACGGCCTGGCGCAGGCGCTCGCCACCTTCCGCGACAACCGCGACCAGCTTCACCGCAGCGATCCGCGCTGGCTGATTGCCGACGATGAGTTCGACGTCGCCGCCGAATTGATCGGGCGTCTCGGCGCCGCGCTGGCGCCGCTCGAATCGTTGAAACGCGGCAGTCATCCGCTCGCCGCGGTGGCCAAGTGCCATAGCGCCGTTATTTCCGCGCTGGGCTCCGACGCCAAAGGTGAGGTCGCGGCGTTCGCCGGCAACGACGGTAGCGCGCTCGCCCGCATCTTCGAAGAACTGTCGGAAAGCCCCTCGGCCGCCGCCATCGGCGTGGCCAAAAGCGATTACGCCGAACTGTTCCACGCCACCATCGCCGGCCGCGTGGTGCGCCGCCCGGAGATCCGCGACGTGCGCGTGCACATCTACGGCCCGCTGGAAGCGCGCCTGCAAGCGATCGACCGTGCCGTGTTGGGCGGCCTCAACGAGGGCAGCTGGCCGCCGGAGACGCGCAGCGATCCCTGGCTCAGCCGCCCGATGCGCGGCGATCTCGGCCTCGATCCGCCGGAACGCCGCATCGGCCTATCCGCCCACGACTTCGCGCAAGGCTTGGGCGCGCCCGAAGTGATCCTCGCGCGCGCCGCCAAGGTGGCGGGTGCGCCGACTGTGACCTCGCGTTTCGTGCAGCGCATCGCCGCGCTCGCCGGCGTCCGCTGGAACGAGGTGCTCGCGCGCGGCAACGCCTATCTCGACTACGCCCGCGCGCTCGACCATCCGGCCGAGGTCAAGCCCGCCGAACGCCCGGCGCCGAAACCGCCGCGCGCGGCGCGGCCGGACCGGCTTTCGGTCACCGCCATCGAAGACTGGCTGCGCGATCCCTACACGATCTACGCCCGGTACATCCTTCGCCTGCAGCCGCTCGACGCCGTCGACACGTCGCCGGGCGCGCGCGACCGCGGCACGGTCATCCACGGCGCCATCGGCGACTACACCAGGCTGTTCGCCAAGGGGCCGGCGGCCGATCCGATGCAGGAGCTGCGCGCCCTCGGCGAAAAACGCTTCGCGCCGCTGGCCGATTTCCCGGAGGCGCGAGCGTTCTGGTGGCCGCGCTTTGTGCGCATCGCGCAATGGTTCGCGCTATGGGACAAGGCACGGCGCGACGGCGTTGACTCTTTGCATGCGGAAATCCGCGGCGAACTGAAATTTCCCGTCGGCAAACGCGAGTTCACGCTGTCCGCCATCGCCGACCGCATCGAACTACGCAACGACGGCAGCTACGCCATCATCGACTACAAGACCGGCGCGGCGCGCACCGAGAAACAAGTGCGCACCGGCCTCGCCCCGCAACTGACGCTGGAAGCCGCCATTTTGCGCGACGGCAAGTTTGGCAACCTTGGCGCCGGCTCGGTGTCCGAAATCGCCTACGTCACGCTGAAAGGCGGCGACCCGGCCGGCAAGCCGATTGACATTAAATTCAAGGAAGGCACGCCCGACACGCAAGCCGCTCACGCGCTGGCGCGGCTCAAGGAGCTGGCGGCGAAATTCGAGGACGACGCGACGCCCTATCTCTCGCTCGTGCACCCGATGTGGAAATTTCACTACGGCGATTACGACCACCTCGCGCGCGTCAAGGAATGGTCGTTCGGCGGCGGCGGGGAGGACGAGTCGTGAGTGCGACGCGCGGCACAGCCTCGTGTCCCGGATGCGATGCAGCACGAAGTGGTGCACCGCTGATCCGGGACCCAGCTTTTTGCTTAGACCCGGGACACGTAAGCAAGGCCCACTCATGACCTCCCCCCGCACCATCCCCCACGACGTGCGCCGCGTGCAGGTCGAGGCCGCCGACCCCGATGTCTCGGTCTTCGTCTCGGCCAATGCCGGCTCCGGCAAGACCTATGTGCTGGCGCAGCGCGTGATCAACCTGCTGCTGCGCGGCGTCGATCCGGCGAAAATTCTTTGCATCACCTTCACCAAGACCGCCGCCGCCAACATGGCGAACGAGGTGCTCAAGCGGTTGGCCGGCTGGACCGCGCTCGGCGACGCCGAACTCGACAGACAGATCGAATCGTCTACCGGCCGCAAACCCGACGCCTCGCAGCGCGCGCGGGCGCGCCGGCTGTTCGCCTCCGCGCTGGAGACGCCCGGCGGGCTGAAAGTGCAGACCATCCACGCCTTCTGCACGCGGCTGCTACATCAGTTTCCGTTCGAGGCCAACGTGGCGGCGCGCTTCACGGTGCTGGACGACGCCGCGACCACGCAATTGCTCGACCAACTCACGCTTGCCGTGCTGCTGCAAGCCTCGGCCCAGCCGGACGGCACGCTCAGTCAGGCGCTCGCCACCGCCATCGTGGTCGCTGCCGATCAGACTTTCAAGGACGTGATCGGCGATGCCATCCGTGAGCGCGACGCGCTCGACGGCTGGATCAAGCGCGCCGGCGGCGTCGACAAGGCACTGGCCGAATTGTCCCGGACGTTGGGCGTCGCCCCCGACGAAACCCGTGAAACCCTCGAGCAGGAATTCTTTTCTCATTCGCTGATCCCGGCGGCGGAATGGCCGGAGCTGATCGAAATTCTCGATTCCGGCACCGTTTCCGACAAGAAGCATATCGCCGCGCTGGAAGCCGCGCGCAATGCCGCGGGCCGCGACCGCGTCGACAATTATCTCAAGGTTTTCTGCACCACCGAGCTCAAGCCGCGCGCCAATATCGTCACCAAGAAGATCGCCGAGAAGCACCCCGACTGGCTGGCGCGTCTCGTCGATGAACGGGACCGCGTCTGCAAACTCTTGGCGCGCGAGCGTGCGTTCGCCGCGCGCGAACGCACCAAGGCGCTGGTCACCATCGCGGCGGAAGTGATCGCACGCTACAAACACGAGAAAGAACGCCGCGCGCTGCTCGATTACGACGACCTTATCGACAAGGCGCTTGACCTGTTCGGCCGCTCGTCCGCTGCCTGGGTGCTCTACAAGCTCGATCTCGGCATCGACCACGTGCTGATCGACGAGGCGCAGGATACCAGCCCCAAGCAATGGAGCATCGTGCGCACCATCGTGTCCGAATTCACGCCGGGCGGCGCGCGCGCCAATACGCGGCGCACGGTGTTCGCGGTCGGCGACGAGAAGCAGTCGATCTTCTCGTTCCAGGGCGCGGCGCCGCTTGCCTTCGATCAGATGCGGCGCGAATTCGCCGGCCAATTCGACACGCCCGAGCAGGGCTGGCGTTACTTGCGCTTCCATCATTCGTTCCGCTCCGGCGAGGCCGTGCTCGGCGGCGTCGACCGCGTGTTTTCCGCGCGCGAGATCTACGCCAGCGTCACCACCGACGAAGCCGGCATTCCGCCGCATATGTCGCTGCCCGACGCCGCGCCCGGGCTGGTCGAGCTCTGGCCGCTGGTGGCGCCGCCCGAGCGCAAGGAGATCGAAGGCTGGGACGCGCCGTTCGACACCGAGAGCGAGGTCAGCCCGCGCGTCATTCTGGCGCGCCGCATCGCGGCGCACGTGAAGCTCTGGATGGCGCGCGGCGAGAGGCCCGGCGACGTGCTGGTGCTGGTGCGCCAGCGCGGGCCGCTGTTCGAGGCGGTGATCCGCGCGCTGAAGAACGCCGGGGTTCCCGTGGCCGGCGCCGACCGGCTGGTGCTCACGGAACACATCGCGGTGATGGACCTGATGGCGCTGGCGGACGCGCTGCTGCTGCCGGACGACGATCTGGCTTTGGCAAACGTGCTCAAGAGCCCGCTGTTCGGCGTGAGCGAGGAGCAGTTGTTTGCGCTCGCCTGGGATCGCGGCAAGACATCGCTGCGCGCCCGGCTGCGCGCCAAGGCGGGCGGCGATCCGGCCTTGGCGGCGGCGAGCGGCGCGCTCGATGCACTGGCGAAAGCGGCGCGCGAACTGACGCCGTTCGGATTCTTCGCGCAGGTGCTGGGGGCGGCGCGCGGGCGCGCGAAATTCCTGGCGCGCCTTGGGCCGGAGGCGAACGACGCGCTCGATGAGTTCCTCAACCTGGCGCTCGACTATGAAACGCGCGAGACGCCGTCGCTGCAAGGCTTTCTCGCCTGGCTGCGGGCGGCGCAAAGCGAAGTGAAGCGCGACATGGAAATGGTACGCGACGAAGTGCGCGTGATGACCGTGCACGGCGCCAAGGGACTGGAAGCCAACACCGTGATCCTCGCCGACACCACCACCAATCCGACCGGCCCGAAAGATCCGCGGCTGTTGGCCTTGGCGAATGGAGACATGGTGTGGGCCACCGCGCGCGGCGACGACGTCGACGCTATGACCGATGCGCGCGGCGCCGCGCAGCAAGACGCGCGCGACGAGTACCGGCGGCTTTTGTATGTCGCCATGACGCGCGCCAAGGAGCGGCTGGTGATTTGCGGCACGCAAGGGCAAACCAAAATTCCCGACGGCTGCTGGTATCAGTTGGTCGAGAATGCGCTCACGCCCGACTGCATCGCCGAGCCAGCCGACGACGGCGGTGGCGACGTATGGCGCTACCGCAAAACCGCATCCCAGAACATCGAACCGCAGAAGAGCGAGAAGAACATTTCGCCGGCCGCGAGCAAGCTAAGTTCTGCGCCGAAGTGGCTCACCTCGAACGCCAGCTCTGAAATCTCCGGCGTGCGCACCATCACGCCGTCAAGCGCCGAGGACGATGACGCCCGTCCGCCCGCCGCCGGAGGCCGCGCTGCCGCCCTGCTGCGCGGCTCGCTGGTGCACCGGCTGATGCAGTCGCTGCCGGATATCCCTGCGGAGCGGCGGCGCAAGGCGGCGCAAGACTATCTCGCCCGCGCCGGCGTCAAATTGGCCGCCGAGGAACGCGAGCAACTCACCGAGCAAGTCATGCTCGTGCTCGAGGACAAGCGCTTCTACGAGCTTTACGGACCCGGCAGCCGCGCCGAAGTGCCGATCGTCGGAAGGCTTATTCTCGGCGGCGAGACCGTGCGCGTGTCCGGCCAGATCGATCGCCTGGTGGTAACCCAAGCCTCTGTCCTAATTGCCGATTTCAAAACGAATCGGCCCGCGCCGCACCGAATCGAGGACGTACCGCCCTCTTATGTGCGCCAGCTCGCGCTCTACCGCGCCGTGCTCGCAAAGCTGTACCCCGACAAGCCCGTCCACGCCGCTTTGATCTGGACCGAAGTCCCTGATTTCATGGATCTTTCCAGCGAGGCGCTGGATGCGGCCCTGGCGCGCATCACCTCCACGCGATAACGCCTTGACGCTGCTGGATCGCGTTCATAGGTTCCTGCCCTCGCAACTCCGATCGGCGATTCTCCGCCCCCAATTCACAAGAGGTAGTTCCCATGGCCGTCGGCAAAACGTCGGACGCAAGCTTCGAATCGGACGTCCTGAAATCCTCCGAGCCGGTCGTCGTGGACTTCTGGGCGGAATGGTGCGGGCCGTGCCGCATGATCGCGCCGGCTCTGGAAGAGATCGCCGGCCAGCTCGGCGACAAGGTCAAGATCGTCAAGTTGAACGTCGACGAGAACCCGAACACCGCGGCCAAATACGGCATCATGTCGATCCCGACTTTGATGCTGTTCAAGAACGGCGAGATTGCCTCGCGCCAGGTCGGCGCGGCGCCAAAACAGAAGCTGCATCAGTGGATCAGCGGCGCAGTCTGAGCGCGGATAAGCTTGCGAGATAAACGGCCGGCCGATGCGCGGGCCGTTTTTTATTCACGCCGGCAAGGTGCCGTTTTCGCGCAGAACTTCGCCCGCCAAATAGAGCGAGCCGGTGATCAGAATTCGCGGCGGCGGGTCGAGATCGAGCTTGCGTGCCGCTTCGAGCGCTTCATCGAGATTGTCGCGGCTGGTGGCGGGCAGCCCGATCGCGCGCGCAGCATCCGCCACAGCCTCCGCCGTGAGCCCCTTCTCGGCGCCCGGCACCGGCACCGCGATCATGCGGCGCGCGAGCCCGGTGAAATTACTCAAGAACCCCGCACAATCTTTGTTCGCCAGCATGCCGACGATCAGCACCAGCGGACGCGAGACGCGCTCTTCTAGATCGGCGAGCGCCGCCGCGATGGCGCGGCCGCCGTCCGGATTATGCCCGCCGTCCAGCCACAGCTCGCTGCCGGCGGGCGCCAAATCGACCAGCCGGCCTGCGGCAAGCCGCTGCAGCCGCGCCGGCCAGTCGGCCTTGACCATTCCGGCCTCGAAGGCGGCCGGCGAAATCTTGAACGGCTTGATCGCGCGCAACGCCGCGATGGCCAAGCCGGCATTCTCGAACTGGTGGCGGCCGTAAAGCTTCGGCGCCGGCAGATCGAGCAGGCCGGCTTCGTCCTGATAGACCAGCCGCCCGCGCTCCTCGGTGGCGGTCCAGTCCTCGCCGGCAATCTTCAGCGGCGCATGGAGCCGCGCCGCTTGCCGTTCGATCACGGCAAGCACGTCGCGGGCTTGCGCGGCAACAATGGCAGGCGTTTCCCGCTTCAGGATGCCGGCCTTTTCCGTTGCGATTTTCTCCAGCGTGTCGCCCAGAAAGTCGGTGTGGTCGATGGCAACACGGGTGATCACCGTCGCAAGCGGACGATCGACCACATTGGTCGCGTCCAGCCGCCCGCCGAGGCCGACTTCCATCAGCAGCACATCGGCAGGATGGAGCGCGAACAGCATGAGGCCGACGGCAGTGGTGATCTCGAACACCGTGATAGGCGCGCCGGCATTGGCGCGCTCGCATTCCTCCAGCGTCGCGCTGAGTTCGCTACCGCTCACCAGCACACCCTCGCCCGCCGCGCCTAGCCGGAAGCGCTCGTTGAAGCGCACCAGATGTGGCGAACTATAGACATGCACGCGTTTTCCCGCGGCTTCGAGGATCGCGCGCATGAAGGCGATGGTCGAGCCCTTGCCGTTGGTGCCGGCGACGTGGATCACCGGCGGCAGCCTGCGCTCAGGATGATCGAGCGCGGCCAGCAGCCGCTCGATGCGATCGAGCGATAGATCGATGCGTTTGGGATGCAGCGCGGCAAGCCGCGCGACGATCGCGTCAACCGGCGGCGTCATGGCGGCGCGCTCACGCGTGCGCCGGAACCGGCAATTGCGACGGCGCGCCAATTCCGGGCGTTTGCGCCGGCGCTTTGGTCAACAGCCGGCACAATTCGGCAAGCGTCGCGCGCAACTTGTGGCGGTGCACCACCATATCCACCATGCCGTGCGCGGTGAGATATTCGGCGCGCTGGAAGCCTTCCGGCAATTTCTCGCGAATGGTCTGTTCGATCACGCGCGGGCCGGCAAAGCCGATCAGCGCGCCCGGCTCGGCGATATGCACGTCGCCCAGCATCGCGTAGGAGGCGGTGACGCCGCCAGTGGTGGGATTGGTCAACACGACGATGTAGGGCTTCTTCGCCTCGCGCAGCATCTGCACCGCGGCGGTGGTGCGCGGCAATTGCATCAGCGAAAGAATTCCCTCCTGCATGCGCGCGCCGCCGGAGGCCGCGAACATGATGAACGGCGTCGACCGCCGCACCGCCGTTTCGAGCCCCGCGATCACGGCTTCGCCGGCCGCCATGCCGAGCGAGCCGCCCATGAAGTCGAAATCCTGCACGCCGATGGTCACCATCAGGCCGTCAAGACGGCCGATGCCGGCCTTAACCGCATCAACCAGCCCGGTCTTGGTGCGCGCGTCCTTTAGGCGGTCGGCGTAGCGACGCTCGTCGCGGAACTTGAGCGGATCGAGCGGCACCTCCGGCATGGCGATGTCTTCGTACTCGCCGTTATCGAACATCGCCTTCAGCCGCGCCGGGGCGCTGATGCGCATGTGGTAGTTGGAGCTCGGAATGACGAACTGGTTGGACTCGACGTCTTTGAAGAAGACGAGTTGTCCGGTCTCCGGACATTTGATCCAGAGATTTTCCGGCGTTTCGCGGCGCAAGAAGCTGCGAATCTTCGGGCGGACGACGTTGGAGATCCAATTCATGGTTCGTCTATATAGGCGCGATTCGTCAGAATTATAACCGCTACTCGGCCGCCACGCGGCGGCCGGAGCGCACGCCGTCGGCCAGCGCGGATACCAGCGAGGTTACGGCTTTCACCGCCCCCGGACCGGCTTTGCCGTCCTTATCGAGGCTGGCCCGCAGCGCGTCCACCAGCGCTGAGCCGACCACCACGCCGTCAGCGTTTTCAGCGATAGCACGCGCTTGTTCTGCCGTCCGCACGCCGAAACCGACCGCGACCGGCAGTTTGGTGTGCCGCTTGATGCGTGCAACCGCCGCGCTGACCTTACCGGCATCGGGCGCGGCGGCGCCGGTGATCCCGGTGATCGAGACGTAGTAGACAAAACCCGAGGTATTGCTGAGCACCGCCGGCAGGCGCTTGTCGTCGGTGGTCGGCGTGGCGAGGCGGATGAAGTTGAGCCCCGCTTTCAGCGTCGGCAGGCAGAGCTCCTCGTCTTCTTCCGGCGGCAGATCGACCACGATCAAGCCGTCCACCCCTGCCGCCTTGGCGTCGACGAGGAAACGATCGACACCGTAGATGTAAATCGGATTATAGTAGCCCATCAGCACGATCGGGGTGGCGTCGTCGGATTTGCGGAATTCGCGCACCAGCGCCAGCGTCTTGGTCATGCGCTGGCCGCCTTTGAGCGCCCGCACGCCGGCGGCCTGGATCGCCGGGCCGTCGGCCATCGGATCGGTGAACGGCATGCCCAGTTCGATCACGTCGGCGCCGGCTTTCGGCAACGCGTTGGCAATGGCGAGCGACGTGTCGTAGTCGGGATCGCCGGCCATGGTGAACGTCACCAAGGCGGCGCGGCCTTCCTGTTTGAGCGCGGCAAAACGGCGGTCGATGCGGGTGGTCATCGGCGCTTGCTTTCCAGAAAAGCGGCAACCGAATCCAAATCCTTGTCGCCGCGGCCGGAGAGATTGACCACCATCAGGTGGTCCTTCGGCTTTTGCGGCGCCAGGTCGAAGACGCGCGCCAGCGCATGCGCCGGCTCCAATGCAGGAATGATGCCTTCGAGCTTGCTGCAGAGCTGGAATGCCGCCACCGCCTCGTCGTCGGTGGCCGACAAAAATTTCACGCGGCCCATGTCATTGAGCCAGGCATGCTCCGGTCCGATGCCGGGATAATCCAGGCCGGCGGAGATCGAATGCGCTTCCTCGATCTGGCCGTCGCCGTTCATCAACAGATAGGTGCGATTGCCGTGCAGTACGCCCGGCTTGCCGCCGGCGATGGAGGCCGCGTGCTGGCCGCTCGGAAGGCCGTGGCCGGCCGCTTCCACGCCGTAGATTTCGATCGCGCGGTCGTCGAGGAATGGATGGAACAGACCCATGGCATTGGAGCCGCCGCCGATGCAGGCGATCAGCGAATCCGGCAACCGGCCTTCGGCCTTTTGCATCTGCTCGCGGGTTTCGCGGCCGATGACACACTGGAAATCGCGCACCATGGCGGGATAAGGATGCGGGCCGGCGACGGTGCCGATGCAATAAAACGTGTCGCTGACGTTGGTTACCCAGTCGCGCAGCGCCTCGTTCATGGCGTCTTTTAGCGTCTTAGAACCCGACTCGACGGCCCGAACCTCGGCCCCGAGCATTTTCATCCTCAGCACGTTCGGCTTCTGCCGCTCGACGTCGACCGCGCCCATGTAGACGATGCAGGGCAGACCGAACTTGGCGCACAGCGTGGCGGTGGCGACGCCATGCATGCCGGCGCCGGTCTCGGCGATGATGCGGGTCTTGCCCATGCGCAGCGCCAGCATGATCTGGCCCAGCACATTGTTCACCTTGTGCGCGCCGGTGTGGTTGAGCTCCTCGCGCTTGAAATAGATTTTGGCGCCGCCACAGTGCTGCGTGAGACGTTCCGCGTAATAAAGCGGCGACGGCCGCCCCACATAGTTCGTGAGATGGCCATCCATCTCCTGCT
>Ga0182024_10019007_pt1 | contig 12722 bp, 12 predicted proteins | sample P32metaG_FD_120480 | JGI IMG/M metagenome (GOLD analysis project Ga0182024, IMG submission 120480) | Permafrost microbial communities from Stordalen Mire, Sweden - P3-2 metaG (Illumina Assembly) | ecosystem: Environmental > Terrestrial > Soil > Wetlands > Permafrost | place: Sweden: Stordalen... | reverse complement strand
GTTTTGCTGGGAGCGACTCTGAGGGAATAAGGGTATCGACCGGAAGTGCAGCGGCTTCTGCATCAGACTCATTCACGCTTTCCCCTCATTGCGCAGGCGATCGCGGCGCTGAATCAGTGATCTGTCAGTTGAGCCAAGGATCTGAATTCCGCTTCGGCGGCGCGCTCGTCGTGAAGGTCCAGCACGCGCCCGACTGTCCGGAGCACGTCCAACATCCGTCGTGTTTCCGGGTCGCTCCGCTGCTCGTCGGTCGGGTAGACAATCGCAACCGGCTTCTCTGGCAGCAGGTTTGCGCGATTTACCTTGTCGAACTTCCATGCTGTCGCATCGACGCGCACCTGTTGTGTGGCACGACGCTTGGGTAGCGAGAGGCGCTCATAGAGTCTTTGGAGCGTTCCGTTCTTGTAGGCATAGTCAAACTCAAACGTTTCTTCGTGCCCCGCCGCGATCTGGCATTGCACCCTGTAACGCGAATGAAAGTTGCGGTCGGTTGCCACGCCCGTTTGCCGCAGCAGGCGCTCAGCCACGTCATCCAACGTCGGATCACGAGGTTCATCGTGGGATGTTGTGTCAACGAGCGTTGCAAACAGGTGGTCAGCCACAGCGGCAAGATCCTCGGCTGAAACGGGGTCCAGCAGGAATCCTCCATCCACCAGCACAAAATTGCCCTTGTTCGCGGCCCGCAAGGCGGTCAGGAAATTAGCGTCATCCCGCGAGACAGCCGCCCCTCCTGAGGCCGGGATGATGGTCTCCCGGCCCATTTGCAATCGCCAGTATTCAATCCACTGTTTGTACGCCTGTGAGCTGGTAACGAACGAGGGAATGCTGCGGCCATCGACCTCGCCGGGAAAACCATGCTTCTCTCCGACAAAGCGCGCCTCGACGTCCCCGGCGCTCCAAGCGATCACCCCCACGTTCCGCGGCTCGCCGCGGCGCAGGTCGGGAATGTATTTTGCAAGAAGATATTTCGGGGTGTTCATGTCCACAGACTCCACTGCAGGATCGCGCTAAACGCTGCCTGATGGTTCCTAATCATATCATTCATATGGTCGCGACGGTGCTTGAGAAACGCCGCGGCAGCCACGGATTCGGCGGCGGTCGCCCCGAGTTCGGCACAATCCTGGCACAGCTCCTCGATCAAATAATCGGGGATCTCGCGTACCCGGTCGATCCATTTCCTGAAGTAAGTATCGGCTGGAATGAGGTTTAAGAGACAGTGGGGGCTTCCCCCGGTGCGGGAACCCGCAGAAACAGCCAGGCGATCCCGGAGTTCGGTAAATCGCTGCTCGGCTGAATTTGCTAACGGACCGAAGAGGGCATGGCTTTGATCGAATATAAACAGTCGCCGCGGGTGTGTCAGCGCGTCCACCGACAAATTCCCGGCGTGCCGGTCGCAATTGGCGATCAAGATATCGTAGATCAGGAGACCGGAGGCGAGGTCCAGAAGGTGCTCAACAACATATTGCGGTTCGACCGGCGGCAGGGAGCTGCCAAGAAAGTTGAAGTCGAGCGATGCGAACCACTGTGTTGCATCCTCCCCAGGGGCGAACAAGAGCGCGCAGGGTGGAATCGGCAATCTCAGGAAACGTCCCAGCTCACTGCAAGCGTATTCGTTGGGCAGGTAGTAGGGGCACTCGGGTGAGTTGCACTTGGCGACCGCCGAGACGGTCACCTGATATGTGTCGGTAACGCCGGTGTTCACCTGCCGGTCGAACGAGATTACGCGGTAGAGGTTCGGAGACATTCCCTATCCGACAATCGTAACCACTATCACTCGCCGCCGAAATGGGCTCCTGCATCCCGTCGCGAAGCGTGTCGTTCGGGAGAACTAAAGGTAGTAATAAGGGTAGCGTTTAGCCGTTCATGGCTTGGGCGCGGTGTTGACCGTGGTAAACGGCTGAAAAATGGTGGCAAACGCCCACGGCGGGTTGGTAGCCGGCCTTCTCCTCCTGGCCTGGCCAGAGTCGTCGTTGATCGACTGGGCTCTGTCTGATGGATCGCCGGAGGGCCAGGCGAAGCGCAAAGGCCTTCAGTCGACTAAAGCCCCTCACCCTCTCCCGGAATACCGGGGCGAGGGGACCAGATGGGCAACATGCAATTGCCGCGCGACTCGGTACGCCACGGCGACCGGCGAATTGCCGCCGGCGCAGGCGCGGGGTATGATTTGGGGATGGGCACTGAACTCATTTTCGAGGTTACCGAAGCTGAAGAAGGCGGCTATTGCGCCACCGCCCTCGGCTGCGGCATCACCACGCAGGGTGAGACACTGGAGGAATTGCGCCAGATGGTGCGCGAGGCGGTGGCGTCTTATTTCGACAAGCCCGAGTCCGCGCCGCGGATGATCCGCCTGCATTTTGTGCGTGACGAGATTCTGGTTCCATGAAAATCCCCAGAGACCTTTCCGGAGCAGATCTGGCCAAGTCGCTCCGGCAACTCCATTCTTCATGCTACCCGCCTTGATCGCACAAATGTGATCTCTGCCCGGTAGCCGAGGGCAAGCAGGATTCGCAGCATCAGATCGGTGGAGACCTTCGACGTATTCCGATTCAGAATTGCGGTAAGGCGCGTTCGCGATGTGCCGGCCAGCTTCGCTGCCGCAGCGTGTGTCAGGCCGCTCTTTTTTACAGCTTGAACGATCTTGTCGTTGAGCCGCCGCCGGAGTTGCATACCGGCGGCGTCGGCGCGGGAAAGCCCAAGAAGGGTTGCGAGTTGCTCAGCGCTTTCGGCGACCACTGCATGAGCTTCAGACATATTGCATCTCCTTTAGCCGCCTCGCACCGAGATCGATTTCGGAACGGGGCGTTTGTTGGGTGCGCTTCTCAAAGGCATGGAAAATCAACACGCCATGAATCGACTTCAGCATATAAAACGCACGGTAAATTCCAGCGGTATCCCGAACCCGCAATTCGTGGACGCCGGGAGCCACCGAGGGCATCGGCCTGCTCAGTGGCATCCCGATTCTTTTGCCATTCTGGAGGTCAAGGATCGCCTCGCCGATCGCCTGCCTCACGACTTTTGGATACAAACGGATCGTCTCCAGAACCTTCGGGTGAAAGATTGCGCGCCGCATCAAATCGTATTGTCTCATTTATGAGACATCGTTTCAAGGAGAACTGGCCAGAGGTGGAACGGAAATGGCCCCGCGTCGCGTCCGTGTCTGACAGACTGATGCGGTTCTTCGGAATGTACGATCCCGCCGACGCCGGGCGCAGCGATTGGGTGGGACAGTACCTGCCGGAGGCAAAAAAGTGAGAACTCCCCATGACACAACAGACCGCTCAATGGACGCCTGAGTACCTTCCACAAGTCGAAAGACTTGTGAAAACCCACCGAGCATTGGAGGCCGCACCGCTTTTGCTCGCAATTCTCTATTCTCCGTCGCGGAATCCCGGGGATGTATTCATCTTCGAGGTGATTGAGAACTTCGGGAGCAATTCAGTAGACCCTGATCGGGAATTGTTCGAGGTCGCATACGACTCCAACGAGGCCTTCCCACTTCCGGGCGGCCACAAACTCCGGCTGGTTTTGACCAACCCGGAAGAATTGCGCAGCGCGGTCAATGATCATTGGCCACTGGCCGAAGAATTGCGGCAGGCGATCCGAGATGGTTGGGGGCGCGTAATCTGGGCAGACCCGCAGCATCATGATCTTCTTGAGTTGATCAATGGCTGAAGCCGGCGCGGCGGTCGCGGGGTTCGGATCCAAACGTAAATGCTCCGATTTACGGCCAAAATTCGCGAAAAATTCGCGTTCGACGACTGTCAGACTTTCGGGGCAGGCCGCTATTCATAGGGGTCATTGTGTTCGTAACTGTAGGAGTGTGCCGTGCCTCCGGCGATACCGGCGGATGCCAAGATCGTTATTGCTGTGCCCACGGCCGCACCTCCAGAACGTACGTGGACATGGCCAGAATTTACCGAGCGTTTCGCTCCCGTAGTAAGGCGATTTTTGCAAAATTTGCTCGGCCCTGAGAACATAGCCGACGCCTTAATTCTTGACACGCTCGCCGGCTTCTTTATCAAGCCGCCACGGTTTGAGTATTCAAGGCCAATCGAGCCGTTTGGGCGTTTCTTGCTTGAATGTGTCTTGCTGGACATGAAATCAGCCGCGGCTGCGACGGGTAACGCTTGGGGATTTCAGCTGGACCGCCTTCAAGTCGGCAGGATACGCGTGGATGAAGCGTGGGACGAAGCGTGGCAACAGGAGTTGCTCAGAGCAGCCGTCCGGTCGGTACATCGCGAGGCACCGGACAGCGAGTCGTTCAAGATTTTTGAGCTCTGCACGCTTCGGGGACTTTCACTGGAAGAGGTGGGCCGGCGACTGGGTATCCCGGAATCGAGTGTCCTGAGGGCGCGCGAGCGACTTGGGCGAATAGTTCGACAACGGAAGCAGGAAATCGAGGCAAGAGGCGAGTAAGAGCCTACGGCGAGGTATCGCTGATATGGGAAGCGGCGACGACAACACGACCACAGATGAAGCTCCGGATGGTTCGACCGACCGAGGCAATGCGGAGACGCTCGCTGCGGGCCAACTGCACGAATCCGGGGCTGGTATCAGCAGTCTTCATCTTCAATCAAACGAACTGAGGAGGCTTAACGCAGCCATCGCCGAGCCGGCGTCCGGCGAGTGGTTTGGCAGATATCGAGTCGATGATCCGGAGAAAGACAAGTTGGGCGAAGGGGGGATGGGCATCGTCTACCGCGCCTACGATGGCGGCTTGCAGCGTGTCGTCGCGCTCAAGCGTATTCGGGGCTTGCCCGACGACAGGTCGCGCGCCCGCTTCGAGCGAGAGATGCGCATCGCCGCAAGTCTCAAGCACGACAACATTGTCCGGGTGTACGACGCCAACGTAGAGGGGGGCGTTCCGTTCTTCGTCATGGACTTGATCAATGGTCAGCCGCTGCATCTCTATCTAAAGAATAAAGAATCGGATGTTCGCCCACTTCTGGAAATCATGCGCGACGTCTGTTGTGCAGTTCACTATGCTCATCAGCCGCCTTTCAGGCTGATCCACCGAGATATCAAGCCGCACAACATTTTGGTTACTGAAACGGGCGTTCCCTATGTCACGGATTTTGGCCTTGCAAAAGCGACGGAGAAGGCTGCTGGAGATGCAACACTTACAATCGAGAGTTTCGCCGGCACGCCGGCCTATTCCAGCTTTGAGCAAGCGAAGGGGATCACGGACGTTCGAAGCGACGTGTACGCTTTGGGCGCCACGCTGTATCACGGCCTGGCAGGACGTCCGCCGTATGTTGACAAGGATGCGGGCGCCGTGCTCGGGCGGCTTCTGCTGCGCGAACCATGCACGCCCCTCAGGAAGCTCAGAAAGGACATTCCGAGATCCGTTCGAATAATCTGTGAAAAAGCGATGGCGGCCGAGCCGGATCAGCGGTACGCGACGGCGGAGGAATTTGCTGATGATATCAATCGCTTCTTGCACGACGAGCCTATTCACGCCGTGCCGGTCCGCTGGTGGGATCGTCTTCGCCTCAGAATTCGGCGGCGGCCGATTGAATCATCGCTGGTTGCCTGCGTTTGTCTCGTCTCCATCATTGGTGCTGGCTTCGCGATCAAATTCGGGCTCAACAGCCGCGCCGTTGCGCTCGACCGCGCTCTTCGGCAGGACCTGCTTATTGTCCAGAAGCCGGGGGAAACGGTCCAGGCTGGAGGGTTCCTGCGTCTGTTCGATCGTGCTGAGGCGATAGGACACTATTCGCACGATCTGTCAGAAGCCGCCCGCCGCGAGGTGGCAAAGGCGATGGCTGACGCGATTGAAGCCGGCATTAAGTCCCCTCGGTGGGACGAAACCACCTCGCAGACACTAACGGGGTGTGCCTCGGTGCTTGAGCGGTATGACCCGGATCGAGCGAAACAGTTAATAGCAGAAATCGAAGTCCGCAGGGACGCCTGGAACCAAATTGGCTCGGTTTCGGCGCCGTATACGGACGCGGACTCGGTCCTGACCGGCGCTGCTCTTCGCAGCAGTTCCGCCGGCCTTCAGTTTGGCTCCCCAACCGACGTTGCAATTCTCCACACCGTGAAAGCGTCGGCTCGGGACGTCCAACTCTTGTTGAGTATCGGGCCGGAATGGGAACGGCTGCCCTCGCTTCCGTCGATTTACCTCGACAGCGCTGCGGCCGAAAAGAAGGGAAATTGGGTTGATTTGCAGGCTCTCCCAGCGGGAATGTCGCCCCCGGGGCCAAAGATGGCACCGGTCTTTTTTGCCGACGAGCGAGCGCGGGGAGGGACGCTGAGGGTTCGCATCATGAGCGGCGCGATGACACTCGCTGAGTTTAAACTCGACTCCGGCAAACTGAAACCCGGTTCCTTAAGCATTTCTGTGACCCGCGATGATCGCCTGGCCGTGCAGGTAAACGATGTCCTGCCGCTCGTAGCAATCGATCCCAATCCGCCCGCGCGCGTCGAGCCGATGCCGGTATCGCTTTCCGTCGCTGGGAGCACCGATATTGTCTCGTTCGTTCAGCGAGAGAGAATCACGCAGAGCAGCGATTCTCCACTCGCCGAGGCGGACTCATCGTTTAGCGCCGGCCATTTCCAAAAGGCACTGGACGAGTACGCGGCCGTCGAACGCGATAATCCAAACGGTCTCTTCGCATTGGAAGCGGAGTACGATCAAGGCCTGTGCAATGTGCGACTCAATCAGCAGGATCGTGCCGAGCAAAATTGGCGGCGGATAGTGAATGCCGGTGACGATCATTGGTCGATCTTGGCGACTATTGAACTCATGTGTCTTATCGCCGAGCGAGATAGTACGCAGAATTTGCAGGAATTCGATCAACTGTCTGGGCAATTGGCACTGCGGGATCCGAAACTGGTGCGAGACCTCTTCACTAGAGACGCGTACTCACGTCTCTTCAACATCCTCGACGATAACTCGCATCGCGTCAGCGGCATACACACCAATTATGACGCATCCTGGCCGGAACACGTCGACAAGCTGGTCTCCCTCGATCGGTTGGTGTACGGAGACATCGATCCGGAGACGGCATGGGCACACTTGGAGTCATACGAGGCTGGGTATGGACCTGAGAAGGCGCTGCCGATCGCTAAGGAGTTGATGAGCCGTCCGAACGAATACGTCATGCAGACGCCTTGGCAGTGGAGCGTTCGGACTTACGGGAGGCTGATGCGGTATGCGGGCCGGGCAGCTGCAGAAGAGGCGCTGCGGGTAATCAACCACCACCTTTTGGACGAAAAGGGCGGGGTTCTCCCGGAACTAAGCTTCCTGCTCGTAGAGAGGGCACGACTGGAGCTCATGCTCGGGCATACAAAGGACGCCCAAAGCGATCTTCGGCAGTATCTTACGGACACTCCGTTCGACGGCTTTCATGTTCAGGCGTATCTTCTCCAAGGACAGTTGTATGCCAACCAAGGCGACTCTGCGGCAGCGCAGGCGGCGTGGCATCAGTGCATCGAGGCGTTCGATTGGTCGTTGTTGGACAAGCATGACATTCCAACCGAAGAGGCGATCACTCTGAGCATGGCCGCGGCCCGAAGCGGCGAACTGGATGACCATCGCGCATCAGGATTGATGGAATGCATCCTTGCGAGCGAAGGCAGCCGGGCGGATACACGGCTCTACCGTTTTGTGTTCGGTGATAGCGTCCGAGGGCGCGGGATACGCGCGATTTGGTCGGATGACAACCCGCGGGGCCAGGATCTCATTCGCGAATTTGAATTCGCCAATCGGCCATACCAGGATCGGATGCGCCTCATGAATGCGGCGATCTGCTACGCGGTGATCAAAGTCCAAGGCTTTGACAAAGTGGCGAGCGCCGACGAGCAATCTGTTCTCCTCGCGCTGGTCGATAAGGTCGCCGCTGATCTAAATAGCGGAAAGCTACCACTGAACATGCTGTTCCAGTATTGGAATGCCTGTGGCGGATCGGACATCGGGCTTGAAACTCTACGGCCGTATCTGGATACCGACGAAAGGGCGACAATGCTGTATATCCAAGGCCGGCGTTCGGAAGTGCTGGGAATGCAAAGCGCCGTCGCTGTCCGTGACGCGCGTCTCGCGGACGCCGCCCGCCTCTTCAAGGCGGCAATTGAAACGGCGTCGAGCGGCTCACCTGTCTCAGCGCTTGCGACGCGTCAACTCGAACACCTCTCCGGGGAGAAATGAAATGGTACGTCTTCAAAATATCATAATCGCGGCTGAGATACTTGAGCCTTTTTGCCAAAAACATGAGGCCATCTGCCAGAATCCTGCCCTCGGTAGCCGGGTAATTCGCGGTCGGCTATTCAAAGCGCCTGCGCGGCAAATCGCTAGCTGGATACCGCGGAAACGAGACACAGAGATAGCGGTGCCAGATTTTTCGTCCGCCGGCTTCTCACTCGTTGAACTCCTTGTCGCAATTGGGATCATTGCAATTCTTATCGCGATCCTAGTGCCGACGATGTCGAGGGTAAGAGAGCAAGCGAGACGAACGCAGTGTCTGGGCAACTTGCGACAACTCGCCATCATGGCGATCACCTATTCAACTGAGAACCAGGGCCGGTTCCCCTTGGACCAGCGCGAGATATCCCTCAACCTTATCGTCCCCGATGCTTTCCGCGCTGACATGTATGTTGACATGGGCCAGCCGGACCCATCGCTCCCAGGCGCAGCGCCGAACAATGTGTGGATGTGCCCGGACAGCCCCTGGTTTGGCTACGCAGCAACCACGAGCATTTATCCCGCAAGCGTCGCCTTGACGTACGTCTATCTCGGCAACGGCTTTGGGTATCCCACCGGCACTCCGCCCGGGTCAGGCAACGGGTCGTACGAGTTGGATTATTTCCGGCGACCGACTCGCGTCGGGGCTTTGAGTGCCCCCAATTCCCCTCGAACTCTTTTTGCCGATGAGGTCGCGTACTACGCGCCCGGCCAAGGGGGATCTCGGACCGGCTTTTTGGCGAACCACACCCTCGGAAACGGCGGCGGCAGTGGCATTTCAGGTCCGCAAAACGTTACCGGCATCCCAGGTGCGAACCAGGTTTTCAGCGATGGACATGGAGAGTGGGTAACAAGTTACCCCGCCACCCTGCTGCCGGGAACGCCCTCCGGCGGCGGGAATGCGAACGCGACACACAAGAACAGTGCAGGCACATATGTTGCGAGTTGGTGGTGGTGATAGTAGGCTAGCGTTGGGATTGTCTGCTTGCCCCGCGCACAACTCGATCGAAGGGGCGTATGGTCTATTGGCCACAAAATCACAGTTCCCATCGGATGCGAGCAGCGTTCACGTTGGTCGAGCTTCTGGTGGTGATCGGCATCATCGCCGCCCTGCTTGCCGTTCTGCTGCCCGCGCTGGCATCCGCAAGACGCGCCTCCAAGACGGTCGCGTGCGCCAGCAATCTTCGACAGGTATTCGAGGCTTATCAAATCTATTGCGACACAGGTCGAAAGGGTCGGTCGGTCTACTACAATCTCACCTCGGATTCCATTTGGCCCGTGGTGATCTATTCGACCGATACGAACAGAGATGTTCTGCTCTGCCCAGCGGCGATGGACCCTAACGATGGCGGAGGGGATGCGTTCCATTGCTGGGGAGGCTCCGCCAGCGCCGCCATCAGTAACCCGTGGATGGGGACGACAAAGTGCTCGTATGGAGTCAACGGATGGATATATTCGATCGAGGGAACTGTTCCACCGACCGGTGGCTTGTCGAGCTATTGGAGTGCCGGGTCAAGCGCCGCATACGTCTTAAATTCGCAGGTTCCAATATTCACGGACGCGGAGTGGTTGGATTCCTGGCCTGTGTCGACTGACGCGGTTCCGCAAAACCTCATACGGCCCGAAGCGTCCGACGTGAACTTGATGCAGCGCTTTTGCCTCGCTCGGCACGGTCAATCTGTGAATGTCGCTTTCTGCGACGGTCACGTCTCTCTTACGCCGCTCGCGCAACTGTGGCAGTTGCAGTGGTCACCGAACTTTACGCCAACAACTGTGTACGTTCCTTGAATGATCACGCAACATCAGGAAACTTGGTACGCAATCCATAAGCGTGACGACGAACAGAGTGAGGCATCCGTCATGAATCAGTCTCAGGCAGACCTCAACTTACGGACGAGTCCGACGCTGTTTCTGGCTATGCAGAGCGACGATCCGGTGAGGCGGCGCGCAGCGCAAGATCGGTTTTTTAGGGCCTACGCGCCGATTATTTCCCGCTTCGTGAGGCGATACGGGGTCAAGGCCGGCGATGTGGACGACTTGGTGCAGACCGTTGTGGTGGCGATCCTGAGTGCAAAGGGCTTCACCCTTGATCCAGAGCGTGGCCGGTTTCGCGGCTACTTGAAGGCCGCGTCTATCAACGCAGTCAAAAAGTTGTGGGCCAAACAGTCGCGAGAAGGCACGACCGAAATCGATGGCGATTCGGTGGGGGTCGAAGCCACTTGGCGCGACTTTTGGGAAGAAGAGATGCTGAAGAACGCATTATCCGAGGTTCGCGCTGCGTACAGCACGCAGAAAGCACCCACGTTCGAAGCGTTCTGGCGCGTCGCGATGCTCGGCCAAGAGGTGAAGGTGGTCGCAGATGAACTCAAGATCAGCGTTGACAGCGTCTATGCTGCAAAAAGCCGAATTCAGAATGCTTTGAAGGAACAACTTCAGTCGCTCAACGACGGGTTAATTTAGCAGTTTTGCACCCTCAAATCTTTGGCACCTGTTCTTGCAATGTGGCGAGAACGAAAGAGCCACCCAATCCTTCGGAAGGGCGGCCCGGCTGGAAGGCTGTTCCCCAAAAATGCCTTCATCAGCGATTGAAGAAGATCAGTACAATCTGCCGGTCCGGGGATGATACGGCTCGTACACCGGCGTCGGGGGTTCCGGCTTGTAAGCCGGAAGCGGCCTCGGCCGAGGTGCAGGCGGAAGGAGGGCACTGTGGGGCGGGGCCGGCCTCTCCCGCGGGACGGTGCGGCGGCGTTCGATGACCATGCGATTGACCGTGACGTTCATATAACGATTGTTCCGAATGTTGTTTTCGACGACGGTTTCGCGAAAAACCGTCTTGTCGTAGCGGTGACCTAGCCAGACGATCTGCTCCCCTTCGTAATAGCAACCCGGCGGGTACCCCACGTCGATGATGTAATCTGGTTCGTCGACAGCGACAACGTCCGGGTCGGTTGCGACGGACGCGTCACGTTGGGGAGTAACCTGGCACCCATTTACCGCCAACAGCGGAGCCATGAGCATCGAAGCCAGTTTCAAGCCGATGATCAATTTCCTTTTCATGGCAAAGCTCCATTGACCTGAGATAAATGCAGAAGCCGTCTCGCATGGCTGCGGCAATGCCCGATCGATCCAATGCGACGGGGAACGGCTTCTGTCGGTTCATCTCGTTCCGCATCGTCGTGCGGACCTGGAGCAATAGGCGGCTTCCTCGGCAATCTGACATCGGATTCTTCGATCTTCCGATTTGTGTCAGATTTCGTGCGGCGGCGTCTATCAGCAGGCATGGACACCACAAAATCACGGTATTTCAGCACGGCGAAAAGAAGCGGTTGCGGCACGCCGATTAGCGCGCATCGTTTGCGTCGGTCCGACCGACCCCGCCGCAATCGCGTTGCAACAAATCTCTTGGAGGTTCTCGAGAGCCGACTGTTGATGGCGGCGGATTCGTCGGGGTACGCGACTGTCAACAACCCGATTTGGGCTGGGTACGCTTTGACCGAGCCAGCGGGGGCCGTAACGGCTGTCAGCGGGGCTTGGACCGTTCCGACGGTGAGCCCCGTTGGAACCTCCGGTGCCGACGCTAAATCGTGCATCTGGGTCGGGATAGATGGTGCGGACACCCCGACGGTCGAGCAGGTCGGAACGGAACAGGATGTCTCCAACGGAAAGGCGAATTACTATTGCTGGTGGGAAATGTGTTCTACCAAGGGTAACCAGCCGCAGCAGTTTATATCCAACTTTTCCGTATCACCGGGTGACAGGATCACCGCTTCGGTCCAGTATTTGCAAACCGCAGACCAATTTGGGTTATCTATCGACGATCTGACAACCGGGCAGTCTTTCAGCACGATGCAAGCCTCGGCGGCCACCCAGTCCCCTCTTGCGACGAGAACCACTGCCGAGTGGATTGTCGAAGACCCGACCAATTCCACCACACAAATACCTTACACATTAGCAGATTTCGGCACCGCGACTTTCGAAAATGCTCGTGCGAGCATAGACGGAGTCTCTGCAACGATAAACGGTTTTGGACAAACCCCGGTTCAGTACCGCATAAGCGGAAGCACGGGGAATACTTCGGTCGAGGATTTGTTCGCTAGCAACGATGGTGCTGTTTCGGGATCCGGTTTTTCTGTCCAGTTCGTTGCTCCGATCATAGGATCGGACCCTGATCAGAGTCCGCTTATCAAATCAGTGACGGGCGGCGATGGGACGGTTTACCTTTTGCATTCTGACGGAGACCTTATAGTAGAGAGGTCCACGCAGTGGGGCGAAGGATATCGGGTGATCGACGGCAATGACGTTACGAGCTTGTTGCTGGCCGGAGACGGATCCGTTTACGCGATTGAGGCGGGTTCGGGAAACCGGCTTCTACGGTTCGCCAACGGCGTTGCAAGCATCGTCGACAGCAACAACGTCACGCAGATTGCGGCCGCCGGGGACGGGGCCGTCTATGCAATCGAAGCAGCCAAGGGGAACTGCCTGGTGAAATGGTGGGAAGGCCAACGGTACGTCGTTGACAACAATAACGTCACGCAGATTG
>Ga0182024_10019006_pt1 | contig 12722 bp, 15 predicted proteins | sample P32metaG_FD_120480 | JGI IMG/M metagenome (GOLD analysis project Ga0182024, IMG submission 120480) | Permafrost microbial communities from Stordalen Mire, Sweden - P3-2 metaG (Illumina Assembly) | ecosystem: Environmental > Terrestrial > Soil > Wetlands > Permafrost | place: Sweden: Stordalen... | reverse complement strand
ATGGGGCGCTCCTGGTTCCCCAGATAGGCTAGTCGGCATCATTTTATAAAATGATAGAGCCGGATCGGCAGAACCGTCTTGTAGCCCAGGAAATCCTTGTCGTCGGTGAAAATTGCGAGTTCGTGCCGCACTGCGGCAGCACAAATGACGTAATCGGTAAACGATCCCTGGATCCCTTTGGCCCGACAACGGTTATAGTACGCAGCCGCTTCCTCGTAGTCACCGGTTCCAATCTCCAGATCGGGAAATGTGCGCAAGCGATCTCTCACAACCTCGAATTTTGACCGATCCCGAATACCCGACAGAATCTCCTGGCGAATCGGGCCAATGATTTCGACCAGGCCTTGATTCACCAATTTCAACATTTCCCCCCGATAGGATCCGGCAACGTCGTCCCCCCGTCGAAACGCCGCAGACCAAATCGGTGTATCAGGCAGGACCCTCACCGATTCGCCCTCAGCTTCTTGTGATCGAAGTCAGGCAAAAAATCCACCGTGCCGAATAGGTCTCCGATTGCGCGTTGCTCCCGATGCCGAAGAAATTCAGCCAAGGCTTGGTTTACGGTGTCCTTCTTGGTTCGAAAGCCACCGACTTTCCGCGCCTTGTTAAGAAGACGATCGTCGATTTGGAGATTTGTAGGCATGTCCACACAGTACGCCACACATTGCCTGTGTCAAAGCCAATGCAACAGGCGTGGGGCCAGCCTCTATCTGGCGCCGATCGCTTCGATGGGCACGACCGGGATCTCCTGTTAGCCAGCCACGCCGCAATTGCCGGCGCAGGAACCGGGACGACCGGGTCCAAAGATGGCACCGCGATGCCTTTCCAGACAAATACCAGACAAACCCGAGCGAGAAATGCGTCATTAGCTCGGTTTCTCCAGAGGAGGGCCACCGGGTTCAACTCCCGCCACCTCCACCAATTTGCTTTTATTCAACGACTTAATTAACAATAGTGCAAGCGCATAGTCCGATAGCGTGCAAGCTCGCGAACGGCGATGAGCCGCTCGCGGTCTTCGGCCTCGCGGACATCGCGGTCGAGGACAGCTGTACTGCGATCACTCATTTCGATTCCGCAGGCGGATTCGCTTTGAGCCAGGCTTGAAAGCGCGGATTGCCGCGCAGGCAATCCCAATCCGGGGAATAACGAAGCGCTGGCCAGGGCTGGGGATGGACCTGCATGAGGCCGTCGACGGACTCATCCTGCCGGCCGAGAACCGCCTTGATGAGTGCGGCTTTGGTGCGACGCGCACGATTAAGCTCGGGGAGCCCACCCCCGGCGCCGACCATTTGTTCGTAAATGCGCAGCGCCTGCTCGCCTTCGCCGCGCTCACCCAAAAGGGCGAGCAGTTGCGCCTTCCAACCGAGCAACTCAATCGAATTAGGCTGCGATCTCAACCGCTGCTCGACGACTTGCAGTGCGGCCTGCCAATCCGCGCGCGCGGCATCGGCGTCTCCCTTCATTTGCCGGGCCATTCCGGTGAAATAACCCTTGGGACCGCTGAAAACGTCGCCCTTCTCGAGATAATCCTTCGGAACCGAATTCAGCACGGCCAGCGTCTTATCCGGCTCGCGTCGCCAAAGCCAAATCGAACTGGCAAAGGAAGCTCCCCACTCCTCCAAAAGGTACGGCGCTGGAATTTTTTCGAGCAGTACCCGGGCCTGTTCCAGATCGCCGTGGTCGTTACAGACGTAGAGCAGCTTTTTCAGATAGGCCGCAGCGCTTGGGTGCACCGCGAGGACCTGATCGATGTCATTCTCGGCCTCGGAACCGCGGCCCAAGTGTCGCAGCGCCTCTTCCTTTCCAAACATCGCAATCGGGTCCCCGCCCGGAAGAGCGTTGGCGCGATCGGAATAGATGATCGACTCCTCGTCACGGCCCTGTCCCCGCAACGCGCTGGCCAGGGTCCGAAGTACCCGCTTGTCGGTCGGCATGCGTTCAACCAGCTGGCGCAGCATGCGGATCGCCTCGTCCCGAGTGGTGTTCTGCCGGCGATAGTAGCTGGCCAGCGCAAACTGTGCCTCGTTCGAGCTTGGAGCCAGTCGCACGGCCCGCTCCGCCTGGGTCTTCGCCGCCTCGTACCGTTCCGGCGACCGGTCATATCCGAAAACGACGAAGGCTAGCGACACTTGGGACTGTACCGCCCAAGCGTCGGCGTCCGCCGGATCGGTCTCGACTGCCCGCTGGCACAGTTGATCGGCCAGCATCCAATCATCGCGCATGGCTTCGTCCTGCATTTCCCAGATTGCCCATGCTTTCACTTCCAGTTGGCGTGCTTCCGACACGGGCGGGACCCTGACCTCGACCGAAGCCGCGGAGGGGGCCTTGCTTCCCGAAGGCCGCAGAAACAAGAATACCGCGACCGCCCCAATGACCACGACCGCAGGGATGGCCCAAGCAAGTTGTGAAGATTTCCGCCGAGGTGACGCCGCGTCGAGTGCATCGACCGGAGAACGCGCGGGCACCCCGGGAAGGTGCGGCGACTGCAGCAATCGCTTGATCTGCTCCACAAACTGCGTCGTCGGCAACGCCCCGGACAAACGGGTCCACTGCACGCGCCGGAACTCTGCCGGCACGGCTGGGGTCGAATCCGGGGTGTCGTCCACGACGACCGGCACCAGAAACGGTACCCCCTCCATCAGGAGGTGCGTCTGCTCGACCGCCAGCTTCCATTCCAGCCGGAAATAGCCCTTGCCGCGCTCCTCCGTATGCCGGGAAACAATCGGGAGAAAAAGCGTGCAAGAATCAATCTGCTTCCGGATTTTCGCATCCCACGCATCTCCACCGCGCAATTCGTTTTGATCGAACCAAACCTCGACGCCATGGCTCCGCAGTGCCTCCGCAATGCGTTGCGCAGCCGCGGTGTCTTCGCGGGCGTAGCTGAGAAAAATGGCGCGGGGAAGCGATCCATCTGCCGGGCTGGAAGCGGGACTGGCCATGAACGGCTCATGGTGGCAGCCCGGACCCGATCGAACCAGCCTAAAGGCGTATCATCTCCCCCGTCGACCGGCGCGGCATTGTCGCGTTGCCAAGTCTGCAGGCTCCTCGTACAGTCCGACCATGCCAGAAACACGCCATCAGCCCATGTCGTTCGACACCTTACGTGCCGTCTTGGGTGCGGTGTGCGCGGAGCGTCCAATCGCGCGTATGGAAGTGTTCGGCTCAGTCGCCCGAGGTGAAGCCGGGCAAGATAGCGACGTCGATTTGCTCGTTGAATTTCTGCCGGGCGCACGCGCCGGTCTTTTTGAGATGGGCGCGTTGAAAGAGGATCTCGAAGATCGTCTCGGCTGCCGCGTGGACTTGCTTAGCCGGCGCGCGGTCGAGCGGAGCCGCAACCCCTATCGTCGCCGGGCCATTCTCGCCAATCCCATCACCCTCTATGCCCGATGAAAGACAAGCGGGATTGCTGCGCGACATGCTGGATTCGGCTCTCCAGATCCGGACGTACTTGGCCGGCATGAGCCGCGAGGCCTTCGCGGCCAACCTGGAGAAGCAGGACGCTGTATTGCGCCGCTTCGAAATTGTCGGGGAAGCAGCCAGTCGGATTTCGCCGGAGACTCAGGCGCTATTTCCGACTCTTCCCTTCCGCAGCATGCGAGGGATGCGGAACATCATCGCCCACGACTATGGCGAAGTTGACCTCGACCAGATCTGGGAAACAGCGACCACAGATATCCCGGTCCTGATTGCGACTCTTGAGCAGCATTTCGTCCGACCTTAGAAGAGTGAATGCGGTCTGAGTTTCGGGCGGGCCACGGAATGGGAACAGGCCAAAAAAATTTCTGCCAACATTGGTGCCGCGGCATGCGAGTTCCTGCCAACTCCTGCCAGGTAAGATGCATGCGCAATCCTTTGGGCGATCTGGCCAAGTTCTACGACCGGGCGGCCCCGTAATGTCATTCCATGAGCGTGCTTCCTCGCAGGCGCGCGGCGCTCACCCTGGGCGTACTGCTGGGTGCGGCCGCCGGCCCCCGGGCCGCGCCGCCGGCGTATTTTCCGACCTGACTTTTACCCAGGCGAGGAAGTGGCCCGGGCCGCACCGTGGCCCGCGGAGGCCTCGGGGTACCGCTACCCACTTCATCTGCCAGATTTCTGTCAATTCCCTCTGTGTTTCGTACATTTTTCAACCGCCCCTCAAAGCTCTCCCTATGGGCAATCTAGACCGTGGTGGGTTCAACTCCCGCCACCTCCACCATTTTCGTCAAGGTTCGAGATCCCTATCTCGTTCCTTGGCCTTGCTCGCAGTCTGGTCCGGTCCGGGGCTCAGTTAAAGATCCTTGCCAATGCTCGAAATCCTGAGGGTCGGGGCGAGCTGAAGCGCACATTCAGCGCATGCCTTCCGAATGACTGACCAATCCTGCCAGCGGCTCGACAGCTTCTTGAATTCGCTCAAGTCAGTTTGCGAGAGGTCGAACGGCATTGGATTGGACAGTTGGACGATCAGTTGTTGCGTGGGGGACTCGCCATTCGGCTGCGGATAAAGTCGGTCGAAGGAACTTATCGCGGCCAATGTTCCTTTCAACCCGAGCCGATCGTGCATCGCGACAAAGTCGATGTAGTCCCTCGTGGCATTTCGCTTGAGGATGAGCACCGCCTTTATCCGTAACATTTCGGCCTTGGTTGGCACCGTGATCTTGTGGCCTCTGGCAGAAACCTGCTCCGTCTCCAGCGGGTCGTTGCGTATCAACTGCCGTACGCCCGTCTCGATCCCGTCCAGGCTCCCGAGAATCTGCACGGGGCGCCGGACCCGGGCTGTCTTCCACCCGGCCACGGATTCAAGCTGGGCGAGGACATCGTCGAAGCGGGGAGTCAAATCGGTCAAAACATGGTCGGCATCGGTCGATACCCGGTGATCCGCATGGATCGCCGTTGCGGTCCCACCGACCAGCACGGCATCCGGCAAAAGCTCTTGGAGGTGAGCGGCGGCCGTAAGAATGCGGTCCCATTCAGGCAGTGGCTTTGCGGGAGGCATAGTTGTTCCAGAAGTGATAGCGTTGGGCGAAATCGTCGGACACGTGGGCGTTGCAAACTCGCAGGACGCGGGACCGGATCTCAGGCGAGGCGTCGACCGCGGCAAGCAAGAACGCCCATGACTCACGCTGGCCCCGGTCGATCACGTCGTCGATCGCCGCAAGGGTGAAGCGGCTGTGATTGAGATGCCGATGCTTCATTCCCGTGTTGAAAACGGACGCCGCTCGACGGGCATTGATCGTCTTCATGCGCTCCCGCCGAAGAGCACGTTCCGCCTCAGAAAAATTCTTCGTCTTCCCGGCGGACAACGATGCCAGCATACGAGCAGCCTGCTTCCGCGTGAGGGTGTTCCGGCAATGGGGGCACTTGGGAAGCGAGGGCATCCAGTCGGATATTTTACGATAAGCGGTTATTGTCAAGTCGGTCGATGCCCCTACCATTACGATACTCTCCGCAGAGTGCCCCAGACAAAAACCAGACAATTCTGAATGCCAGATAGGATCTTTCCGCAAACCAGTCAGAGGGGAGCACATGGGTTCAACTCCCGCCACATTCACCATTTTATTATTATTCAATATTTTACGTAATATTTGGCAGCCTAGGGTCTCATTCGACATCCCGCGGCGGTGCCGGGGTGTCGCTCCGCCCACTCTCGGCATCAGTCTAGCGGATGTAGTTGGTAACGGGGTCTTTGGCCCATGCTATTTTATCCGTTCCAAATTACCAAGTCCGTTATTTTAATAATATCAAAATTTTAAAATAGTGCTTGGTGTTATTTCAACATATTGAAATAAAAGGACCCATGCGTGGGCCAACCGGTTATTTCGCACCAATTTCGCACGCCGGAGAAACGGTCAAGGCATTCGTCCCTCATCCCCTGCCTCCCACGCCAGCGATCGCCTGGGATGCCTCACTGCAAGCGCTTTCGCAGCGAGCGATGCTCGCGGTGGGCCGGCTGGACGGGCTCACCCGGCTTTTGCCTGATGTAAGTCAATTTCTCTACATGTACATCCGAAAGGAAGCGATCTTGTCCTCCCAGATCGAGGGCACGGAATCCTCGCTCGCCGAACTGCTTCTTTTCGAAAACGCGGAGGCTCCCGGCGTTCCGAGCGAAAATATAATCGAAGTTTCGAATTATGTCGCCGCCATGGAACATGGTTTAAGACGGTTGCGCGAAGGATTTCCTCTGTCGCTCCGGCTCATCGGCGAAATCCATGGCGTACTATTGGCCAAAGGCCGCGGAATTAAAAAACAGCCCGGTGAATTCCGCACTTCCCAAAATTGGATTGGTGGCACCCGCCCCGGCAACGCCCATTACGTGCCGCCTCCACCCGACTTGGTGCTAGAGTGCATGGGATCGTTGGAAAATTTCCTCCATGCTGATCCCGATGCGGTGCCACCGTTAATGAAAGCCGCCCTCGGTCATGTGCAATTTGAATCCATCCATCCCTTTCTCGACGGCAACGGCCGCGTGGGCCGCTTGCTGATCACCTTCCTGCTTTGCCATGAAAGCGTGCTGCAACAACCGCTGCTCTATCTCAGCCTTTATTTGAAACAGCATCGCAAAGAATACTATGAGCTTCTGCAGCGCGTACGCACCGACGGCATTTGGGAGGAGTGGCTGGCATTTTTCTTTCGCGGGGTGGCCACGACCGCCGACCAGGCCGCGGCCAGCTCCAGTCGGGTATTGCGCCTCTTTCAGGACAATCAGCGCAAAATATCGCAGCTCGGAGGGTCCGCTGGCTCGGCCACTCGAGTTCACGAGGTGCTGCAACGCAATCCAATGCTATCCGTGGGCCGCGCCATCAGCCTGATGGGCGAAGGGCCGACCTGGGCCACGATCAATACGGCATTTTCGCGCCTGACCGAACTCGGAATCGTCGAAGAAAAAACGGGAGGGCAGCGCAACCGCGTGTTCGCCTACAACGACTATCTCGATATCCTGAACGAAGGAACTGAACCGATCTGACCGGGGCCGCCGCCACCGCTGATAACGGGCGGCCAACTTGATGGAGCGTAGAAAAGCCAATCTGATCGTTTTCTGAATTTCCCCTATCGGAAAACGTCGTGTTTCGTTTCACGCGGCCGATTCTCCCTCGAAGAAAAACACGCGATGCCGGGTTCAACTCCCGCCACCTCCACCAATTTATTGCCACCTGCGCACTAGCAGAGGAACCTAACGACCATGCGCAATGTTTCCGCAACTGCAGCTCTAATATTTCTAGTGGCGGCGATCGCCGGCAGGGCGCAGTCAATCCCGTCCGCGGTTATTTCCGACCCCCCGCCGGACACGGCGTTTCCCGCCTGGAACGTCGGCGGCGAAGTGGCCGCGCTGAAATCCGCCTCGGACCGGGCTCAAGAGGTCAAATCCTTTGCCGAGAGCATCGAATCCCTCACCGGGTGCACTCCGGAAGCACTGACCGCGGAGGCTATTGCCCACCAAACAGAGTGGAATTTTATCGCGTACGCCGATGCGCTTGCCAGCCACCCTTTGCTGCTAATTACCTCCGATGATGGAAATGCGCCGGATTCCCGGGCTCTCGCCACTGCCGCGCGCAAAGCGGGAGACAAAGGGATTACCGAAGTTCATTTTCCCACCGATCACCCCTATTCGGACCATCGGATTGCGCTGCAGGCTGCCCTCGTCCGATGGCTTGAAGCGCTGGATGCAGCGAAGCTTTAGCGGCGTCGGCTTCCAATATTTTTACTTGACATGTATATGCACAGCATATACCATTTTTCGTGATGTTCCATCGCTTTCCCAACCTAACCGGTTTCGATTGGGACGATGGAAACCGGCTAAAAAACGTACAAAAACACGGGGTCAGCGTCGGAGAATGCGAGCAGCTCTTTTTTAACGAACCTTTGGTTATCCTCCATGACGACGTTCACACCGAAGTCGAAGCTCGGTACGCGGCTTTTGGCCGCACCGATGAAGATCGTGCTCTCACCATTATCTTCACCTTTCGAGGCTCCCTCCTCCGCGTCATCTCCGCCCGCGACATGAGCCGCAAAGAGAGAAATTTTTACCATGAGCACGACGAAGAATCATCTCCCGAAGTTTAAAAACGAAGACCAGGAGCGCGCCTACTGGGCAAAGCATTCACCGCTGGATCACTTCGATCCTTCCACGGCGAAGCGCGCCAGCTTTCCGAACCTGAAGCCCTCGCTAAAATCGATCTCCATCCGCCTGCCGGAGTCGATGCTGGAAAGCTTGAAGCGCCTAGCGAACAAACAGGACGTCCCCTACCAGAGCCTCGCCAAGATCTACCTCGCGCGCGAAATCAAGCGCGCACAGTAATTCGACGCATCCGGTTTCAGCCGGATAGAGGGCTCCCCTCGACGGGCGCGACTGGGATCTTCGGATCGGCGGCCGCCCCTGCGGCTGCCGGCGCGGGGACCGGTGCGACTGGGGCCGAAAATGGCGCCGGGGTGCCTATCCAGACAAATACCAGACAATCCCGAGCAAGAAATGCATCATTAGCTCGATTTCTCCAGAGGAGGGCCGGCGGGTTCAACTCCCGCCACCTCCACCATTTTATCAACGAGTTATGAAACTCCTCTCCAATTCCTCTCAAAGAGGGTGACATTGAGAGCAGCTTCCGGCAAAAGACGGAAGCGAATGGCACGGACCGGAACCAACAAGCTGCGCCGCTGGGAGTTTCCGGCTGGCTCGGGCATTCGCATTCGCGAAATCATCAACCGTTATTCGGGCAGCGATGGCGGTCTCTCGTATCGCGTCACGATTCCGCGGCGCCTTGCGGGCGAACGACGGTTCAAACAGTTTTCGGCACTCGATGCCGCTGAGACCTGGGCCAAAGACCAGCATGGCGGCATCAATCGCGACGGGCAGAAGCATTTCTTGCTCTCTCCGGCCGAGCGTGAAGATGCACTTGCGGCCCTGGCCGTCCTTAACGGGACCGGTCTGACGCTCACCGAAGCGGCGAAGCTGGGAAAGAGTCAGCACCACCCGCCCGCAGGGACGCTCAAGGTCGCAGAAGCCATCGGTAAGCTCCTGGCACAAAAGGAAGCGGAGAATCTACGCGACCGATCCGTGCGCGACCTGCGCAATCGCCTCGCTATTTTCGAGCAAAGGTTCGGCGAGCGGAGTGTGGCCGAAATCACCCGCACCGAGATCGAGGAATGGCTGCGCGACTTGCGCGGCATCTCCGACAGGAGCGCCGCCGGCCTTTCGGCCCGCTCGAAGAAGAACTACCTCATCACGGTCCGCACCTTTTTCAATTGGGCGATCTCCAAAGGCTATCGCGCGTCAGAGAATCCGGCCGCCACAATCAGCACGCCGAAGATCGACTGGAAGACGCCTAGCATTCTCACACCGCAAGAGGCGAAGAGGCTGATCAGCGCCGCCCAGACCGAACAAAAAGGTCGTCTGCTGGCAACTGTCGCACTCGGACTCTTTGCCGGAATCCGGACGAGCGAGATCACCAAGCTCGATTGGAGCGCCGTCGATCTTGACGAGAGAATTATCACCATCGGTCCTCAGATCGCGAAAAAACGCCGTTTGCGCGTGCTGGACCTGATGCCCAACTGCGTCGCATGGCTGCGTACAGTCCCAATTCGTTCAGGCCGCATAGCTCCGGGAAAATTCAACACACGCTGGGCGGAATTCGTAAAGGAAGCCGGATTCCCCGACTGGGGAGAGAAACGTACAAACGCGATGCGGCACAGCTTTGGTTCGTATCACTACGCGTTGCACTCCGATGCCGCGAAGACCGCGGCGATGCTCGGCCATCGAGCAGGCGACCAGGTACTTTTTGATAGCTACCGCTCGCTCGCTCGCACGAAGGATGCCGAGTCCTATTTTGCAATCCAACCGTGACGGCTTCACCGGTCCGGCTTCAACACCTCCCGGCGATCTCCAATTTCACCAAGGCAGCCATAACGGCATCGCGTCGAAACAATCTGCGGCGGCCCAATCGAATCACCGGTAGCAAGCCGCGGGCTGTAAAGTTCCTCACTGACCGCGGGCAAATGCCGAGAAAGACCGCGACCTCGCGTTCGTTCATCAACGTCGGCGGATTGGCGCGTAATGTCTCGGGCGTCATTTTGATAGTTTCGTGGATCTGGCTAAAATCGCTCCGAGATTCTCGTCGATCGTGACAGGAATGGGAAATGCGGTTGGGTTCATGCGCGCAGTATCGTGCATTCCATCGTCACGAAATAGGGAGGGAATGGGGCGCCCATTTTCTCCGCATTTCGCCGGCTACTTTGGTATGGGTCATGCAGCCTAGCCGCCAGGCCTCGGACGGCAGCGGTCTGTGTGGGCGCGGAGCCCCCAGCCGGACAGGCCGCTCAAGGGCCTTGGCTATATTGCCAAGCTTAAAGACTTCTGGTTTCCAGTGTTCAGTTTCCGGGATTGGACTGCAGTCTAATTTCAATTCTGGTGGCTGAGGTGTTCCTCGGCTGCCGTGAAAGGGACCTTTCCCTTTGCGCCGTTTTGAACTTGTGAAACAGATCCTTTTCCGTGAGTTTTTCGGTTGCGCACAGTTTTAATTGTTGGTTCGCACATCCTTGATAACTAAGGATTTTTGAGATGCTCGATGCTCTTTACCTGGCGGAATCCTGATCATGCAGCGCCGTACCCCTTACTTCCTCGCAGCCCTGCTGCTGATTGAAGCGATCGTCCTCTCTGGCGAGTTTCGACTCCTGGCCGCAGGCCGCGCCGACCGCGCGGTGACCGAGCGCCTGGTCCGGATCCGGCGCGAGACGAAGGAGGTGACTGAACGGAAGGCGGTTTTGATCCGGTCGAAGCCGGTGGTTGCCATCAGACACGGGGGGTACACTCTCCACGTGCTAACGCCCGAAGAGGACCGGCGCTTTCGGCAGGTGATTGCGGAGCAAGGAAGCCCGGAATGCAACCGCCTGACGCGGATCGAGGAACTGGCAGAACTGCGGATCCGCTACGCACCGCTGATTCGGAAATTGGGATTGAATGCCGAGCAGGCAGCCAAGCTGCTGCAACTCCTCTCCGACCAGCGAGACCTGCCCATGGACCTCAACAAGGCAGCGGTCGATCAACACATGAGCATGGACGAATTTCGGAAAGCGATGGCCAACGAGACCAGCCAGGTCGAGGCGGCGATTCAGGCATTGATCGGCCCCGAAAAAATCCCGCAACTTCAGTTCTATCAAAGCCACCTCGGGACCTATTTATTGGTCAGCGAGGTTCAGCAAGTCTTGGGAGCCCAGGCGGACCATCTATCAGATGCGCAAGCCGACGAGTTGACCCAGATCTTGCTGGCTCATCCGTCCCCAGCAGACCCCGCGCCCGGAAGCTTCCGCGGCGAAAGGGCGGCGGTCGTGATCCCGTTCTTGACCCCTACCTGGTTTCGGGCCGACGCATACAGCAGTGGTATGCCTCCTGGTGGGCAGCCGAACGATACCGTTGCGGGCTACAATCTGATCACCCGTTATAGCGGCGATGTGTATGTCGATGCCACTGGCGGCATCGATTCCAACTACGGCCTTTCGGGTGCTGCGATCCAGGCTGCCGCGAGCCTTTTAAGCGCCGAGCAGGTCTCCGCCCTCCGGCAAATTGCGAACCGGCAAGCAGCCGAGCGCGAGATCGCCACGAGCTACCACGCCCTTTAGCCCTCCGTTCACCACGACCCCCGATGCCGCGTATTCGTTCCTGGCTCTGCGGATTTCTGGGCCTGCTCGCGCTCGGTGGAGTTGTGCCGATTTGGATTTTGGCCCATGACATCGTCCGACTCCGCCTGGAGGTCTCTCAAATGGAGCCCCAGGCGCGCAATCCCGGGACGTCAGACTTCCTGCAGCGCGAATTGGCAGATGGCGAACGTGCCCTGACGGCCGCGAGGACCGATCTATCGCAGGCGGCGGCCCTCCGAAACCCGAAGCCGGAGCGTCCTTTTGGTGAGAAAATACACGACCCAGAAATTCAGGCCGATTTTCACCGGAGCGTTTTGTCGATCGTCAACAGTCGATATGATGCGCTTTTTTCCGCCCTAAAGCTCGATGCGGGGCGAGCCCAGCGCCTGCGCGACATCTTGAGCGATCGCACGTTGGGTGCCGGCGAGAACGTCCCGTCTCTCTTTTCGGATAACGCTCAGACGAGTCCGCCGCCCGACCCGAGGAAATTTCGATCCGCGATTGACGACGAAGTGCGCACGGTGCTCCGCGGCGACGAATACGAGAGCTACCGGGCATACGAGACTACCCTGCCCGGCCGCAATTTGGTCGATCAGATCCAGCGGCAATTGGGCGCCGTTGCCACGCCGATGACAAACGGGCAGGCGGCGGAAATCCTTGCGCTCGCTTTGTCCCAACCGACTGATGGGGCCAAGAGTCGAGGCGCAACAAGCAGCAACCAAGAAGCCGATGCCCTGGGGGCTTCTGTGACGAATCTTTCGGATGGCCTGATGCAGCGGGCCGCTGCTCTGCTCACTCCGGAGCAACTGGCGGTTTTATCAAACGTTCGGGAGCAGCAGGAAGCGCAAACCCGATTGGATGATGTTATCCGGCGAACGGAGGAGGAAGTCCATTGACACTCAAGGCCCTCCTTGACGCCGTGAAGCGGCAGGTCGAAGGAACATGACGTGGTGACTGGGAAGATTTGTTCCCCGACCCAATGGCTCTTTCAGACACGGTGAATTTGGTTTTGCGGAGACAAATGCCTATAGGAAATGATAGGTCGTGTAATCCGGAAATCCGGTTCACTCGGAAACAAAATATTGTTTCCCAATTTACGGAGACACCCCACCCCTTCGTCT
>Ga0182024_10019005_pt1 | contig 12722 bp, 16 predicted proteins | sample P32metaG_FD_120480 | JGI IMG/M metagenome (GOLD analysis project Ga0182024, IMG submission 120480) | Permafrost microbial communities from Stordalen Mire, Sweden - P3-2 metaG (Illumina Assembly) | ecosystem: Environmental > Terrestrial > Soil > Wetlands > Permafrost | place: Sweden: Stordalen... | reverse complement strand
TAGCCACGGTCGCCAACAGTGTAACCCGAAATTGCCCGGGCAAGCGGGGAACAGCGGCGATGCTATAATCGTATTGCCTATCGAAAGCAAAAGTGCGCGGCTGATGACGATCGCTTGTCGCCGCTCACGTCGTCGGGGAGTGGCTCAGCCTGGTAGAGCACCTGGTTCGGGACCAGGGGGTCGGAGGTTCAAATCCTCTCTCCCCGACCAATCTTTTCAAGCACTTAAACTGCGCTTCTGGTTTTCCGTCTACATCGATGGTGTCGAAATTGTAGACGGTGCCGTTTTTCTGGATTTCCCGCTGGGGTTTCATCGAGAATTACAAGCCGAAATTCCTCCAAGAACTCTCGCTAGTCTTCCAAGTAAAACATCAACGAAGCGTCCATTGCCTATGTCCGCGAGTTGTTTTTGACGACTGACGGCCGATCACGCGGATAGACAACTGAAACCTGCATGAACACTGGTAGCTCGTAGTTAATTGTGTGCGAGTTGTGTGCCGGAAGTTCCCCCGTCAAGCGCCCGCCAAGGAATGCCTCGCGCGTCAGTCACCATGCTTGAGTAAGTTGTGCGATTGCGCCCACGATGATCGCGAGGACGATGAGCGAGTAACCCGCACACTTGACGTAGGATTCCCGGCGCTCGGAGACTGCCCTCATGTTGAGGGGCATCGGAAGTCCTGAGCACCACCCTCGCGCTCAATTGCTGAAGTACAGATGAAACTACAGCGTCTCGGGCATCAGGCCGAGGTCATGACATTGCGGTTGTCGCAGAGCCTTTTCGGCAAGCCGGGCGAGAATACCCGGCAGCGGATTGGCGATGGTCTTTTTTAGCCGGCCAGGTGCCGTGAATTTGTGACCGCACGCTGTACACCGGCGTGTTGTGACAGGCGTGAAGGCGAGATCCCCAACGTCAAACTGGGCCTCATGGCAGGACGGACAATCGATCGGCCGGACCCGGTTGTTCAGGGAGGGCAGCGCGCTCTGCGCCATCAGGGTGCGCACCATTGAGGGACTTAACCTCTCGCCGTCGATGGTGACTTTGCCATACGTTTCATCCAGTTCCGGCATGCTGGCATTTTCGCGGAATGCGTGGATATGGATTCCTTCTTCTTCGTTAACGGCGCTCGTCCAGATGAAGGCCGGATTCGAACCCCAGACCTGAATCCCGCCTGGAAAATCCGCCTGTTTGATGTCCAACCTTTTCTTCGACGGTTTTGCCTCCAGCGTCCTGACGCCGCAAGCGTCCCGGACGGCGTAAATCGGATTGCCGATGGCCGTTTCGGTATCGCGGAAGTGCCTGCCGCATCCGGCGCAGAGATGCCGCCGGTGCGGATGGACGCTGAACCAGTCCCGGTCTAGATGCGCATAACCGCAATACGAACACGTAATGTGCTTCATCCCGTACCCGAACACTGACGAGACCATGTAATAAATGGCGTCGAGCTCGGAGACGAAAATCCCTTGCCTGGGCAGACGCTCGCCGAAGATACGCACTGCGCGAAACGTGCGATCCATTTCCTTCACACCGCCGGCCATCGTGCGTGCGTGGACATGGACACCCCGGTCTATCGGCTGTGTCGTTGTGTCGTAGACGGGCGGAACGGCGCCCCAGAGAGCGATCCCCCCTTCATATTTGTCGATATCGAGCATCAGCGTGTCCTCTGCACTGATCGGCGGAATGTGCGCGGTGCGACACTGTGTGGCTGGCCGCCCGTACTTTGCGGTCGCGTCGGCCTTATGCCGGAGGCACCAATACCGCGTGCCGCCGTCTCTGCGCTTGCCCACGGATACGATGTTGCACGCCGATGACGAAGCATCCGATCCGCTCTCTGATGCGTTTAATGGGAAAAGGGGCTGCTGCTGGGAGGATCGGGCGGCGCGAAGCTTTCGACTGCGGACAGACTTCGATTTTGTCATTTGCACTCCTCCGCGTGGAGCCGGCCAGGCAATCGGAACCGATTTGGCCGCTTTCCTGACTAATTCACAGACACTTTCAGCGATTCCAGCCATTCGCGCAGCTCAAGAACTTGCTTCTCGGTAAGCTGCGTGCCGAAACGGCCGACTATGGCAAAGGGCGACTTGCCGCCCTTGTGCAGGATGTCGCGGAGCGCCTCCAGCGTCTGCCGTCGTCCCTCGGCAATTTCCTCCGGCGTCGCGAGCGCGATGAGATTCGTGCCGATGACGTAATTCTTGATGCGCGCGTCGAATGAACTATGATCGTCCAGCTCGTGTTGCCGGCCGTCGGCCTTTACGATGATGTTTCCCGTGAGCTGACCATCTTCAAGTTTGCGCAGCCGGTGCTCGGGAAACTGGCGATAGGCCTCGATCGCAGTTATCTTGGATTCGATTTCGAACCCGGCCATCACGAACTGGTTGTAGTCCGGAATTCTGCCCGAAATGACGAAGATGTGGTCACCCTTTTCTAGTTTCCGCCGCACATCCGGCCGGCAGGCGCCCAGCGTGGGGCATGGGCCCAGATACGGGTCCTTCACGTGCTTGCCCAATTCAGGATCGTAACCAGCGCGCGTTATGAAGATCTTTCCAATCATGTCTTCACCTCTACTCTACAAATTTCCAGTCAAGTTTCTGTTTCAGCGCATTGCCCTGATGTCGTTTCAGAATTCCGTCATATTGCAGCCGGCCCACGACGATCCCCGGCCCGACGCCGATAGTTTCCGCGAAGTCGTGTATGGAGTCGTTGGTGAAAACGCCCGCCCGCATGAAATCCGCGAGCGCGCGCGGGGGGATCAGCGTATCGGCCGAGAAGCGACTAGCCTCCTCCTCGTACCGATGCATCTCGGGATCGACAACATGATCGGACAGGTCTTCCGCCGCATTGTCGAGCACGAAAGATCGCTTGTTCCTGTGAAGCAGGATGTGTCCGATTTCATGAAAGAACGTGAACCAGAGCTGATCGTCCGTCTTGTACCGAAGCGTCAATCCGATGAGCGCCGTCTTTTCCGTCAGCCAGCGCGCACAGCCGCTGATGCCGGTGTTATGAAGTTCAGGCACCCAGACCACGGCCACGCCGGCGCGGGCGCAAATCGCCTGCACCGGGTCCATAATCTCGTCGGCGCGCACCCGGCTGTACCGTCTCATTTCGTCAAGCGATGACATGAGGCGCTTTTCGTCGAACTCCGCAACCTCCAAACCCCTGGCAACGAGTTCGGTCTCGCGGACCCAGGCGGCCATGGCCCCCTCCTGCGCCCTGAGTGTGCGGGTCTGCCGATATGAAACGGCCGAGGCTTTCCATACGGAACTCCAGCTCTCCGGCGAAGACACGCCGAAAAAGTTCAGGAGAACGTCGGCGTCAGAGTGTCCCTCCGGCAGCGAGAATTTGAGTTTCTGCATTTCCTTCAGCGGAAAACTCCGGACCCAGTCGCCCCAATGGAGAGACTTCGCCATTTCCTGGCGCCGCGCCTCGGCCTCGTCAAAATTGCGCTGCAGGTTGAGCCACAGATGCGCCGGCCGCTGAAAAGCTCTCTCAAAAACCAGCGCCGTCTGAGGCGTGATCGGTGCTTTTCCGCTGCATATCTCACTGATCGTCTTGGGCGCCAGGCCCGTGCGCCGCGCGAGATCGCGCTGCGACCACCCGAAGAAGTCGAGATACTCCAGCACCGTCTCGCCCGGATGGGGAACAGCGTTCGGCTCAAAACGAGTTTGTTGAGCGCTATTCATGTGTGTCCTCAATCCCCAGGATGTGAATCGCCGTGATGGATTTCCATCGCAGCCGTTCGTCGGAACGATCCGGCGTCGCCGTCGCCTCATGAGGTTCGAAGAGCAGGCGATAGGGCTGCTTCAGATCGACCGAAAATGTGCCCGCGCGATCGCCTTTGAGTTCGTGGCATCGCTCAGGTCCCGATTTGGGAGGCCAAAGATCAGCGAGCGAGTCGGCAGCCCGAAGGGCAGCGACTCTCAACGTGACCCTTCTCGCTGTGTCTGCCCCGTACTGTCGCCTGCATGCCGCTTCATCGGTGATTGCGGCGTGCAGGTCGTTATCGCTGACGTATATATCCATGCGTTCCCAATCGGGTAATTCATGCTACTCATCATAGTGTTACCTGTAGGGTAACGAACCGTGGATTATTATGTCAATAGAGAAATCGGGCGGCGGGGACTCAACGACGCGATGAAAAACGGCGACCCACGCAATCACGTGGCTCCCGGCGACAGCAGGGACGAAAACCTTGGTTTTTGCGCCTCCGGCAACGGCACTTCTTAAATCACCTTGATAACCTGCGTGTAATCGGCCTTGTGATTCACCCTCACCCGAAAACCCCACTGTCTGTGAATCTGCGATCCGACTTCAGGCGTGCAGTAAGCGAAGTGCTTGGAGAGATACCCACTGGCGCCCTCATGAAAGACTCCAAAAACAAATCGGTTCTCTCCTTCGCGGCCGACAGTCCTGGAGCCGACGATGCGGATAAACAGCACCTGGGCCGGCAGCGGGAAACATCGTGGCCGTCTCCCGCTGTTCTTCGCGAAGCAGCAGTAAAGACTTGGAGAGGAAGAAAAGTACGATAAAGAACCCGACCAGGGCGATGCCCAACAACACCGATGAAAGGTCAATGCAATGGAGCCGGGTCGCCAAGAGCGTAACCACCAGAATGGCTGAGGCGAGGCAAAAAAGGTCAAAACTGATGCGCCAACCGAGCTGAAGGATCTGGCTCGAAGAAGATTCCCGGCGGAGACCTTCCACTCGCTCCATGGTAGTGCCGCGAAACCGTTAGTTGCGGTTTCCGGCCCGAGAGTACCCGCTCATCAATCAGGTAGCGCGTCAAGGTGGGCCCAAGCTGTGCTTCCAACCGAGCTAGTCGATGCTAGGTCTAAGAGGAACGGTGGCCCGATGCGAACGATTCTGCTTCTTCCAGGCTTGTTTCCAGGGTGGCATCAGGCTTAAAGAGATTCAGGCGTCCAGGGGCTGGGATCGGGGACTTGAACCGAATTGGCCTTTCCAGAATCCATCCAAACTGACCCGAATGATACGGGCCGGAAACAATGTGTCGGGGCTGCCAAGTTGACCAGCGCCGAATGTCGAGCGGCACAATTGCGCTGAGGCGCACGCTTCCAACGAAGCCTCCTTTAAAGGGTTGCATGATGCCAAATGCTCGTTCGAGCTCCGGTTCGCTGGTTTTCCCAGCGTGTACCCAAATTCTGCCACGATACTCAGTAGCCCAAGACCGAATCTCGATGGTCTTTCGCCCAGCGACGATGAGTTCCGCCCACGGCTGTCGCACGCTGAGCGCGGGTGTACTAGGCAGAAGCATCACTTTCCGGGGTGATCCCATAGGTATCCATGAACTCCATCGCGAACCGGCGGAACAATTTGTACAAGTCTGCCAGCTGCATCGCGCCAGTGGCTACAACGTCTCGTCCAGCCGCAGGGAGCACACGATAAAACTCTCGTTCATCGGGGCAGCTCAGTGTTCGGGACAGGAAGCCATAATATGAACGAAATGCCGCACCCTTGGCGTGACTGTTACGATTCGAATCCTTGGTCAAATCGTACACGTAGTCATCATCAGGCATCGCCGTGCGGCGCAGCAAACAAGGAATGCAGACGCCACAGGCCCTGTGGGGCTGCTTCTTGGCACCTAGCATGCGGTTGGCGCTAAAGAACCAACAGGTTTGAGTGCGGAGAAGCAGCCCGTGCACGTCATCCACCTTCGATCCGCTGACTGCCCTTTCAACGCACTCACGTTTTGTGCATGGCAGGAAGGGATTGCTGACGCTCCAAGTACCTCCGAACAACAACCCAAAGAGCCGGGAGCATGCGGCGTGGAGCCTGGGGTGAGCGTGATGTGTCATCGCGAACGATGGCGCGGGAGGAATCGCTGAAGCGAGCACACCGTTCTCGAACTGAAAGAGACGGCGTGCCCCCCAAGACTCTGCAACAGCCGCGCCTAGCGCCAAGAACAGGAACGAGCGATAAAAATATGAGTGCCCTCGCCCGGGTTCTTTCGCCCAGTGGAGACTCCACTGAACTGGGGGCGAGAAGCCAAATGCTTTTGCGAGATCGGCCTGCAAGCTCTTCTGTCCTGTGTAATACGAGGTCAGCTGAGTGATGGCCTTCTGCTTACGCAAGGTCAGAGCTCCACATGCACTGTCCAAGCCGCCAGAGAAGAGAGCGACTTGCTCGATATTCTGGTCCTTGCTCTTCTCGTGTTGCGGGATCTGGGATTGGAGCCCCGGGTCTACTCGGACATTCCATGTAGGGTTTCCCAGGACGTTGAGAATGTCGATGAGGCTGCTTGTTGCACGCTCGTTCCAAGCCGTTGCCTCTCGCACGCGAATAGTCAACTCAAACCTTGCGACCGGATTGGTGCGTTGTCGTCCCCTCAGTTGCCGCTCGATCTGGAAAATGCTGGCGGCAATATCGACAAGGTCTGCGGCTCTCCGAGAAATCCCGCGCGGTCCCAAGAGCCCATGTGCCTTAACGGCCAGGTCGGTTCCCGTGTTGAATCGGATTTGTTGCGGAGAAGCGTTGTCGCGGAGCTTGTAAGCAGTACACACAACCGACGTTTTGCTGCTTGGCATGGGGTGCCTCGTTACTTGCGTAGCTCTCCGATTAACCACTCTGGATTTTCCTGGAAAACGCGGAAGATCTGACGGTGCGTTATTTGCCCCGTCTTGAATTTGCTCTCGAATTCACGGACTAGATGGTCTGCCACTACCTGGGAGGCCCGGCGCAATTGAATCTCACTATCCTGAGGCAGTGTCTCGACTTCGCGTTCCAGAACCCGCCAGACGAGGGCGCCGAGAAAATACCCGGAGGTACTTTTGAAGACATCCTCTTTGAGCTTCTTAACCACAGCCTGGCCGTCACCAGAAAGATACACGTCGATATCGTCATCCAATGATGTGATCAAGAAGTCTTCAAGGCACATGCGAGCGGTCTCGCGCACCTTGGGATTGGGCTCCTCGCCTGCTGCCTCCGCGACCACCTTTTCCACCCATTCGTGCAGGCACCCTGGGCCCGACCCCGTGCCCATTTGCCTAGCCACGAGTTCCCATCTCTGATCCCGAAAAACGGGGCTGGGCAAGAGGAACAATTGTTCAAATACGCGTCTCACCATGGGGCTACAGAATTGTCCCGCCAGGTAGTTCTTGGAGTCGCGCGACAGCTTGGCAAAGGTGTCCCGCACTGTTCGTCGGGCCTTGGTCTCTGAGCTGGCCGCGGTCTCCCCTCTTCCGCCATGGAAGGAGTAGCCTCGCATTCCACCGCCACCGCCACCGCCCCCGCTACTGCCGCCGCCACCGCCACCACCCCCGCCGCCAAACGAGCCACTGCCCATCGGATCACCTCACAAGCTGCGGAACCTTCGCCCAAATCTGCTCCGCGGATTCAACACCCTGACTTGCCAAGTATTCTTGGGACCAGCCGTAGGTTGTCTTGAAATCTGCCCATGCCGTCGCGCTCTGGCCGAGGCGAGCCATGACGACCTGTTGCCCGGAAGCAATAGCGCAAATCCTGAATCGATCGCTACGACCATCCAACCAGCGATTACGCGCAACAACAGCCCGTGCAGATTCGAGAATCTCCAAAGCGATCTGCAGCTGTCCCTGCGTTTCGAAAATGCGCGCGGCCCGCATTCGTCCATCGAGCAACGTTCGAACCGGCCACCCGTGATCGGGATGAGCTGCCAGGTTGGTATCGATCTCTCGCCAACGTGCAATAGAGAATGATTCCTCCGCCCAAAACAACCTTGCTTTTGCGATCGCCTCAATTTGGTAGTGACCGCTATGATGGGCCGCATTAATAGATTTCGAGAGAAAGTCTAGCGCACTTGCATCCTGGCCAAGAGTCTCTGCCATTTTCGCCTGCTCGTATAGAACCTCGGAAAGCAAAGGATTATCAGGCGATTGTTTCGCGATAACTTCGGAGCGAGTTAGTTCGTCGCGAGCCAGAAGCATCCGAGGATCGTTCGGTCCTGTCGCGAGAGTTCGCAAACATTCCGCGTGATTCCGAAGGACGATGGCGAGATCCAACTGAGCGGTCGGCTCATTACTCCAATCTTTGATGAGCTCTTGATAGGCTTTGTCGGCACCGTCCAGGTCATAAAAAAGGAAGTGCCTGATGCGTGCCCTGTCCTGACGGTAGTTCCGCAATCGGCGCTGAATTTCTCGCCGATCTGAGGGAGAAGCGCGCAACGCATCTTCACAAATCCGTATCGCCTGGTCGATTGCCGTCGCGGCACCTTCCTTGTCACCCGCGCTTTTGCGCAATTCTGCCCGCAGACCTTGAACCCATGCTTCCTCCACGGGACCAGACGGTCTTGCCCGTCGCAACCAGAAGTCCGATGTAGTCGCATCACCCAACTGAGCATAGGCCCAAGCAACACGGAGGGCTGCCGCGCCACTCAGCTCGCGTGAGTGCTGCCCCAGTCGTCGCACGATTCCGACAACTGCCGCCGGCCGATCCAGTTCGCGGTACCAGTTACAAAGAGCTTCCGCCTCGATCAGCGCAGGCTCCCAATCGTTCGCCTGCACTGCGTGAAATAGCGTCTCGTCACGCACCCGAAGGGTCAACGGAATATCGGGATTGGAGAGTATGTGTCCGCAATCTATATGTGCCGTCTTCATCTGTTCGGCTGTAGTCGAGGAGAGCACAACTTGCCGGGCCGTTGCGGACATTAAGGGTCCGCCCGGTACCTCCACCAGCGCCGCGTTCCAGCCCGACCATTCGTCGAGAGATCGCGGTTCATTGGACTCCGCCGCGTCCAGCTGTAGGAGGGAGTAGCCGATTGGTTCTCGCAATAACGCCAGCGCACGGGCCAACCGCGGCGCTCTCGCGATGGCAGCGACAATGGAACCCATATTCATAGTGTTCTCGATCTTATCGACGGCCCATAGGCCGACGGTCGATTCCGGCTGAGGACTGCTTGAAAGCACAACGAGATTCAAGTCTTGCGTTTCGAGCAGAGGTCGCCAGAACCAGCCATGCGGGTCGAACTGCGGCGGGTTCGCAATGGCCAGAAGCAGTCCGTTCACTTTTAGAAGAGCATTCCAGCCAGCGATGGGCTGAGACCTGAGCAGGAATAGCGCGCGAGCAAACTCTTCGGGTGCGTAGCCAGGCAACAGGCTCCCGTAGGCGGCTTCCGCCCAGGTCCTGAGAAACAATTCGATCTCGGTATTCCCTGGATCAATCTCCACAATGTACCGCGGCTCCCCTTGTTGGATCGCCTTCAAGATTCGGACCCACCGTGCGCGGGTTTCTGGATTGGTTCCGTCACTTGCGACCCACGTACGTGAATTCGCTACCCAGGCGCGTGCGATCGTCAACTCGTAGTCAGAGGAGGGGGGATCCAATTGGCTGGGGTTAATCCGACCGGCCCGGAGGATCTCACGCCCGAGCGACTGAAGTCGGACCATCTCATTGTCGGGCGTGTCCCACTCCCATCGTTCGACAAGGCGGGTGGAGGTCCAGATAACCGGAGATGCCCAGTCCATGCGGTTGCGGCTCTCCGTAATGGTTGAATTGAGCACGGCGCGGGCACGCGCCAATGCCAGTTCCAGCGACAGGCCGAGGGCCAATCCACCGAACAGCTCTCGCGCCAGAACGCGCGCACTTACGTCTCCGATCGGCGACTGCATTCCCAATACGCTCAGCGTACCAACCTTGAAGAACTGGGTCACAAAAGCGGGCAGGTCCTCCAACGTGCGTCCACCGCGCGCGGTATCGCAGGCCATCAAGAACCAAAAGCGTGGCTTCCAAGCGGATTGCACCAGCACGCTCCCAATTTCATTCGGGTCTGCCCAACGCCCGTCTGCCAACAGCAAGCCCGGTTTAGGCTTGTGGCGTCCGTGTCCTGTAAACCAAACCACGTCAGGCTCATCTGCCAGGAGGTTCGCCAGACCGCTCAATTCCGCCGGAGCGACGCGTGGGCGAAGAACTCGCTTTTGGACTGCGTGTTCGAGACTTATCCAAGCGTCGATGATTGCATTGGCTTCTGCTCCAAGGTCAATCTTGGCGCCGATGGATGTGCCATCTTCGCCTTGAAGAATCAATATTCGGAGTGGTCGTCCAAACCGTGAAGGCTCGAAGAGCGGTGTCTGTTCCTCCAGAGTTCGCACCAGAGACACATTCTTTCGGTTCTCGGGTATTCGCAACTCTCCGACGAGCCATTCCCAAGGTATATCCCACGCACCGTCGCGAAACTGCAGTAAGAACAACTTGTGACCTGCCGCCCCGCAGGCCTCGTGCCACCATTCCGACAGGTGGCTGTCGCGAATCAACTGCTCCAGACTGCCGTGAAGGCCGGGATCCCTGACGTTGCGCGGAGTCTGTCGTAGCCGCCAGCGACTAAACAGGTACTCCAGCGGATGAGAGGGGGCCTCGATTTGCCATCCGCCACTAAGGAGATGCTTTTTCCAGCGAACGACGATCATCCAAACCTCGAGGCGGCTGCGATACTATTTGGACCAAAATCGGCGCAGCTGAAATGACTCTGCGCCTCTATCTTGCTGCCCTGGCTCCTCTTTGACACCTAGCAGTCGCGAGAGGGCTTCTGGGCCGGCATAACCGAATGCGAGAGCTTCCTTGACTTCCTTAGCGGTTCCCAGCCATGAAACGAAGCCCCCGAGCCCTACCAAGAGCACAAGGCCGACCCAGAACATCGGTGACTTGAGATAGCCGGGAATATCGCCGAACCTACCCTTAATGAGACGCACGACATCTGGAAGGACACCACCCACACATCCCCATACAATTACATGCGCAAGGTCCATCGCAACCTCCACCTCGTTAATGTTAGTGGCAGATGTTTGTCACCAATTCAATCGCCGAGCGGCCCATCAATTCGCATGACTAATCGGTGTGATGAAAACATGGCTCTAAGTACTCGCCGTCGTCAAGACGCAGATCTGGTCCAAGGATTTGGACTGCAAGGGGAAGAGGCGCAATATTAGCCCGCGTCTTCGGGTAAGTCAATAGGTTGTACTTGTCCTGTCGGTAGCACATCAAATGTCCAGTTGAGATAGCACATGAAATGTCCGCTTTCGCCAGCGGCGAGGGTAGGAGACCATGTGAAGCATGTTTGGCTACTCGAAGGCTGCCATGGAACAGATGATGATGGTTCAGGAAGTGCGGTTACGAGCGATGGCACGGAAGATCACGTGGTTTCAGCCGCCGAGATTCTAGGCTTTACTGATCGGCATTTGCGCCGGATTCGGGAACGGTAGCAGGAGGCTGGCTATGACGGGCTCTTGGATCGTCGCCTAGGCAAGTCTTCCGAGAAGCTGCACGCCGAACACCAGATCGATTTGAGCTATACCTGGGTCAAGGCAGCGTTACAGGGGTTCGGGTACGGGCAAGAAAACGCGGAGCGCATCGCAAGCGACGGGAGCGACGGCCCTTGCCGGGCATAACTGTTGCACATCGATGGTAGCCGGCATCAATGGTTTCAAGACGAGCGCAGGTATGACCTGATCGTGATTTTGAACGATGCCACCAGCGAGATCTACTACGCTCGGCTCACCGAGGAGGAGTCCACCATCACCGTCATCGCCGGGTTGAAAGAAGTGATCGAGGATAAAGGAGCGTTCTGTGCCTGGTATAGCGAATCGGGGAAGCCATTTCTGGCTCACGCCGAAGCACGGGAGGGAAAGTCGATCCCCATCGCCTGACCCAAGTAGGTCGTGCGCTGCGTGAACTGAGCGTGCAGATGATCCCGTGTGGTGCGCAGAAATTCAATCCGGGTGGCGTAAACAACAGAGAAGTCGGGCTTTCCGTTCGATTCGATCCTTTCGCGATGGATACGCTCAATGGCTAGTTTCCGGTTTTTCCAGGCCAGGTTTGCCGGTACAATCCGTTCGGCATGCTTCGATTTCGAATTTCTGTTTTCACGCGACTTTCTGCCGTTTCAGAACTGTTCGGCGTGTGATTCGTCAAAACGTCACGAACTGGTAAGAGCCTTCCTCCGTGCGGTGTGTGAGCCCACTGAGTCGTGATTCGTTACTCCGGTCCGAGGCTACTACAAGCCACGGGCCTGGCCGCGACGAAAAGATCTCCCGCACGGTTTCTGATTCGGACAATGAAGAGTCGATCCCGGTTGATAGAGTTGTCGGACTCTAAGCCGCGACGGCGTAACGATGGTGCAGGCCGCCGAGTCGGGGGAAAGAGAGAATCTTGTTTCTCGCCAGAGGACACATTGCTGTCGGCCGACCTTCTGGCGTATCCTTCCCGAGTCCGAGGTGAGTCCGATCTTCATGGTAGTAGCGAACATAGTCGAAAAGCAGCCGCTTGAGGTGCTGCTCATTCAGTACGATCACGTGGTCCAGCAGATCTCGTCGGCAACTCCCGACCCAGCGCTCTGCCACACCGTTCTGCCACGGGCTGCGAAAGGCAGTGCGAGTGGGTTGGCTTCCCAAATCTCTTACAGCCGAAATTACATCGGTTCCGAACTTTGAGTCGCGATCGAACACAAGGAATCTGTGCGCCGATACGTACGGCCATGCCTCCCGTAACTGCTGCGCGATCCAGAGAGCATTCGGATTTCGAGTCACGTTGAAACGCAGGATCTTTCGCCGGTCGTGGCATATCACAAAGAAGCAATACAGGACGCCGAACGTAAGTGTGGGTACGGTGAAGAAGTCCATAGCTGCAATGGCCTTGCGATGGTTTCGGAGGAACGTGAGCCAGCGTTAGGCGGGATCCGGGCTTCTCGGAACTCGCCGCAGCCATCGCGAGACAGTGATTCCCGACAGATGAAAGCCCAACTTCTG
>Ga0182024_10019004_pt1 | contig 12723 bp, 12 predicted proteins | sample P32metaG_FD_120480 | JGI IMG/M metagenome (GOLD analysis project Ga0182024, IMG submission 120480) | Permafrost microbial communities from Stordalen Mire, Sweden - P3-2 metaG (Illumina Assembly) | ecosystem: Environmental > Terrestrial > Soil > Wetlands > Permafrost | place: Sweden: Stordalen... | reverse complement strand
GTTACCGACGGACCGTTCCCGGAGCATTACGAGCCTTTCGAGAGCCCGATTGAAAATCCGCTGCATCCGAAACGATCGAACAATCCGGTGGTGAAGAAACTGACCACGCCAGCCGACAAATTTGGCACGGTGGAGCAAGGTTTCAACGTGGTGTGCACCACGTACCGGCTTACCGAGCAATATCACTACTGGACGAAGAACAATCCGGTGAACGTGCAGCTGATTCCTGAGCCGTTCATTGAAATTCCGGTGGAGCTGGCGGATGAGATGGGCATACGAGGTTCGGAAAAAATCAAGGTGAGCAGCGCCCGGGGCACTTATATTGCGAAGGCGTTCGTTACGCGGCGTATCAAGCCGATGATGATCGACGGAAAAAAGGTGTATCAGATCGGATTGCCGATTCACCAGGGCTTCCGCGGAATCCAGGAAGACGCAGACCGAAACGCGCGCACGCCGGCGAATCTGCTTTCACCCACGGTGATTGACCCGAACGCTTTTACGCCGGAGTTCAAAGGGTTCCTTGTGAAAGTGGAAAAGATTTAACGGGACAGCCATGAGCCAGGAAACTTTCGAAATTCGGGCGATTTCGGGGCACTCGGGATCGGTGCCGGGAGCCGGCGTCCGGCGCGAATTCGAAGTCTGCAAGCTCATCGACACCACGACATGCATTGGGTGCAAAGCCTGCGAGGTGGCGTGCCTCGAATGGAACGGCCTCACTTTCAGCGAAACCAGCTTCGATAATTCCTACCAGACCATGCCCGAAACGGCCTGGAACTATTGGAATCTCATCAAGTTCAACGAGCACGAGCGCGAAGACGGCAGCGTGACGCTGCTGATGCGCAAAGACCAGTGCATGCATTGCGAAGAGCCGGGATGCCTCAAGGCGTGTCCCGCCGACGGCGCCATTGTGCAGTATGTGAACGGCATCGTGGATTTCCAGCAGGAACATTGCATCGGCTGCGGCTATTGCATCACCGGATGTCCTTTCAATATTCCGAAGTTCAGTCCCACGGCGCGAAAAGTTTTCAAATGCACTTTGTGCAACGATCGCGTGACGCAAGGGCTCGAGCCCGCTTGCATCAAATCCTGCCCGACGGGCTGCTTGCACTTTGGCACCAAACCCGAGATGAAGGAATTGGCCGAAAACCGCGCGGCACAACTTCGCGAAGTGTCTGGATTTGCGAACGCCGGCGTTTACGACCCGTCTGGCGTGGGCGGAACGCACGTGATTTACGTGCTTCACGACGCCTCCAATCCCGAGGCTTATGGCGGCCTGCCGAAAGACCCACACATACCGTGGACCGTCCGTCTCTGGAAATCGCCTCTCAAGTGGATCGGGAATCTTGCGATGGCCGGCGGTTTAATAGGCTTGGCCGTCCACTATCTGAGATTTGGGCCAAAAACAGAAGAGCCGGAAGAACGCCCCAAAGAGCCGAGCCAGTCTAAACAGCCATGAACGACCAAGCGCGACTTCTGCCGAATGGACGGATTCTTCGCTACGTTTTTATTGAGCGCCTGATGCACTGGACTGCCGCTATCTCGTATGTGTATCTGTTGCTCACCGGCCTTGCCTTTTGGTCGCCATGGCTGTTTTGGATTGCCACGGTGCTTGGCGGCGCAACCATTTCCCGCGAGATACATCCCTGGATCGGTTTGCTGTTTGTGGCCGCGACGATTTGGATGTATCAGGTATGGGCCGACCAGATGAAGGAGACGGCGGTGGACGATCAATGGTGGCATGCACTTCCTCACTATATTAAGAACGAGGATGCGCTTGTTCCCAAAGTCGGCAGATTCAACGCGGGGCAAAAATCTCTTTTCTGGGGATTTTTCTGGTGCGGGTTGCTGCTACTGCTTTCGGGCCTCGTCTTGTGGTTTCCTCAAGAGATTCCGTGGAGCTGGAGATATCTTCGCATCGGCGCTGTGATTGTGCATCCCGTGGCGGCGCTGCTAACCATTGCGCTGTTCATGATTCATCTTTATATGGGGTTGGCGATTGAGGGCGGCGCGCTGCATTCTATCGTCCAAGGCGACGTTTCGCAGTCTTGGGCGCGCGCTTTTCACCGCCTCTGGTATGAACAAGTGTTGGGCGAATCCTCCTCGAGGAAATGAGAAAGAGCAAGTGGGACTCGCGGATCGAACGAGCGCGCAAGCTGCAATCCCTATATCCTTTCGCAGCGGAGGGGCTGCGCTTCTATGAGCGCATCGCCGGTTGGCAGCGGTCGTTTCATACGGAACTTGGCTCGCGGCTTGACATAGGCGGCAAACACAGTTTGCTGGACGTTTTTCGCCACAATTTGGATCTGCTCGCTCTGCTTCCGGCTTTTGCTCCGTTTCTCGCGCTGATCGAACAGCATGCACCGGCGCCACTCTCCGCCTCCGCTGGCCAGTTGAAAGCCAAAGGAACCGGACAATGGGAGGACGCTCTCACGCGTTTCTGGGAGGATGAGCCAGACTCCGAGGCGCTCGATCCCGCGGTGGCATTGATTTCCTGGATATTTCTGCAGCCCTACGGGGAATATTTAGCGGAACTCGCAGCGCCCTTCGCAGTGGAGGGAACTCCTTCGCGCTGCCCCTTCTGCTCCCGCCATCCGCAAGTCGGCGTGCTACGGCAAGAGGGCGATGGAGCCAAGCGGTCGTTGATTTGTTCGCTGTGCGCCCATGAGTGGGAGTACCGGCGCCTCGTGTGTCCTGCATGCGGGGAGGAAGATGTGAAAAAGCTGGCGGTTTATTCCACGGAAAAATTCCCTCAAGTGCGCGTGGAGGCTTGCGACACCTGCCGCAGCTATATCAAGTCCGTGGATCTCACAAAAGATGGGCACGCCGTGCCGGTGGTGGACGAACTGGCGACCATTCCTTTGAATCTATGGGCCGCCGACCACGGTTACACCAAACTGCAGCGAAATCTACTGGGATTGTAGCGGCAGGGATGCGGCCTGCGGGAGGCGAAGCGACATTATTCGTCGACGATCACTTTACCTTTCATGCTTCCGTGCCCGAATCCGCAAATTTTTGCGCACTTGAAGTCGTAGGCGCCTGGTTCCTGGGCCGTAAAGTCGATCACCTGGTCCACGTGCTTCTTCACTTTGCCGTTCTGATCCGGCTTTTCGAACAGCAGACCCGGCGCGCTCGTTTCCGATGTGCCCTCTGCCCGCTCGTTTAGCTTGATTCCGTGAGTCTCGTCCTCGGAGTGTATCTTCAGCTCGACTTTTGCGCCTTTGCGAACGTGTATTTCACTGGGCATAAATTCATACTTCTTTGCGGAGACTTCGATCACCTGCGGGGCATCGGCCTGCTCCGATGGGCTCTGCTCCGCGGGAATTTGAGCCGCAGCCGCCCAGTGGGCCGCGATTGCAATTCCCAACACCCCAGCGAGCAGTAATCCTGATTTTTTCATGAATGTGGCACCCGTATGGTTGATTTAGATTCCTCGAGTCAGATGTCCTGCGGGGAGCAAAGGTTTGCCTATAGCCCCCCGATTTCATCGTAAGGTGCTGGCCGTCTAAGATTGCGCTGCCAATGGAGCGCAGGTGCTTCGAGAGTGCATGGCGCGCATCGATCATAAGCTTGCAGGGCAGGGAATACAGTGCAATTCACGGAACGGTTTTGAACTCATTTGCCTGGGCGGAGCACAATAGGGTATACATGACGTGATACCGGATATTGTTACGGGAACTTCTCGAAGGAGAGCAAACCTTATGAACCGGCGCGAGTTTCTTCGATCCGCTGTGGCGGCATCGGCGGGCCTGGCAATTTCGAATCCCCGCTCTCTATTCGCGAGGCCGGCGGCATCTGGCGACTGGCGCACGTTTGACGTTACGACTCGCGTGGAAGTGCTGAATTCGGCAGGGATAACCCGAATATGGGTTCCCGCAGCGCTCATCACCGAGACGCCTTTCCAGCGGACACTGTCGAATAAATTCAGCGCCGAAGGCGGCGCCGCGAAATTGACCAGCTTCAAGCCGGACGCGCTTGGAATCGTCTCAGCAGAGTTTCCAACTGGCGTAAAGCCGATTGTCACCGTCACCAGCCGGATCGCTACCCGCGATTGCGACGTAGACCTTTCGGCGGCGCCTAAGGCACCGAAAGCGAATGCGGCGGAGCTGAAACACTTTCTGCGGCCGACCAAGCTTCTGCCCACCGACGGCATCGTGAAAGAAACCGCCACGGAAATCACAAAAGACGCCACTACGGATATCGACAAATCCCGCGCGATCTACGAATGGATTGTGGACAATACCTTCCGGAATCCGAAAACGCGTGGCTGCGGCGTCGGAGATATCAAATTCATGCTGGAGTCGCGGGACCTCAGCGGCAAGTGCGCCGATCTGAACGCTCTTTATGTGGGACTTGCGCGCTCGGCTGGGCTGCCATCGCGCGACGTGTATGGCATTCGCGTCGCCAAGTCGGAACTGGGGTACAAGAGTTTGGGCGTAGCGTCCGACAACATCACCAAGGCCCAGCACTGCCGCGCGGAAGTTTATCTCGAAGAGTATGGCTGGGTTCCCGTCGATCCTGCGGATGTAAGGAAGGTCGTGCTGGAGGAACCGCCGGGGAATCGCCCGCTGGACGACGACATGGTCAAGCGAGCCCGAAAGCGTTTATTCGGTTCGTGGGAAATGAACTGGATGGCTTATAACTATGCTCACGACGTTGCGCTGCCTGGGTCCAGCGGCGCGCCGTTGGGCTTTTTTATGTACCCTCAGGCGGAAACCACGGGTGGCAGAGTCGATTGCCTCGATCCCGACAATTTCAAATACGAGATCACATCCAAAGAAATCACTTCGACGAGCGCCTAAGCGGCGGTTCGGCTCGCGTATCTAAAACGGGGAAGGGAACTCGCCTCAGAGTCCCCTTTTGCTGCAATTAGGCGTTGGTTGCTTGGCACTTCGCGTTATTGTCCGCGCACCTGTTCGTGCTGCTGCACCTGAGCTTTCAGCGCCTGTAAATCTTCCTTGGTGCGGAAAGTCATGCGCGCCACCTTGCGCGTCCTCGAATAGGGAATGATCACTTGCAGCGCGCCGTCCTTTTCAAGCAGCGAGACATAGCGCGCTTCAGCTCCGAGCGTGGGGTAGGGATATTCGGTCCACTTCGAAGTCTTGGGATCGAACTTCATCACCGCATCGGCATTCATAAGGTTCATCCAGACGTTGTGCTCGTTATCCACGGCTGCTTGATAAGGCTGCTGCGCGTCGGGCTTCGGAAGAGGAATCATGGTAACTTTCAACGTGCGGGTATCGATTTTCGCGAGGCTTCCGCCCCACCAATCGCATGCCCACACCACGTGCTCGGATTTATCGGCTCCCATCCGGCGAGGGCCCTCCGCCCACGGCACCGCCGTATTCCAAGTGGAGCCTGCCGCCGCGTAGATTTTTCGTTCGTCCGGCGTGGCCGATTCCATGAATCCCGGCACCGGAGGAATTTTTACGGCCGCCACCTTACCGGTTTCGATGTCGCTCTTTGACACGACATCCATATTCATCTGCGCCCACCACGCGTTGCCATCGCCGTCCGCAGCCAGGCCGTAGGTGTTGCCGATGCCCTCAGAATTCTGATAAACAGCCGATTTGAATTCGGTAAATTGCTTCGTATCCGGATCGAACCTCACCGCGCCCGGCCCGGTCGTTGCCCAAACTTTGCCTTTGCCATCCACGTCCAGCGTGCCTGCCACAGGGGTGGGGCCGTTCATGCCGGCTGGCGGGGAAAACACGTCAATTTTATCCGTGTTCGGATCGACCTTCGCGAGCCGCCCCGGGCCGCCTTCGACGCCAGGGGTTACGTTGAACCACAAGTTTCCTTGCGGGTCCCTGGTGATGCCGTGTCCGATTGCGGCCATGCCGTGCAGGCCGGCGATCTTAAATGTTTTCACGTCGCCGGTTTTCGCATCTACGCGTCCTACGGAGATATCAGAATTCGGAACATTGTAGGAGAACCAAATGTTGCCGTTGAGGTCGGCCTGAGCGTCATGCACGCCGTGCGCGCCGTTCAGGCTCGAGGGCGTGCCCATCGACCAGTCGCTGCCGTTGTTGGTCACGAATTTTGCGCCTGCCGATGCCGCTAGGTCTTGTACCGGAACATCGTATTCGGTGAACACAACCCGCGCGACATCCCCTGTCGGGCGCGGCCGCACCGCGAATTTCATGGCGCTCGGCCCAGGCCCTCTCACGCGAGCCAGATACGCCGCAAGTTCCTTTTCGTGGGAGTCAATGATCGGAGCGGGCTCGCTGTCCGCGCCCAAAAAACCGCCGGCAACATTCACGCGCTTCATCAAGTCCATCACAGATGTCCAGCCGTCGGCATCGAAACGGTTCTGCAGAATGTAGTTGGGCTGGTGGCAGCTGGTGCAGCTATTCCGGAAAATTCGCTTCATGTGGCGATCTTCCGGAGTTTGGTCCGGAAGGGAAGCGAGTAATTGGTCTCCGGTGAGCTGGCGTTCGAAGTCGGTGAGCGGCTTCAGCGTAAAGTCCTGGCGTGCGGTGTCGCTGAGCGCGAGGGTGGCATGGCTCGTTTCGAATGTATCCGCTTGCGCCCAAATTTTGTACTGACCGGCGGCCAGAGGCGGGAAATAATAGTTGCCGTCGTCATCGGTAAACACCGTGGTCGTGATGGTGGCGCCTTCGGCCTTCGCGGATACCGTGACGCCCGCCATTTTTTCGCCCGACGCCGATTTCACCGCGCCGGTGAGAACTGATTGGGACGAAGCAGGGCTCGCGTGCGCCGAGAGGAAAAGTTTTGGCGCAAAAGCGAATGCCAGCACAGCTGTTACTGCTCCCAGGAAAAGATTTCGGAGTTTCATTGGGCTTCTCCTCATCGCTGACTTCCGTATCGGCTGACTTCAGTCCCCACTTCAGTCAACTGCACCTTCGCCCTTCGAGGGCGAATTGCGGGGTGCTGGTTTTGGCACGGCTTTCAGAAACTCCACGATCGCGTCGATTTCCGAAGCCTCGAGGCCATACTTGAATCCGGGCATGCGCTTCGAGCCGTTGCGAATGTAATCGCGGATCGTGTCTTCATTGCCGTCCACAAGGTCTTTGTAAAGGGTCAATCCATACATCGGATTGGTGGGAGTCACTTGCGTGTGGCACACGGCGCAGCGCTGCTGGAAAATCCTGCGGCCGGTTGCCTGCGTCGGCGTGAGCGCTGGAATTTTGCTTTCGGATTGCCGCGCCGGAAGCGTGGCCGGCGCTAGGGAAAACAGGACAATGAAAATCGCAGCGATGAAAATCGAAGCACCTTTCATCTACTCTCCCGCCAGCGCCCATTGTGAAAGCGTGGAAGACGCTGTTGAAGGAACGTTTCGGTGCGAAGTACCACAACCCCCGTCTGCGGTAACCATATCAACCATTCCAAAGGAGTGTCAATCCTGCGGGGTTCAGGGCGAGGTTGAGACAGCGGCCGGCCGTCATCGGCGGGCAAATACGATTTTTAGGAGGATTAAGGCGAATTTAGAGTTGCGGCATCTCGGCCCCGTCGCCAATGACGGTGGCCCACTTCTTTACTTCCCATTTCGTTACCAAGCCGCCTTTCACGTAAGGATCGTTCCTGGCGAACGATTCGGCGGCAGCCGGTGAGTCGCCGCGAAATACCAAAACAGCTCCGCGATGGGGCTCGGCGAGCGCGCCGGCCATCACCGCATCGCCTCGTTCATGCGATTCGCGCAAAAGAGCGAGATGCTGCTTTCGAAGAGGCACGCGCTTCGCGATGTAATCTTCCACGTAGTCGTAGAAAAGCAAATAGTGCACCGGCGTTCGCTCCGCTCTTGCTATACAGAGTAAGAAACGTTGTCGTCAGCCAGCACGGCTGCTGCGTCTGCCTTGGCGGCAGGGTTCACAGGTTTTGCCCCGCGGCGCATGGCCACCTGGCCCGTGCGGACAACTTCCATCAGTCCGATGGGGCGCAATACCTCGAGAAGGCTATCGATTTTGTCTTCGGTTCCCGTAATTTCCATGGTGAGCGAATCGTGCGCCACATCCACCACTCTCGCCCGAAACACATTGGCCAGTTCGAGTACGTGCGATCTGGACTCGTGGTTGGCCTCCACCTTGATCAGCGCCAGATCGCGAACGATCGCGGCCTGCGCCGTGACGTCGTCCACAAGCAGCACGTTCACAAGCTTATAGACATTCGCCACGATGCGCCGCGCCTGGTCTTCGTCGGCATCCACCACGATGGTCATGCGCGAGACTTCCGGCTTTTCCGTGCGCCCAACGGTGAGCGAATCAATATTGAAAGCGCGCCGCCGAAACAGGGAAACCACTCGCGACAGAACGCCCGGCTTGTTTTCCACGTAAACGATAAATGTGTGCAGCATAGATGTCCTTATTCGTCTCCGGCCGTTTCCACAATCGGGCTTGGCCGGCGAATCATTTCGTGCAAAGCGGCGCCCGCCGCCACCATGGGATAAACGGAATCTTCCTGCTCCACCTGGAAATCGATCAGCACGGGTCCGTTGTGCGCCCGGGCCGCTCGAATCGTGGGGACCACATCGCCGCGCTGGTTGCAGATGACGCTTTTGATTCCATAGGCTTCGCCAAGCTTTGTGAAATTGGGGCTCAGCAGAGGCGTCGCTTCGTAATTTCTGTCGTAGAAGAATTCCTGCCACTGCCGAACCATTCCGAGAAAGCCGTTGTTGATGATCGCGATGTTCACTTTCAAATTTTCCTGCACGATCGTGGCGAGTTCCGCCATGGTCATCTGGAAGCCGCCGTCGCCCGCTATCACCCAAACATCGGAATTGGGGCAAGCAACCTTGGCGCCGATGGCCGCTGGGAGGGCAAATCCCATTGTTCCGAGGCCGCCGGAGGTAATCAGAGAGCGCGGGCGGTCGTGCTTGTAGTATTGCGCCTCCCACATCTGGTGCTGGCCCACATCGGTGACGACGATAGTTTCGCTGTCCCTTGTTTCGTGCCACAAATCGTTGATCACATGCGCCGCGTAAAGGTGGCCATTGTCGGGAAGATTCTGAATGTCGCGAACGGCCGAATCGCCCTTGAGACGCCGGATGAACTCGAGCCACTTTTGCCGGTCGCGCATTTGCAGGCGTGGCATCAGCTCCAGCAGAATTTTGCGGAGGTCGCCCACGAGGGCCACGTCCACTTTCACGTTCTTGTTGATCTCGGTGGGATCGATATCCACGTGGATCTTTTTCGCATTGGGCGCGTAGGTCTTGAGGTTGCCGGTCACGCGATCATCAAAGCGCATTCCCAGCGCGATCAGCAGATCCGCTTCCTGAATCGTGGTATTCACCCAAGCCTCGCCGTGCATTCCCATCATGCCCAGATTCAGCACGTGAGAAGCAGGGAAGTGGCCCAGGCCGAGCAACGTCATCGCGACGGGGATCGAGCCGCGCTCCGCGAACGCCTGCACCTCATTTTCAGCGCCTGAAATGGAAATTCCGTGCCCGGCGAGTATGAGCGGGCGCTTCGCCGCGTGAATCATCTCCAACGCTTTTTCAAACGACTCTTTCGCGGGCGACAAATCGGGGCGATACCCGCGCATCTTTGGCTCCGCGGCCTCCCAGTCGAATTCGCAGGAGCTTTGCTGCGCGTCTTTGGTGATATCGATCAGCACCGGGCCCGGGCGCCCGGACTTCGCCACGTAGAAGGCTTCGCGCACCACGTTGGCGATTTCATCCGCGCGCGTCACCAGATAATTGTGTTTTGTCACCGGAAGCGTAACGCCCGTAATGTCGGTTTCTTGAAACGCATCGGAACCAAGCAGCTTGCTGCCCACTTGCCCCGTGATGCACACGATGGGCGAAGAATCGAGCATCGCGGTGGCAATTCCCGTGACCATATTCGTCGCGCCTGGGCCGGAAGTCGCCATTGCAACGCCGACGTCGCCTGTGGCGCGCGCATAGCCATCGGCCATGTGCGTGGCGCCTTGCTCGTGCCTCACCAGGATGTGGTGGATCGAGCTGTGCCGCAACGCGTCGTATACCGGGAGGATCGCTCCGCCGGGATAGCCAAAAACGTGCTTCACTCCCTCGCGCTCGAGACACTCCCAGAGAATTCTTGCACCCGTCATCATTGTCTTCTGATCGGTCTTCTTATCTGTCTTCTGCCCGCCCATTCGAGCCTCCCTCACGGTTCATAAACTAAAAAACCCACCTAACCAGCTTTTCTGGTCGGTGGGTTTCAGGAGCCTTTAAATCCTTGTTTCAGCTTCAGCTGGCTCTTGACCCCCAGACCGAGGAGGGTACAGCTACAAGTACCCTAAGGCCTACTACGCTAAGTTGGCTGATCATGCTCTCGTGTCTGGATATGTAAGCCATTGTCTATTTGTGCCTGATTGCCGCTCCCAACTGTATTATTCGAGCTTCCCGATGTCAAGGAACAGTTCGTGTAAACATGCAGGCTCATGCAACGGGCACGGAGTCCGTGTGGGCGCCCAACTCCTCCGCAGCTTGGCATTCGCCTCGCCGCAATTCAATTCCTCTAGTTTGTACCAGCATTTTTAACGGTAGGATCCGGTACTTCAGCATGGTCCACAACGCTTCGAGACCGTCCCGGAATCGTATTTTCTTGCCGTCTGCAATTCCACGCGCGTTATAACTGATAGGCACTTCGTGGATTCTGTAGCCGAGCCGCCGCAACTTCGCCGTGACTTCAGGACAAAATTCGAAGCGCTCGCATTCGAGCCGAATTTCGCGGAAAAGCGACATGCGGAACGCTTTGTATGCCGTGGCTTCGTCCGTGAGGCCGGCGCCGAAGAGGGCGTTGGCCGTCGCGGTAAGAATACGGTTCGCGATCCGGTGCTTCCGTGCCATTCCGTTTGCGTGGCCGAGGAATCGCGACCCATAGACCACGTCCGCTCTGCCTTGCACGATAGGCTCAAGGACTTTCGAGTATTCGTTGGGGTCGTACTCCAAGTCACCATCCTGAATGATTACGACGTCACCGCTCGCGAGCGCGATCCCGGTTCGAATAGCTGTACCTTTACCAGAATTGATTTCCGCGTGGTGGCCTACAACCACGCCAGCCCGCGCGTGCTCTCCAAAGACCTGCGCGGTACCGTCGGTTGAGCCGTCATCGATCACGATGATTTCCTTCGAGCAACCCTTCGGCAAAGGCGCATTGCGCACCCTCTCCAGCACCTGGCGGAAGGTGCGGAATTCGTTATAGACCGGGATGATGACGGAAATTCTCACGGCTTTTGCAGCACCAGAAACAGCGATTGGCCGAATGGTGGCGCGATCCACTCTTCGAGTTTGGATTGGATCGGCACAACGTATTGGTCGAATGCTTCGATCTGCCTTTCAGACTGCGCTTCTTTCTTGAAAATGCGCTCATTGGCCCACCAGCCGAAAAAGCCGACCGCATTCATGTACCGGGCTTTCTTCACCTGCAATCCCGCGGAGGCAGCCAGGCGGGCCATCGAAGCGCGTGTATACCGGCGATGATGCCCTAGGTTTCGATCGATTGGACCATAGAGAGATTGAAACGCGGGAACAATCAGCACGATCACGCCGCCGGCAATCAGCGCGGAACTCATATTTCGCAGGGCGGCGAAGTCGTCGCGAACGTGCTCGAGCACGTTCAAGCAGACGCAGGACTCTGCACGAAAGAATGCGAGCGACGGAAAAGTTTCATCGGCGACATCGAATTTCAGTACCTGTAGATTCTCGCGGTCCGAATATCGTTGGCGAAGTAGCTTGATGCAGCTTTCTTCTTGGTCGACCGCGACGACCGCTTCACGATCCAACAGCATGCCCGTAAAGTTGCCGAGCCCGCAGCCAACCTCGATGACCCTTTGGCCAATCTCGCGCTTCACCAACCGGCCTTGCCACGCAAAATAGTTTGTCGCGCGGCTCATGCGCTGCTGGTCAGCGACCGTATAGAGAGCGTCGCCGCCGGCATTGGCCGTCGCATCGACGGTTTCCGGTGCGAGCTTGCCCGTAGCGCCATTCACAAGGCTTGTACTATATACGCCCGCGTCTTCCAGCACTGGGTCACCCTTTCGAGCCATTCTTCCGATTCATTCTTCCGAATTAGGCGCGATGCCTAAAAGATGTCCAAACGCCCCGGAAGGTTTCATCGCGCCTAGCGCGTGGTGGCCATGGTTTTTTCGGCTTCATCACTTCTCACGTGGCGCTGGGTCAGCCACACAGCACCCGTTGCCGCCAGCACCAGCACCATGGGGTCAATCGGATAGCGGTAGCGAAGCAGCGCCTGGCTGAAATAGGCCGCAAATGGGTAGACAATCGGAAGGGCCGTTACCGGAACTGCGCAAATCTTCAGCCGCGGATCGAAGCAAAAAATGGCGATTCCAAGCAACATCGCCGCCGTCGCAAGCCAATTAGAGACGAATACGATTCGGATCAAGAGGGGCGCGCGCGCAGAGTCCCGCAGCGGGTGCGGGGTGCCTGCCCAAGTGGCGATCAGGCGGTCCTTGAATAGCACGGCTTCCCGGCCCGGATGCGAAATCATCCAGTGAACTGCTTCCCGCTGCTTTTCGTTCATGTAAGCCACTTCGCCCATCCGCACATATTTGGCGCGCTCGGCGATGTTGTCGATCGGATGGAGCCAGCCGGAAAAATCGTCGCGCACCTGATCGTTGTTTCCAAGCCACAGCTGCAATCCCAGGGGCGATCTCAGCGGAATAAAGTGATGGAACACGGCAAAGTTGCGCGCCGTCCATGGCACGCAGCAAAGAACAAGTGCGCCAGCCGCCACGGCGGTTTGCGCCATCCAGCGGCTGTTGCGCTTGTGGAGGCGCCACGCC
>Ga0182024_10019003_pt1 | contig 12723 bp, 8 predicted proteins | sample P32metaG_FD_120480 | JGI IMG/M metagenome (GOLD analysis project Ga0182024, IMG submission 120480) | Permafrost microbial communities from Stordalen Mire, Sweden - P3-2 metaG (Illumina Assembly) | ecosystem: Environmental > Terrestrial > Soil > Wetlands > Permafrost | place: Sweden: Stordalen... | reverse complement strand
TGGCGTCCCCACGGGGATTCGAACCCCGGTCGCATCCGTGAAAGGGATGTGTCCTAGGCCTCTAGACGATGGGGACGCAGGCCAGCAATCGAACCGAAAAATCCAAATCTGGTGGAGCCAGGCGGGATCGAACCGCCGACCTCTTGCATGCCATGCAAGCGCTCTCCCAGCTGAGCTATGGCCCCACGTGCATCAAATTACAACGCTTTGCGACACAGTCCAAGCACTCGGCGTACGGCAAAGCGGGCGGCATCATATCAAACCCGAGGGCAGTCGCGTCACTACGAATGCGATTACTGGGCTGAAGTCCCGCCGGACACGCTACGACGTAACGGATCCCGGCAGCGCAGGCGTTCAGCTGCGGGTCATGCCGGGCGGAGCGAAGTGCTGGTATTTTCGGTTTTACTGGCGAAACAAGCGACAACGGCTCGGCCTCGGACAATGGCCTGCGGTCAGGCTCGCGGAGGCTCGCGCTCGCGCGCAAACGGCCCGAGAGGTGCTCGATGAGGGCATCGACCCGCGCAAAGCGGGGATCGTGAAGCGAGGCAGCGCACGCACGGCATCGCCCACAGGACACGCCCCCGTGCCCGTCGCACAGACAGACTCGACTCAGTTGGCGCTCTTCCTCGCGCACGAGTTCTATCGCCGGCATGTAGTCAAGGAGCGCCGGCGAAAACGCCCGGCGTACGTGAAACGCGTGCTCAATTCCGATGTGCTACCGCCATGGAATGACCGCGATGCCAGAACCATCACCTCACGCGAAGTGATCGAATTGCTCGACAAGATCGTCGACCGTGGCTCGCCCGTGATGGCCAATCGCACGGCCAACATCCTGAACCAGATGTTCATGTATGGCATTCATCGCGCAATTGTCGCCGATTCGCTTGTCAAGCTCCTGTACCGCCCCGGAGGTGCCGAAGCGCCGACCGAGCGCGCGCTCAGCGAAACCGAGCTCAAGACGTTTCTGTTGAACTGTAAGACCATCTGCCGTACTCGATGAGGCGGCCATATTCTGATGACACTCCTGCTGACGATGCAGCGGCGTCAGGAGCTTGCACTCGCGACGAAGAAGGAATTCGATCTCGAGAATCGCACCTGGTCTCGAGTCATCGAATCATCTTCCCCGATTTAGAACTACCCGCCACAGCCGCGAACTGGAAAGGGAAAATCGGCAATTCCGGTACCGGACTGGAAGGATCCGTTCAGCTCAAAATCCGGAGCATGTGACTTCCGCCAAAAGGGACTCGACGCTCCTATTGTGCGTTGCGCGACGGGTCCACAGACACGCCAAAACGGTTCCCGTCGCTTCCGAGTCCCTCCTCCAAGGAGCGGTACCGCCCCTTGGTGTGTGGACGATGATGTTATGAACCCGTGACATCGATGTACACCGTCTCCCCCCACGGCGCTTGACGGTTGGGTGTTGTGATAGCCCAAATTGTCGGACACGTGGAAGGCTCGTCCGGATAGACACCGTCCGCGTCCGTGAGATAGATCAAGCAGGCGGGGTTTAGCGGCTCGTGACTAAAGTGTTCGAACGCTGGGACCGGCTTGAGGCCGCCCGGCCGCACACGGTCAAGCGTTCGCGTATTTTCGGACGCGAATCACCGTCGGCAGCAGATCCAGGTTAAAGTTACTAATTCTGGCCACGAAGCTTTCGGAGACTCGATAGCCTTTTGGTACCAACAGGGCACCGGTTCGCAAGCAAATGTCCTCTGCGACGATCATATCGATGCAAACGCGGCCGATCGGAATTTCGATCGTCTCAATCTCCGAAATCTCCAGACCCAGCACGTCAGTCAGCGCCTTTACGACTTCTGAATTGAATCGATCCGATTGTGTCCGCAGACGATGAATTGCGCTGTCGCGCGAGCCGGTCCTTCTTTCCACGGCCTCGTAAGCCGACACGACTCGCAGAATCTCGGCGCCAACTGATTCGAAGGCGCGCGGCGCGCCAGGCTGGCCAGTCGAAAGACTTGAGAGGATGTCCACGACGGGGCCAAGGCGGGGGATTCGCGCGAGAATGCGTTCGGCCACCTGGGCGGACTTCGCAATCTGGTTATTTTCCTCGACCGAGAGACTTTCGGCCGCATACAGACGACGCAAGGTTCGTTCCGGTAAGGCAATGTGACCGAGCTGTGATGCCAGTGCGGCAAACTCAAGCGGCCATTGCACAGGCAGTTTTATGTGAGTTGCCACCGCGATCGCCAACTCCTGAATGCGGTTGACATGGCCGAAGGCAATCGGATTGGCAATCGCGAGAACGTCACTGAGGGCGCGCATGGTGCCGATGAGGGTCTTTTGCAGAAGTTCACGCTCGGCGACTTGCAATTGATATTGCGCGACCGCCGCACTCAGAGTGTCGAGCAGTATGGGTCGGCTGCCGGGCTTGAGAAGAAATCGAAACAAGCCCGCCTGATTCATCGCGGCGACCGCCTCAACCAGGTCTGTCTCACCGGTTAGCAATACCCGCACGATCTCCGGGTGCTTCTCGCGAACTGCCTGCAGAAACTGCGCACCAGATTGACCCGGCATTCGATGATCAGATATCGCAACCTGGATTGGCTCGGAGTTCTCGATCATTTGCAACGCTTCGCCGCCGCTGCCCGCGACCAGAACCTCGTAGTCGCCGCCGATCGTGCGCGTGAGAATTCCCAGCATGACAGCGTCGTCGTCGACGCAGAGCACACGGGGTCGGGTTTGGACAGCAAGTGTCACGGGAGCTGATCCTAGAGAGGTTCCTGACGGATAGCCGCGAGGCAGAGCAGTCATGGCAGTAGATTCAGTGAGGAGACGGCGAGCCGCCAATGTAGCCCAGCTGTATCTTGTGCGGCGCAATACGGGCGGGCACGCCTAGCCTTGGCGGCAATTGCGCGAAGTGGGTGCTTATAGCTAATCGACCCATGGGCTACCCAACACGGCTCCGGAGGTCAGCAAGAACCGGGATCACGGTCACAGCCTCGAAAGGCGTTGTCCTTTTAACATATATCCGCGATTGCTTCCGACCATATCGATCCTGGGAGTATTCCATCGAGACATCCACTGGCCCCCCAATATTGGCTTCCATGGTTCATATCACCGAGCCTCAGCGCGAGCGCTTTCAATTCCTTGTGGAGGCGGTACCGAACGCGATGATCATGGCCGACCGGGATGGCCGGATCACGCTCGTCAATCACAATGCTGAGGGCCTGTTTGGATATTCAAGTGCCGAGCTGGTTGGTCAGCCCTTGGAGTTTCTGATCCCCGCACGTTTTCGCGATCGCCATCCTTCTTTCGTGGCAAATTATTTCGCAGCACCGAAGGCCCGTTCCATGGGCACGGGCCGCGAGCTCTTTGGATTGCGCAAGGATGGTAGTGAAGTGCCGATCGAAATCGGCCTGAATCCGGTCGAGTCTGCCGGCGAATGGTTCACTCTGGCTTCCATCATCGACATCACCGAGCGCAAGCGCAGCGCTGAAGTCCAACAGGAAATGACGGCTCTCGTTGAATCCGCGGACGATGCGATCTTGACGAAGAGCCTCGACGGTATTATCCGCAGCTGGAATCCGGGGGCGGAGCGTCTACTTGGTTATCGGGCGAGCGAGGTCATCGGCCAGTCCATTACGCGGTTGCTTCCGGATGATCGCAAGGAAGAGGAATCCCTCATCATCGGTCGAATCAGAAGGGGGGAGCGTGTCACTCACTTCGAGACGATACGGCGGCGCAAGGACGGCTCGCAGGTGGATGTGTCGCTGACGATTTCACCCATACACGACCATGCCGGAACCATCGTCGGTGCCTCGAAGATCATGCGCGATATCACTGAGCGCAAGCGTACGGAAGCCGCCTTGCATGAAAGCGAAAGGCAATTCGGCACCATGGTCAATACCATCCCTCAGCTCGCTTGGATGGCCAACGCCGATGGGCATATTTTTTGGTACAACCAACGTTGGTTCGATTATACGGGAACCTCACTTGTACACATGGAGGAATGGGGCTGGAGAAGTGTCCATGACCCGGAATTTCTCCCGGTAGTGCTCGAGCGTTGGCAGACATCGATTGCGACGGGGGAGGTGTTCGAAATGGAGTTCCCGTTACGCGCTGCGGACGGCCACTTCGGATGGTTCCTAACCCGCGTATTTCCTTTCAAAGATGCCGAAGGGGAAGTGGTGCGCTGGTTCGGAACCAATACCGATCTCAGCGAACAGCGCAAGGCTGCCGATGAAATCAGCAGACTGAATGCAAATCTCGAGCAGCGAGTGGCGGAACGGACATCCGAGCTCGAGGCATTCTCGTATACCGTGTCACATGACCTTCGCGCTCCGCTTCGGCATCTTCAAGGTTACGTCGAGCTGCTGACCCGAGAAACCGCAGCCTGTCCGCTGCCCGACCCGGCACAGCGTCACTTACGGACCATCGCCGAAGTGAGCGGTGAAATGGGGCAGCTCATCGATGACTTGCTGGCCTTTTCGCGCGTGGGCAAGGTGGATCTGCGCCGCACCCGTGTGCTTCCGAACGAGCTCGTGCAAGAGGTCATCGGCGGCCTCGACATGGCGGTCCGGGAGCGGCCCATCGACTGGCAGATCGCTACTCTGCCCCCCGTACTGGGTGATCCGTCGGCGCTCAAGCAGTTGTTTGCAAATCTAATCGGCAATGCGGTCAAGTACACGCGCCCGCGCGATCCGGCGCGCATCGAGATCGGCTGCAGCGGCGAGACAAACGGGCGCCTCACTCTGTTCGTGCGCGACAATGGGGTGGGCTTCGACACGCAGTACTCGCACAAGCTCTTTGGGGTGTTTCAGCGGTTGCATCGGGCCCAGGATTTCGAAGGGACCGGTATTGGTTTGGCCATCGTGCAGCGGATCGTTAAGCGACATGACGGCAGGGTGTGGGCCGAGTCGGCGCTGAATCAGGGCGCGACCTTTTACTTCACCCTGCAGCCGGCGACTGCCAACTACAGGGAGGACACGGCATGAACTCGCTCAAGCGCATCTTATTGGTCGATGATAGTCCCCGGGATACCGAGTTGGTTCTCGAGGCGCTTCGGGCGAGCAACTTGGCAAACGAGGTAATGAGTTTGAGCGACGGGGCCGAAGCGCTCGAATATCTTTACCGGCGCGGACAATTCGTCGGCCGTAGCAATGCTCAGCCGGTGGTCATCTTACTCGACCTCAAGATGCCCAAGGTGGACGGGATTGAAGTGCTGAGGCAGGTCAAGGGCGACCCCGACCTCAAGCTCATTCCGGTCGTGGTCATGACCTCCTCGCGCGAGGAGCAGGATCTCATCAAGACATATCAGTTGGGTGTCAATGCGTACGTGGTAAAGCCACTCAAGTTCAATGACTTCGTCAATGCGGTGGCGCAATTGGGTGCGTTCTGGGCGGTCCACAATGAGCCGCCGCCGGGAACGATAGGACGAGTCCACGGCGTTGATGCTTGAGCAAACGCAGACCCAAACGTGACCGAAGCACACGCTATTCGAATATTGCATCTCGAGGACAGTGCGCGCGACGCGGAGCTCCTTGAGGCTCAACTCACTCGCGCGGGTCTCGTCAGCAGCCTCACACGTGTGGACACCGGAGCCGCATTCGAAGCGGCGCTCGCGACAGGTGCTTCGGATGTGATCCTCGTCGATTACAATGTACCTGGCTATGATGGTCGGAGCGCGGTGCGCTATGCGCAGCAGCACCGGCCTGAGGTGCCGGTGATCGTCGTCTCCGGCATGGTAGGCGAAGAGGCGGCGGTGGAATGCCTGCGCCTCGGCGCGACTGATTACGTACTCAAGCAGCGCCCGGCGACGCTTGTGCCCGCGGTGCGCCGAGCGCTCGCGGAGGCCGAGGAGCACCGAAGACGCCGCCAGGCGGAATTCGATCTTCGCGAGACCGCGACTCAGCTCGAGCAAGCGCAGGCCGTTGCCCACCTCGGTAGCTGGACTTTCGAGGCGGCCTCGGGCCAATTCCTCTCCTCGGCTGAGGCCTACCGCATTTATGGGCTGACTCCTGGCACCTCGGCGTGCATGGACGACGTGCTCGCGTGCGTACACCCGAGCGATCGAGATTATGTAGACCAATCCTGGACTGCCTCGGTAAGGGGCGAAAGTCCCTACGATCTCACGTACCGCATCCTGGTGAAGGGGGAGGAGAGGTGGGTGCATGAGCGCGCCGCGATCACGCGTGACGATGCAGGCACGGTCGTGCGCATCGTGGGCATGGTGCAGGATGTCACCGAGCGCGAGCGCAGTCGGCTCAGCCTGGTCGCCTCGGAGCACTTCATTCGCGCCACGCTCGATGCTTTGTCGGATTCGATCGTCGTGCTCGACGGCAAGGGCTGCATCCTCAAGACCAATCGTTCCTGGAACGAGTTCGCCGAGCAGAACGGCTTATCGGCCGCTCGTGTGGGCGAGGGTGCGGACTACTTGGGAGTGTGCAACCGAGCAGCAGCTGCGGGTGAACCGAGTGCCATTACCGCTGCCGCTCTCATCCGCGACTTGATCGGCGGGACTTGCTCGCAAGGCATATTCGAGTACCCCTGCCATTCTTCGCAGGAGGAACGCTGGTTCGCATGCCACGCCAATCGCTTCCCCGAGGGTGGAGCGGCCTGTGTCGTCGTCTCCCATCGCAATGTCACTGCTCGAAAACAGGCAGAAGACGCTTTGCGGCAGCTCAATGCGGAGTTAGAGAATATTGTCTCGACGCGCACTGCGCAGCTCGATCAAGCGCGCCACGAGGCGGAGGATGCGAATCGCGCGAAGTCGAGCTTTCTCGCGGCCATGAGTCACGAGATTCGAACGCCGATGAACGGGGTCATCGGCATGATCGACGTTCTGCACCGGTCGAGTCTCGATGGCGATCAGGTCGAAATGATCGATTTGATGCGTGAATCGGCCTATTCCCTGCTCGGCATCATCGAGGACATCCTTGACTATTCGAAGATCGAGGCCGGACGACTGGACCTCGAACGAGCGCCGTTCGCAATCGAGGATGTGACGACAAGCGCCTGTCGGCTGCTCGAGCGCGTGGCCGACAAAACCGGCGTGGAGCTCACGTTATTTGTCGATCCCACCATTCCGGAGGAAGTTCTCGGCGATACGGTGCGCCTGCGTCAGATACTGGTTAATTTGATCAGCAATGCGATCAAGTTTTCGGGCGGCCAGTCGCGCCGCGCCCGAGTGGGCGTGCGGGCGACTTTGGCAGCGTCCGACACCGAGCGGTACTGGGTGCAGTTTGAGGTCACCGACAACGGCATTGGCATGGATGCCTCGACGATATCGCGGCTATTCACGCCTTTTGCGCAGGCGGACGTGTCGACCACGCGACGCTTTGGGGGTACGGGTCTGGGTCTCGCCATCAGCGCTCATCTGGTCGAATTGATGGGCGGAACCATCAACGTGCAAAGCGCCGTCCATCAGGGATCGACATTCACTCTGCGCTTGCCCTTCGGGCTCGTGGCGCGCAAGCCGGATGCCGTCGAGAGGATATCGAACGTTGCTGGGCTTTGCTGCATCGTGATCGGCGACGCCGGGGGGTTAGCCGAGGATCTTGCCGCGTATCTCATTCGCGCGGGCGCAACCGTGCATTCGGAGCTGAGCCTGGCGAAAGCCCAGGAGCGCGCCATGACGATTCCCCCCGGTCTTTGGGTGTGGGTGATCGACACCGGTGAGGAGCGGCAGGTACCTGAGGAGTTAATCGCCAAAGCCCAGGGCCGGCCGGATTTGGAGGTCCGCATTGTTGCGGTCGAGCGCGGCCGCCGCAGGATACCGAGGCGCATCAGATCAGACGTCGTGATAATGGACGGCAATGTTCTCAGCCGAAAACGCTTTCTGAACGCAGTGGCGCTCGCCGCAGGCCGAGCGGTCGATGAGGCGGAAATAGACGAGAATCAGCAATCGGTTGCTACCGCCATCGCGCCTTCGCGGGAGGACGCGCTGCGCCAAGGGCAATTAATTTTGGTTGCCGACGACAACGAGACCAATCAGAAAGTGATACTGCAGCAACTGCGGGTACTCGGATTTACTGCGGATGTCGTTGCGAACGGAAGGGAGGCCCTGCAGCGCTGGGAAAGCTGCCGGTACGGGCTTGTACTCACCGACCTACATATGCCTCAAATGGATGGTTACGAGCTGACCGCCGCCATCCGGGCCGCGGAACCGAGTTCTCGCCTCCATACACCGATCGTGGCGCTCACGGCCAACGCGCTCAAAGGCGAGGCCGATCGTTGCCGCGCAGCTGGGATGGATGATTACCTAAGCAAGCCGGCCCCCTTGGCGAGCTTTAAGCTCATGCTTGATAAGTGGCTTCTAGGACCCGCTACAGATTCGTGCAGCCCTGCCGATACCTGGCTAAAGTCGCAGGCCTCGATGGCCCTGCCGGTGGATATTCAAGTACTCAAGGCGTTAGTTGGAGAGGACCCTACTGTGCTGCGCGACGTACTTCAGGACTTTAAAAGAAGCAAAGTGCGAATTGAAACCGAGTTGCGTGCGGCCTGCGCAGCGGGGCAACCTTCGATAGCTCGCGCGGCCGCTCACAAACTGAAATCGTCGGCGCGCGCCGTTGGCGCGCTTATGCTCGGCGATTTGTGTGAGGCGCTGGAGCGCGCTGGCGCCGCGGGCGATAGCGCAGCACTTGCCAAACGATTGCCCCTTTTCGATGCGCAGAGCGCTGCGGTGGATGAATCGATATCCCAGCTCCTCACGAGCGAGCCGTAAATGCGCGCAAATCCAAAGGAGGAAGGGCTGAAACCTGTGAGGAACGCGACCGCCATTAAAGTCCTAGTGCTCGACGATGAGCCTTTCATGCTTGCACTGGCGGAACGCATTCTGAAGCAGCTTGGCATCACGCAGGTGAGCACTTTCGATAGCGCGTATCAGGCGCTGTACGAAATGGACCAATCGGAGCACCCGCCGGATCTCATCCTGCTGGATCTCAACATGCCCGACATGGATGGCGTGGAGTTCCTGCGCCAGCTCAACGAGCGACGTTACGATGGCACCTTGATCCTGGTGAGCGGAGAGGAGGAAAAGGTTCTGCAATCGGTCGAGAAACTGGTGCGCGCCCACCGGATCACGTCGCTCGGGCACCTGCAAAAACCGATTCAGCCAGCGGCGCTCTCGGCGCTGATCGAACGATGGAGTCCTGCAATAAGGGTGGATAGGCCTCAGATGGCAAGGTCTGCCTGCGGCGCGGAGGAACTGCGCGGCGCTATCGAGCACGGCGAACTGATCAATCACTATCAACCGACAGTATCGCTAGCGACGGGCGAGTTGGTGGGCGTCGAAGCCCTGGTGCGCTGGCGCGATCCCACAGCGGGATTGGTGTTTCCAGACCAGTTTATTGGTGTCGCGGAGACCCATGGCCTTATTGACGAGCTCACGCAAATAGTCCTCGCGGCCGGCCTCGAGCAAGCAAGTGTGTGGCGCAAGGCGGGATTTGCGCTGCAGTTATCAGTGAATGTATCCATGCAAAATCTAAGTTCATTGAACTTTCCCGATACCGTCACGACTCTAGCTATCGCAAACGGCGTCGCGCCGGAGAAAGTAACGATCGAGGTGACAGAAAGCCGTCTCATCGCTAATCTGACCACCGCACTCGAAGTGTTGAACCGGCTCAGGCTGAAGCGATTTCGTCTCTCCATTGATGACTTCGGTACGGGACATTCTTCGTTGGCCCAACTGCGCGATATTCCATTCGATGAGCTTAAGATAGACCGCAGCTTCGTGCATCGCGCATCAACAGATGCCAAGTTACGAGCGATTTACGGCGCTAGTCTCTCCCTGGGACAACAACTGCACATGAAGGTTGTCGCCGAGGGAGTCGAGAACCGGGCCGACTGGGATTTCGCGCGTCGCAGTGGATGCGACTTCGCGCAAGGCTATTTTATCGCCAAACCCATGCCCGCTCGAGACCTCGTCCGATGGTTGGCCGATTGGGAAAAGCGGCTGTCTGAAGAGAATACTCTCCTGGTAATGGAGCGCTTACCAACGCCATAGACGCGCAGCATCTCCAGTGCAATCCCTGGCTGCTGAGGCCGGATCATTGTCATTTCTGAATAGGATGGCGGAGCCGTTCCCGTCGATGCGAACGCGGAGTTCTCGGCCGGCGATCTCCCACTCGCCTTCGAGCCTGACGCCCTCGTACTCCACGGCGAGCGTCTCAGGCCCGCGCGGCTCAGGTGCGCCGAAGGCATGAGCTTGAAGTCATCACCGAGAGGACTCGGAACGTTCCAGACATTCGCCGATGAACCAAGGATCCCGCAAACATCCGCGCGGTTCCGGATCGAGCGATGGCGCGACCTCTTCTGCTGCTCCGTCAGAGCGACCCAGTATCGCCCGATGCTCACGACCAGCGGCCGCGACGCGACGATGCATCTATGAGGAGGTACCGGTTTCCCACTCCGTAAAGATGTGCGATATAAAAATTCCTTCGCATCGGTCCAGGCGTGCGGGATCTCTCGCGAGTTGATCGCGATAATGCATGCCTCGTCCTTTGCCACGAGCCCCTTACGACGGTACCGATCGAAGACGTCCCGCTTTGCTCGGAAGACGCTCGCCAGGCGCAGCGTGATCTGGTCATGGGGGACCTAAACAGTGACCGCGTTTCCGTCGGCGCCGCCAAAGCTCGCTCGTGGGTCCCAAGCCGGGCGGTTTCCCGGAATCGCCCTCACAGAAGATTGACCCTCTCGAGCCGTTCTCGCGCGGCATGCATGACGAGATGCCCGTAGTGCCGCTCGATCATCGCGAGCGAGGTGCCTGAAATTCGCGCCACATCGAGCGTGCTCATGCCGTCCATCAGCGCCTGGGTTATGAACCCGTGCCTAAGCGTGTAGAGGCACACTCCGGGCGGCAGCCCCGCCCTCTCTGCGGCAGCCCGAACCAACTCATCCCAATCGGAATGCGCCCAGCGCTTTCCATCATCGCGAGTGAAGAGATAGTCGCCGGGGAGCTTGCCTTGCGCCAGACGATCGAATAGAGCGAGCGCAGCGTTCGGCAGCGGGACCGTGCGGAGCGCATTCTTGGTGGCAAAAGTGACCGACTTGGTGCGCACATCGTATTGCGAGCGCCGCGCCGTCACGAGGTCCCCGGGCCGCGCTCCGGTGAGTGCCATCGCGGCCATGAGGTCGCGCACGGAGCCTCTGGCGTGTTGAAGGAGCAGGCGCCTCTGCTCCACGTCCAGGAACAGCATTCGGCGCTGATTGACGCCCGAGTGCTGCCTGACCGATCCCCATTCGATGCGCCGATCGGCGGCGACCCGTCGATTCTGCACCGCAAGGTTGAGCGCCGCGCGGAGCGCCGTCATGGTTCGGTTCTGAGAGCTCTTGGAGAGCCCGGTCTGCCGCCGCCAGGATTTGATGTCGAGACTCAAGAGCCGGCAGAGGGGCATTTTGCCGAAGGGAGTCCCGTATACGGTGCGCTCGAAGCGCTTGTCCGCATCATGCGCGCAGGCCTCGTTCTTTTCATGGCGGCGATCATCGACATAGTCTCGGCAGGCCGCTTCGACCGAAAAGTCCTCATCCCGGATGTCCGATTCCACGGACGCGGCTCATGCCGCTTCGAGCGCGGCGCCGTTCCGCCCCGGAAAGGCTTCGGCTCTGACCTTCAGCCGCTGCGCACGGATACACGGTGGAAGCTCGGCGATCATGGAGGACCCTCAAATCAGTCCCGCCAATCTTGGGGAAGCGAGCAGCATCACTCAATCTACATTTGTGCCACGCTCGTCAACAAAAGCTTCGATGAGAGCGCCCCGGAGACGTACGCTGCTGCTTTCGGGTGTGCTCCTTCTAGGATGCGCCCCAAAGCTCCCGGGCCTTGCGCAAGCGGGAGAGCGACTCCTCGCGGCCCAAGATCTCCAAGGTCGCATCGATGGGCGGCGAGACCGTTCCGCCGCAAACCGCGAGCCGAATCGGCTGGGCGAGTTTGCCGAGCGCGGCGCCTCGAGCGAGGGCCAAGCCGTTGATGAGCTCGTGGATCGCGGGCGCCGACCAGTCCTTGAGCTGCGCGAGCTTAAGGCAGGTCTCGGCAACGAGCGCCAGGACCTCCGGCGTCACGTGCTTGCGCACCGCCTTCTCATCGTAGGCGGCGGGCGCCCGGAAGAAGAACGCGCTGTTCGCCGCCATCTCGCGCACCGTCTTGGCGCGTTCGCGCTGCGAGAGCACGATGCGCTCGAGTTGCGCATCATCCTCAGCGGCGATGCCGTCGCGGCTCAAATGCCAGCGCAGCACCGGCACCAGGCTCGCCGCCGGTGAGCGCATCATGTGCTGCTGATTGAGCCAGGTGAGCTTGTTCACGTCGAAGATCGAGGCCGACTTGTTGACATCGGCGATGTCGAACAGGCGCACCATGTCCTCGATGCTGAAGTACTCCTCATCGCCGTGCGACCAGCCGAGGCGAACCAGATAATTGAGCACCGCCTCGGGTAAGAAGCCCTCGTCCTGGTATTGCAGTACGCTCACCGCACCGTGGCGCTTCGACAGCTTGGTGCCGTCCGGGCCCAAGATCATCGGCAAGTGCGCGTACACCGGCGGCGCAACCCCGAGCGCGATGAGCATGTTCATCTGCCGAGGGGTGTTGTTCAGATGATCGTCGCCGCGGATCACATGGGTGATGCGCATGTCCATATCGTCCACGACCACACAGAAATTGTAGGTCGGCGTGCCGTCGGAGCGCGCGATGATGAGATCGTCGAGCTCGCTGTTTTGAAACACCACCGGGCCATGCACGACGTCATTGACGACCACCTCCCCCTCGAGCGGGTT
>Ga0182024_10019001_pt1 | contig 12724 bp, 14 predicted proteins | sample P32metaG_FD_120480 | JGI IMG/M metagenome (GOLD analysis project Ga0182024, IMG submission 120480) | Permafrost microbial communities from Stordalen Mire, Sweden - P3-2 metaG (Illumina Assembly) | ecosystem: Environmental > Terrestrial > Soil > Wetlands > Permafrost | place: Sweden: Stordalen... | reverse complement strand
TTGGGAGCGATCTCCTCGGCGAGTTTGTGAGCATTCATGGAATGCTCGTGCGCCTGCTGGCTGAGTTCGTGGGCCGTCAAGTGGTCTTCTTTGCCATGGGCGACCGCCGCGGCTGAATGCGCGTGGGCTGCAAGATTATGAAGTTCCGCAGCTCGCTGATGGAATCTCTGTGACATAGGGTCCTCCTAAGATTTGTTTGTATGTGCTAAGCCGCACTGGTTTCCCTTGGAGTGTGGCCTGAGACTGGCATCGCCCGCGGGTCGCAGATCTCAACGTGAAGCGTGGCGGCAGCAACCTCATGGACGAGTGCGTGCTGCGCATGCCCGCGCGCGAGATAGGCGTGGTGAGCTTCTTTTTCGTGCTCTTCAGTCTCATGGTACTTTGCAGCTTCCTTGAACTGATACGCGGCTCTTTCGTGATGGTGAGCCGCACCCTGGTAGTGCTCATAAGTCTTTGACATTCGAATTCTCCTTTGATTCGGCCTCTTAGGCCGGCCTGCGCAGGAAACCGATTGGACTGGGTCAGTCGCGATCGCTGCCGCTGCGATATTCTTCCGGCACATCGTCCTCGGGCACTTGGCCGGTGAAGACCTCGGAGACATCCGGGTCTTTGGCATTCTCCACCCCGTCGACGACGGATGCTTCGAAGGAATTGCCCTCTTCCACAAGTTCTTCCACGCTTTCGGAATCCGCTTCGGCGGCGCGCGACATACCCTGAATGTCGCCAGACTGCCCAGCCGAGTCCGTTTCCAATTCCTCTTCGCTGAGTTGGCGCCGCTCTCGATCATTTGGTGCGCATATTCTTCCCTCATTGAAGATGCCGCGAAAAGGGATGCTGCAAAAGTTCCACAATCGTCAACGCTAAATGTTCGTGGGTCCCTGAATGACTGTGGCAGACTTCAGCCTCCAATGCTGATCTGTTCTGCACACTCTGGAATAATTGTGGACCTGCGAATCGCAAGAGTTCCAGATAGGGATGTTAGCCACCACACGCTCAATTTTTTGAAGCGGTCTGTATTGCTCAGCTCCCAATTCGCCTTTGAGCTACGCTTTCTCGTTGCCCTCCGAAGGAGGCGTTATGGATACCCGCCCCCCTCCAGAAATATCCTGTGTACTTTGCAGGAAGGTAGTAGATTTACATGCCGATCTGTGCGCCGATGAAAATGGCAAGAGCGTTCACGAAGATTGCTATGTGCAAGATGTGGCAAAAAAACTCCCGCGGATCCGCAAATAAAACCTTAGGACCTTCTTTGCCTGAACAATTCTGCAATCGTGTACAGTCCCGCCCCTCACCGAAATGCAAAATACGTTCCGCTCTATGAGCGAGAGCAGAGGGCTTTGGGCCGGTGCACAGCTTTCACCGCATCAAGATCTGTCGGCTCTCTTCGTCGCCAGAGTTTGTGAGCTATACCTGAAAAAGGGTGGCCACTTCGCCCTCGTACTTCCCAATGCCGCCATAGACAGGGAACACTACGCCGGATTCCGAAACGGCGCCTATCGTGGCGAGCACGGCTTTCTTGCGCTCGCCTTTGCTCCATCCTGGGATTTGCGCCGGCTTCGACCCCACTTCTTTCCACGCGCGTCGAGTGTCGTTTTTGGGGAACGTATGAGTGATCCCGAAGGAGTCGACGGCGATGCTGCGCCACAATCGCATGTCATGCCCGAAGATGCTGAAATCTGGACCGGAAAAATAGAAGCAACAAATGTCTGGTGTAGTTCGAGGCAATCCACGTCAATCATAGATATCGCTCTCGATTGAACAAAAATGCTCCCGTAGCAGAAACGGCGACCTTTATCCGGAGCGTCGTCCCAGCCAGTGATCGAGGTGCGGCCAGGTGATCTTGTGAGCGCCACTTCCGGCCATAATTCCGATATGGCCTCCGGGGGTGCGGAAGAGTTCTTTATCTTTGCTGCTCACCTTAGACAAGATCGCTTCCGACTGGCACGGAGGGGTAATGTGGTCTCCTTCCGCGATCACTGTAAGCAGATTCGCGCGGATGCGGCCAAGGTCCACCCGTTCGCCGCGAATCATCCACTCACCCCGCATCAGCCGGTCGTTCCGGTAAAGCTCGACTATTAATTGACGGAACACGCCGCCCGCGAGCGGGACATTATCGGTGACCCAGGTATTCATCGCCTTCCAGGCTTCAACGACGTGCGGATTGTCCAGATTGTCCCAAAGCTTCAGATAATTGAGGACGTAATTGTCCACCGGCTTCAGAGCGCGTGCGCCGTAGTCGATCATATCTGCCGGCATGTTGCCGACTGCAGCCAGGACTTTATCGACATCAAAAAACCGCTCGTCCACCCACTTAGGGAATGTGATGTCCTGTTTGTTAGAAAAATCAAGTGGAGCTGTGAGCAAGATCAAGTTGCGCAATCCATCGTCTGGGCGCAAGGCCGAGTACACCGTGGCCAGAATGGCCCCGATGCACCAACCGAGCATGCTGAATTCCTCGACTCCCGAGATCGCTTTCATTTTGCGGATGGCGCGTGGTATGTACTCCAGGGTGTAATCATCGAACTTCAGATTCTTGTCTTCCGGTCCGGGAGATCCCCAATCGAGCAGATAAAGGTCATAGCCTTGATTGACCATGAATTCGACGAAACTGTGCCCGGGACGAAGATCAAGAATATAGGGCCGGTTCATAAGCGCGAACACTAAAAGAAGTGGAACCGGATGACGCTTTTCCTTAGGCAGGACCGGAACGTAACGATAGAGTTTCGCCTTGTTGAGCGTCCACACCAACCGCTTGGGCGTCTGTGCAATTGGAACTTTGGCTGTTACCGTCTTGCCAAAAGCGCTTAGTCGCTCTGCCAGGAGCGCGAACTGATCCGCCACCACCGCCGCCTCGGCCATGACTACCTCTTCCCTCTGCGCTTGTTAGCAGGCGCGACCGCCGCCGGTTTTCGGACGCGAGTTGCCGATGCCGTCTGCTTGCGCAATTCCGTGAGCTTGTCCAGCTTGGCGTCGATATCGTCGAGTTTCATTTCGACATTGGTAAGACGTTCCGCCAGGCTTATCACATCAGCGCGCGAAGGCATGCTCAGTTGTTGCAGCGCTTGGAGCATTGTTTTTTCCATGATCTCTCGAAACGGAGCGGACGCAGAGAGATAGGTGTCCAGCATTTTACCCGAGGCTTTAGCGTAGGCTTCGGTATTTACGGCGTCTACCATGGTTTTCGACCAGGCGTCCAGATATGTATCCCGCATGTCGCGAAATGCGGCCATGGGATCGAGATCTTTGCCGTTGGTTGTTTTACCATTGGTCGCGCGTTCATCTGCCATTTCTGATACTCCTTCAAAAAAATGGAGACAGCCCCGGAGTCAAAATCATCGGGCCAGAACACCGGGCTCCGGGCTGTCTATCCAATCATAGGCGCATTACGCGGCGGTCGCATACAACGGCTTGCAGGCGATGTCGAGCATCGTCTTCTGCGTCTCGATCAGGACATCCATGCCGGTTTGAAATGCTTCAGCCGCTGGATTTGAAATCCGGAACTGCCTCTTGGCAGTCTCGTAAGCCGTCTTGTGCTGCTGGGAGTAATAGTCGAGGGTCTTTTTCTGGGCTGCGACAGACTGCTCAACAGTTTGCTTAAACAGCGTGGTTACGCCTTCTGCCACTTTCGCGGCTGATCCGCCCCGCTCCTGCGCCAAGTCGGCCAGGACGTGGCTTTGTTCGACAGCCAGTTCAATGGCGCCCTTTTGCGTATCCACAATCCGATTGAAGGCCTCGCCTAGCAGGTCGAATAGAAACAATCCCGGGGTCTCCGGCATAAAATGAAAAGCTTTCTTGCAGGTATCGATGAATTCCGCATTCTGCTCGGATGCGATTTGCAACGACTTCTTCTGCATATCCGCCAAACGTTCCACGTTCTTGGTGTAAAGGGGAATAAAATTCTCCACCGCTTCGTGCTTCGTGCCTGCGCTCTGGGTTGACTTTTTGGGGATGCTCATGTTCTGCTCCTTCTTAGAGAATTAGTTTGGTTCATGCTGCGTTTATTGCTGCATTGCAGCATGATCTAAGAATAGTCGTCTGCCCCCCACATGTCAAGCAAATACTGAGCCCAATCGAATGCCTCGCAAGCCTGTAATTATAAAGAAGTAAGAGAACCGCCGGCTGTACGACACCATGAACAGCCGCTACATCAATCAAGACGAAATTGCCCGCCTCATCCGCGAGGGCCACGAGGTTCAGGTGCTGGACGCGGCCAGCGGCGAAGACCTGACACGCATGGTGCTGGCGCAGATCATTGTGGAGGACGCCAAGGAGCCGGATTCCTCTTTCCCCCTCGACGTTCTGCGCCAGATGGTGGTGGCCTCCGGCGTAGCCACCCAGGAAAACACCTTGAAATACATGAAGACCGTTCTGGATATGTACCAGAACGCTTATCGGGCCCTGGCGCCGCCGCTGAGCCCATTTGAATTCATACAGCCGCGGGTCACTCCAGACGCAACATCGCGATCCGTTCAGAACCCTCGCGATCCCCAGGAAGCGCGCGCTGCCCATGCCCAGGAATTACAACAGCGCGTGGAAGAACTGGAAGCCATGATGGCGAAAATGGCATCGAAGAAAACAGCAGCGAAGAAGATCGGATCCAAACCTAAATCAAAATCCCGCGGCAAGCCCTGACAGTCCGCCGGTGCCGGAATTGACGATTGCGTAATTCTAGAAGTGGAAGCCTCCGCCACAGATCAGCACTTCGCCGGTCACATAATCCGAGAGAGGCGAGCAGAAAAAAAGAACCGCGCCCGCGGCTTCCTCCGCAGTGCCTAATCTTCCCAGAGGTGATTCCTGCTTGATCGCATCCAGCATGCTCTGTTGCACCCCGATCTTTATCTTGTGCCCCCTCATTCTATTTCGGATTGGCCGCCGGTGAGGGGCCGCACCAGTCGAGTTTCAATCAAACCGAAGCCCACAGCATTCACGTTTACGTTGTAACGCCCCCACTCTTTGGCCAGCGTCTTAGTCAGCCCGATCACCCCCGCCTTACCCGCCGAGTAGCCAGCTTGACCGGCATTGCCGTCAGTACCGGCAATCGAGGTGATGTTCACCACCTTGCGCATGATTCGCGTGCCAGCTGCAATCTCCCGCTTAGCTGTTTCCCGGATGTAGATTGAAGCCGCGCGCAATATTCGGAAAGGAACCACCAGATGAATCTCCAGCATGGCTTGAAATTGTTCGTCGGTGGTTTTCTGAATCACATTGTCCCAACTGTAGCCGGCGTTGTTGACAATGATGTCCACCGACCCGAAGGCGGAAAGCGTAGCCTCGATCAGTTTCTCGGGAAACGCTGGCTGAATCAGGTCGCCGACTGTGCGCTCCACGCGGTGTCCGGCATCGCGCAGTGTGCAACGGGTCTCACACAGCGCAGCGTCATCGATATCGTTAACCATCACGGCGGCGCCGGCCGTGGCCAGTTTCGTTGCGATGGCGCGTCCGATGCCGCGGCCGGCACCGGTCACGAGCGCGGTTTTACCTGCAAGTGAAAAAGACATTTGTCGATTGCCTCCGGCATTTCATGACTACGACGCGCGAGTTTAGAGCGAATTAATCCGGTTCACACAGTAATCTAAAACCTTGTCGGGGGAATTAACCACAACCGCGGGAGGGTAAGGGCACAGAAGGTTTCGCTGCGACAGCCTGGCTGTTTTTGCGTCCGCAGGGAAGTTGCACCTCAAGACTGGCTGGGAGAATGACGATAGCCATTCTGCAATCCGTGCTGCACTGCGGCATGCTTTGCAGTATAACGTTTGAGAAGAGATTGTCAAGAGAGCCGCGGTACTGGCAGTTTAAATCCGCAGGAAGATGCCGCAGCGAAATGAAGAGATTTGCCGAATCATTGTCCCTTAGCTCGGGGCCATTCTGATAGCTATTCTTTCAGCCGGCATCGTTTGGCTATTATGCTCAGTGTTCCCGGGATCATTACGCAAGCTCTGGGTTGTGATCGTGCCCCTAGCGCTTGCGTACTGCCTTTACTGGTCTCCGGTTTGGTTGGACAACGATCCCTGAATACCACAGGGCGCTCGTAAGGTTTGACTACCACACTTGGGCTCCCCTGTTTATTTTCCTTTGGTTTCTGGTTGGGGCAATTCCATCGGCGGCAATCGTCTTGATGCTCCAAAGGCGTCTCGCTAGGTGACGCGCATGCCTTAGGCGAGTTCCAGCTGGCCAGCTGTCAGACCCGCAATCAACCTACATGTGATAACCGCCATTAATGTTCAATTCCTGCCCAGTGATATAGTCACCGTCGGCCGCAAGGAATGCCGCGGCGCGGGCAATTTCCTCCGGCGTCGCGAAGCGACCTAGTGGAATCTTCGCCTTGATCTGCGCTGCGATCTCTTCCGGAATCGCATCCACCATTTCGGTCGAAGTGAATCCTGGCGCAATGGAATTAGCCGTAATGTTGAACTTCGCCATCTCCAGAGCGAGGGTCTTGGTGAAGGCGATGATGCCGCCTTTGCTGGCCGAGTAATTGGCTTGGCCAAAGGCCCCCATTTGGCCGACCACGGAAGCGATGTTGATGATCCGACCGTAGCGCTGATTGATCATTGCCGGCAGAGCGGCGCTGGTGCAGTAAAAAGTACCGTTCAGGTTGACGTCGATAACCTGCCCCCAGTCGTCGTCAGTCATCTTGCGCATGCCGCGGTCCCGGGTGATCCCGGCATTATTGACCAGGATGTCGAGGCGTTGCCACTTATCCAGCACCTCTTTCACCACGCGTTTGGCCTCGCCTTTCTTTGAAATATCACCCTGAATCGGGATGCACTCGACGCCCAGTTCGCGAATTTCCGCGGCCGCACTTTCCGCATGCTCGCTGTCGGACCTATAGTCCAAGGCGATATTGGCGCCGCGCCGGGCAAGTTCAATCGCGATCGCCCGTCCAATACCGCGCGACGCGCCAGTAACCAGTGCGACTTTTCCTTTCAGCGATCCCCATCCATTGTGTCCGTTGCTTCCATTTCCGTTGCTACCTAGGTTTGCCATGACTGTATTAATCTCCTGAGAGTCGATACTGACGATTGCAGGGTCTACGCGCAGCACCGTATATCCGCCAACCGCGCCGGCGCCAAAGCCGGGTGCAAACACTCGCATCGGCCGATCAATGCGTCCTTCCCGCACGGCATCGTGAATCGCGAGCAGAATGCTTGCGGAAGAAGTGTTTCCCACGCGTTCGATGTTGAAGTAGAGTTTGTCTTCGCTCACGCCGGCGGCTTTGGAGAGGTCCACCACCATGTTCTTGTTGGCCTGGTGAGGGACCACAATGTTGATCGCGTCCATGAGGCTGCCGTCGCCTCCGTCGGGATGCGGCAGCGAAGTCAATTCGTTGATCATCTGGACCAGATACCGCTTGGCCAGCGACTTCACTTCAGGACCGTAGACCGTGATGTTGTTGTCGAACTCCGGGTTAGGCCAGATGATCGAGTTCACTTCCGACCAAGGGCCGCCGGCATAGGTCTGAAAGATCTCGATGTCGCTGGCAGCGCCCTCAGGTGCTGGACCCACAATAATTGCAGCGGCCCCGTCACCAAAAATCATTCGGGAAGTGCGAACTGTGCCGATTTTGTCGGAGAACTTTTCCGCGCAGACGACCAGCACAGGCCGCTCAATCCCTTGCAGGAGGCGGATAGCTTCGGCCAAGCCATAGGGCATCCCGGCGCAGGCAGCCACAATGTCGCACGAAGTGTGGGTCTGCAAAAGGCCAAGTTCGCCCGAAAGCCAGGTAGCAATCGAGGGGATGAGCCTCGTGCTGGTGCAGGTGCAAAACAGCACCGCACCGATCTCCGCCGGCTTTCTTCCCGATTTCGCCAGCGCCTTCCGCGCCGCCAGCAGTGCCATGTGCTCCAGATCAAGTTCGGTGTAGCCGCGCTGCTCAATTCCGGTTTTCGCCGATATTTCTTTCGCCGTCATGCGCGACCAGCAATATGCGTGGTTGCGGATCAGATCATCATTCGTGCACGGAATCTCCCCTTCGTAAACTGCAATCGCCTCCAGTCGCGGTAGAACCCGGAAGGTCTCATTCACTTTGATCGGAGGGTACGGCTTGATCGGCTCGCTCAAAGCCAAAGTCTCGGGCAGCGAGACCCGATATCGGGGCGGCCTCTGCCGAAGCGCTGAGGATTCCAGGTTTCCTTTCACTCGCCGGATGAATTGCAACACTTCGTTGTTCCGCGGATGATAGGCGACTACGTAGTCGTCATCGCAGAGAGCGCCCACCTCGATGCGACTGCTCGATGCCGAGTTCCAGGGGTACTGGTTGTGCAGAATCATGCCTTGCCGCATCAGCGCTTCAATTTCGGGCACGGGATGAATGCAGTCGATAACATCGTTATAGGTGTAATGCAGATAGTCGCGGCCGTAGTTCACCAGGCGATATGTGAGGTTCGAAGGGTCCGCCATGATTTCTGCGACCGTAGGCTTGATCGCCCGAAGTTCTCCACCCGCACTCGGCTTGTTGCGGAAAACATTCAGCAAGATTTCGAAGATCTTGTCTTCTTGCTCCTCGTCCCACATTGGAGGCAGAGCCTGGCATCCCGACTGGATCGCCGTGGTGATTCCCGTCGCGTCGCGCGGCTTGAACACGGGTAAAAAAACGTCCTCGCGCAGCCGGGGCATATCTCCCCAGCGGGTGGGTCGCTTCTCGTACATCGTAAACATGTAGCGATTTGCCCAGAAGAGGTTCAGAGCCAGGTCGCGGCAGACTTCGTAACGATTCTGATAGCTCCCGGCTTGCAGCCGGCTCACGATTTCCGTTTCGGTGGGAGCTTTCTCCCCAAAGTCGCGCCGGATCACCGCGGCAAACTGTTTGAGCGACGTAAAAACCGAGAAGTCAAGCTCCGGGAAGAAATTGCACGGAAAGACCAGACGGCCGTGACGGTTGATCACAAAAGGTTTTAGCAACATCGGACTTCTTCTTTCCGCCGCTCCAGACTCGCTGTTCTGGAGGAACTTCAGCGCAGTATCGGGTCAATCGGATCGATCTCGGTCAAAAAATTGGACGCCGGCCTGAGGATTCCCGTTTCCTTGGAGACTTGCTGAAAGCTCCCCATCGGCACTGCCAACAGCTTAGTTTCACAACGCACAGCCCACAGTGACGAATGTTACGGCTGACTGTGATGCGGATCACAGAGGGCGACGTGGGGCGGCGAGGTCGCCTTTTAGCGCCTCTATTCAAACTCGACTACGATCTGGCTCGCCTTGACCGTGTCGCCTACTTTGACTTTGACGGAATTTATTTTCGCGGCAACTGCTGCGGCCAGATTGTTCTCCATTTTCATGGCTTCCACCACTACAACGATTTCCCCCGCTCGCACGGACTGGCCGACGGCGACATTGACACGCGCCACGATTCCGGCTACCGGGCTGCGGCACAATTTGGATTCGTCAACATCAGACGGCTGGGAAGATCCCGGCACAGGCGGCGTAGGCAGGACAATCGACTGAGCAGGCTCCATCGGAGGGGCCGACGGAGCGGTGTTTTCGTCGGTCGTGTCGTACTCAACTTCGTACGTCTTTCCGTTGATAACGATCTGGCGCTTCAATCTTGGCCCTCGTCGTCAAGAAGTCTTGGACCATTGCGCTAAACTCATTCGCGATTCGTGCGCTGGTTGTGTGACGTCTGCACCGCGATCCGGCCCTGGGTCGCCCAGGCCGTGGCCACGTCCGGTGTCTCCACCAGTTCCACTGACCGAATTCGAATCTCACGGCCCAGAAAAGCGGAAAGCGCTGCCTTAATCGCGACCTGAGTCTCTAGTGGAATCGCCGTGGACTCGTCGGTGGACGGCAGCGCCGCAATCGCCTCAGTGGGCTTCGCGTCGACAATCTCGATCTTGGGGATGTCCGCCGGAGGAGAAGTGCCAGCCGCGGTAGCGCGCTCGGCCGCATCTTGTTCGAGCCTTCGAACCGCCGCCGAGAGCGTGCCCAACTCTCGCTGAAACTCGCTACGCATGTCCCGGGACTTCCACCTCAGCATACACCAACATGCGAGCACTACAACACAACCTGCAACCACGATCGTAAGCATTTGGCGCCTCCTGGTATCCTCACAGCGGAATCAAGCCATGCTTCTTTGGCGGGCGCAACTCTCGCTTCGTATGCAAGGCATCGAGAGTCCGCACCAGATACTTTCTAGTCTCGGCTGGTTCGATGATGTCATCTACCAGTTGCCGGCTTGCGGCTACGTATGGATTAGCGAACGTATTGCGATAGTCTTCGATCAGTTCCGCGCGCCGGCCGGCTTTGTCTTCAGCGACGTCGATTTCGTGACGAAAGACAATTTCCACGGCGCCTTCCGCCCCCATCACCGCAATCTCAGCGGTAGGCCAGGCGATGACCCGGTCCGCACCCAGATTCTTGCAGCACATGGCAATGTAGGCGCCTCCGTAGGCTTTGCGCAGCACTACCGTTATTTTTGGAACAGTGGCCGCGGAAGACGCGAAAAGGATCTTGGCTCCGTGACGAATGATGCCGCCATGCTCCTGATCGACTCCCGGCAGAAAGCCCGGCGTATCCACAAAGGTCAGCAGAGGAATGTTGAACGCATTGCAGAAGCGGACGAACCATGCCACTTTGTCGGACGAATTGATATCCAGCACACCGGCCAGCACCCACGGCTGGTTGGCGACGACCCCCACAGGGCGGCCCTGAATCCTGCCGAATCCGATCACCACATGAGCTGCGAAGCCCGGCTGAATTTCGAAAAAATCCTGATAATCGAGCAGTCGCTTGAGCACCTTACGTACGTCGTATGCAACCTTCGGTTCGGCTGGGACTATTTCGTTCAACTCAGGGTCATCTTCTATCGCCAGGTTGTAAGGCAACCGAGGCGGATCTTCCAGGTTGTTGGAAGGCAGGAAACTCAACACCCGGCGGCACAGAGCCAGCGCCCCGGCATCGTCTTCGGCAATCAGGTGAACCACACCCGACCGGTTCATCTGCGTCGCCGGACCACCCAGGTCATCCGGCGTCACGACCTCTCCCGTCACCTGCTTGATCACTTGTGGCCCTGTGATAAACAGCTGCGCCCGTTTGGTTTGAATAATGAAATCGGTCAGCGCCGGGCTGTAAGCCGCACCCCCTGCGCACGGACCGCAAATGATGGAAATCTGGGGAACGATTCCCGACAGCATCACGTTGTTGTAAAACACCCGCGCGTAGCCGGCGAGGCTATCGATTCCTTCCTGCACCCTCGCACCGCCCGAATCGTTGATAAACACAAACGGGCTGCCGGTCTTGAGCGAAAGCTGCATCATCTCGACGATCTTGGTGCAGTGCGCTTCTCCGGCCGCGCCCCCAGCGACGGTGAAATCCTGGCTCGCTAGATGCACCAAGCGGCCATCAATCGTGGCGCATCCGGTGACCACTCCGTCGGCCGCCAGCTCTTTTCCTGACATGCCGAAGTAAGTGGCGCGGTGTTTGGCGAATAATCCGACTTCCTGAAAACTGCCCCCATCAACCAACTCTTCCAACCGTTCGCGTGCTCCGAGTTTGCCCGAAGCGTGCTGTTTTTCGAGCCTCAGATGGCCCCCGCCCCGTTTGATCTCCTTCTTCTTTGCGCGAAGTTCAGCAATCTTGTCGTGGGAGCTCGGTTCCTTGATGAGTGGTTTCAAATCTGGGGCCGTGGCCGAATTCACCGCCATAAGAAGTCTCCTGGAAGAGTACGAGTATCTCGCCATCGTTCTGCAGCGCCGCTTCGCAACCCTGGTCAGAAAACGAATATTAGAGACCTCTCACCGCAATAGCGTTAATGGTAGGACTGCCAGCCGTCGCGGACTGTTTAGAATTGCTCACTTTCTTGATTCGCTTTCTAAGGTGACCTGACAATGAAGTGAGCCATTTTGAACAGACACAACCTAAGATTTTTCTTATCGTACCTTGGTTGGGATCTTAGCTGGAAGCTCGTCGTTAAACCGCCCGCCCCGCGGGAGTCCAAAATGGAAATTCTGACTTCGCCCGTCGCACCAGGGCCCATTTCTTCGCAGCACCTCACGGATGTAGCGGAACAGAAACTATCCAAACAAACGAAGATGGCAATGATGTCCCAGTTTCTGGGATTCATGCTTGACGCCTATGACATGGCGCTCGTGTTGGTCATGGCGCCCGTTCTTATTAAGGTTTTCGTATCACCCAAAGGCAGCGCTGCGTGGCAATACATCGTCATCGTATTCACGTATTCGATCACGATGGCTTCCCGGCCAATCGGCTCGGCACTCTTTGGACGTTACGCGGATAAAATCGGTCGGCGGTTTCTGCTGGTTTTGACCATTGGCGGCGTGGGTATCATGTCTCTTCTCGGAGGCTTTCTCCCCACCTACTCGCAGATCGGCGTCTGGTCGTATGTCATCTTCTGCGTTCTGCGTTTGTGCATGGGAATCTTCTTCGGCGGCGAATATGCCGTAGGTCATACCTTCGCCATTGAATATGCCCCACAGAAAAGACGTGGCGCCATCGGCGGATTCATTCAGTCGGGCTTTCCGCTCGGTTACGTTTTCGCATCCCTGGTCTTCGCGCTGATTTCCTTTCTAACCACCAAGGAATTCATGGCCGCCTACGGCTGGCGAATCGCGTTCATGAGCGGCGTGATTCCGGTAGTCCTGGCGCTCTATATCCGGAACAATCTTCACGAATCGCCGGAGTTTGAGAAAGCCAAGGCGAGCGGGAAGATGGACGAGTCTCCTTTCTTGAGCTTGTTCAAGCCCCCTCAAGTTTGGGACTTTCTGCAAGT
>Ga0182024_10019000_pt1 | contig 12724 bp, 7 predicted proteins | sample P32metaG_FD_120480 | JGI IMG/M metagenome (GOLD analysis project Ga0182024, IMG submission 120480) | Permafrost microbial communities from Stordalen Mire, Sweden - P3-2 metaG (Illumina Assembly) | ecosystem: Environmental > Terrestrial > Soil > Wetlands > Permafrost | place: Sweden: Stordalen... | reverse complement strand
TAGCTGAATCCAAAGGAATCTTCTTCAACGCCAATATCCGTAATCGCTTCTCATCTAAGCAGTTACCACCTGCTCCTTCCTCCCAATGAAAATTTAAGTGGTATTGGGCGGTTCCGCCTGCCCGGTCGAGCGAAGCTCGACTTGTTTGGTGTGACGCGACCGCTTACGCGCGATCGCCCAGATAGAACACTGCCGGCGTAACCAGAAGCGACAGAATCATCGAAGCCAGAATCCCGCCGATCACCGCGATCGCCAGGGGTTGCAGCATCTGCGAACCCTGCCCAAGCCCCAGCGAAAGCGGAATCATCCCCGCAACTGTCGCCATCGCCGTCATCAGGATCGGCCGCAGCCTGCGGCTCCCGGCTTCCATCATCGCCGCCCGCGCCGTCATGCCCTCGTGACGAAAACGCTGCTCGGCGTCGAGCAGGAGAATTCCGTTCTTCGCCACAATCCCGATCACCATGATCAGTCCCATGAAGGAAGAAATGTTGAACGTGGTCCCCGTAATCAGCAATGCCAGGAACACGCCCGATGTCGACAGCAGCGCCGACGCCAGAATCGCCAGCGGCGCGCCAAAGGCCCGGAACTCGAACAGCAGGACGATGAACACCAGAATCACCGCGACCGCGAGGACGTTCAGCAGATCATGGAACGATTTCTGCTGTTCGGCATAGATGCCGCCGTACTTGACTACAATCTCCGGTGGCACGTTCAGTTCGCCGACGGCTTGCTGCACCGCTTCCATGCCCTTACCCAGACTGACGCCGTCGAACCGTCCAGTCACGGCAATATAGCGCAGCAGATCCTCGCGCAGGATTTCCGTCTGTCCGGCTTCATCGGAAAACGTCGCGACGGAACCGAGCGTTGCGGGTTTGCCGGTGGAACTCACGATCATCGTATTGCGAATCTGATCGAGATTGGTTCGGACGCTGTCGGGAAAACGCACGCGAATGGTGTATGACCTGTCGTTCACCACAGCCGGCGCGTCGGAGGGCTCACCCTGGAGAATGGCGCTGGCATCCAGTTCGATTTCGCGCGGCGTGAAGCCGGCACGCGCAGCCACAGTCGGGTCCACTCTCATAATCACGGCGGGACCGCTGATGGTATTTTCAATGCCGTCCTTGACGTCGGCCACCATCGGAACTTTCTTGATGCGTTCCGCGACTTTCGGGCCCCACTTGCTCAACAGTGTGGGATCCGGCGAGAATAATTTGATCTCGATCGGTTCCGGCGAATTGCTGAGATCGCCGATCATATCCTGCAACACCTGAGGAAATTCGATGTCGAGCTGCGGATACGCCTTGTTGATTTTTCCGCGCAGCTCGTCGATAATTTCGTCCACGCCACGATCGCGTTTGCGTTTCAGCCGGACTGTAAAATCGCCGGTGTTCGCTTCAGTCACCGTCGCCAGACCCAGCTGCAAGCCGGTGCGGCGGGACGTGTTCTCCACTTCCTCGGTGCCCTGAAGAATCTTTTCGACTCCGAGCAGCACCAGGTTCGTATCGGCAAGAGACGACCCGGCGGGCATCAGGTAGTCGAGAATAAATCCGCCTTCATCCATCTCGGGCAGCAGGTCGCTCCCGAGCGCTTTGTAGGAAAACCAGGAAGCCACCACCAGCCCGATACAACCGGCGGCGAGCAGAATCGGCCGGCCCAGCATAAAGCCGAGAACCCGCAGATAAGTGCGAGTCACTTTGCCCATGAGGCCGGTCGCGGGTGGGTGAGCGTGCGAGACAGCTTTTTCGTCAGGCGGCGCACCTGGTTTCTTTGCGCTTCGGCGCAGCAGGAAATGGCTCAGCGTCGGAGTCCACGTCAACGCGAGCGCGAGCGAGGTCAGCAACGCCGTTCCCACAGTCACCGCAAGGGCGCGGAAAAACGTTCCTGTCACGCCACTGATCGTGACGAGCGGCAGAAAAACCACGATGGGCGTGATCGTCGAGCCCACCAGCGGAACACGAATTTCCTTCAGCGCCAGCCGGATGGCTTCGCCGCGCGATTGACCGGCATCGCGGTGCAGAACGATGTTCTCCACAACGACAATGGCGTCGTCGATAATCAGTCCGACAGCAGCGGCAAGACCGCCAAGCGTCATCAGGTCGAAACTCTCGCCCAGCAGCTTGAGCGCGATCATGGTAATCGCGATGGTGGCCGGGATCACCAGGCCCGCCACAATCGAACTGCCCCAGTCGCGCAGGAAAATTACGAGGATAATCGCGGCCAGGATCAGGCCGATGAGAATCGCGTCGCGCACACTGGCGATGGAATCCCGGATAAGCTGCGACTGGTCGTAGAAAGGCTCGATCTTCACTCCCGGTGGGAGGATCTTGCGTATATTGGCCAGTTCGGCGGCGACCGCGTCGGCTACGTCAACCGTGTTGCCATCTGGTTGCCGCGAAACATTCAGCAGCACGCCGGGCTTCCCGTTCGCGGTCACGATGGTATACACCGGCATCACGGAGGGGCGAACGCCGGCCACGTCGCCAATGCGAATCGGCACACCGGCGGGCGAGGTCTTCAGGATGATGTTGCCGATTTCCGCAGGCGTTTTCGTCTGGCCCGTGACGAGCGCCAGCGACAATTCATGGTTGTTTTCGAGCAGGCCGGGCGAATCGATCATGTTGCTCTGCGCGATGGAATCGAGAATGCCTGGAATCGTAACCTGCGCCTGGAGCATCTTCGCGGGATCGGGCTCGACCAGAAATTCGGGAACCTGCCCGCCCTGTAAAACGACCATGGAAACGCTGCCCACGCGATTGAGCCGCGGCTTGATCGTGTAGGTCGCCAGCTCCCACAGTTCCGTCTGCGGGATGGAGTCTGAGGTCAGGCTGTAGCCGACGATCGGGAACGCCGCGAACGTAAGACGATTCGCCGTGACCTTTGCGGTGGACGGCAATTCCTGCTGGACGCGCGCGAGGGCGGCGTTTACGTATTGCAGCGTCTGGAACATATTGACGCTCCAGTTGAAGAAGAGATCGATTTCCACCGAGCCCCGGCTTGTAATGGAGCGCGTAGTCACCAGCCCAGGCACGCTGTTGAGGGCTTCTTCAATCGGCCGCGTCACCGTCACCTGCATCTGGTCGATGGGCGCAACGCCGTTATCGACGCCGACGAGAATGCGGGGGAAATCCGTCGAAGGAAATACCGATACGGGGATCGAAATGGCCAGATAGACGCCCATTGCGATCAGCGTGATGATGACGAAAAGAATGGGACGCGCAAACCGCGCGGTCCAGTGCTCGTCGGTCGCTTCGGGGGCGGGGACAGGCAGCGACAGATGGGTCTCTTCGGGACCGGGTTGTGAATTCTCGTCCATGGTCATCGGCGCCCGTTACTTCGCATCGTCATCGTCATCCTCGGGCGGAGCTTCCTTGACGATCACTTTGGATCCGTCATCGAGACCGAGCCCGCCGACCGTGACTACTTTGTCGCCTTCGTTCACTCCACTCAAAACCTCAATGTTGATTCCCTGGCGAACGCCGAGAGAAACCTTGTGCTGGTGCGCCACGTTATCCGGCGTCACGACGATCACCATCTGTCCGCCTTCGTCGGCATTCAGAATCGCCGAAGAGGATACCAGTGTGGCGTCCTGAAGAGTAGCCGCTTTGATGGCCACATGAACGGTGTCGCCCGACTTCAGCTTTCCTTCCGGGTTGGGCGCCTGCACCCAAATTTCCACGGTGGTGGTGTTGGGGTCCACGGACGGACTGACGACAACGACTTTTCCCGCGACATCGCCGGCGGCTCCGGTGAGAGTCGCGGCTTGGCCCGTCTGCACATAAGCGGCTTCCCGCACCGGGACATTGGCGCGGGCGACAACGCTGGAAGTATCCACGATGGAAATCAACGGCGTGCCGCTCGCGGGCATTTCGCCTGGATAGACCGGGCGATCCGAAACCACGCCGGAGATGGGGCTGGTAATTTTTCCGTAGCTTTCCTGCACTGTGGAGTTTTCGTAATGAGCTTTGGCTGCTTCTACATTGGCCTGCGCGGCGCGGATCTGCTCACGCTGACCAACGGAATTCAGAGTGTCGAGATGTTGCTTCGCGGTGTTGTATGCGGCCTGCGCCTGGACGAGGGTGACCTTTGCGTCGTCCACCTGGCGTTGCGCGAGAGCGCCCTGCCTCTGGAGAGCAGCGCGGCTGTCATAGACTTTCTGCGCGGCTTCAAGAACCTGCCGCGCGGATTCCAGATCTGTTTGAGCCTTCGCCTTGTCCTCCACGACGGTGGCTCCAGTCACTGTCTGCAGGGCGGCCTGCGACTGATCGTAGAGGCTCTTGCTCTCATTCGCGGTGGCGGCAAGATCAGCTGTTTCGAGTTCAATGAGAACCTCTCCAGCCTTAACGTGGTCCCCGCGATTCACCAGAACACGTTTGACCGGCGCGCTGATCTTGGCGGTGACATTGGCCTGATTCACGGGATAGAGAACGGCATCCGCAGTGATGATGTGGTCGATGGGGCCCTTGCGTACCGTCTCTACCTGCACGGGCATGGGCGATTCCACGTCGGCCGCTTCCGGTTTCGCTCCGCCGCAGCCAGCCAGCAGGATCGAACAAATGCCGACGAATGCAGATGCCGCGAAAAGTCTCATAGTGTCCCCATCAGAGTGCGTAGATTGGCCATTGCCACGCGATACCTCGTTAGTCCGTCGTCGTAAGCGTCGCGGGCCTGTTTCACCGTGGATTGAGCATCGGCCACTTCAAACGCCGTCGCCTCGCCGGCCTGGTAGCGAAGCAGCGTGAGCCGCAGGCTGTCCGCTGCATCGTTCATGCCTTCGCGCAGCAGGGTGACCTGTCCCAGCGCGCCGTCGGCTTCGGCGTGCGCGGAAGCGAGCGCGGCCTGCAGTGCGCGTTGCGTCATGGAAAGATCCAGGCGCGCCTGATCCTGACGCAATTCAGCCTGTTTCACTTTGCTCTTCGTTGCGCCCCAGTTCCACACCGGAATGTTGACCGTGACCTGCGCCGCCGCGCCGATGTTGAGATCGCCTTCCCGGTTATGCAACCCGACCACGTTGGAGTTGAGGCCGTAAAAGAAGTCCAGCCCGACAGTCGGCAGATACCCGTAGCGCGCCACGTTCACGTCGTAGCCCGCCTCATCCACCGTGGCGCTGGCGGCTCTCACGTCCGGATTGGTCGCCACCGCCTGCGCACGCGCTTCCGGCAGCGGAGGCAGAGCGTCGGTCTGATCCAGGTCTTCTTTGATCGAGTAGTCGGTCTGGAAATCGGGGAAAATCAGCACGGCCAGGGCAATCTTCGTTTTTGCCAGATTCGTTTGCGCTTCGTTGAGATCGATCTGGCGCTGTTGCAGTTGTATCCGGGCTTTGACCACGTCGGCGTGCGCCGCTTCGCCGCCAGTCTCCTGTTTCTGGGTGATGTCCAGAAAATTGCGGGCTTCCGCCACGCCGAGCGTGGCGTTATCGAGTTTACGGCCCGCGTCCGCGACAGCGTAGAAATCCTGAATGACCACCGCGTTCAGACCGCGCGATGCCACATCGACTTTGGCGCGGGCGACGGCTTCCGCGGCGGCAGCGCGTTGCTGCTCGCCATGCCGTATGAGCGGCATGACGTCCTGATGCACCACGCCCTGATCGTTATAGACGTGAACGCCGTCGTTGCTGACAAAGACGCCGGAGGGTGTGTTGTTCCCCTCGGTATAGATGTACTGGCTCAGGGCGCTCGCCTGGGGCAGCGTGGCGGCTCGTGCCTGAACCCGATCCTCAGTAGCCTGTGCAAGCGTGAGATTGGCGCTCTGAAGCTGGCCTGCGTATTGGCGGGCGCGGGCCAGGGCCTGCGGGAGATCGACGGTCACGGAGGCTGGCGGCGCGGGAGTTTGCCCGCAGAGGATACCGGCGAACGTGACCCATTGAGCAACCAGCAGCGGGGTCCGGAACGGTCTGGCGTTCATGATTTCATACCTGTCTGGGACGCAGTTTACCAGTGGACCATTCTTAGCTGAAGGTTGCCTGAAAAACAGTCGCTACTCGCTTTTCCATGTCCCGAGCAGCCGGCGCGTCAGCACCAACTGTCCCAGGTGGTAGGCGTTGTGGTCGGCGATGAGCATCGCTTCCCGCAAAATCGTCTGACCCTCGCCGTGCGGTATCCGCGCGTACAGGTCGGTGGCCTGGCGTGCTACCAGTCGGCACATCGCCTTGAGATCGGCCCGAAAGGCCCTTACGCTCTTGTTCCACGCCGCGCTGTTGGGCGGGGCCTGCGTTTTTGGCCAGTACCCGCGAGGCCAGTTCGGCGAGACGTGTTTGGGATCGCGACAGAACTCCAGGATGTCCCACTGCGCGATCCGCATATGCTCCAGAATTTCCCATGGAGAGTGCGGTACGCCTTCGGGTCGTTTGCCTCGCAGGGCGACGGGCAGACCCTTGATTGCGGCATCGAAGCCCGCATGCGCGCCGCCCTTCCTGAGCAGATGCAGTAGTTCCCCGCGCAGCGCCTTGTCTTTTCCGTCAGGCATCGCTTCCTCCCTGCGACTAACACCTACTGTGCGCTGACGCGCCAGATTGAGCCCGACGCATCGTCCGATACGAGCAGAGATCCATCGGCTGCTGTCGCGACTCCGACCGGACGGCCCCAGACATCGCCGTTCTCGGTGACGAAGCCGGTGAGGAAGTCTTCGTAGACTCCGCTCGCTTTGCCGTTCTTCAGCGGCACGCGAATCACCTCGTGGCCGGTGCGGACCGAGCGGTTCCATGAACCGTGTTCAGCGGCGAAGATATCGCCTTTGTATTCGGCGGGGAATTGTGAGCCTTCGTAGAACATCAACTGCAATGACGCGTTGTGCGGTTGCAGGAGAACGTCTGGCACTAACACTTTGCTCTGTAGTTCCGGGTGCTTGCCTGCAAGGCGGGGATCCTGATTCGGACCCATGTAGAAATACGGCCAGCCGTAGAAGCCGCCCGGTTCGATATGGGTGATGTAGTCAGGCACGAGATTGTCGCCCAGTTCGTCGCGCTCGTTCACGGAACACCACAGTTGGCCTGTCGTCGGGTTCACCGCGAGACCTACTGGATTGCGAATGCCGCTGCCGTAGACGCGGACGAATTTGCCTTCCGGAGTGTATTCGAGAACGTTGGCGCGGAGCTTTTCGTCGGGATGGACGTCGGGGTCGTTGACGTTCGAACCCGAGCCGACTGCTACGTACAGGCTTTTACCGTCCGGCGAGAAAGTCAGATCGCGCGTCGAGTGGCCACCCATCGGGATGCCGGTGATGATGGTTTCAGGTTTCCCTGTTGCGGCGAGATCGTTGCGGTTATAGGCGAAGCGTACGACTGTGGTGGTGTTTGAGACGTAGAGCCATTTGGGGTCGTCACCGGGCGGGTAGAAGGCCATGCCGAAGACGGGTCCTAAGTCGCTGGCGAAGATGTTTCCACGGCGGGGTTTGCCTTCGTCGCTTACGCCACGGTAAACGCGGATCTGGCGGCCGCCTGTTTCCGCGACAAAGACATCGCCGTTGGGGGCTGCCTTCATTGCACGCGGGGTGTTCAGACCGAAGACAAAGAGATTCACGCTGAAGCCGGGGAGAGTTTGCGGTAGTACGCCGTCGGGTCTGGCGACGATGTGGGAGTTGTTGGTGGCCGACGGGGTCGCGCCTGGTTTGGGAAGATCGGCTGGGGTGAGATGGCGGAAGGTTCCTGGCTTTTCGGTTAGGGCTGTGGAGAATGCGGCGCTGCCCGTCAGGACTTTGTCCGGTGTGGCGTCGGCCCAGATGAGCAGCGAACACGCGGCGACGGCGATGGAACAGTAGAGTGTTTTCATTTCAGCTCCCCAGAATATCGATGGCGCCGGAACCGCAGATGCGTTCGATCTCGGCTTTGAATTCTTTGTCGGGGCGAACTTTGCCCGGCACGTCGAGAATAACAGAAAAGTCGCGGGAAGATTCAATACGCAGGCGCACCTGCGTCTCGCCGGGTTTGCGGGCGAACAGGCTGTGAAGCTCGCTGGCTCGATCGATGCCGTTGCGTCCGACAAACACTTTGATACTGATCAGCGACGGCAATGAAATGCGGGCCACATCGAGCGGAATGATTTCCTTGATCGAGACCTTCGTCGGGTTCTCTTCCTCAGGAAGCGCCATACCCCGGATGAGAACGGCCTGGTCTTCCACCAGCAGCGGGGCCAGGCCCTCATACGACGAGGAAAATACGAGACCTTCGGTCGGGCCCAGGCGATCTTCGATCACCATCAGAGCCCAGGGCTTTCCGTCTTTCGTGCGACGCCGCTGGACACCTGTCAGGACGCCACACATCGCGACATTGGCGCCTTTTTCCAGCCCCTCCAGGCGTGAGGAATCGTGCGTGGCCAGTTCGGCGATTTTCTCTTCGTAGGCGTCGAGCGGATGTCCGGTTACGTAGAAACCGAGCAGTTCCTTTTCGCCCTGGAGTTTTTCGCGCAACGTCCATTCGTTGGCTTTCGGGAGCCTGGGTTCGGGGTGCGATTCCATCATGCCGCCGAACAAACCGGCCTGGCCCGACTCCTTGTCGCGCCACGCGCGGGCGCCGGCTTCAATCGCACCATCGAGCGCGAGCAGAAGCTGAGGCCGCGTGCCTCCGAAACCGTCCATCGCGCCGGCCCTGATCAGGCTCTCAATCACGCGACGGTTGATCGCGCCCATGTCGGAGTGCTCGCAGAACTGATAGATGGACTTGAAGCGGCCCACTTCGGCGCGCGCGCGAATAATGGCATCGACCGCACCCTGGCCAACATTCTTCACGGCACCCAGGCCGAAGCGAACAGCATCGCCCTCGCTGTCGCGGACGGGCGTAAACATGTAATCGCTGGCGTTCACATCGGGCGGCAGCACACGAATGCTCATTTCGCGGCATTCGTTGATGTACTTGACGACTTTCGCGACGTTGCCGGTTTCCGATGTGAGCAGAGCGGCCATGAAATCGACCGGGTAGTGGGCTTTCAGATATGCGGTGACGTAGGCGAGGAACGCATATGCGGCTGAGTGCGACTTGTTGAAGCCGTAGCCCGCGAATTCGGCCATGAGGTCGAAAACCTTTTCGACCTTCTTCTGAGGATGTCCGCGTTCGAGCGCGCCGCTGACAAAGGTCGCGCGCTGCTTCGCCATGACTGACTCATCTTTCTTGCCCATCGCGCGGCGCAGCATGTCCGCGCCTCCGAGTGAGTAGCCGGCGACGCTCACCGAAATCTGCATCACCTGTTCCTGATAGAGGATGACGCCGTAGGTTTCTTCCAGACTTTCTTTCAGCTCGGGAAGATCGTACTGGATCGGCTTGCGGCCGTGCTTGCGCTCGATAAAGTCGTCCAGCATGCCGCCCTGAATGGGGCCGGGGCGATAGAGGGCGTTGAGAGCGGTGAGATCTTCGATGCGGCTCGGCTGATAGCGGCGCAGAATGTCGCGCATGCCGGACGACTCGAACTGGAAAATGCCGCTGGTCAGGCCCTTGCAGAAAATATCAAAGGCTTTCGCGTCCGTAACCGGCAGATCTTCCTGCACGATTTTGACTCCATGGCGCTTCTCAATCATCTTGAGCGCTTCATCGATGAGCGTCAGAGTGGTGAGGCCGAGGAAATCCATCTTGAGAAGCTGGAGTTTGTCCAGACCGCTCATGTCGTACTGGGTTACGATTTCCTCTTTGTTGGTGCGCGAGAGAGGCACCAGAGTTTTAAGGGGCTCGGGCGAAATCACCACGCCGGCCGCGTGTACCGAGGAGTTGCGGGCGAAGCCTTCGAGACGCAGCGCCACGTCCATGACTTCCTGAACGCGCGGGTCTTTTCTGGCGAGATCGGCGAAGCCGGGTTCCATCTCAAAGGACTCTTTGAGGCCGATATTCAGAACGCCGGGGACCAGCTTCGTGATGCGATCGACATCCGCGAAGCTCATGTCGAGAACGCGGCCGACATCTTTGAGCGCGGCGCGCGCGCCCAGCGTATTGAACGTAATGATCTGAGCGACCTGCTCGCGTCCGTATTTCTGCGTGACGTACTGGATGACTTCGCCACGGCGGTGCATGCAGAAATCGATATCGATATCGGGCATGCTGACGCGTTCGGGGTTGAGGAAGCGCTCGAAGAGAAGACCGTACTGCAGGGGGTCGATATCGGTGATCGACATCGCGTAGCTGACGAGACTGCCGGCGGCGGAACCACGGCCGGGGCCGACGGGAATGCCTTTCGACTTCGCATATCGGATGAAATCCCAGACGATGAGGAAGTAGCCGGAGAACTTCATCTGCTGGATCATCAGGATCTCGCGCTCCAGGCGCTCGATATAGGCGCCGAGATCGAAGCGCAGCATACCCTGCTGCTGCAGCGCTTCGAGGCGGGGTCGGCGTTTTTCGAAGCCCTCGCGCGCCATTTCCGCGAAGAAGGAATCGGTGGTGTGAGTCTGCGGAATATCGAAACGGGGGAAGGGATCCTTCACCTTTTCGAGCTTGATCTGGCAGCGCTGCGCGATTTCCCAGGGGCGGTTGACGGCGTCTTCGAGTTCACCGAACATCACCATCATCTCTTCACGAGTCTTCAGATAGAACTCGGGCTGATCCCAGTGCATGCGATTCGGATCCGACATGGTTTTGCCGGTCTGGATGCACATGAGGATTTCGTGCGCGCGGGCGTCGTCTTTGCGCAGATAGTGCGAATCGTTGGTGGCGACAAGGGGAATGCCGCTTTCGATGGAGAGGCGATTCACCTGCGGGGTGAGGCGCTTATCCTGTTCGAGGCCGTGATCCTGAATTTCGAGGAAGAAATTTTCCTTGCCGAAGAGATCGCGATACTCATAGGCCATGCGGCGGGAGTCTTCGTATTTGTCGTTGAGGATGTTCTCATTGACGTCGCCGCGCAGGCAGGCGGAGAGGCAGATCAGACCTTTCGCGTGGCGCGAGAGCAGGTCTTTATCGATGCGGGGCTTGTAGTAAAAACCCTCGAGGTAGGCGGTGGAAACAAGGTTGATGAGATTGCGGTAGCCTTCCTGGTTTTCGCAGAGGAGGACGAGGTGATGGTAGCGGTCGGTGTCCGTGCGGGTCTTCATGCCATCGCGCGAGACGTAGACTTCGCAGCCGATGACGGGGTGGATGTTGCTGGCTTTGGCTGCGTTATAGAACTTGACCGCGCCGAAGAGATTTCCGTGATCCGTCATGCCCACGGCCGGCATTTTCTGGGCGGCGACGACCTGCATGAGCTGGTCGATTTCGCAGGCGCCATCGAGCAGGGAGTAGTCGGTGTGGTTGTGGAGATGAACGAATGGAGTTTCGGCCATAGACGATTTTTTAGCGTTGACCGGGGGAGGTGTTTTCATTTTAGCGGGATGGGGTGGGTTGTGGGGTGGGTTCGTTCACGCCTGGGGTGGGTTTGTTGGCAGCCAGGATGGGTTCGTTGGGGTCTGTAATGGGTTCGTTTTCTCGGGCCGGACCTTTATTTTGTTGGAGTTGAATGGGTTCGTTCGGCTTTTTTATGTTTATGGCGGTTCGGGGCTTTCAAGAGGGGTGAAATTTTCGTGGTTGTGGCCATGTTGTTGCGGGTTGAGATGTCGTTACTTCGGGGCGTGGTTGCGCCGGTGGTTCTGTTGGCTTCTCGTTTCTTTTCCGATACTGGCATACGAATAAGAGTATGCATGAGGGGTTTGGAGCTGGGTGGTTATGTTATTGAATCTATTGGGCGAAAGTCTTGTGACTAAAAGATCGGTCGCCGGTGGCCGATGAGTCTAACCGTCCCGCGCGGTTTTTGACGTAATTGTCAGGATTATCGGAAGCTGGGCGCAGCCCGACGGCAATTTCGGTCCCAACCCCTCAGAATTTGTCCCGCTGAGCACCCAGAGGGAAATAATACTGTAGAATGTGTGCTATCGCGTGACGAAATGAGGGGTTGCGACGCCCCAAAAAGCGAGACATTGGTGGGGTGAGAATGTTGAATCGATTAGGTAGATTGCTGGCTGCAGCTCTGATCTGTAGTTCGCTGATAGCCTTGGTTTGGGCTCAGGCGATTCCGACATGAAAAGATATGGGCGAATCGGATATTGGCCTCGCCGCAGGTAACGAAAAAGACCCAGCCCAGCAACTGGAACTTCTGAAGAAGTGGGAACAGCAGTATCCAGATTCCGCTCTAAAAAATCAGCGAACCATCATGGTGGCGAAGGCGTTTCTGGACGTTACAGAAGCCGCCTACGGCACGACGAGTCCGTCGGTCCTCGCGGCGGGCCAGAAGGCAGCCCAGCAGTTGGAAGATCACTTCGCGGAGTATTTTGACGATTCCGTCAAACCCGCTTCTGCGACGTCCGACCAATGGGCTGCGGCCCGAAGGATAGCTGAAATGCAGGTACACCTCGTGCTCGCGCAGCACCTTGACGCTCGGTGGGGGCGAGCGAGCCTATCCAGAGCCCGGCTATCCAACGAGGCAGCGTGTTCAGATTTCCGAACCTGCCGCCCGCCGCCCGCCTTTGCGCCACTTCTCGCAGTCGTTTACCGTGTAGCGGTTTAGTTGTGTGCTGGGCATGCTCAGCAGTTTGGAGGTGAAAGTCCTCTGCCCAACCTGATGGAGGTGAAGGGCTAGCGAGAACGCAAGGGCTACCGCCGCGAGGCGGGGTCTGAAAGAAGCGTACAGCAAAAGTGCGAGTCGATGGACAAGAACCGGGTACAAGGCGTTAGCGTCGGACGAGCGGGCAACTTACCGCGAAGTCCATATCCATCAAAGATGCGAAGCGTAGATCCGGCGGCTGCGCACGGAAGACGGTTGAGCTTACCCCAGGAGATCTG
>Ga0182024_10018999_pt1 | contig 12724 bp, 12 predicted proteins | sample P32metaG_FD_120480 | JGI IMG/M metagenome (GOLD analysis project Ga0182024, IMG submission 120480) | Permafrost microbial communities from Stordalen Mire, Sweden - P3-2 metaG (Illumina Assembly) | ecosystem: Environmental > Terrestrial > Soil > Wetlands > Permafrost | place: Sweden: Stordalen... | reverse complement strand
GCGCGGCGCAGCACTCCTTCGTCAACTCCTTCGGCCCCAGCAACGCCGTCGCCCCCGCGCAGGCCACCCTCTACCGCGAGCTCGGCCGCCAGGCCGCCCTCTGGGCCTTCGTCGACGTCTTCCGATGGCTCTCCCTCCTCTGCTTCACCTGCATCGGCTTCGTCTGGCTCCTCAAGAAAGTCAAACCCGGCCGTCCACCCGCCGGCGCCCACTGATCCGCCGCACTATGTCAAGATAGTCGCCAAGTTCGCTATGACCCCCGACGACTTCCGCCGCATCGCCCTCTCTCTCGAAGGCGCCGAAGAAGGCTCCCACATGGGCGCAGCCGACTTCCGCGTCGGAGGCCGCATCTTCGCCACCCTCGCCTCACAGCACCTCGGCTACGGCAACCTCATGCTCACCCCCGAAATCCAGGCCGCCTTCCTCGCCGATCAGCCCGGCGTCTTCCTCCCCATCCACGGAGGCTGGGGCCGCATGGGCATGACCCACATCCGCCTCGCGCCCGCGACCGAGCCCATCCTCGCCGGCGCCCTCCGCACCGCATGGAACTCCGCATCGAAAAAAGCCGCAAACCCGCCCGCCGCGCCCCTGCCAAACGCAAGTCAAAATCTTCATAAAATCCGCCCCACCAGCCGCACATCCTCACCCCCATCGCGTAATATCACCTGCATCCGCGCCACTCATTCCCCTGAAAGGATCCACCCATGTCCAACCCCTTCGTCCACCTCGAACTCTGCACCCCAGACACCGCCGCCGCCAAGACCTTTTATACCGAGCTCTTCGGCTGGTCCTTCCAGGACATGGACATGGGCGGCGGCATGATCTACTCCACCTTCAAACCCTCTTCCGGCCCCGGCGGCGGCCTCTTCACCATGCCCGGCGTCCCCACAGCTTGGCTCGCCTACGTCGGCGCCGATGACATCAACGCCGCTACCGACAAGGCAAAATCCCTCGGCGCAACCATCCACCGTGGCCCCCAGGAGATCCCCAACATCGGCTGGTTCACCGTCCTCGGAGACCCCACCGGCGCCACCATCGCCCTCTTCCAGCCCAAGGCCGCCTGACCCCTATCCCCCAAAGTCGGATGGCCCATCCTTCGACAGCTTCACCGTCGAAGGGTGGGTTTTCGCCCGACGCAGCCGAAGGGCCGGTTGCGAATCAAAACAGTTCGCCCCGGCCAATCCATGAGCCTCACATCCTATCTGCATTCATCCGAGCAAATCCGCGGCCGCCTTTCTCCCAGCAGAAAAGGCACCCTCCGCGCCCCAACCCAAGCGCAAAAGGTGCCTCAGACCGCAATTCTCAATCCCGAACTATACGCTGAACGACGACCCGCACCCGCAGGTACTCTTCACCGCGGCATTCTCAAACTTGAACCCGGCTGCCTCCAGCGTCTCCACGTAGTCCACCACGCAGTTGTTCAGGTACATCGCCGAGGTCGCATCCAGAAACACCTTCAGGTCGTCGAACCGGTAGACCTTGTCCATCATCCCGCTCTGGTTCTCAAACGACATCGAGTACTGGAACCCCGAGCATCCCCCGCCTACCACCCCGATCCTCAAACCCGCCGGCACCGGGTCCTGCGTCGCCATGATCTCCTTCACCTTCGTGATCGCCGCCGGTGTCAGCGAAACCGGCTGGGCCTTCGGTGCTGCAGTAACAACCTCCGGGCTGGGTGTAACGGTTGCGGTGGACATGGACAATCTCCCTTTGAACCTGATGAATCCAAACTCCTGCACCTTCAGTGTATCCGGCCCGCTTCGCCGCGGCAAGGCAAACCGGCCCATCTCGCCGCTTAGGTCGCAAACAAGCCACCGCCCCATTGGATGTCGCTGACCCTGCGGCGGATGCAGCCTCCAGGCGGTATACGACTTGCTACTGGAAATTCCACCCCCAACAAACAACACTGGATAATGGTCGCGCCCGGAGCGTATCATGATAAGCGGCAGGCTAAATGCCTGCGCGCCGCCCGCTCCGTTCCCTGTAACGCCGGGGCGTCGTGCAATGGCACCACGCAGAAGGGGGTCTACCAATGATGAACGCACTGCCAGCCCTGATCGTCGTCTGGGCCGTCCTGACTGGCTTATTTCTCGCCTTGCTCGCCTACAACGGAACCATCACCCGCTACGAGGACAACCAACTCTTCCTGGCCGACATCAACGCCAACGAGCAGCAGCGCCAGAGCACCATCGTGCGCCGCGTCAACAAGACGCTGCCCTACGTCCGCGTCCTGGGCACGCTCTCCGGCATCTTCACCGTCCTCATCATTGGCATCTACACCTGGGACTCCTGGCTGAAGCTCCAGTAGTCTCGCCGCAACCAATTCTCAGCCAAGCTCTACGCGTTGTAGGTGGTCGATGAGACCCTGCCTCCGCGTCCTGTCCAGTTGGTATGGAAAAACTCCCCACGCGGCTTGTCCACGCGCTCATACGTATGCGCACCAAAAAAGTCCCGCTGCGCCTGCAGCAGGTTCGCCGGCAACCGCTCCGTCCGATAGCCATCGTAGAACGCCAGCGCCGTTGAGAACGCCGGCGTCGGCACCCCAATCTCAATAGCATGGATGATCGCCTTCCTCCAGCTCGCCTGATACTTGTTCAGCGCGCCCGAGAAGAAGTCGTCCAACAATAAGTTCGCCAACTCCGCATCCTTGTCATACGCCGCCTTAATGTTCCCCAGAAACACGCTGCGGATAATGCAGCCGCCGCGCCACATCAGCGCGATGCCGCCCATATTCAGGTGCCAGCCCTGGTCCTTCTCCGCCGCCCGCAGCAGCATATACCCCTGCGCATAGCTCACCATCTTCGAGCAATACAGCGCCCGCCGCACATCCTCGATAAAGGCCTTCTTCTCGGCCGCCGTCTTCGCCTTAGCCGGCCCGGTCAGCACCTTCGACGCCTGCACCCGCTCATCCTTCAACGCCGACAAACACCGCGCAAACACGCTCTCCCCAATCAACGTCAGCGGCATCCCCAGGTCCAGCGCGGAGATCGCCGTCCACTTCCCCGTCCCCTTCTGCCCCGCCGTATCGAGAATTTTGTCCACCATCGGCGCGCCATCGTCATCCTTCTTCGCAAAGATCGTCGCCGAAATCTCAATTAGATAGCTATCCAGCTCGCCCTTGTTCCACTCAGTAAAGACCTCCGCCAACTCATCCGCGCTCAGCCCCAGCGCGTCCTTCAGCAACTGGTACGCCTCGCAGATCAGCTGGATATCGCCGTACTCAATCCCGTTGTGCACCATCTTCACATAGTGGCCGGCGCCGTCCTCGCCCACCCAGTCGCAGCACGGCGTGCCGTCGTCCACCTTCGCCGCAATCGACTGGAAGATCTCCTTCACATGCGGCCACGCCGCCGGATTCCCGCCCGGCATAATCGACGGCCCGAACCGCGCACCCTCCTCACCGCCCGACACACCCGTCCCCACAAACAATATCCCCTTCGCTGCCAGGTCCTTCGTCCGCCGATTGGAATCCGTAAACAGCGAGTTGCCGCCGTCGATAACAATGTCGCCCTTCTCCAGATACGGCAGCACCTGCTCGATGGTGTGGTCGACCACGTCGCCCGCCTTCACCATAATCATCACCCGCCGCGGCAGCTTCAGCATCCCGCACATCTCTTCTAGCGAGTGCGCGCCCACCACCTCAGTTCCCTTCGCCTCATTGTTGATGAAATCGTCGACCTTCGAGACCGTGCGATTGAACACCGCCACCTTGAACCCATGGTCGTTCATGTTCAGCACCAGATTCTGCCCCATCACCGCCAGCCCAATCAGGCCGATATCGCAACTTGCCGTCGCCATAAAAGTCTTCTCTCCCATCGAATGCACACAGACACAGCTTCATATCATAGCCTTGCGACAGGCAATGCGAAAAGCGCGAGGAGTGATGGAGCAAGTGGTGGCGGGCGGAGCGCTCTTTGATACGTGGGCTTGGGCTGAATGCCGGAATTCACGCGCTCTCAGATCGGGCAGGGGGGCCTTCGACGACCGGAGCGGCTGGGCTTTTTCCGCCGTTGCGGACCGACTCCGTCAATCGCGGCATCTGCATCTCCCGATTGACGCTGGAGATCGTTGTCCTGGGTGTCTTTTTCGCATTCCCGCTCGTCTTCATCGTCATCTGTGAATGCTGACATGAATTGTGCACAGAATCTGTTCTCAACGGCTCACACCGCGGAGTCGATTCAGATATTTTCCAGGTATGGCCCGGGGAGCGGCCCAAGTTTCGTCACCACCAGCACCTCCAGCAGTGCGGCCGTGCTACCAACGTTTACTGAGATTGTGATGAGTGCATCTGAGAGGAGAGGAAGTTGATCCGCCAGCAAGCTCAGGTTTTCGCTCACGATGCGTAGTTTCTTTGCTTCCCGCAGAATTGCAGTCGAAGGCATTGGGCACCCGATGTTCCAAGAGCCTTAAGGAGAAGAGAACTTCAGGTGGGCTGACTTAGTTCAGCGAACTTGAAAGAGGGTTCACAGGTCTATCTCCGGACTGTAAGCTCTGTCTCCGGAGTCGAAGCTCCCTCATAAATGCCGCGAGATGATGCAACATGCTACCACTTCTAGCCGTATGGGAGCGGTGCCCCCGGACCTGCAAAGCTTTGGTTCAACTCTTGCGTCCGGACGCATTGCCCATCTAGCCGGATAAGAGTAGCCTGCTGGGTCTACAATGTTTGCAGGATTCCCGCTGTTTACCGAGATCGAAAGCGGTCGCATACCTTCCGAACTGCCCATGGCATGACCGCCTTCGGGAAGGGAACATTCAGGTGGCTACATTCCAGGAAACTGCATTTGACACCGACGCGTTTCTGGCAAGGGCTGGCCTGGGACGGAGAATCGTCCAGCTGAAGCCAAAGCATGCTTTCTTCGCGCAAGGAAGTCCCGCCGACTCGATCTTCTATCTTCAGAAGGGACGCGCAAAACTCACTGTCGTTTCGAAAAAGGGTAAAGAAGCCACGATTGCGCTTCTCTCCACCGGCGACTTTGTTGGAGAGGAGTCGCTCGCAAGCGTAGGTGGGCAGCATATGGCAACAGCCACTGCCATTACCGCCTGTACGGCACTTAAAATCGAGAGGGGGGAAATGGTCCGCGTTATGCACGAGGAGCATGACTTCTCCGACCTGTTTGTAACCTTCCTGTTGGCCCACAGTATGCGAATCCAGGCCGATCTTGTCGATCAGCTTTTCAACTCCAGCGAAAAGCGGTTGGCGAGAATCCTCTTGTTGCTGGCGGAATTTGACAAACCTGGCGATCCGGAAAAGTTGCTTCCCAACATCACCCAGGGGACCCTGGCGGAAATGATTGGTACAACCCGGTCACGCGTCAGCTTTTTCATGAATCGCTTTCGCAAGCTTGGCTTTATCGAATACAACGGCCGCATCCAGGTTCATAAGTCGCTGCTCAACGTCGTTCTGCACGACTGAGGCATCGAAGCAAGCCTCGAAGTTGCAAAGCTGAGCGGCGCCGGCGCACTCCTTGAGTCGGGTCTTCGGTAACTATCGGTTCGGGTCTTTTCTTCCTGAAGGGCCGTCTCACCTTCGGACCCATGCGTATCCCATCGCTCGCTCTAATCGCACTCACTGCCGCACTCCGCGCGCCCGCGCAGGACACGCGCCAGGTCACCGAACCCAAAATCCCGCCCGCCTGCACCGTCCTCACCGCCCGTCTCGCCTCCCACGCCGACACACTCGCCGAAGCCGACGAAACCCACTCCGACACCCTCCGCATCCAACAGGCGATGGACCGCTGCAAGCCCGGCCACTCCGTCGAGCTCAAACCCCTCCCCGGTAAAGACGCCTTCCTCACCGGCCCACTCGAACTCCGCACCGGCGTGACCCTCCTCGTCGACAAGGGCACCATACTCTTCGCCTCCCGCAACCCCCGCGACTACGACATCGAGCCCGGCCTTTGCGGCACCGTCACCGAGAAGAAATACCCCTACACCCAGGGCCTCTCCGGCCACGAGTGCAAACCCCTCATCGGCGGCCACAATGTCTCCGGCGCCGCCATCATGGGCGACGGCATCATCGACGGCCGCCGCTTCGCAAAACTTCTCAACCAACCGATCACCTGGGAGGACCTCGCCGAACAATCCATCATGGGCTGGCCCGTCGAGTACGCCCGCTGGGCCCGCGCCGTAGGCAAAGTCTCCAAAGACCTCACCACCCCGCCCAAAGTCATCGGCCTGCAGAACAACCCGCGCCTCATCACCCTCGTCCACTGCGACAACTTCACCCTCTACCGCATTCAGCTCCGCAACTCGCCCAACTTCGCCGTCTCCTACGCCGGCGGCAACGGCTTCACCGTCTGGGGCGTCATCATCAACGTCCCCCGCGACGCGCTCAACGGCGACGGCATCAACCTCGGCCAACCCTGGCCCGAGGTCGCAACCGACACCACCAACGTCACCATCGCCCACTCCTTCATCTACGCCGGCGACGACAACCTCGCCATCAAGTCCCGCACCGGCTCCGTCACCACCAACATCAGCGTCCTCGACAACCACTTCTACGCCGGCCATGGCATCGGCACCGGCAGCTCCACCTCCGGCGGCATCAGCCACGTCCTCATCTCCGGCCTCACCCTCGACGGCACCAGCACCGGCATCAACATGAAGTCCAACGACAAACTCGGCGGCCTCGTCCAGGACGTCACCTTCAACGACATCTGCATCCGCAACAGCCCCACCGCCATCTCCATCGGCACCCACTCCGGCTCCGACGGCCACCACGAAGTCGACGCCACCGACCACAACAAGCCGCCGCAATACACCGACATCGTGCTCAGCAACATCCTCATCCAGGGCGGCGGCAGCGGTATCGGTCCAGACAGCATCAACCCCGGCAGCATTGGCATCGACGGCCTCGACGCCGCCCACCGCCTCAACATCTCCTTCCAAAACGTACTCGCCCAGCCCGCCCCCAACCGCACCTCCGCCCGCCACGCCGACATCCACCTCGACGCCACAAACTTCACCTTCTCCGGCGAAGACATCACCCTCACCGGCGCAGCTGCCACAAGTCAAGCCGACAACTGCGACGGCCGCTTCGTCCCCTTCCCCGCGCAGGTCAGCGCTGAGTAAATCTACATTTTGTGGTTGCTTGGAATTTGGTAGCGTTACCGGGGCTCGAACCCGGACTCTCCGCCTTGAGAGGGCGGCGTGTTAACCAGTTACACCATAACGCCATCGTCGCCACAGGAGGCTGTCCTCTCCAGTGCAGCCTCAACTATACCAGCCGCCGCCTAGCCAACTCAACCCGCCGACCCAACCGCAACGATCCGAAATCAGCCGCCCCACCCGCTACAACCCCAGCTTCTTCACCTCATCGTTGTAGTACTTCCGGTACAGGATGTCCCACTCCTGCGACCCCTCAACGATGATCTTGCGCTGCGATGCAATCTTCAGCCGGGCCGCCGCATCCAGCTTCGTCTCTTCCGCAAGCAGATGCTCCAGCGCCTTGCGCGCCTCCTGCCGGATCGTGTTGCGGTCCTCCAGAAAATCGCACTCCGGAATCTCCGCCAGCGTGTCGGCCACCGTATGCGCCAGCTTGTTCACCTTGTCGCGCGAGATCCTCACAGCACCGCCTTGTACTTGCGCGCCAGCTCGTTCTTCACCTTCTTGAACATCTCCGGATAGCTCGCGCCGGTCTTGCGCATATCGTCCTGGAAGGCCTCCAGAATCACCCGCACCTCATCGTTGATGCGGTCTTCCAGCGCCAGCTCCTCGACCATCGCCGAGGCCACACGCTCGTTCACGAGCGCCGCCTTCTTGGTCTCGATCATCTTTGCATCGACAAGATGCTTCACTGTCTGGCGCGCCAGATACCCTACGTAGTCTCTTGAAAAAATCATCGCTTTGCCTTCAGGATACACCAGCCACCTTCGGCCCAAAATGAGACCGTTTTGCGTCCGGGGCCGCGCCTCATGCATCATGGGAAGCGAATCGCCCGGAGGCGCCGCGCCCGCCGCCTGCGGCCCACCGGACTCCGCGCCCGCAGGACATCCAAGGAGCAGACCATGCCGACCCGCCATCCCAACCCAAACCTCATCGCCGGCCTGCTGCTCGCCTTCGCCACACTGGCGTACTTCGGCGCGTTCGGCCCCATCCAGACCGTCGCCGCGCAGGTCGCCACCGGAAAGTACATCTACTCCGAAACCGCCGACCCCGCCGCCGACATCTCCGCCGCCCTCGCCCAGGCCAAACGCGAGCACAAACGCGTCCTGCTCGACTTCGGCGGCGACTGGTGCGGCGATTGCCAGGTCCTAGACATCTACTTCCACCAGTCCCCCAACGCCGAACTCCTCGCAAAGCACTTCGTCCTCGTCCACATCTGGATCGGCCACATGGACGCCAACCTGAGCTTCCCAGCCAAGTACGGCGTGCCCATCCACAATGGCGTCCCCGCACTGGCCGTGCTCAACGCAGGTGGCAAGGTCATCTTCGCCCAGAAGACCGGCGAGTTTAGGGACATGCGCCACATGGAGGCGAGCTCCGTGACCGAGTTCCTGCAAAAGTGGAAGAGCTGAGCGCGTCCCCGCCAAAGCAGAGCGGCGCCCAGACCGCGTATCGAGGACTGGGCCGGCTCGCTGCTGCGATGCAGCGGTTGGGCCGTGTGTATGCAGTGGTGTCGCGGGCGCTGCACCGCACGTTGCGGAGCATCCTCGCCCACGACTGCCTGAACCTCGCGCAATCGACCGCCTACTCCGCCATCGTCGCCATCTTTCCCGCACTGATCGTGGCGGCCGCGGTCATCGGCCTCCTTCCCGACACAGCGCCCGTGCGCTTCCAGCTGGCGACCTTCTTCGATCGCGTCCTGCCCCCCGGGGTGAGCCCGCTGCTCGATGCGGCGTTCGAGAACTCGCCGGAGCACGCTCACTCCCTGCGCGCGCTGGTGGGCGCCGGCTTCGTCAGCTTCTTCGGTGCATCCAACGTGATCGCAACCTTGATGGAGGGCTTTCGCCGAGCGCGCAATCTTCCCATGCATAACTGGACCTTCTGGCAACGCAGGCGGCGCGCCTTCGAACTGGTGCCGCTGTCGCTGGCGCCGCTGGCGGTGGCCAGCCTGCTGGTGGTCTTCGGGCACACGGTGACGGCGTGGATTGCGCCCACGGCCAGCCCCGATGTGCGCGCGACGATCTACGCGGTTGCGCTGCTCGTCCGCTGGACCGTCGCGCTGGGCGCCAGCGTGGGCCTGATCGCGCTGATATATCACCTGGGAATACCCCAACCCATCCCAGCCCAGGCAACTCCCAGCGATACCGCAAAGGCGAACCCAAGGCATCTCGGCATTTTGCACGGCCAGGCCGCGATCCTCGCGCCTCAGGCATGGATCCCAACCCTGCCGGGCGCGGTCGTGGCCACCGCGATGTGGTTCCTAACCACCCTGGCGTTTGGCTGGTACGTGACCCGCTTCGCCAACTACTCTGAGGTCTACGGCTCGATTGGAGCAGGCATCGCTCTGCTCTTCTGGCTCTACATCATCTCGCTCAGCGTCCTCTGTGGCGCGGAGTTCAATGCTCAGTTCGGCGCCATGCTTGCGGCGCAGCTAGCTGGCCGGGTTGCGCCGCCAATGTCTCCCGAATCCCAAGAGGCGCCCCCCGCGTGAATCCTCAAAATCCAGGAAAACAAGTGCCTGTCTCAACCGGCGCGGCGCAAATCGAGAGACGCTGTCCCAGATTTCGGCGGGCGCGGGTAGAATGAGCTTCGGCACCAAAACCATCGTCAGGCCGCGGCCGAACCATTCAGTCCGGCATCCCGAACCCAGTACCTCCAAGCCCAAGGATTCGAACCCACCGATGGCCACTCCGGACACCAGAGACAGTTCCCACTCCACCCGCGCCTTTGGCGGCAGCTCGATTGGCGGCGGGATGGCCGAGAGCCGCCGCGCCAAGATTGTGGCGACGCTGGGCCCGTCCTGCAGCACGCCCGAGATCTTCCGCAAGCTGGTGCGCGCCGGCCTGGACGTCGCCCGCTTGAACTTCTCCCACGGAAGCCACGCGCAAAAGGGCGAGCTGATCCGCATGGTGCGTGAGGTCTCCGCCGCCGAACACAAGCCCATCTGCATTCTCGCCGACCTCCAGGGCCCCAAAATCCGCACCGGCAAACTCAAGGACCACAAGCCTGTACAGCTCGTCGCGGGCCAGCGCCTCACCATCACCCCTCGTGAGATCGCCGGCTCCGCCTCTATCGTCGGCACCACCTTCAAGACCCTCGCGGAAAACCTCGAGCCCGGCTCCCGCATCCTGCTCTCCGACGGTCTCATCGAACTCCGCGTCGCCCGTATCAACGGCCTCGACGTCATCTGCGAGATCGTCAACGGCGGCACTCTCGGCGAGAACAAGGGGATCAACCTCCCTGGCATCCCCGTCAAAGTTCCCTCCCTCACCGAGAAAGACGAGGAAGACCTCATCTTCGCCATCGCCCAGGGCGTCGATGCCATCGCCGTCTCCTTCGTCCGCACCGCCGATGACGTCCGCCATGTCAAACGCCGTCTCGTCGCCCTCAAGTCCGACGCCTGGATCGTCGCCAAGCTGGAAAAGCCCCAGGCTGTCGAACACCTCGACTCCATCCTCGAGGTCGCCGACGCCATCATGGTCGCACGCGGAGATTTGGGCGTCGAAGTCCCCCCGGAAAAAGTCCCCGCCATCCAGAAGCACATCATTCGGCGCGCCGCCGAGTATCGCAAGCCTGTGATAACGGCAACGCAAATGCTGGAGTCGATGATCGAGAACCCGCGGCCAACCCGCGCCGAGGCCTCCGACGTCGCCAATGCGATCTACGACGGAACAGACGCCGTCATGCTCTCGGGCGAAACCGCAGCGGGAAGGTACCCCGTCGAGACCGTCGCCATGATGGCCAAGATCGTCGCCGAAACCGAGTATCAGATCCGTACCGACCCTCCGGTGCGGGCGCGGAGGACGCGCACCACGCGCCTCTCCGTGGCCGAGACAATCTGCGAATGCATGGCCCACTCAGCCGAAGACCTTGAGCTCGCCGCGATCGCCATCTTCACCGAAACAGGGCTGAGCGGACGTCTGCTCTCCAAGTACCGGCCGGAGCCTCCCATCTTCGCGCTCTCGCCCTTTGAGAGTGTCATCAACCGATCCATGCTGCTCTGGGGCACCTACCCAATCCTCTGCGCGCGCTTTAGCGACACCGACCAACTGGTGCGGCTGGCCGAAGAGATTCTCGTCTCCCGCAACCACGTCCAGAGTGGCCAGATCGTCGGCATCGTGGCAGGCACCCAGTCCAGGACCGGAGCAACCAACTTCATGCGCCTGCACACCATCGGCGAGCGCGACGCGAAGAGCAGCAGCAAAGCCGCGAAGCCAGCGAAAAAGAAGTAGCCGGCTCATGTCCCCAGGCGCTCACCGACCTCACTCACAACCCACAACTTTTCTTGTCAACCCCCCAAACCCCTCAAAATTCCCCCAACCCACACAAACCAAACACTATCTTCTTTGAAAATAGTTGGCATACTAGTTTTACTAGCCTTGCTATAATTAACTTAGAAGATCGGGCAAGCCAAGAAACCTCCAGCCTCGCGCCGGGGGTTTTCCTTTTAGATCCAAATATTTACCCGCAACCCCAATGAATGCAAATATTTGGCGCTATGGAAATCGGTAACGCATCCATTCGAGTTAGCACCACCACCCCCCGGGGGGGGTGGGCTACAGGGCAGCGAGCATCGGGAACCCATCTCCGACGCTCACGACTGCGCCCCAGCGGGATGATGGATCTGGGAGAAAAGCTGCTGCAAATGGACGTCGATCGGAGTGCCTGCAACTTCAAGTCGTTCCGCCGCAATCCAATCCGACCCTGAGCACATCCGCCCACTGCGCGTCTTCGGATCGACGATCCAGACCGTCTTCACGCCCGTCTGCCAGTAGTCCTGGCAGCGCTCCTGCAGGTCCGAATAGCTGTCGTACGCCGGTCCGGGCGATTTGCAGAGGTCGATGTGCCCCCCGCTCTACAATCAAGCGATGGGCCGCATCCGCATCCTCTCCGACCAGGTCGCGAACCAGATCGCCGCCGGCGAAGTCGTAGAACGGCCCGCCTCCGTCGTCAAGGAGCTCCTCGAAAACGCCCTCGACGCAGGCGCCACCCGCATCCGCATCGAGGTTGAAGGCGGCGGCCGCAAGCTCATCCGCATTGTGGACAACGGCCAAGGCATGGTGCGCGACGACGCGCTGCTCGCCTTCGAACGCCACGCCACCTCCAAGCTGCGCACCTCCGACGACTTGCTCGCCATCCGCACCCTCGGCTTTCGCGGCGAAGCGCTGCCCTCCATCGCCAGCGTCTCGCGGCTCACGATGGAGACGCGCGCGAGCGGCGAGGACGGTGAAGTCGCCGAAGCCACAGGCACCACCGTCGAGATCGCCGGCGGCAACATCCTGCGCGTCGAGGACTCCGGCCTGCCCATCGGCACCACCATCGCCGTGCGCGACCTCTTCTACAACACCCCCGCTCGCCGCAAATTCCTGAAATCCGAACAGACCGAACTGGCCCACATCGCCGCGCTGGTCACCCACTACGCCCTCGCCCATCCGTCGCGCCACTTCGAGCTGCACTCCGCAACCCAAGCCCTCCTCGTCGCGCCCGGCGTCTCCTCCACCGGCGACCGCCTCTTCCAGATCTTCGGCCGCGACACCGCGGCACTCATGCTCCCCACTGCAGCCGAGATCGACTTCGCCCGTGCCGGCCTGCCCGAGCCGCCGCCCTGGAAGCGCGAGGC